>TARA_R110000787_G_scaffold131775_1_pt1 | contig 63998 bp, 64 predicted proteins | sample TARA_R110000787 | Tara Oceans TARA_R110000787 (sample SAMEA4397920) | marine metagenome | biome: Polar Biome; feature: [DCM] deep chlorophyll maximum layer (ENVO:01000326); material: water (ENVO:00002006), including particulate matter (ENVO:01000060) such as... | depth 35 m | reverse complement strand
CAAGGGATAGATATTGCGCGGCGCACCGTTGCAAAGTATCGTGATGCTATGAATATTCCGTCTTCCGTAGAACGACGAAGACTAAAGAAGCAGTTGATTGCTTCATAAATGGGGTCCAGAAAATGGTGCCTCTGGCACAGCATTTTTTCGTTTCTAATAGCGTGTGTTGACATTACAACGCGCAAAAACTATGGTCCCGCCCTCAAATGGAATTGAGCGCTGTTTTTTGGCGGAAATTGGTCACACTTCTAGGATTGGATCATTAAGATGCATGTGATTGTAAAAGGTAAGCAGATTGATGTCGGCGATGCCCTTCGCGAGCATATTGAAGAGAGTCTGGAAAGCGGCGTTTCCAAATATTTTGATAACGCGATTGATGCACAAGTTACGTTAAGCCGGATCAGTCATAACTTTCATACCGAGTGCAGCGTCCATATCGGATCTGGTATTGATGTTACGGCCTCTGCGGATCACACAGATGCGTATAGCAGTTTCGATTCAACATTGGAGCGTATCGAAAAACAGTTGCGACGCTACAAGCGGCGCCTGAAAAGTCATCATGGCAAGGAACGTTATCAGGCCAAAATGGCGTTTGCCGCCCAAAGCTATGTGTTGGCACCTGAACCAGAAACCGATACAGATGAGACAGAAGCACAAGATGACTGGCAGCCAATGATTATCGCGGAAAGCAGCGCGGATATTCCGGACTGTTCCGTTGGCGAAGCAGTGATGCGCATGGATCTTGCAAACCTCCCGGCAATGATGTTCCACAATTCTGGAACACAGGAATTGAATGTCGTGTACCGTCGTCCTGACGGTAATATAGGCTGGATTGACCCTAAGGTCGCGAAAACCGAAAAATCTGCATAGAAATTTGCTTTTTGCCCCCATAACGACCAACTAGATCAGGTATCATGGAAATCAGTGATCTCATTCAGCCGCAGACAGTCTTTGCGGATCTGAAAGCCACCAGCAAGAAGCAGGCATTGCAGGAACTGGCGCGCCGCGCCGCTACTATTACCGGATGTTCCGAACGGGACATACTCGATGTCCTTATTGAAAGGGAACGGCTTGGCACGACCGGCATCGGTAAAGGCATTGCGATCCCGCATGGAAAACTTCCCGGCATCAATCGTGTGTATGGAATTTTCGCAAAGCTGAATACAGGCGTCGATTTCGATTCAATGGATAATCTGCCGGTTGATCTGCTGTTTCTGTTGCTGGCTCCGGAAGCGGCGGGCGCTGATCACTTGAAAGCTTTGGCGCGGGTATCCCGTACCCTTCGGGACAAGGGGCGATGCGAAAAGCTTCGCGGAAGCCATGACGCCGATGCACTCTATGCAATCCTCATAGAACCAAGCGCACAGTCCGCCGCTTAAGCATTTCCTGAATGCGCTCTAATTGGTTTCATTAGAAGCGGACAATCCCAGAGGGGAAAATATTCTTTTGGTACACCGCTCAAAAGAAGGGTTGTTTCACTAAGGCGTCATTTGCGCTGCCTAACGGCGGCGGCAATACTAATTTACCAGAAATGCCTCGAAATCATTCTGACGGGCAACGACCAGTGCAGCATTGGCAGATTTCTCTTCTCCCAGCTGCTGACCATTGGCGGCAAAAATTTGATATTTAACAGCCCCATCTTCTTCGATAGCCCGCACATAGGCCATATCCATCGACCCGAGCATGCCAAACGCCGCAGGACTTAAATGGCGGAGAGTGGATTCCTGATATTGCATTTTCAAAACTCCTTAACGCGACCCGTGTTCGTTCTAGTCAATCAATTCAGACGAATTAATTGTCTTGATTTCTTTTTTTGACCGGCTGGTATTTATCTCGATCCGGCGACTTTCTGTTTTTGGAAATGGCAGCTGCAATCCGATATGCAAAAGTCCACTCTCCATTTCCGCGCCCATTATTTCAAGCCCTTCGGCCAGAACAAATTTACGCTGGAACTGACGGGCTGCTATTCCACGATGCAGAAACACGCGATCCGTCTCTTCCTGTTGCTTACCATGGATTATAAGTTGGTTTTGTTCCAGTGTTATCTGAAGGTCTTCTTCCTTAAATCCGGCCACAGCGAGAGTAATTCGCAATTCTCGTTCGCCAATCTGCTCGATATTGTAGGGAGGGTAGCCCTCATTCGAAGATTTGGAGAGCTGGTCAAGAATCTGCTCAAAATGATCAAAACCCAGCATTAGCGGGTGATTAAACGACGTTGCGCGCGGCATACACTTCCTCCTCCGACGAGCGAGACAGCTTGTAATCGGCGCCGATCCGACACCTCTGACAGCCCATAACGGCACTATCAATAAAATATGTAATGATTGTGCACGCTGTCATCAAGGTTGGGTTTCACAAATATCGTGAGCGGGGTATAAGTGGCTCGAATCTGTAATCAAGAACAAGAATGGAAAAATCTATGAGTATCGATCCACAAAAGCAGGATTTTAAAATTGGCGTCGTCGGGGCGGGCGCTATGGGCCGCGGTATCGCCCAGGTATCCGCAACGGGCGGAATGCCGGTTTATATTTTTGATGCAGCGGACGGCGCTGCCAGCGCGGCAAAGGATTTCATCACATCGATGATTAGTCGCTCTATGGAAAAAGGCCGCATGGAAAAAGAGGAAGGGGATGCTGCGATCACCCGAATCCATGTTGCAGAGAATATAGATGGTCTAGCGGATTGCGACCTTGTCATCGAAGCGATTGTCGAAAACATTGATATCAAACAGAAAGTATTCCAGCAGCTGGAAGAAATTGTCCGACCGGACACGATCATTGCTTCCAATACCTCCAGCATCCGCATTTCCTCAATTGCTTCCGCCTGTAATCACCGGGAGCGGATCGCCGGACTGCACTTCTTTAATCCGGTCCCTCTCATGAAGCTGGTGGAGGTGATCAACGGCACGGATACAAGCAAGGAAGTAACCGAGGCGCTTGAAGTCATCGGCAAACGCATGGGCCGGGTTCCCGTGGTCGTTAAAGATGCCCCAGGCTTTCTGGTCAATCTTGGCGGACGCGCCTATTCAACAGAGTCATTGCGGATCGTTTCCGAGGGAGTTGCAACGCCATTTCAGGTGGATGCGATCATGCGGGAGGCCTGCGGCTTTCGAATGGGCCCGTTCGAGCTTCTGGATCTGACCGGTATTGACGTCAATTTTCCGGTCAGCCAGATCATCTATAACGGCTATTTCCAGGACAAACGTCTGTCTACCTACCCCTTGCATGAAAGCATGATGGAAGCAGGACGGCTTGGAAAAAAAACGAAGGCCGGATTCTATGCCTATTCGGAAGATGGAACGATCATTCGCCCGGATGTAGAGGAAGAAGTCTCAGCTACTGCGGCAACACAGGTCGTTCTCGCTGAGCCGTCCGAAGCGTTGGAAAAGCTGATGAGCGAGATCGGGGTTAAGATACTGCCATCGGATGATGGCACGTCCCCAATTCTCGCTGATCCGATCGGAGAGGACTGCACGGCTGTTTCAGTTCGTCTTGGCGTTGATCCGAAGCGTCTGGTTGCGATTGACACACACACGGGCGTTGTCTCCCGCGCAACCATTATGGCAGCACCCGGCGCCAACGAAGAGATAGTTCAGTCCGTTATGGCAATGCTGAGCGCTGTTTCCAGTGGAGTCACTCGCATCAAGGACAATCCAGGGTTTGTAGCGCAGCGTATTCGCGCAATGATCGCCAATCTTGGCTGTGAAATGGCCCAGATCGGCGTGGCAAGCCCTGAAGATATCGACAAGGGAATGAAGCTGGGGCTGAATTATCCGTTTGGCTCGGTAGAGCTTGCGGAACATATGGGCAATCGCAATTGCCTGAAAATTCTTGAAAACCTGCAAGCGATTACCGGAGAAGACCGTTATCGGCCCAGTCAATGGCTCCGTCGTCGGGCATTGCTGGATTTACCAATTCATACGCTGGACTGAGGCTAGCGCCCGCCTACTGGGCGGGCGTTTCCTCTTCGCGGTCCTTTGCCATCTGCGCCATTTCCTGCAATGCCCCTGCCGCATTACCGCCGAGACTGGTCTCAACCGCCTGCATCATTGTCGCAATGACTGCTGCCGTAAAGTGATCCCGCTCCAACCCGGCGGAAATACAATCCTCCAGGGCTTTATCGAGATGGCTGGTAATAATCTCGGCTGCTTTGTCGAGTTTATCTTTCACGTCGGCTTCGGGCAGGGAAGAGTTAAAATTATCAGACACTGGATTTCCATTTGTTAAAAAGCTACGTCCCGAAGACATAAGGTTTTCACATCCGAAGAGCAAACTTATTCGGGTGTTTTTTCAAGTGTGATGGGCTGGCCATGCGGTGTGTGGTCGGCAGCGTCCTGCCATTCGGCTTTCCGTCGCTTGAGTTGATCCGGTGTCAGCAGCTCTTTTTGTGCAACGATTTTCTCAAGCGCGGCGAGCCAGCAGAGATAATAGGTTGTGTTTCCGACCCCATTGCCTGCGGAGGTGTCCGCGGCAATCTCCGCACCAAAGATTTCCGCCCATTCACTCCAGGTAAACTGCTTCGCCTCATGAAGCTTGACCGTCAACGCAAACGCCTGCGCCTGCCAAGGTTCCTCAAATACCGGGCCTTCTTCATCGCGCGGTATGTTTATTTTTGCGAGTTCCGGATCAAGCTGCATTACGGGCTGCCTCAAGATAATCGTCCCAGAGGTCGACATAGATATAATCCCCTTTGGTTCCGTCTTCCGGCCCCCACAACTCGGTAGAAGCAAACCGGACACTATAGAGGTGTTGGGGATCGCATTTCCCATGGGCATTCGCATCCGGAAAAACATGCAGGCCGTAATCATCCATGATCACACCCTGATGCCCCCGAACATAACGTGGCAAGCGGGTATGACCTGCCGGGTGAATATTCCGCGCCGACACGGTATCGCCAATAACAAACCGGGCCGCCTTCCCTTCTTCCGCCAGATAGTTACCGCCCTTGTCCATCAGGGCATCGACATCTTCGGCTTTCATGGCGGGTCGCGGGGGTGATACAGGTCTTGGAGCCACGGCGCCGGACAGTTCTTCCTCTGAGATAAAACCCTTTTCCGTAAGGATGCGAATTAATCCATCAAGCCATATTTCGTAATAACTGCTGGAAAGATACTTTGCCGGATCCATGCGTTCGCGGGCATGGCGGGATTCGTCGAGGTTCCGGACACCGACCGCGGTTATTGCATTGTTCATCGCAAACATCCGTTTTTCCCATTCCGCGTGAAATACCGGCTCGGCATCCTCCACGACAACCAGGCCCATACCATGCATTCCACCCATGTCATGTATGCTGTCCATCTCAGCCTCCTAGGGCTTTGCCAGGCTTTCCGCCATCTTCGTTCCGATCATGCTGTCTCTGCTCACCAGATCCGCCAGCGCCTCTTCATCAAGGTGCTCTGACCCTAAAGGCCTTGTCGGCACGACGAGATAACGGGTTTCCGCCGTACTGTCCCATACCCGGACCTCCATATCGTCTGGAAGGGTCGTTCCGAATTCTTCTAGAACCTTTCTTGGTTCACGTACGACCCGGGCCCGATAGGGCGCCGACTTGTACCAGACTGGTGGCAAACCCAGTACCGGCCATGGATAGCAGGAACACAGCGTGCAAACGACCACATTATGAACCCGATCGGTATTCTCAAGTGCAATCAATTCTTCCCCTTGCGCCCCGGAAAAGCCGAATTCAGCAACCGCTGACGTCGCATCGGAGAAAAGCCGTTTCCTAAATTCAGGATCCACCCATGCCCGGGCAACAACCTTTGCGCCGTTCTTTGGGCCCACCTTGTTTTCATAACGGTCAACAAGGGCATCTAAGGCATCGGCCTCCACCAAGCCTTTTTCAATCAGCAGGGATTCCAGACTTTTTACACGCAGGACAGTCTCTGGTAGTGGATCGCCATGCTTATGATCATGTGCCATTTTAGGTCTCCAGCAACTTGTCGGATTTTCTTAATTCTTCGTTAAGGCTCTATCAGCGAATATAGGCTCTATTTATTCGGAGTACAAAAGCATTTAAGTAAACTTTGGTGTCAGCCACCATCGTGTTCCAGCCCGGAGCAAGGCCAGAGGGGATGAAATGACCTGGATTAAAACTGTTCCGTTGGAAGATGCCGACGGACCACTTAAAAACCTTTATGACCGGATCAAGGATCCCGACGGACATATCGACAATGTTCTTATGGCCCATTCCTTGCGGCCGCATCTAATGGAAGGGCATCTGGACTTGCGGGAGCATGTCCTGAACAACAGCGAAAACGCACTGGCGAAATGGAAACTGGACGCAATCGGCATTTATGTCAGCTTGCTGAATGGATGCGATTATTGCGTCGAATATTATTTCGCGACACTGGAAGGCCTGCTTGAGGTCGAGGAGGACGCCGCCCGCCTCCGCGCTGCCCTGGAAGCGGGCGAGCCGGAGCGCGTGTTTGCCGGTGCAGACCTCGCCATGATGTTATATGCCAACCTACTGACAGCCCGCCCCGATAAAATCTCCGTCAGTATGATAGAAGAACTACGCAATACCGGTCTGGAAGATGGCGAAATTCTCGAAATCAATCAGGCCGTTGCCTATTTTTCCTATGTAAACCGTACCGTGCTCGGGCTCGGCATCCACTAAAAAACGTCTGGTCTTGCGCTTCGGCGGCAAACTCCATAATCTCCTGCTCTGTTTGCGTGGGCGAGAAATATTTTCCTTGGCCACTCATTTCGACGCGAAAGAGCCATATGGAAAATTCATCTGTCATCACCGCCACCAACCTGATCAAAAAATATGGCGCACTGGAAGTCGTCAAGGGCATCGACTTCTCGGTTCCCGCCGGACAGTGTTTTGGCCTTCTCGGTCCAAACGGAGCGGGAAAATCAACAACCATGCGGATGATCATGGGGCTGTCAGAGGTAACCGGCGGTACGCTCACTGTCTTTGGCAAACCTGCAAGCGGAATGGCACGGGACGTAAAGGCCAAAATCGGCCTTGTACCTCAGGAAAGCAATCTCGATCCGGATATCACGGTCCTTGAAAATTTATATGCTTTCGGCCGCTATTTTGCTCTGCCCCGGAATGTGATTGAAGAGCGTGCCAAAAAGCTTCTGGAATTCATGCAACTCATCGACAAGCAGCATGCCCCGGTCAATGCCCTTTCGGGCGGCATGAAGCGCCGCTTGACCATCGCGCGGGCGCTGATCGGCGACCCTGAAATGGTTATCCTCGATGAACCGACAACGGGTCTCGATCCTCAGGCGCGCGTTCTTATCTGGAAGCAATTGCTGGAACTCAAGAAAGACGGGCGGACATTGCTACTGACGACACACTACATGGATGAAGCACAGCGGCTTTGCGATCAGATCGTTATCATCGACGGTGGTAGAATTCTCGATCATGGGACACCGGAAGAGCTGATTGCCCGCCGGGTAAAGGGCTTCGTGTTCGAAGTTCAGAAACCGCATGTTCCGGGCTCCTCCGCCGATCGCTGGGATCAGGAGGATATAGGCGATTCCGTGCTGTATTTCGTCGAAGACACCGCAGAATTTATTGCCGATTTACCGGAAGATGCGATTTATCTCCATCGCCCTGCCAATCTGGAAGATGTATTCCTGCGCCTGACCGGGCGGCAGTTAAGAGAGAATTGATACCGATGCAAATGCCTGAACTTCCCTATATTCACGCAGTCTACGACCGGCAGTATCGTGTCTTTCGAAAGCTGCTGGGCTCTGCCCTCGTATCCAACGTTGCAAACCCTATCCTGTTCCTCTTTGCCTTCGGGTTCGGCATGGGATCCTTCATCGATACCATGGCGGGCATGAGCTATATGACATTCGTCGTTGCCGGCATGGTCGGTTATTCTGCGGCCTTTGCCGCAAGTTTTGAAACGTCAATCGGTGCCTTTACCCGCTATTTCCTGCAAAAGAACTGGGACGCCATTCTTTCGACCCCTGTCACGCTTGCGGAATTGATGATGGGGGAAATTCTCTGGGCCTCGATAAAGGCCCTGTTTTCTGCCGTCTGCGTTCTGATTGTCGGCTGGATGTGGGGCGGTGTTCCCGTGATATTTGAACCGCTGATAACCTTGCCGATCGTTTTCCTGGGCTCTGTTTGCTTTGCCTGTACCGGACTGGTGGCAACGGCCTATGCAAAGGGATATGAATTCTTCGCATATTTCTTTACATTCTGGGTAACACCCATGTTTGTATTCTGTGGCGTTTTCTTCGAAATATCCCGCTTCCCCGACGCAGTTCAGTATTTCGCCTGGTTCTTTCCGATGACACATCTGGTCGCCGCCATACGACCGCTTATCGCCGGAACGGCGATCGACCCGGCTCTCATTGCGTTGCATACGGTTTATATAGTGGTGTTCAGCGCCGCAGCGTTCGTCATCGCCCATCGCAAACTGCGGCAGCGGCTTTATGACTGAGATTTGAGGCCAGGCTTATTGCCCGGCTTCATGGGCCGCAAGCGCCGCCATATTCACAAGATCGGAAACAGTCGCGCCAATCGGCACAATCTGGACAGGCTTCGACAGCCCGACGAGAAGCGGACCGATGACTTTACTCTCGCCGAGGACCGGCATCAGCTTCGAGGCGATGTTTGCAGAGTGCAAGCCCGGCATGACGAGCACGTTAGCCGGACCGGAGAGACGACAGAAAGGATAGAAGCTCGCCATCAGCTCGGGGTCAAGCGCAACGTCTGCCGAAATATCCCCTTCATATTCAAAGTCGAGCTCTTCCTTATCCAGCAACTCCACCGCATCCCGAATACTATCGGCGGTGTAATGTTTCGGATTGCCGAAATTCGAATAGGATAACAGGGCAACACGTGGCTCATGCCCCAGACGACGGGCAACTTCCGCCGCTTCCTTCGAGATTGAAACCAGCTCTTCCGCCGTTGGCAGGGTCGTCACCGTCGTATCCGCCATAAAGACTGTGCGATCCCGTCCGACAATGACCGACACTCCAATAACACGCTGGTTCGGTTTTGGATCGATGACCTTCTGAATTTCCTTGAACGCCACAGAGAATCGACGGGTGACACCCGTGAGCACGGCGTCCGCATCACCCATCGCGACCATGCAGGACGCGAAAATATTCCGGTCCCGATTGACAAGACGAGCGCAATCGCGGAACAGGTAGCCTTCCCGTTGCAGCCGCTCATACAGGAAACTGTAGTACTTTTCCCGATGTTCCATCTCGCTGGCGTTATAAATCTCGATATTTTCCGAACCATCAATACCGATTTCAGCCATGATTTTCCTAACTTCGCTCTCCCGGCCAAGCAGAATCGGTATCCCGTAACCTGCCTTCTGGAACTCGACAGCCGCCCGAATGACCTTTTCTTCTTCCCCTTCAGCGAACACGACACGGCGCGGCGCAGTGCGCACCTCGTCCAGAATAAGCTGCAGAGAGCCCGCTGTCGGATCAAGGCGAGCCCGAAGTTCATTCCGGTAACCAAGTTCATCAATGATGGGCCGTCGGGCTACGCCGCTATCCATGGCGGCCTTGGCAACTGCCGTCGGCACATGACTTATCAGGCGCGGATCGAACGGCACAGGAATGATGTAATCCGGCCCATAGATCGGACGCTTGCCCTTATAGGCGGCCGCTACTTCATCCGGCACATCCTCACGCGCCAGTTCTGCGAGGGCTTCCGCCGCAGCGATTTTCATCTCCTCGTTGATGGTTGTCGCCCGCACATCGAGGGCGCCTCGGAATATATACGGAAAGCCGAGGACATTATTAACCTGATTCGGAAAATCAGACCGGCCCGTCGCCACGATCGCATCTTTTCGCACTTCCGCGATTTCTTCCGGTCTGATTTCTGGATCCGGGTTCGCCATCGCGAAGATAATGGGTTTATCCGCCATTGATTTGACCATCTCCTTACTGACGGCCCCTTTCACAGACAAGCCAAGGAATATATCCGAACCGATCATGGCCTCTTCAAGGGTTCGCGCGTCCGTCGCCACCGCATGCGCAGACTTCCACTGGTTCATCCCTTCTTCGCGGCCTTGATATATGACACCTTTCGTGTCGCACAAGGTCGCGTTTTCATGCGGGAGTCCCATTGCCTTGATCAGTTCCAGACAAGCGATAGCCGCCGCCCCTGCGCCATTCACCACAACCTTTGCATCTTTCAGGTTACGCCCTGTCAGATCCAGCGCATTGATGATCCCTGCAGCGCAAATAATGGCGGTGCCATGCTGGTCATCGTGAAAAACCGGAATGTCCATGATTTCGCGCAGGCGCTGCTCAATGATAAAACATTCCGGTGCCTTGATGTCCTCTAGGTTTATGCCCCCAAAACTCGGCCCCATAAGGCGGATACAATTCACGAGTTCATCGACATCTTCACTATCTAGCTCCAGGTCAAAGCAGTCGATATCAGCGAACCGCTTGAATAGAACGGCCTTTCCCTCCATTACCGGCTTCGATCCCAATGCACCGAGGTTTCCAAGACCCAACACGGCCGTTCCGTTAGAAATCACAGCAACACGATTTCCCTTCGTGGTGTAATCATAAACCCGCTCCGGATCATCCGCGATGACGAGACAAGGGCCCGCCACACCGGGAGAATAAGCAAGCGATAAATCACGTTGTGTTGCGACCGCTTTCGTTGCCACGATTTCAAGTTTTCCGGGCTTGCCCTGCGCATGATATCGCAAGGCTTCTTCATACTGGCTGAAATCCGGTTTATCACTCATCGACCCGCGTTCCTGTCCTAATTCTGTGCTCTAGATAAATCGTAAAAATTTCTGACAAAGCAGTTGGAAAAATAGCCTGCTATGGTAGTTTTCCCTCATGCCTACCCTAGTCAAAACCAAGTCGCAACTGAATAAATCGGCAACTCCCATGATGGCGCAATATCTGGCCATCAAGGAAGAGCATCCCGACAGCCTGCTTTTTTACAGGATGGGTGATTTTTACGAGCTGTTTTTCCAGGACGCGGAGATAGCTGCAGCGTCACTTGATATTGCGCTCACAAAGCGGGGAAAGCACGCGGGAGAGGATATCCCGATGTGCGGCGTGCCGGTTCATTCAGCAGACGGGTATTTGCAAAAGCTCATCCGCAAAGGACACCGTGTAGCGGTTGCGGAACAAACTGAAAGTCCCGCGGAAGCAAAGAAAAGAGGATACAAGGCGGTCGTCGCGCGTGAAGTTGTGCGGCTGGTGACGCCCGGAACGATAACCGAAGATAACCTGCTGGACGCGTGCAGCCATAACTTTCTCCTGGCAATGGCGCGCGTCGGCAAGGATCATGCAATGGCATGGCTGGATATCTCAACAGGTGAGTTTTTTGCTACGGCAACCTGCCCGGAAGACTTCGGTGCTAATCTGTCCCGCCTTCAGCCGGGGGAAATACTTATTTCCGAAAAATGGCTGGAGGATACAGAAATTGCCGAACTGGCATCTGAATGGGACAAGGCCCTGACACCGCTTCCTTCCGTTCGTTTCGACAGCCAGAATGGTGAGAAACGTTTAGAAAAGCTCTTTGATGTGGCCACCCTCGATGCGTTTGGCGCCTTCAGCCGCGCAGAACTGGCCGCGGCCGGCGCCCTCGTCGATTATGTGGAACTTACGCAAAAAGGAAAATTCCCTCTGATCAAGCCGCCGGTTCAGGTGGCGACGAATGATGTTATGTCGATTGATGCTGCAACGCGGCGGAACCTTGAATTGACGCGCACCATGAGCGGGGAAAGAAGCGGCAGCCTGCTGGCAACCATTGATCGGACCGTGACAGGAGGGGGTGGGCGGCGTCTGGCTGCGGATATTTCAAGCCCTCTTACACAACCGGACAAAATATTAAAACGTCTGGACATGGTCAGCTATTTCGTCGGAGATCATGAGCGTCGGGGGCGGCTTCGCGATATTTTACGGCGATGCCCCGACACAGAAAGAGCTTTGTCGCGTTTGGTGTTAGGGCGTGGCGGGCCGCGAGACCTTGTCTTGATCCGGGACGGGCTCGGGGAAACCGCCAATATCCGGGATGCTCTAACGCGAAAAAACCTCGACACCTTGCCTGAGGCACTGACTGCCGCAAGCGAGCAGCTGGGATATCATGCGGAACTGGTGGAGACCTTGAGAGCGGCCCTTGCTCCCGATGTGCCGTTTCTGGCGCGCGACGGAGGGTTTATTGCCCGCGGCTTTCGCGCCGACCTTGATGAATTTCGCACCCTACGCGACGAGAGCCGACGCCATATTGCCAACTTGCAGGCTACTTATGCAAAAGAAGTGAATATCCCTTCGCTCAAGATAAAGCACAATAATGTCCTGGGTTATTTTATCGAGATCACCCCGCGATTCGTCGAGAAAATGACTGAAGACTTTATCCATCGGCAGACAATGGCCAATGCCGTGCGATATTCGACCGTTGCTCTCGGTGAGTTGGAAGACAAGATTTCCCGTGCGGCCGACCGGGCGCTTGCGTTGGAATTGACGCTATTCGACGAACTGGTTGCGAAGGTTAAAGAAACAGGAGCGGCTATTCTTTCTGCCGCAAGCGCCATTGCGGAAATCGACGTTGCCGCCAGCCATGCGGAGCTGGCAGTCGAGCAATCCTATTGCCGCCCCGTTGTCGATGACAGTCTCAGTTTCGAGATTACAGCGGGTCGCCACCCTGTTGTCGAAACGGCCCTTAAAGCTGATGCGGAGGCAGATTTCGTCGCCAATGACTGCTGCCTGAATGAAGGACAGCGGCTTTGGTTGCTCACCGGCCCGAATATGGCCGGCAAGAGCACGTTCCTCCGTCAAAATGCCCTGATTACCATTCTGGCCCAGATCGGCGCATTTGTCCCCGCAGAAAAAGCGCATATTGGAATAGTAGATCGTCTGTTCAGCCGTGTGGGCGCCGCTGATGATCTCGCGCGCGGCCGCTCGACTTTCATGGTCGAAATGGTCGAAACGGCGGCGATTCTTAATCAGGCGGGCCCCCGCTCCCTTGTCATCCTCGATGAGATCGGGCGCGGAACAGCAACTTTTGATGGCCTCTCCATCGCATGGGCAACAGTCGAAAACCTTCATGAAGCCAATCAGTGCCGGGCACTTTTCGCGACACATTATCATGAGTTGACGGCGCTCGCCGGAAAGCTGCCCGCCCTTCAAAATCACAGCATGCGGGTTCGCGAATGGAAGGGAGACGTCATCTTCCTTCATGAAGTTGCCGAAGGTTCGGCCGACCGATCTTACGGAATTCAGGTCGCAAAACTGGCGGGTCTGCCAAAGGCCGTTATTCACCGTGCAGAATCCGTTTTGAAAGCACTTGAGGAGAAGGATCAGGGGTCCGCTGCGACCCGGCTCGCCAATGACCTGCCGCTTTTTGCGACTGTCATCCAGGAAACAAAGGAGAGCGAAAAGCGAAAGGCACCGTCAGAAATTGAAGAACGGGTAGCGACAATCAACGCCGATGAGCTATCCCCTCGTGATGCACTTTCACTCATATATAAACTCAAGGAATTAATGGATAAGGATGCATCTGGTATTAACAAAGGATATACTGATCTTTAACTTCGATTCTAAGATGCAATGAAATAACAACAATAACAGGAGACATTTCATGTTTGATCTATCAGGGAAAACGGCTGTCATTACAGGATCCAGCAAGGGTATCGGTAAAGCGATCGCCCACCAGATGGCATTGGCGGGCGCCAAGGTTACGATTTCCAGCCGCAAACCGGACATCTGTGAGGAGGTGGCCGCGGAAATCAATGCAAGCCTGCCTGAAGGAAGCAGTGGCAAGGCTGTTTCCATCCCGTGCAACATTAACTCCAAGGAGTCATTGCAGAACCTGGTGGATGAGACCCACAAGATCTTCGGCGATATCCATATCCTTGTATGTAATGCGGCATTAAACCCTTATTTCGGACCATCTACGGACATCCCGGATGATGCGTTTGACAAAATCATGTCGGCAAATATCAAGTCGAACCACTGGCTCTGCAATATGGTGCTGCCGGAAATGAAGGCACGCAAGGACGGGGCAATTATCATTGTCTCATCAATTGGCGGTATTCGAGGATCATCAGTCCTCGGTGCTTACAGCATCTCAAAGGCCGCCGATATGCAGCTTGTCCGGAACCTTGCTGTGGAACATGGAGCCGACAATATCCGCGTCAATGCCATCGCGCCAGGCCTGATACAAACGGAGTTTGCGCGGGCGCTCTGGGAAAACCCGGATATCCTGAAAAGGGCAACCTCGCGGGCACCGCTACAGCGGATCGGACAGCCTGAGGAAATTGCCGGTGCTGCAATCTATATGGCATCCGATGCAGGGACATTCCTGACAGGGCAGACTTTGGTGATCGACGGCGGACAGACGATCGCCTGACAAAGATGCAATCACGCTGCTGCCAACCGGTCGATTATCAAGTTGGCAGCAACAATGAGCATGATGCCTGCCACACTCAAATCCAGAACGCGGGTCCCATTACGAGTTCTCATCAAAGGTGCAAGGCTGCGCGCGCCATATCCTAAACTGAAAAACCAGGCGAATGACGCTGTAATAGCCCCAGAAACGAAATAAATCCTTGGGATAAACTCATATCCCGCTGCGATCCCTCCCAGAAGAATAACGGTATCGAGATAAACATGTGGATTGAGAAAGCCAAATGCGAGCGTCAGCAGAATGGCCTTGCGCTTTGATGACGTCACAGCTTCGCTTTCCTTCGCCAGCTTTACTGGTGGCCATATGGCCCGGCGCAAAGACATCAATGCAAAGGCAATCAGAAATAGCGCGCCGCCCCAGCTAGCCCAAGGAACCAGCCATGGAAAGGCGGCAATGGCGGAGCCAAGCCCCAGGGCTCCAAGCAATATCAAAAAGGCGTCAATGCAGGCCGAGAGAAGGCAGATAATGAAAACCTGATCCCGGGCCATTCCCTGACGCAGAACAAAAAGATTTTGCGCGCCAATGGCGATAATGAGCGCGGCCCCGATCAAGGCGCCGTCAATAAACTCCCACAGAAACATGTATCAGGCCTTCAGGGCATGCGATTTACGCTGATGATAGGTCAGCGCCGCCAGGATAAATTCTTCCAACTCTTTTTCCGGCAGTTTATCATCCAGCGCAAAGAGAAGGGCGCGCGTTCCGCTATATCGGAAGGCATCAGGATGGGATTTTTTGAAATCATCGATCAACGAAGTCTGACAATGAACATATAGGCCATAGCTATCCGCTTCCTTTGCCGAAGCAAGACGGATTGGCGTCCCGGTTTTAGTGCTTGACTGATAGCTTGGGACGCCCCATTTCAATGTTTCGGAAATTTCGACCCCGTCGAGGCGTTCCGCTAATTCGAAAATTAGCTGCCGGAGGGCCAAAAGCCGAGCCCTGACGGGCCCTGGATAAGATTTATAGACTGCGGCAACTGACAGATCATCAAACTCAAATTGCTTCATTACAGTTGCCCTCATCGCAAAATCTCAAGCTATCTTATAACAAAAACTTAGATAATTAAGGCTTTTGCGACTGTTTTTTGCTAAACAGCAACTCAAATAAGGAAAAAGGCCGCGTGTGAAAAAACATGCCGGGCCAGCTAATCGGATGTGAAATGGAAAAGATTCCAAATCGGAAAGAGATTATAAACCGCCGGGCCCTTGTTCTGGCGATCTCGGAAATTGCCGAACGCCATGCCCCGAGCAGTTTCGAGTTCCGGCGTGACACTTTGAAATTACTAAAGAAAAATCTGGATGCGGGGAACAAGGTGGTGGAGAAGCGTTTTCTCCAGTCAAACAAGGGGCGCGCAATGATGTACGCTCAATGTTTTCTGGTTGACCAGATCATCCGGTCCATCTTCGATATCGCCACACAGCATGTTTATCCATTGAGCAACCCGACGCCGGAGGAGAAGCTCTCCCTCGTCGCTGTCGGTGGTTATGGCCGCGGCGAGCTTGCGCCCTATTCAGATGTCGACCTCCTGTTCCTCTTTCCCTATAAGCAGACCTCCTGGTGTGAACAGGTGATCGAATTCGTACTCTATATGCTCTGGGATCTTGGGCTGAAAGTTGGTCATTCGACTCGCAACGTTAATGAATGTATCCGCCTCGCAAAAAAGGACACCACCATTCAGACCGCGATTCTGGAAGCCCGATATCTTTGGGGCGATCAGGAAATGTTCAAGGAGATGTATCGCAAATATATGAAGGAGGTCGTTGCCGGACATAGCCGTGATTTCATTGATGCCAAGCTTGAAGAGCGCAAGGAGCGCCACGAACGGTTCGGCAACTCGCGCTATGTGGTGGAGCCGAACATAAAGGAAGGCAAGGGCGGCCTCCGTGACCTGCAGACCCTGTTCTGGATCGCAAAATTCCTGCATGGCACGACGGATATCTCTAAACTGGTCGAGCTTGGGGTTTTCACGGAAAAGGAGCGGAGAAAATTCACGAAGGCGTCCAACTTTCTCCGCTCTGTCCGTTGTCATTTGCATTACCTGACGCGCCGCCCCGAAGAGCGAATCACCTTCGATGTTCAGCCTGAGCTCGCGAAACGCCTGCAATATAAAGATCATGCGGGAACCAAAGGCGTCGAACGGTTCATGAAGCATTATTTCCTTGTCGCCAAGGATGTCGGTGATTTGACCCGGATTTTCTGCGCCAGCCTTGAAGCCGAGCAGCAGAAGATGAGCCGCCTGCCAATTCCACGCCTGGGTCTCGGGAAACGAAAGCTGAAGGGATATATTGTTGAAAGCGGCCGCATCAATGTAAGCGATGATGACGATTTCAAAAAAGATCCGATCAAGATGCTGGAAATGTTCCATCTGGCTCAGGAAAAGGGTCTGGACGTACATCCGAACGCGCTGCGGCTGATCCGGCAGGATTTGAGACTGGTCAACCGAAGCCTTCGCAGCGACCTGAAGGCAAATGAGCTTTTCCTTGAAATGATGACAAGCCGTAAGGACCCGGAAACGACCTTGCGACGATTGAATGAGGCTGGCGTTTTTGGCCGCTTCATTCCCGATTTCGGACGCGTCGTCGCCCAGATGCAACATGACATGTATCATGTCTATACGGTGGATGAGCATACAATCCGGGCCATCGGGATTATTTCGCAGATCGAGGCCGGCGCCCTCGCGGAAGACCATCCGCTCTCTCACAAGATCATGCCCAAAATCGTCTCGCGAAATGTTCTATATTGTGCCGTTCTAATTCATGACATCGCCAAGGGTCGCGGCGGCGATCATTCGATTTTAGGGGCCGAGGTAGCCGAAAAACTCTGTCCTCGTCTCGGACTTTCCCCTTCCGAAACCGAGACGGTTGCCTGGCTGGTCCGATATCATCTTACTTTCAGTGGCTTTGCGTTCAAGCGTGATATTTCAGATCCCAAAACCGTTGAAGATTTTGTGGAAATCGTTCAGAGCCCCGAGCGGCTAAGACTACTGCTCGTGCTAACCGTTGCCGACATCCGGGCCGTCGGCCCAAATGTCTGGAATGGCTGGAAAGGTCAGCTGCTTCGCGAACTCTATTATGTAGCCGAAAATGCCCTTACTGGCGGCCATGTATCTGAGGGGCGGACCGAACGGGCGAAGCATTGTCAGAATGAATTGCGGGAACAACTGACGGGATGGAAAAAGAACGATGTCGAACGCCATATCGGGCGTTTCTACCAGTCCTACTGGATCGCAACCAGCAACGAAGACCGTGTGGTGCACGCAGAACTGATGCGAGCCGCAGATAAGGATGGATCGCTTTTTACCGTTGAAGCGAAAAGCGATCCCTTCCGTGCAATTACTGAGGTGATCGTCTATACGGCCGATCATCCGGGATTATTTTCCCGCATTACCGGCGCCATGTCGGTGAGCGGCGCCAATATTGTCGATGCGAAAATTCATACGACAACGGATGGCATGGCGCTGGATACCTTTTATATCCAGGATTCCGAGGGTCAGGCCTATGACCAGCGCGGCCGGATGAAAAAGCTGCGTCAGGCCATAGAAGATACATTACAAGGTGTTCGCAAGCCGCATCTGGAAATTGTCGATCGCCGGGAATCAAGCCTGCCAAGCCGCACGGAGGTTTTCACCGTTCAGCCTAGTGTTATCCTGGACAACAAGGCATCAAACACCCACACAGTGATCGAAGTCAGAGGTCGCGACCGTCCGGGCCTTCTTGCAAATCTGACACGGACGCTGTTCAACTTGTCCCTCTCTATCTCCTCTGCCCATATCGCGACGTATGGCGAGCGGGCGGTTGACGTCTTCTATGTGAAAGACAGCTTTGGCCTGAAAATTACCAACAAGGTCAAGCTTGCCAATATCGAAAAGAAATTACTGGTCGCACTTTCGGAAGACATGGCCCCGAAAAGAAAAGCAGCCAAGTCAAAAAAACAGCAAACGGCGGAAGCTGATGGGCAGTAGCGGCTTAGCTATGGTATAGGGCGTTATGAATCTGATTAAGTCCGTTGCCACTGTCGGTGGCTTTACCATGATAAGCCGTGTGCTTGGTTTCTTGCGCGACATCCTGATGGCATCTGTGCTCGGAGCCGGACCGGTGGCGGACGTTTTCCTTGTGGCCTTCCGTATTCCGAATATGTTTCGTCGGTTGGTGGCGGAGGGCGCTTTCTCAGCGGCCTTTATTCCGCTTTTCGCCCGCAAGCTGGAAAGCGAGGGCAAAGAGATGGCCCTGGAGTTTGCCGGACACAGCCTCAGTGTCCTCACCGGATTTCTAATCATCTTCTCTGCCCTGTTCATGATTTTCATGCCGGTAATGATGCAGTTTCTCGCGCCTGGGTTTGAAGTTGGCGGCATGCGGTATGAACTCGCCGTCGAGTATACCCGTATTACATTCCCCTATCTGACCGCCATGGCCATCGTCGCCCTGCTGGGCGGGGTCTTGAATGCATTTTACAAGTTTGCGGCAATGGCGGCGGCGCCAATCCTACTTAATATCATATTGATCGGGAGCCTTCTCCTCGCCTTTTACCAGCGGGAGGAGACAGTCGGCTTAGTCTTGTGTTGGAGCGTTACCGTCGCCGGGCTCGCGCAAATTGTTTATCTCGCCATAGCCTGCTGGCGATCCGACATCAAAGTTCCCCTTGGTAGCCCTGTGATCAACAAAGATATTAAACGCCTTTTCCGGCTTATGCTCCCCGGTATGCTCGGCGCGGGAGTTATGCAGATCAACATTCTTGTCGGTACAATTATCGCTTCCTTGCTGGCAACCGGCTCCATCTCCTATCTCTATTATGCCGACCGGGTATATCAGCTCCCTCTCGGCGTGATCGGCATCGCTATCGGCACAGCACTTCTCCCGATGCTCTCGCGGCAGCTTAGAAGCGGGGACGAGAAAACTGCGCTTAACAGCATGAACCGCGCGATGGAACTTTCCATGCTGCTGACTCTGCCTGCTGCTGCCGCCCTCATGATCATACCGGAAGAAATAATCACCGTCCTGTTCCAACATGGCGAATTTACGGCAACCGCAAGCATGGCAACGGCTATGGCTCTGCTGGCCTTTGCCTCCGGCCTTCCCGCCTATGTGCTGGTAAAAATTCTGACGCCAGCATACTTTGCGCGGGAAGATACAACCACACCAGTCGTCGTCGGCGTTCTTGCCATGATCTTGAATGTCGTTCTAAGTCTCGTTCTGATCCGCTATATCGATCATGTTGGTATCGCGGTTGCGACGTCCCTCTCTTCCTGGTTCAACGTAACTTTTCTGTTCATCATTCTGCGCAGGCGCGGACACTACACGCCCGACAAAAGACTGTTGCGCCGCCTTGTTGGAATGTTCCTTGCCACGATTGCAATGACCGGCAGCTTGTATATTGCACGCGACTTTCTAAGCAGTTTGTTTGCCGGCGATGTGACAGACCGAATTCTTGCGCTTGGCGCTCTCGTCGCGGGTGGCGGCGGTACATATGTCATTGGCGTTCTCATAACAGGCGCAGCGCCGCTTCGGGATATTAAAAACATGCTGAAACGACGGACAAGCGCGTAAATCTGTTGACGATGGGCGTGGTGCCTGCAATAAGGCCGCATCCCAGCCCCGACGGTTCTGATGGTCAGCCCGTCAATCTAGGGCTCGTGTCCAAAGCGTGAGGAGCTTTATTAAATGTCTCGTATCTTCTCCGGCGTTCAGCCGACCGGTAATCTTCATCTTGGCAACTATCTCGGTGCGATCCGCAACTTTGTCGGACTGCAGGACAATTATGAATGCATCTATTGTGCTGTGAATATGCATGCCATCACGGTCTGGCAGGATCCGGAAGACCTCCGCAATAACACCCGGGAAGTTGCCGCCGCCTATCTGGCGGCGGGGGTCGATCCGAAACGCTCCATCATCTTTGCACAAAGCAGTGTTTCGGCCCATGCCGAACTTGCCTGGATCTTCAACTGTGTTGCCCGTCTCGGATGGCTTAACCGGATGACCCAGTTCAAGGAAAAGGCTGGCAAGAATCGTGAGAACGCCTCCGTGGGGCTCTATGCCTACCCCAACCTGATGGCGGCGGATATTCTGGCCTATAAGGCAACCCATGTTCCTGTGGGAGAGGATCAGAAGCAGCATCTGGAACTCACCCGCGACATCGCGCAGAAGTTCAACAATGACTATGGAACGGAAACTTTCCCGCTGGTGGAGCCTCTTATCTTCGGTGAAGCGACACGCGTCATGTCTTTGCGCGACGGATCAAAGAAGATGTCAAAATCCGACCCGAGTGACTATTCACGCATCACATTTACCGATGATCGTGACAGTATTGCGACGAAACTCCGTAAGGCACGGACAGACCCCGATCCACTTCCCGCAAAGCTGGAAGAGCTGGATAACCGTCCGGAGGCTGCCAATCTGGTGGGAATTTATGCCGCCCTCGCGGATATGACGAGGCAGCAGGTATTGGATGAGTTTTCCGGCGCCGCCTTCTCGACCTTCAAACCAGCGCTGACTGACTTGGCCGTCGAGAAGTTTGGCCCCATTGGAGAGGAAATGAAGCGACTTCGGGCTGATCCGGGCCATGTGGATGCCGTCCTGAAAAATGGTGCGGAACGTGCTTCCGCCCTTGCGGCGCCGGTGCTGGCAGAAGTTAAAGACATCGTCGGCTTCCTTCTGGCGCGTTAGCTCTGCTTGTAAGTTCGGACAAAAGGACATACATCTGGAATTGAGATCGGATGAATGATCTGGTGACAGGGCAGAGAAGATGAGCGAAATCGGGAACGACGGCAAAGAGACCAAACGAATTGGGCGGCGCACCGATGCAATAAAAGAAGGAGCGAAGAGAAGCTGGAAAGTCTTTGCTCTTCTGGTTTTGCTGTTTTTGATCCTTTACTATCCGATCGGTATGATCACGATCAATAATATTGAGGACGATACATCGTTCGTACCCACAGGTAAAAATGTTGTCGCGGGCGGCAGCCATGCGGTCAATATGATGGCCGGCCTGATTGACCGGGAAATCAATGTTAATCGCTGGACGGCGAACGACCCGTTTTTCATGCCCTCGGCTGCCCTTGACAATATGCCAAACTACCAACAGGGCATCATTTCCGCGCTTGCGCGATTTGGTTTCGAGCTGACAGATCAGATAGGGCGTACGCGAGGATCGAGCCAGACGGACCCGGACTTGCAGGAAGCAGCTGGCCTTTTGCAGTATTCGGGAACGAAATGGGCATGGGATCCAACCGTTTCCCTGTTGCCGACGGCCGCATCCGAAGAACAGTATGAGAAGGCCCGTAGCTCGCTGATTGATTATAACAAGAGACTTGCCGAGGGAAATGCCGTCTTTGAAAGACGCGCCGACAACCTTCTGGCGACCCTGGACCGGATTGCTCTTGATATTGGATCTTCCACAGCCACCATTGATAAACATATCGATGAGAATGCTGGAGCTTTTATCGATTTTCAGGCGGATAATATTTTCTATGGCGTCAAGGGTCAAAGCTACGGTTATTACATGCTGTTGAAGGCACTGGCTCAGGATTATGAGGGCCTGATCAAGGAGCGGGGGCTTACCAACGCCTGGGCGCAGATGCTTGCCAGCTTCAAATCCGTGATTGATCTTGATCCGTTTATTGTGGTCAACGCGACACCTGATTCCCAGTTTCTTCCCAATCACTTGGCCGCACAGGCCTTTTATGTTTTGCGGGCGCGTACACAGCTCCAGGAAATCAGCAACATTCTCTTGAAATAACTGCATCGATAGTGGCAGGATAATTTTCAACTTGAACAAGTGGCGGAGCCTATATGTCTGACGAGACCCAAAGCGGTGCGCGAAATAAGTTCCTTGTTGTCGTGGATGAAACACCGGAATGCAAATCCGCTATCCGTTTCGCAAGCCGTCGTGCCTGGCATGTCGGGGGGGGCGTGATCCTTTTGTATGTTATTGAACCGCCAGAATTCCAGCATTGGATGGGCGTTGAGCAGGCGATGCGAGAGGAAGCCCGCGAAACAGCGGAAGAACTCCTGCAGAATCTCGCTGAGGAAATTCAGAAAGAAACCACCATTGTGCCGGAATTCGTCATCCGTGACGGATACAAAAAAGAAGAAGTTCTTGCCCTGATCGAAGAAGATTCAGATATCCGAATTCTTGTTCTTGCGGCCTCCCCCGAATCCGGAGGTCCCGGCCCACTGATCAAAAGTCTGGTGGGAGAAATGTCGGGAACATTTGCGATTCCGATTACTGTCGTGCCCGGGAATCTGACAACCCGGCAACTGGATGCCGTAACCTGAGAATCGACACGGGTTTTCTTCAAATTCCGTGGTGATTCGACATTTGCAGTATTTTAATTTGGTAAAAATTTTACCTTTATTGCAGATACTTACTTAAATATCTGAAATGTCAGAAGAAATTTGACCGCCAGAATCATTGCTTGATCTTGTCTCACGGGCGGGACATATTCCAGCTCCGATCCGGAAAGTAATTTTACCTGTTGATTGCTATATATAGTGGCTTCTAAAATATAGCCTTCTATATTTTGTATAATTTGTTTGAAAGCGCGATTTTAGAGCATAGAGAACAACACAGTTCATCGGAATGCAGCTACTCAAATCCAGTTTAAAATCCAACAGAATTGCGACTTTGGCAGTGATCCTTCTGGCGACGGCCTATGTGGTGCCCGAGCTCATTGGCAGCAAACTAAACCAGCAGACGGCAACCGACACGTCGAGCGGAAATACAGCCACAAAGATTAAAGCAAGGCAGGGCCAGTTCGACCTTGCTTCATTTGACGCCGCTCTCTCAGAAGTAAGTTTCCAGCTGGACGACATACGGGACGGAGGGCCGGTGCCGCGATTCTATGTCGACCGGATACCTGCCGATATTCCCGACCTAAACGATGTTGAGGAGCGTAAGAAAACCTTTATCAAGCTTGTTTTGCCACAGGTGCTTCGCGTCAATGAGGGCATCGAGGTACAGCGGGAGCGGCTAACTGGGCTGCTGGAGAAAAAGGCCGCTGGCGCTACTCTCAGTGAGAATGACCGTAAATGGCTGCAACAGATTGCAGTACGCTATCGTGAAGACACCGTTGATCCGAAGGCCCTTATGGAAAAGGTGGATAAAATTCCGGTTTCAATTGCTTTGGCGCAGGCTGTTGAAGAATCAGGCTGGGGAACGTCACGTTTCGCCCGTGAAGGCAACGCCCTCTTCGGTCAGCGGGTCTGGTCCACTGGTGAGGGAATTGTTCCGGAAGACAGAAGTGAAGATGAAACTCACGAAGTCAGGGCCTTTAAATCAATCGCCGAGTCCATTCGATCCTATGCATATAATTTGAATGCGCACCCTGCCTATGAAGATTTTCGTGCGGCCCGCGCCTGGAGCAGGGCAGAATCTGACATGACGATAAATGGTCTTCAGCTGATCGATACACTTCATGTTTACTCTGAAAAGGGTCAGGAATATGTGGATAATCTGCGAACCCTGATTGAGACAAATAATTTCCAGGATTTCGAAGACGCACTCCTAGCGCCTGAACAGCTGGCAGACAACCGTCCCTAAAAATCGGTATAGTCCTGCATCTAAATCTGATTGGTACTTTCTATCTCGCAAAACAGTGCGGGATATGAAAATATAGTCTCCAACCTACTCTCACAAACAGTGTACGCCCATGAAATGGCGCGCCCACAATAAAAAAGAAAGCAGGGGGAGACCATGGGAAGGCTAGAAAACAAATTTGCGCTGATTACCGGCGCTGCAACCGGCATAGGTTTGGCAACGACCCGCCGCTTCATTGAAGAAGGCGCAAAAGTCTTCATGACAGACATTAATGAAGACGCCGGGAAAGCGGCCGCGAAGGAATTCGAAAGCCGGGCACAATTCCTGGTTCAGGATGTCGCCAATGAGGAAGACTGGAAAGCGGTTATGAAAACCGTTTTGTCGGAGTCACCCGGCCTCGATATCCTCGTCAATAACGCCGGGATACTCTCTATCGGTGACCGACAGACAATCGAGGATACGGACCTTTCTCACTGGCAGGCTATTCAGAAAGTGAATGTGGAAGGGGTTTTCCTCGGATGCCAGTCCGCTGTCACGGCCATGAAAGGCAGAGGAGGTGCCATCATCAATCTTTCCTCCGTCGCCGCTATTATCGGGACGCCGCATCTTCTGGCCTATGGCGCCTCAAAGGCAGCAGTCCGGCAACTGACGAAGTCGGTCGCCATTCATTGTGCAAACCGCGGTTACGCTATTCGCTGCAACTCGGTCCATCCCGATCCTGTGCGGACAAATATGGGAGATGAACTGATGGGGATGTATGGCAGCGACATTGAAGCTGGCTGGAACGCCATTCCGGACCGGATACCGATCAAAAAGCCGAGCGAGCCTGTTGATATCGCAAATGGCGTTCTGTTCCTCGCTTCCGAAGAAGCGCGCCATATAACCGGGTCGGAACTCGTCATAGATGGCGGCCTTACCGCCATCTAACTTCAAATAAAAGTCTTGGGAGGAAACGATCGATGCAAATTGATCATAACAAACTGCATGAATTCATCGAAGCCCTTTTAACTGCAGCAGGCAGTTCACCAACGGAAGCAAAAATCGTCACCGATCATCTGGTCCTGGCCAATCTTTCCGGTCATGACAGCCATGGGGTCGGCATGATTCCAGCTTATATGACGAATTTGAAGGCCGGGTTGCTGCATCCGAACCAGCATGTCGAGACGGTACAGCAAAATGGGTCAATGCTGGTTTTCGACGGCAGAGCCGGATATGGTCAGGTTGTTGCCCGGGAAGCGATGGAACATACCATCAAAGTGGCGCAGGAAACCGGCCTTGCTCTTTCTGCGCTGCGCAATGCCCATCATATCGGGCGGGTCGGGACCTATGGGGAACAATGCGTTGATGCCGGATTGGTCTCACTGCACTTTGTCAATGTGACGGGACATCGTCCATTAGTAGCGCCGCATCGTGGTTCGGATGCCCGCTACGGCACGAACCCGATCTGTATTTCCCTGCCGGATACAGCGGAAGAACCGCGCATCATTCTCGATTTTGCCACCAGCAAGGTGGCCCTCGGCAAACTGCGCGTTGCGAACAACAGCGGCAAGAAAGTCGCAGAGGGTCTGGTCATTGACAAGCATGGCAATCCGACGACGGACCCCGGGGTCATGTGGGAAGAAAAAGTTGGCGCGCTTTTGCCCATCGGTGAACATAAGGGCTATGGCCTCGCGCTGATGTGCGAGCTTCTGAGCGGAGCAATTGGCGGTGGCGGCACGATTCAGCCCGGCAACCATCGCGATACCCGCATCATCAACAGCATGCTCACTATTCTGATCGATCCCACACGCCTGACAGACACTGATTATATTGGCAGTGAGATGAAAGCGATGTGTGATTATGTCCGGCAATCACCCCCGCGCGAAGGCCATGACAATGTCATCATGCCAGGTGATCCGGAACGTGAACAGCGGCTATTGCGCCGTGCGCAAGGTATCGAGATCGATAACGAAACCTGGCGGCAGATTACTGAAGAAGCGGAAGAGTTCGGCGTCAGGCCCTAATATTAATAGGAGCTTGGTGTGTTATATATAACATTAAGCTTTTATTTTTTAAGATTTTTCAACAAACTTCCAGCAGCACTCGCCACCAGCCCCGTGTCGCCTGCACAAAGCAGAAAATCGAACCCTTGCGCAAACAGGTCATTTGTTTCCTGCGCCCCTTTGGAAATACAGCCAAGAAAAGCTGGGCTAGCCTTGATCTTATCCCGTGCCTCCTCGAAAAGTGCCTTTACTTCCGGATCATCAAACTCGCCTAGTTTGTTGATGCTGCCGGAAAGATCATTCGGTCCGATGAATAGCATATCTATCCCGTCGACGGCAGCAATACTCTCAATGTTGCCGACCGCTTCCTTGGTTTCAATCTGGCAGATGATCATCAGATCCTTATCAAGGTTATCCCGGTATTCACGTGCCATGCGGCCATATCCGCCGGCACGAGCGGCTCCAAGCCCGGCGCTTCGGATTCCGGTTGGCGGAAAACGGCAGGCGGCAACGGCGGCCCTCGCCTCTTCTGCTGTATTAACTGACGGAATCATTATTCCATCCATTCCCGCATCGAGGCTCCGCTTGATTAAAACTGTATCGTTCCACGGCACCCGCATCAGTATCGTTACATCACTGGCCGAGCGGGCGGCACGATACTGATCGATCGCTGTTTGAAGGCTGCCCGACCCATGCTCGTGATCAATCATCAAGGCATCGAACCCGGCGCCAGCGACTATCTCCGCCATATCGGAAGAATTTGAAAACAACCAACAGGCAGCCACTTTTTCTCCCGCCTGTAATTTTTCTTTTAATTTATTCGGACGATACATGATGGCTCCCTGCCTATGAATGCGAATTTACTTCGCGATATAAAAAAGTGATCCGAACCAGCGCCATCGCCGATCCGGCCCAAGCAACGTGCAATTGATGCGACCCCGACCCGGCTTGAAGGCAGCGGCAAGGCGTATCTCGATCCGTGAGTCACCAATCTTCTCGATGGGGACCGCTCCGCCCGTCTGATTGGAGGAGAAACAGGATAATCCGTTCAAGTCCCCGTAATCCTCCGCAATGGTGAACCCAAAATTCGGCGGATTACGTTTTAGGAAATTATCAGACGGCGTTACATCCGTTACCCGCAAGGGCAAGGCATTTGCTGCCAGACGAAAACGACCGATCCCCCCATAATTCTCGCTCATGGCAAAACGGGGAAGCTCCAGCCGGTCATGGCCGGAATAGGAAACACCGGACTGCTGTCCAAAGGCCGCCTTGAAGCCAATTTTCCGAACAACCGCTTTTACATCACTGCCGTACTCGCCATAAGGATAGGCGAAGATAGCTGGAACAAAGCCAAGCTCTGCCTGAAACTGCTCACTCGCCAGATAGATGTCCATCTCGATTTCCTCTGCGCTCATCAACGGCAGATGCGAATGACTGTAGGTATGATGCCCGATATGAACGCCAGCGTCCCGTAACTCCCGTATCTGGTCCCAGTTCATGTAATCTGGAAGTCGCTTTTCAACCCCTTCAACCGACACAAATACAGTGAAGGGTAAATTGGCCTCTTTCAGCAAGGGCCATGCAATGTTGTAAACGGACTGGTATGCATCATCTATCGTAATTGCAACCGTCCTGTCCGGCAGGGTTTCCCCCGATTCTAGCCGGTCAACAATTTCATTTAGCGGCAAAACGGTATATTGGCCGTTTTTCAGTTCCTGAATATGTTCCTTAAACTGATCAATCCGGATATTGGTGGACGTGTGCTGGTCTTCTCCAAAGCGGTGATACATGATCACACTCGCCCAGTCGGCGGCCCACGCCACGCCGTACCAAGCCAGTGAAATGATGGTCATTGCTACAAGTGAAACGGCCCGAAATTTTTGTACTTTAGTCAATCTCATCGATCCTCAGCTCACCTCTTATACTCCGGGCTTGTCCATCATCCGGCTTCCCGCCGCCTTGTCTGAAAGAGTAGGATATCGACGCGGTTTAAACAATTGGTAATGCCACCATTCATTCTGATAAAAATCCCAACCTGCCGCAGTCATCAGGCCGAGCAGGATAGAACGGTTGCGCTGGGCTTCTGCCGAAATGTCCCGCGCGCCATGAAAAGATGTCGGGGTCATCGCATCAAAGCCAGTTCCCATTTCAAGTTCCTGTCCGTCGCTGTCAATAAGTGTCAGGTCAATCGCCGCCCCGCGTGAATGCGGGGAACCATTGGAAGGATGAGAGAGAAAATCCGCATTCGGAGTATGATCCCATAGTGCCTGAACGGCCTCTGTCGGGCGAAATCCGTCAAAAAGCTTGAACTTCAAGTCCATATCAGCAGCAAGATCTATCGCGCGTTGCAGTTTTTCGGCTGACTCCTGAAGCAGAAAACAAGCTCCCCTCTGATAGACAGGCGCGCCGGTAAAATTATTTGCCGTCGCATATCGCAGATCAAGCTCGACGTTGAAATCTGCCGGAGTAATTTCTGTTAAACTCTCATTCAGGGACATTTCAAACCTGTTTACTTGAATTCACGCAACATTGGGCGTAACACTCTGACCTCACCGAGACCCTACATGGCGCAACTACGGAAGGCAATATTATGAGGATACTGGCGTTTGATACAGCGCTCAATGCCTGTTCTGTCGCCATTATGGACGATCGTGATATCCTTGCGCATACTCATGAAAAGCGGCGCCGGGGCCATGCAGAAGCATTAATCCCGATGATTGAGGATTTAATGGATGGCATTGGACTTGCCTATACGGAAATTGACCTGATTGCGGTAACTGTCGGCCCGGGAACATTTACGGGCCTAAGGATTGGGTTGGCGGCAGCACGCGGCATGTCCCTCGCCGCACGGAAACCGCTTGTCGGGATCACAACACTTGAGGCTCTGGCAGCGGCCGTACCACAGGGAATGGCCCAAGGTTGCCCCGTGATCGCAACTGCGGATGCAAGGCGGGGGGAAGTTTACCTGCAAAGCTTCAATATGAAGAACGATAATGACATCATATCACCGCTATCGTCTCCGAAGGCCTGTAAAATAGAGACAGCACTTGCCTCAACGGGACTAGAGAAGGCTTTTATCATCGGATCCGGCGGCGCCCTGCTCCGTAGCCAACCCGGATTTGATGAAACAAGATACCAGCTTCTTAATCTCGACGAAGATCCGGATGCGCGACATATTGCCCGCATAGCGCTCGAACGCGGGGCGCCCCCCCCAAATTCTACATCGCCCGCGCCTCTTTATCTGCGCGCGCCCGATGCGAAATTACCTGGCGGTCAAACTCCAACCATCGGCAAATGATGATCCAATGCAGGAAAGCGATATTTCAGCAGATTTTTTCGATACAGCATCCGCCGCGCCCCTTGCCGCCGCCATACATGGGCAGTGCTTCAAGTCTGGATGGAGCGAAAAGGATTTCGTCTCGGCATTCGGGATTCCGGGAACTGTGCTTGAAGTACTTAGCCTCACCGACCAGCCCGTAGCGATCGCCCTTTACCGGCAGGTCGTCGATGAAGCGGAGATATTGACTCTGGGAACGATGCCTGCCTATCGCGAGAAAGGTTTAGCTGGCCAGCTTCTGGAGAGAGGATTCCACTATTTGCGTCGCAACAAGGTAGCATTTCTTTATTTGGAAGTTGGAGTTGAAAATATTCCTGCACAGCGCCTTTATACATCAAAAGGGTTTATAGAAACCGGGCAGCGACCAAATTATTACAATCATGGTGCAGCATATGAAGACGCCCTTATGATGAAACGATCGCTTTAACCTATAAAAAGACAAATAAACGTTAATTTCGAGATAATCGTTAATTTGCGAACTTTTTTTTATTTATTCTATTTTACATTCCATTTCTGAACATATATTGACTATACACTACATGACATTCAATTTTTATGGAGGTTTGTTCACAATGTCTGAGAAAATTGAAAAGCTGGAACTTCTCGCTCTGACAACGGACATTGTGACGTCCCATTTATCGCGCAACCCTGTCGGGGCCGGGGAAATTTCGACCTTGATCAAAGATGTATACGCAACTCTTTCTACCGTTGGTGAAATGGCGGAAGAGGAGGAAAAGCCGGAACCGGTTGTCGCGGTCCGCAAATCCGTCCACCCGGATTATATAATCTGTCTCGAAGACGGGAAAAAGCTGAAAATGCTGAAAAGGCATCTCAAAACCTCGTATGACATGACACCTGAGGAATATCGCGAGCGCTGGAACCTTCCGGCGGATTACCCGATGGTCGCTCCGAATTATGCGGAACAACGTCGAAACCTGGCTAAAAAAATCGGCCTGGGAACCCGCCGCAAGAAAGCGCAAAGCAAGTAATTTTTACTTTCGCTGGCCCAAGAAAAATTATTTGTATAAAATCATGGCTGCTGACGGGAGCGACAGCAGCCATTACACTATATTGAGGATCGCATGCCTACTCGCCTGGAACAGATCTGCCTAGACAAGGGCCTTCGAATGACAGAACAGCGCCGTGTTATTGCACGCGTGTTATCTGAATCGCAAGACCATCCGGACGTAGAACTCGTGTATAAGCGAGCGTCGGACTTGGACGACACCATCAGTATTTCTACGGTTTACCGCACCGTACGCATGTTTGAAGAAAACGGTATTCTGGAACGGCATGATTTTGGCGATGGCCGGGCCCGTTATGAAGAAGTGTCCGATGAGCATCATGATCACCTGATCAATGTTCAAACCGGCCAGGTGATTGAATTCACCAGTGAACAGATCGAGGATCTGCAAACAAAGATTGCCAAGGAGCTTGGCTTTGAGTTAATTGATCATCGGCTTGAGCTGTATGGGAAACCGTTGTCAAAATCCGCGATGGCAGATGTCCCGCCTGAAGAATCTGTCGTGAACATAAAGCACACAGCTCACAGCAAGAAAAGTTGATGAATGGATCGCAGTAACGTGCGGCATTGTGTATGAGTAACATCAGACCCATTATCACCGTAATCGCCGTTCTATTATGGACGGCAATGCTGGTGCCTGTACAAGTTACGATCCTTCTGTTCTTCAAACAGCATCGATATTGTATCCCGCAGATTTTTCACACAGGCCTTTGCTGGCTCATGAGAGTCAAGGTTATCGTTTCTGGAGAGATCGAGACCCAGAGACCCACATTATTTGTGATCAATCACATTTCCTGGCTCGATATCCCGGTGATCGGAAAAATCATGCAAGGAAGCTTCGTTGCCAAGAAAGAAGTCGAGGGATACCCTCTCGTCGGCGCCATTTCGAAGCTTCAGCAGACCATCTTTATTGAGCGTACCCGGCCCGCGATCAAGGGGCACAAAGGGGAAATGCAAGAGCATCTGGAGAATGGGGACAACCTGTTCCTTTTTCCCGAGGGTACATCTTCGAACGGCATCATCATCCAGAATTTCAAAAGCGCCTACTTTGGGCTGGCGGAGCGGGAAATAAACGGCCGTCACCTGATGGTCCAACCGGTAACGATCGCCTACAGCCGGTTAAATGGAATTCCGCTTACCCGTGGCACCATGGGTATTGTCGCCTGGGTCGGGGATGAAGAACTGCTCGGTCATGTTTGGTCCCTTCTGAAACGCGGAACGATTACAGCGGAATTACGGTTCCATAAGCCCGTAACAATCGATGATTATGATTCTCGGAAAACCATGGCGAGCGACTGCCAGCTCACCATTGCCAAGAGCCTGAGCCGCGCTCTGACCGGGCGGGAAGAGCCTTAATCCAAACGAATCCGCCGATTCAGACCGTTTTCTCCATTTTTCCCGTGAATTACATCCCGGGCTTCTCTATTTGTCATATAACTGCTAATTTAATCATGATATGGAACGGTTTTCATATCTACGGGGTATGCCCCGGGATTTCGACGAGGTTGACGAGAAAGCGTGAGCAAAAAACTCTATATTTCAACATATGGCTGCCAGATGAATGTGTATGACTCGGCCCGTATGGCAGACCTGATGGCACCCCTTGGCTATACCCTGACAGATGAACCCGCGAGCGCCGACATGGCGATCTTGAACACCTGTCATATTCGCGAGAAAGCCTCCGAGAAAACTTTTTCGGAGCTGGGACGGTTGCGCAAAACACGCGAAGGACGGCAATCCCGCAACGAAGGCGATATGATCATCGCCGTCGCCGGTTGTGTGGCACAGGCCGAAGGGGCGGAGATCATGAAGCGTGCCCCTTTTGTCGACATGGTTTTCGGACCGCAGTCCTATCATAACCTGCCTCAAATGGTGGCCGAAGCAAACCGGGGAGTAGGCCATATTCTGGATACTGATTTTCCGGTGGAGCCGAAGTTCGATCATTTACCCAAAGAAGCAATCGACACCAGCCTGAGCGCGTTCCTGACGGTGCAGGAAGGATGTGACAAGTTCTGCGCCTTCTGCGTTGTGCCATACACACGCGGCGCTGAATTCTCCCGTCCCGTTGCCTCGATTGTCACGGAAGCGAAACGCATGATCGCCGGCGGCACACGGGAGATCACGCTGCTGGGTCAGAATGTGAATGCATATCACGGCGAAGGCGCCGATGGAAAGCCGGTCAGCCTCGCAGGATTAATATATCAGCTTGCAGAGATCGAGGGGCTGGAGCGCCTGCGGTATACAACATCCCATCCCCTGGAAATGACAGAAGAACTGTGCAAGGCGCATCGCGATGTCGATAGTCTGATGCCATATCTCCATTTGCCCGTTCAGGCGGGCTCCGATCGTATTCTGGCGGCGATGAACCGGCGCCATACGGCCGATGAATATCGGCGTATTATTGACAAATTACGGCATTATCAGCCGGATCTGGCACTTTCCGGAGATTTTATTGTCGGTTTCCCCGGGGAAACGGATCAGGACTTCGAAGATACCCTTCAACTCGTCCGGGATGTCAAATATGCGCAGGCCTACAGCTTTAAATACAGCCCACGTCCGGGAACACCCGCGGCGGCACTGGAAAGCGAAATGATTGATGAAGCTGTAAAATCCGAGAGGCTGGCGCGGCTACAGGCATTGCTGAATGAACAGCAGCTTGCTTATAACCAATCCTTTGTCGGACGGGAAATCGACGTCTTGCTGGAACGCGAGGGGAAACGCGATGGGCAGATCGTTGGTCGCAGCCCCTATATGCAGTCCGTTTTCGTGCCCTCTCCCGCGCATCGGATTGGGCGCATTGCAACTGTCATCGTTCAAGAGGGAAATGCGAACTCTCTGCGTGGCGAACTGAAACCCGGTAGTGTCGCCGATGCGGCATAGGAACAAATGTGGCTAAAAATCAAACGAGTTCTAAAATACTGAAACCCAACACAGACAAGAACAACGCAATCATTCTCGAATTTGATGACAATCATCTCCTAGCCCAGCTTGTGGGGGAGCATGATCGTTATCTTGCGCGCATTGAACAGGCACTGGGTGTTTCCGTTGCATCTCGCGGAAACAAAATGGCGGTTTCAGGATCCAAAACGGCACAGGCGACGGCCAAAACCGTTCTGATGGATTTATACGAACGGCTGAAGAAGGGACTTGATGTGACGGAAGGCGAAGTCGACGGCGCCATTCGCATGGCGGGCGATGCGCCTGCGCAAGACGGCAGCCGCGGATCTGTCTCAGGCGGGGCAGATATGATTGTCACCAAGCGGCGTCGGATTACACCCCGTTCCACTAATCAGGCCGTTTACGTCAAATCACTTCGGACGCATGAACTTGTCTTCGGTCTCGGACCTGCAGGAACTGGTAAAACCTACCTTGCTGTTGCCAACGCCGTTGCAATGCTGATTGAGAATAAAGTCGACCGGCTTATCCTGGCGCGCCCTGCCGTGGAAGCCGGTGAAAAGCTCGGCTTCCTGCCGGGCGACATGCGCGACAAGATCGACCCATATCTGCGACCGCTTTATGATGCCCTCTATGACATGCTACCGGCCGAGGAAGTCGTCAAACGGCTGGAGAATGGAGAAATCGAGGTCGCGGCTCTCGCCTTCATGCGTGGGCGCACGCTGTCAAATGCAGCGATCATTCTGGATGAGGCCCAGAATACAACCCCGGTACAAATGAAAATGCTGCTGACCCGGATGGGTGAAAATTCCCGTATGGCTGTCACAGGCGATTTGAGCCAGATCGACTTACCCCTTGGCATGCGGTCCGGCTTGCATGAAGCCGTTGACATCTTGCAAGGTGTAAAGGGCGTGGATTTTATCAATTTCGGGGAATCCGATGTTGTTCGGCATCCGCTGGTCACCCGCATTGTCCGGGCCTATGGGGAACATGACAGGGAAAAGCAGCTCGCCCTTAAAACCCGCAAATCATGACCTGTTAATGAACAACCTACCCTTCTCCCTTGACCTGGCGATCAGCTTTCAGAACGATTCTTGGCATAGCCTTGTTTCCGATATCGAACAGAAAGCAGAAGAGGTCGTCCTGTGCGCGTTGGAAAAAATATGCCAAAAGCTGAACCTGCCTCTCCTTGATGGCGACGTTACGCCAATTGTCGAAATAAGTCTTCTTTTTGCGGGTGACGCTCAGGTTAGAGAATTGAACCGGGATTATCGGGGCAAGAACCAGCCCACAAATGTGTTGTCTTTTCCCGACACGCCGCTCGATCAAACTGAACTTGCTGACGCCATGAGGATGTCGGAGCCATTGTTATTGGGTGACATTGTCCTGGCGCAGGAAACAATGGTTCAAGAGGCGAGATTCCAAAACAAGGACGTATGGAACCATACTGCGCATTTGATTGCCCATGGCGTTTTACATCTTGCCGGATTTGACCATATGGAAGAAAATGAAGCGGAAGAGATGGAAAATCTTGAAATCATGATATTGAAAAGCCTACATATCGCTAATCCTTATGAAGTTTCTGACCCGCCGCGACAGGAGACCCTTGACTGACTATGACCGATAATGTGTCGAGTGACGTTCTTTCCGAAACTCCGGAAGAACAGACAACTCAAAAGCCTTCAAACGGCGTTTTACATGTCCTTAAGCGAGTTTTGGGTATTGGGCAACAATCAGAAGGAAGCGTTCGTTCAACTCTGGAAGAGCTGATCGAAGAACATAACGATCCGGAACAATCCATCAATGCGTCAGAAAAGCTGATGCTGACCAACATTCTGAGTTTCAGTGAACTCAGTATTAGTGACGTGATGGTCCCGCGCGCCGATATTGAGGCGATTTCTGCAAGTTCAACGCTGGATCAGGTGGTGGAACGCTTCAAGGAAACAAGCCACTCCCGCATGCCGGTCTTCAGCGAGACACTGGACAACGTTACCGGCATGTTTCACATCAAGGACCTGATTAATTTCTGGGGCGAGAAGGATCAGGGCGACTGGCAGAAATTCCGCCGCGAAGTCCTTTTTGTTCCGCCTTCCATGTCCGTTCCCGATCTTTTACTAAAAATGCGTGCAACGCATATTCATATGGCAACTGTCGTGGATGAATATGGTGGCATTGATGGTCTGGTGACGATCGAAGACCTTGTCGAGGAAATTGTCGGCGATATTGAAGATGAGCATGACGAACAGGAAGGTCCGCTGATTGTTGTCGCGCCCAATGGGATGATTGAAGTCGATGCCCGCGCTTCGATTGAAGAGCTGGAAGCGCTGCTCGAAGTCGACCTGCTGCCCGAAGACGAGGATGAGGAAGTGGATACTGTCGGAGGGCTCGTTTTCCAGCTAGCCGGTCAAATTCCAGCACGCGGAGAAATCATTTCCCATTCCGACGGTCTTGATTTCGAGATTATGGATGCCGACCCAAGAAAGGTGAAAAAGGTTCGAATTCATCGACGCTCCCCCGACTTGGACAAGGATGAATGAAAGCTGTCAGTAGATGGATTTCAGAGCTTTCGTTTCTTAAGAAATCACTTCTCGCATTCCTGCTGGGCCTAGCCGTCGCCGCGGCGCTACCGCCTCTCCATTTGATATTTCTCCTGCCCGTAAGCTTTACCGGACTCATCTGGATATTAAGTTCCGTCGATAACCGCAAGCAGGCCTTCTTCGTCGGCTGGTGGTTTGCGTGGGGCCAGTTTATTGCCGGCCTGTACTGGATTGGTGTCGCCTTTACAATTGATGCGCAAACCCACGCACTTTTACTCCCGTTACCGGTTCTCGTTCTTCCGGCTTTTCTGGCAATCCTCTCCGGTTTGGCGACACTTGCAACCTATCTTACCCGTGCGCAATCTCTTGCCCGAATTTTTATCTTTAGCGGTTGCTGGCTCCTTTTCGAATATATCCGCGGCGTTATCTTCACGGGCTTTCCCTGGAACCTAATTGGCTACAGCTGGAGTGCATTTCTTCCCGTTCTCCAGTCAACGGCCTATTTCGGAATATATGGATTAACCCTATTCACTGTTTTTCTCGCGAGCCTGCCCGCTCTGTTCGGTGAGACGGAAACGCCCAGGCGGACGGCTGGAATTTCTTTAATTGCGTGCATCGGAATTCTGCTCTCTTTTTATGGTGTCGGCGCTGTCCGCCTTCACAATTCCTCAGTTACCTATTTCGAGAATGCGCCGATCCGGCTCGTTCAACCCAATATTCAGCAAGTCGACAAATGGAAGCCCGACCTGCTTCTGGCTCACCTTCAAAAGCTGGTCGCCCTCAGCTTGATTGAGGAAGGAGAAAAACCGCGCTATCTCATCTGGCCGGAAACTGCTGTTCCTTATTATTTAACGACGGCTCCAGCCTTACAGAAAGAACTGGCCAGGATTGTCCCCCCGGGCGGTGCCTTAATAACCGGCGCACCACGCCGCGATCCGGAAAAAAGCCGATACTGGAACAGCCTGCAGGTATTGGGGGATCAAGGCAATATTCTGGATATTTATGACAAACAGCATCTCGTCCCATATGGGGAATATATGCCGCTCCGATCCGTTATGGTCGCAACAGGGCTTACTGGCATTATTCCCGCCCTCGACAAAATGTCTGATTTCGCGACGCCGGACAAATCTGCCCGAAAAGTCGTGTCCGTACCGGGATTACCTCCGGCACGCGTGATGATCTGTTACGAAATAGCGTTCCCATGGGAAGTTGCCCCACAAACCGCTTTCTCATGGATAATCAATGTCACAAATGACGGGTGGTTCGGCAACACCTCCGGGCCATACCAGCATTTCGCCATCACTCAAACCCGCGCCATTGAACAGGGAGTACCGGTCGTCCGCGCTGCGAATACTGGAATTTCGGCAATAATAGATCCTTTTGGCCGCGTCGAACAACAGCTTGCGCTCAACGAAACGGGCATAATAGATGGACAATTACCGCTGCCACTCGCCGAGAGAACTATCTATTCCCGATATGGAGAAACAATACCTGTGTTGGTGGTGTTGATATTTATCTTTACAGGCGTTTTTCTTGCAAGACGCAGGTCGAAAACATAAGTATGATTCCTTGACTAACGCCATTCTTTGGCGATACTTGTTTAATCAACCAGAGGGTTTGGACTGACTTAACTGCGGTTCAGTTACAGTTGATCTGGACAGCTATAATATACGAGGGAATTTGATGCCAAATCATCCGGTGGATGTGCATGTGGGAAGCCGACTCCGGATGCGTCGGACGTTATTGGGGCTTAGCCAGCAAAAGCTTGGCGAAAAACTTAACCTGACATTCCAGCAAATACAGAAATATGAACGCGGCGCGAACAGGATTGGTGCAAGCAGGCTCTTTGAGCTCAGCCGCATTCTGGATGTTAAACCCGCTTTTTTCTTTGAAGAAATGCCGACTGGAAGTTTATTGAAGGCAATTGGCCTTCAGGAACCGGTCGATGAATTTGAACATGAATTCTTGGGCAAACGTGAAACACTGGAACTCGTTCGCGCATACTATAAGATTGACAACCTTGAAGTCCGGAAAAGGGTCTTTGACGTTATTAAGGCATTGGCAACCGAAGAACTGGAAAATGAGGTTTCTTCGCAGAAATAAATATTACAACGCGGATTTTCTTGACCCCCCAACCTATTTTGCTAGAGTGCGGCAGTTTTCAAACCAAGTAATTGCCGCTTCTCAAGGGCAACTTATCGCATGCCAACAATTGAAATAAAGGGATGTTCCCGTGCCAGCCAAAAACTATCTTTTCACCAGTGAATCGGTATCTGAAGGACATCCAGACAAGGTTTGCGATCGCATTTCAGACAGCATCGTCGATCTATATCTCTCAGAAGACCCTTATTCCCGCGTGGCCTGCGAAACGCTGACAACAACCAACAGGATTGTCCTGGCAGGTGAAGTACGAGGGCCCGCCAGCATCACTAAATCCATGATCGAGGAAACGGCGCGGACTGCTGTAAAAGATATTGGTTATGAACAGGATGGCTTTCACTGGAAAAACTCCGCGGTTGACGTGTATCTTCATGAACAGTCCGTCGACATTGCGCAAGGTGTGGACGCAGCGGGCAATAAAGATGAAGGAGCCGGTGACCAGGGAATTATGTTCGGCTTTGCGGTGAACGAGACGGACGTCCTGATGCCGGCACCGATTTATTATTCGCATAATATCCTGAAGGCACTTGCTGATGCCCGCCACAGTGGCGCAGAAAAAGGCCTCGGCCCTGACTCCAAGAGCCAGGTCACTCTGGCATATGAAAATGGCAAACCGGTACGGGCGACTTCTGTTGTCGTATCGACGCAACATACACCGGACCTGGACACGGATGCTGTCCGCGAAATTGTCCGGAAGTATGTTATGGACGTGCTGCCAGAAGGCTGGATGTGCCCGGAAGATGAATTCTACGTCAACCCGACGGGCAAGTTTGTAATTGGCGGACCTGACGGAGATGCCGGCCTGACAGGACGGAAAATTATCGTCGATACATATGGGGGCGCTGCCCCGCATGGTGGCGGAGCTTTTTCTGGCAAGGATCCGACAAAGGTCGACCGCTCCGCCGCTTATGCATCCCGCTATCTTGCGAAAAATGTCGTCGCCGCCGGCCTCGCAGAACGTTGCTGTATTCAGGTATCCTATGCAATCGGCATATCCAAACCCCTATCGCTCTATGTTGACCTGTTTGGAACCGGGAATGTCGATGAAGACAGGCTCGCCAAGGTGTTGATGCAGTCCATGGATTTGAGCCCGCGCGGCATTCGCGAACATCTGGAACTTAACAAGCCTATCTACGCGCGGACCGCGGCCTATGGTCATTTTGGCCGCAAGCCTGATGCGGATGGCGGCTTCTCATGGGAAAAGACGGATCTGGTTGATACTCTGAAAGCGGCCTTTTAGTCGATTAGTTCATGTCCGACCGATATGGGAGGGAAGGGCGTATCCTTTATGGACGGCGCCGTGGCAAGCCACTTCGTAAAGGCCAGCAGCGCCTGATCGAGACTCGATTACCTGAGCTCACCATTCCGCTTGACCGGGGTCAGCTTGAATCGTCCTCTTTATTTCCGGAAAATTGCCGGGAATACTGGCTCGAAATCGGTTTTGGCAGCGGCGAACATCTTGCCCGGCAAGCAGACAATAATCCCGATGTCGGCATTATCGGCTGCGAGCCCTATCTGAATGGCGTCGCAACCCTGCTTAGTAAACTGGAAGAGCAATCGGCAACAAACGTCCGGCTACACAACGAGGCGGCGGAGCTGTTGATTGACAAGCTGCCGGACGCAAGTCTCAACCGGGCTTTTATCCTGTTTCCCGATCCATGGCCGAAAACAAGTCATAATAAACGGCGATTCGTCTCCACGTCGAACATTGCCGCGCTCGCCCGTGTTCTGAAAACAGGAAGCGAATTACGTATTGCGACGGATCATGCGGATTATGGTGCATGGATTCTTTGGCATATGCTCCAGTCGAAGGAATTTATCTGGGAGGCCGAGAAGCCGGAAGACTGGCAGTTCCGAAGTTCAGATTGGCCATCTACCCGTTATGAGATGAAAGCGATCGAAAAAGGGCTTCGCCCGGTGTATTATCGGTTTCGCCGCCGCTAAGCCAATATTCATAAGCCATACTGAAAGAAAAGGCTTGGCTTTGCTGGCATCTCGGCTATTATATAGTTCATACATACTGTTCGCTCACCGTCAGGATGAGCATTTTGAACGGTGGGCCTCTGGTCCGCTGTTTTTTTATGGTTTGTTTGGTTAAGCGAGAAGTACTCTGAGCGCAGTCGACAGAATAGAAGCACTTATTGCGCCGCCCCTTGTTGATATGGGGTATGAGCTGGTGCGTGTTCGATTGACGGGAAGTGACAAGAAAGTGCTTCAAATCATGGCTGAAAAAGCCGATGGCACGATGACAATCGAGGGATGCACAGAAGTCAGCCAGATGGTTTCGGCGCTTCTGGATGTCGAGGATCCGATTTCAGGCGCGTATGATCTGGAAGTGTCATCGCCGGGAATTGACCGGCCGCTGACTCGGCTCAAGGATTTTGAACGCTGGGCCGGATTTGAAGCAAAAGTGGAATTGGAGCAGGCTGTTGAAGGCCAGCGCCGATATCGCGGGAAACTGTTGGGTCTTAAGGACGAAAATGTCCTGTTGCAGGCTGATGATGGCAACCGACTTGAACTGCCTTTTTCCGATGTGAGAAAGGCGAAGTTAATTTTGACAGATGAATTGATCGCCGCAAGCTCCCGCAGCGGTTAAATTCACAACCATGTTTTTTGGACGGACATTTGGTCATGGAAAACGCTGCTAGTTTGAACCGCCTGGAATTGCTGCAAGTCGCAGATGCGGTTGCAAGAGAGAAAGTCATAGATCGCGACATCGTGCTGGAGGCCATGGAAGAGGCCATTCAGAAGGCAGCTCGCGCAAAATACGGTCATGAAAACGACATTCGCGCCAATATCGATCGGGGGACAGGCGAAATCCGGCTTGCGCGTATCCGTGAGGTTGTCGAGGAGGTTGAAAATGAATCGACCCAGATTTCTCCTGCCGACGCCCAGCATGAAAAAGAAGGCGCCGTTGTCGGCGACTTGCTGGTTGATCCGCTGCCGCCAATTGATTTTGGCCGTATCGCCGCACAGACCGCAAAGCAGGTTATTGTGCAGAAGGTTCGCGAAGCAGAGCGCGAGCGTCAGTATCAGGAATATAAAGATCGTGTGGGCGAAATCGTCAACGGGATCGTCAAGCGCGTTGAGTATGGCAATGTCACGGTTGATCTTGGCAAGGCGGACGCCGTTGTCCGCCGCGATGAAATGCTCCCGCGGGAAACATTCCGTCAGGGTGATCGTATCCGGGCTTACATCTATGATGTACGGCAAGAGCAGCGCGGACCACAGATTTTTCTCTCCCGCAGCCATCCTCAGTTCATGGCCAAGCTTTTCGGACAGGAAGTGCCGGAAATTTATGACGGCATCATTGAAGTGAAAGCTGTTGCCCGCGATCCCGGCAGCCGTGCGAAGATCGCCGTTATTTCGAATGATTCGAGCATTGATCCGGTTGGCGCCTGTGTCGGTATGCGTGGATCGCGCGTTCAGGCCGTCGTCAACGAACTGCAAGGTGAGAAAATCGACATCATTCAGTGGTCTCCGGATCAGGCAAGTTTTATTGTCAACGCTTTGGCTCCGGCTGAAGTCGCCAAGGTTGTTCTGGACGAAGATGCCAACCGTATCGAGGTTGTCGTGCCCGATGACCAGCTCTCGCTTGCTATTGGTCGGCGTGGTCAGAATGTGCGCCTCGCCTCACAGCTCTCGGGCTGGGACATTGATATCCTGACGGAGGAAGAGGAAAGCAACCGTCGCCAGGCTGAATTCACAGAGCGTACACAGAGCTTCATGAATGCCCTTGATGTTGACGAGACGATTGCCCAACTATTGGCATCGGAAGGCTTCACTTCCGTTGAAGACATAATGTATGTGGATGTCAGCGAGATTGCGGAAATCGAAGGGTTTGATGAGGAGATCGCTGCGGAATTGAGCAGCCGGGCGCGGGAATATGTTGAGCAGACAAATTCCGAGCTTGAAGCAAAGCGGCAAGAACTGGGTGTCAGCGATGACATTGTGAATTTGCAGCTTTTGACGCCCGCGATGATCGTTGCGCTGGGTGAAGCTGGCGTCAAACAACTTGATGATCTGGCCGATCTCTCCGGGGATGAACTGATCAGCGCGGAAGACGGCATTCTTCGCGAATTCGGCCTTTCCGCAGATGATGCGAACCAAGTTGTCATGGCTGCGCGGGCGCATTGGTTTGAAGACGAGGAGAATGAGGCCGACCCTGAAGCTGAGGAAGAAATTTCAGCGGATTGAGGCCCGATACGGAGAAGTAGACTTGAGTGATCCGCAGCGCCGGTGTATAGCCACAGGGCAGATACTGGAAAAAGGCGCGCTTCTTCGTTTTGCGGTTTCTCCTGACGGACGGTTGGTTCATGATGTTGGCATGAACTTACCAGGCCGCGGCATGTGGGTTAGCTGTGATGTGGAGGCGGTTGAATTGGCGATCAAGAAGCGCTTGTTTGCGAAAGCGGCAAAGCAGGCGGTTGATGTTCCGGCGGACCTTGTCACAGAGATTGAGCGTTCGCTAACCCGGCAATGCCTCGCGTTGCTGGGACTGGGACGCAAGGGCGGACAGGTCACAGTCGGATTCGCCAAAGTTGAAAAAGCGCTGAAATCGGGCAAGGCGGCATTGCTTGTCGCGGCATCGGACGGTGCGGCAGATGGTCGGCAGAAACTCAAGCGGATTGCCGGGCCGCTGCCAGAAATAGATATATTCAGCGGCGCTGAATTAAGTCAAGCGCTAGGACGTGAAAATGTTATACATGCCAGTCTGGCGAATGGTGCGCTGAAGAGGAAAATTTTAGCTGCGGTCTCCCGACTGTCACAATTCAGGGGCCGGAGCGGGTTAAATACCGAAGTGTCGGAGTAAGAATGACTGAGACAAATGACAAGGATGGGCGTAAATCGCTTAGCCTGAATAAACCGTTGGAAGCGAAGAAGTCTGCTGGCGGCAATAGTCAGGTCCGTCAGAATTTTACCCATGGTCGCTCCAAGACCGTGCAGGTTGAAGTGCGCAAAAAGCGCAGCACATTAGGTCTGGGCGGACAGAAACCTTCTACCGCCCCCCCTCCACCAGCATCAGGGCCGAAGAAAACCCTGCATGTGGCAAAACCTGCGACAGGTAGTAAGGACACGGCTTCCAAAGCCCCGAAGGCCGACGACAAGAAAGAGTCGAAGATTGTCCTGACGAACGATGAAAAGGCTGCACGTGCCGCCGCACTTGCAGGTGCACGTGAGCAATCTATTCGCGAGGCGGAAGAGCGCAAGGCCCAGGAAGAGGCAAAAGCCAAAGCAGAGATGCAAAAAGCCAAGGAAGAGCCCAAAGAGGAAACGCCTCCATCCGCAGAACCTGCAAAGGCGGCCAAGCGCCGGTCTCCTGAAGAACGGCGGAAAGCGGAAGAAGAAGAAGCCCGCCGCCTGATGGAAGAGGCTGACGCAACCAAGAATGCCCAAGTCGCTGTTCATCGCGAGAAAGTTAAATCATCCACACGCGATGAGGAAATTCGCCGCGAAGCAAGTGCGCCGGTTCCAAGAAATCTCCGGCCCCTCGACGACGATGACCGGCCTGGCGACGATCAAGCCGGTGGCCGAAAGAAGACAATCCGGCATGGGCGTGGTGGTGATGAAAGATCAGCTCCCGTTCGCAAGCCCGATGAGCAGAGGCGCCGCTCAGGCCGCTTGACCATCGGAGAAGCGCTCGATGACAGGGGTCCGAAACAACGGTCTCTTGCCTCTATACGTCGTGCTCGCAAGAAGCAGCAGCAAACCGCAGAACCGCCGCAGAAAATTTTCCGCGAAGTAACTATTCCGGAAGTCATCTCTGTGCAAGAGCTTGCCAACCGCATGACGGAACGCTCAGTGGATGTCATCAAGGCGTTGATGAAACTTGGCATCATGGCAACAGCCAATCAGACCATCGATGCGGATACGGCAGAGTTGGTAGTGGAAGAACTCGGTCACAAAGCGCGCAGAATCGCTGCATCCGATGTGGAAATTGGCCTTGGCGGTGAAGTCGAGGATGCACCAGAAGATCTGAAGCCCCGTGCACCGGTTGTCGCAGTCATGGGCCATGTTGATCATGGTAAGACGTCACTGCTCGATGCGCTCAGAAAATCCGATGTTGTATCGGGTGAAGCTGGTGGCATTACGCAGCATATCGGAGCTTATCAGGTAACACTCGCCTCGGGTGAGGTCATTACCTTCCTTGACACGCCAGGTCATGAAGCCTTTACGGCCATGCGGATGCGCGGTGCGCAAGTAACCGATATTGTTATTCTGGTGGTCGCCGCCGATGACAGCGTGATGCCGCAAACGATTGAAGCAATTAAGCACGCAAAGGCCGCAGAAGTACCGATTATCGTCGCCATCAACAAATGCGACAAACCTGCTGCTGATCCGAACAAGGTTCGCCAGGAATTGCTTCAGCACGAAATTTTTGTCGAAGATATGGGCGGTGATGTTCTTGATGTGGAAGTATCCGCAAAAACCGGTGACGGCCTCGATAAACTCCAGGAAGCGATCTTGCTACAGGCGGAACTGCTGGAACTGAATGCTAACCCCAACCGTTCCGCCCATGGAACGGTCGTTGAAGCAAAACTGGAAACCGGCAGAGGCATGGTTGGTACCGTTCTTGTCAATCGTGGAACGCTACATGTTGGTGACTACTTCGTAATGGGTCCCGCGATGGGTAAGGTACGTGCCTTGCTCGACTACCGCGGACAGAACGTTGAAGAAGCCGGCCCCTCCGTCCCTGTTGAAGTGTTGGGCATTCAAGGCACCCCGGCAGCGGGCGACGATTTTGTCGTCACCGAGACGGAAGGTCAGGCCAAGGAAATTGCAACCTATCGTCAACGGCTTGATAAAGACAAGAAAGTAACTGCCACGGCTCGCGGCACAATCGAACAGATGTTCACCGCAATCAAGGAAGGAACAGCCGACGAACTTCCTGTCGTCATCAAAGCCGATGTACAGGGCTCTGCTGAGGCAATTACAAGCGCCCTGGAGGGTCTTGGGACCGATGAAGTTGCGGTCAAGATACTTTTCTCAGGCGTTGGTGGTATTACGGAATCAGATGTTGCCCTTGCAGCGGCATCACGGGCGATCATCATTGCCTTTAACACCCGTGCCAATAAACAGGCGCGTGATGAAGCCGCACAGCAAGGCATCGATATTCAATATTATTCCGTGATCTACAATGTCATTGACGATATGAAAGCGATGCTTTCCGGCATGCTGGCGCCGACGTTGCGCGAAAACTTCCTCGGATATGCGGAAATCCGCGAAGTTTTCAATATTTCGAAGGTCGGTAAAATCGGCGGCTGTATGGTGACCGAAGGCAACGTCAAGCGAGGAGCAAAAGTACGTCTGCTCCGCGATGATGTCGTCATCCATGAAGGAACTCTTTCAACCCTCAAACGCTTCAAAGATGAGGTTAAAGAGGTCAAATCCGGAATGGAGTGCGGTATGGCTTTCGAAAATTATCACGATCTGAAGGTTGGCGACTTCATTGAATGCTTCGAAGTTGAAGAAGTCGCCCGTCAGCTTTAAAGCCATCAACCATAGGCATCGCATTTAACCGCGGGAGAAACTTCCTATGGCACATTCAAAACGAGGGCCTCGTCCCTCAAGCAAGAGGCAATTGCGTGTAGGGGAGGAGCTCCGCCATATTATCGCCGGTGTGCTGGCGCGTGACCTAATCCATGATCCGGATGTTGCGGGCGCGTCCGTCACCATTACGGAAGTCAAACCAAGTCCGGATATGCGGAATGCCACGGTTTACGTCACGACTCTCGGTGGCGTGAATGAGAATGTGGTCATCGCCGGACTTAATCGTACCAGCGCCGTTATCCAGGCAGAAATGGGGCGCCAGCTGACGATGAAGTTCACCCCTCGTCTTTCCTTCAAAAAGGATGACTCCTTCGATTACGGCAGTCATATAGATGCGCTGATCCGCAAGAATAAAACGCCAGAAGAGTCGCAGTAATCGCGGATGGCGAGGAAGCGGCGCGGCACTCCCATACACGGATGGTTGAACATTGATAAGGATGCGCGACTTAGTTCTGCGCAGGTTGTCGGGCGGGTTAAACGTATCACCAATGCCCAAAAGGTCGGCCATGCCGGGACCCTGGATCCCTTTGCAACCGGAATTCTGCCGATCGCTCTCGGTGAAGCAACCAAGACCGTCGGATATATCGTCGATGAAACAAAGGAATATCGCTTTACAGTCCGCTGGGGAGAAGCACGCAATACGGATGACATCGAAGGCAAAGTTATCGAAATGTCTAACGTCCGGCCGACAGAAGATGAGATAAAAAAGCTTCTGCCTGACTTTATTGGAACTGTCCGGCAGCAACCTCCCGCCTTTTCCGCCATAAAAATCAGCGGCGAACGGGCCTATAAGCTGGCCCGCGCCGGTACCGAACTTGATATGCCTGAACGGGATGTTCATATAGAAAGTCTGATCCTGATCGAGATCCTTGATGAAGACTATGCCGTCTTCGAAGTCTCGTGTGGCAAGGGTACCTATATTCGCGCTCTGGCGCGCGATATAGCCCTTAAGCTTGGAACTGTGGCACATTTGTCAGCCCTTCGCCGTATTCGTGTCGGTCCTTTTTCAGAGGCAGGTGCGATTTCGCTGGATAAGTTGACAAAGCTGTGGCAGTGTCCCGCCAAATTTGAGGACTTGCACCCCCTTACGACCGCGCTGGACGACATCCCGGCACTGGCCGTAACGGAACCGCAAGCTTTTCGTTTGCGGCACGGCAATGACGTGGCGGTCCCGAATGAAGCAGACGGAATTGTCTGCGCCATGGAGGGATCCATTCCAATCGGTATCGCAAAAATTGACGCCGAGCGATTGTATCCAGTCCGTATTTTTAATTTGTAACTTAGGAGAACCCGATGTCGATCACTGCAGAAAGAAAAGCAGAACTGATCAAGGAATATGCCACAAACGAAGGGGACACTGGCTCCCCGGAAGTGCAGATTGCCATTCTTACCGAACGGATCGGCAATCTCACAGAGCATTTCAAGGAACATAAAGGCGATGTGCATTCGCGTCGCGGTTTGCTGAAAATGGTCAGCCGTCGCCGCCGTTTGCTCGATTACCTTCGGAAAGTTGAAGAAACACGTTACCAGAAAACGATCAAGGCTCTTGGTATTCGTAAGTAAAAAATGCATTGGCTCGAAAATCGAGCCGCATTCCCAACAAACGCCGGTGCTTGCTCTGGGCTCGTCCCATCGCACATCGGCGTTTGCCGCATTTTGGAAGCCCGGCTTACCAAAACGCACGTAACGTGAATATATGAAAATGGCTGAGGCATAGGGTCTCAGATTTGGCAGGACGGCATAGGGTCGTTCCTGCATTGGAAGGAAAAAAAATGTTTGAAGTACATCGCAAGGAAGTGATGTGGGGCGGACGTCCGCTCGTATTGGAAACCGGAAAAGTCGCACGTCAGGCTGACGGCGCAGTTATGATTACCTATGGCGGAACACAGGTTCTTTGTACGGCAGTTGCCCAGAAAACCAAAAAGCCGGGGCTGGATTTTTTCCCGCTTACCGTCAACTATCAGGAAAAAGCATTTGCCGCTGGCAAGATTCCAGGCGGTTTTTTTAAACGCGAAGGCCGTCCGAGTGAAAAGGAAACACTGACGTCCCGCCTGATCGACCGGCCACTGCGCCCGTCTTTTGTAAACGGGTTCAAGAATGAAACACAGGTTATCTGCACCGTGCTGGCTCACGACATGGAAAACGACCCAGATGTCGTTGCGCTTGTTGGCGCCTCCGCCGCGCTGACAATCTCCGGCATCCCGTTCCTGGGTCCAGTGGGTGCCGCACGTGTTGGCTTCGTCAATGGGGAATATGTCCTCAACCCAGTTGCCGCGCAGATGACCGACACCAAGCTTGATCTAGTAATCGCAGGCACGGAAGAAGCAGTTCTGATGATCGAATCGGAAGCGCATGAACTCAGCGAAGAAGAAATGCTGGGCGCAGTTATGTACGGCCATCGTGAAATGAAGACCGTCCTTGACGCAATCATTGAGCTTGCAGAAGCCTGTGCTAAGGAGCCATGGGATTTCGCGCCGGAAGAGACAGACAAGGATCTGGAAGCGAAGGTGAAGGCCGCAGCTGAAACCGCTCTTGCTGATGCTTACAAGGAACAAGTAAAACAAACCCGTACGGAAAAAGTAGCCGCGGTGAAGGATGCCGCAATTGCGGATCTTGAAGAAGATGAACGCGAAGAAGCAGCCGGACTCCTTAAAAAGATCGAGAAAAAGATCGTTCGCGGCAATATCATTGCAACAGGAAGCCGTATTGATGGCCGCGATACAAAAACGGTCCGGCCGATCATTGCGGAAATCGGCACCCTGCCCCGCAGCCATGGTTCTGCCCTTTTCACCCGCGGTGAAACGCAGGCATTGGTCGTCGCCACGCTTGGCACCGGACAGGATGAACAGATCGTCGATGCGCTGGAGGGCGAATATCGCGAGAATTTCATGCTGCATTATAACTTCCCGCCCTATTCTGTCGGTGAGGTTGGTCGTATCGGCTTTACCGGTCGTCGGGAAGTCGGCCACGGCAAACTCGCATGGCGGGCTATCCATCCGCTGTTGCCCGCAAAGGATAAATTTCCCTATACACTGCGCATTGTTTCGGAAGTAACGGAATCGAACGGTTCCTCATCTATGGCAACTGTATGTGGTACATCGCTTGCTCTGATGGATGCGGGCGTCCCGCTTGATCGCCCGGTCGCGGGCATTGCCATGGGGCTGATCATGGAAGAAGACGGCCAGTTTGCTGTCCTTTCAGATATTCTGGGCGATGAAGATCACTTGGGCGATATGGACTTCAAGGTTGCCGGTACCGACAAGGGAATTACCTCGCTGCAAATGGATATCAAGATTTCCGGAATTACCGAGGAAATCATGCGGATCGCACTTGCTCAGGCAACTGAGGGACGTCTGCATATCCTGAAGGAAATGGGTAAGGCGATTGACAGTGCCCGTGACGGCGTTCGTGATGGTGCACCGAGAATTACGCAGCTGCAGGTCCATAAGGACAAAATCCGTGATATCATCGGAACGGGCGGTAAAGTCATTCGCGAAATATGTGAAGTGACAGGTGCCAAAATCGATATCGAAGATGATGGAACCGTCAAAGTTGCTGCAACCACGACCGAAAGTGCCGATGCGGCCATCAACTGGATCAAATCTATTGTTGATGATCCCGAAGTTGGCGTTACCTATACAGGTAAGGTCGTGAAAGTCGTCGATTTCGGTGCTTTCGTAAACTTCTTTGGCAACCGTGACGGCCTTGTTCATATTTCTGAACTCGCGCCACAGCGCGTCGGCAAGGTAACCGACGTTGTCAATGAAGGGGACGAAGTCCGCGTGAAAGTGCTGGAAATTGATGGTCGCGGCAAAGTGAGACTGTCAATGAAGGCCGTTCTCGCAGATGAGGGAAAAGCTGCCGCAAAAGAATAGGCTTGCTGCCTCCCGCAAAACCAGATTTTGAGGGCGGTTGCGAATATATCGCAACCGCCCTCAATATTAGTTGCCTCTTGATGCTTGGGCCTCCATGCCTTAAGTGTTAGGTTAATGCTTTCGTATGCAGACGTGGGAATAATCTTTTGAAGCCGTTGAATCCGATAATGCTGTCAGGCAAGGAAGTCCTGCCCCTGATTGAAGGGGGTAAAGGAATTGCTGTGTCTTCAGGACAAAGCTCCGGCGCATGGGCCGCTGCGGGCGGGGTCGCTACTTTTTCCGGCGTTAATGCTGACAGTTTTGACGAAGACGGAAATATTATCCCGCAAATCTACCACGGGCGAACACGACGGGATCGGCATGACGAGCTGGTCGCCTATGGTATCCAGGGCGGAATTACCCAGGCCAAAATCGCGCATGAACTTTCTGGTGGTAACGGACGCATCCATATGAATGTCCTCTGGGAAATGGGCGGTGCTGAGCGTATTCTTCATGGCGTACTGGAAGGCACGAAAGGCCTTATTCATGGAATAACCTGCGGTGCCGGTATGCCTTACCGGATTGCGCAGATCGCGGCAGACTATAAAGTCCATTATTATCCGATCATCTCCTCGGCACGCGCGTTTCGCGCGTTGTGGAAACGGGCCTATCACAAATTCTCTGGCTGGCTTGGTGGTGTCGTGTATGAAGATCCATGGCTTGCTGGCGGTCATAATGGCCTGAGCAATGTTGAGGATCCGCTCAAACCGGAGGACCCATATCCCCGCGTTGTGGAACTCCGCAAACTGATGAATGAAATCGGTCTTAACAATGTACCGATCATCATGGCGGGCGGTGTCTGGCATGTGGAAGAATGGGAAGACTGGCTTGATAACCCTGATATCGGGCCAATCGCCTTTCAATTCGGAACACGGCCACTTCTTACCAAGGAAAGTCCCATTTCGGACGCCTGGAAGAAAAAACTGGGAACCCTGAAAAAGGGCGATGTTTTCCTGAATAAATTCAGCCCGACAGGCTTCTGGTCCTCCGCGGTGCGTAATGATTTCCTGGATGATCTTAAAGCCCGTTCAGAGCGCCAGGTTGCTTTTTCAAATGAAGCGATTGGTGCGCATGATACGTCATTCGGTATTGGCGCCCGCAAGCGCGAAGTGTATCTGACGCCAGAAGACAAAAGCCGGGCGGAAGGCTGGGTTGCGGAAGGCTATACAGAAGCGCTGAAAACGCCGGATTCGACCCTCGTTTTCGTAACGCCAGAGAAAATGGCGGAAATTCGAAAAGACCAGATTGACTGCATGGGCTGTCTTTCGCATTGCAAGTTTTCGAACTGGGCAGAGGGCGAAAAGGGTAACACGGGACGCAAAGCCGACCCGAGAAGCTTCTGCATTCAGAAAACCCTTCAGGATGTTATCCATTCGGAAGCAAATATCGAAAATAACCTGATGTTCGCCGGACATGGCGCCTACCGGTTTGCCAATGATCCTTTCTATGCAAATGGCTTCATTCCGACTGTAAAGCAGCTTATTGACCGCATAATGACCGGAAAATAGCCAAAAACCACTATTGCAGATTTGAATTATTAAAATAAGTACTATATATTCCTTTTGATGCCCTTCACTGGGAAGGCCAAATATAGAGTATTGTATTATGTCGCAATCGGAACTGGTCATTTTAGAGAAAAAGTTAAGAGACGCTCAGTTGCGCCCGACGAAGCAGCGTCTGGCGCTTGCCCGGCTGCTTTATTCGCAAGGAAATCGGCATATAACAGCTGAACGTTTGCATAGCGAAGCGATGGATGCTGGCGTCTCTATTTCCCTTGCAACGATCTACAACAACCTGCATCAGTTTACGACTGCCGGGCTGCTGCGGGAAGTCGTCGTTGATTCAAGCCGTTCTTATTTTGACACGAATATCGCACCTCATCACCATTTCTTCCATGAAGAAAGCGGGACGCTGGAAGATATTGCAAAGAGCGATCTAAAAGTCGATAATATCCCGGCCCTTCCCCAGGGAACAGAGATTAGCAGCGTGGACGTCATTGTCCGAGTGAACTCGGTGCGTAATTGATAATCTGCAACCTGCTTCATTTTCTTTTTTAGAAGAATTCTAATCTATTGACAGCCTATTTTCCCGGACCTATATTATTGGAGTAATTCTGTTCGGCTTGAACAGATTCATTCCAAAATTTCATTCCAGGAGGACTTCATGTCTCTAGCGGGAAGCAAAACTGAACAAAATCTGAAAGATGCCTTTGCAGGTGAATCCCAGGCCAATCGCCGTTATCTCTATTTCGCGCAGAAAGCCGATGTCGAAGGGTATAATGATGTAGCGACGGTTTTTCGCTCTACTGCGGAAGGTGAAACTGGCCATGCGCATGGCCATCTGGAATATCTCGAAGCCGTCGGCGACCCGGCGACCGGCCTGCCGATTGGTGGCACTGCTGACAACCTTAAGGCTGCTGTTGCAGGAGAGACCCACGAATATACCGATATGTACCCGGGCATGGCCAAGACTGCCCGCGATGAAGGCCATGACGAGATTGCGGATTGGTTCGAAACCCTTGCAAAGGCTGAAAAAAGCCATGCGGGCCGCTTCCAGAAAGCACTCGATAATCTAGACGACTAATCCGGCTTTCGGATTCATATTCCGGGGTAGCGGATTAAAATATTCGCTACCCCTTCGTCACTCAGCTATATTCAGGGGAATATTATGCGCGAAGGAAGCTTGGACGCGCCGACACGGCACATTATCGACTGGAATAATCCTGACTTTTATGACGAGCAGAAGCTGGACGAAGAGCTGCGCCGCGTCTTCGATATTTGCCATGGATGCCGCCGCTGCTTCAACCTTTGCGATTCTTTCCCCAGACTGTTTGACCTGATCGACGCCTCCGAGACCGAGGAGTTGGACTCTGTCGCGTCAGAGGATTTCAAGCCTGTCGTGGATGCCTGCACGCTCTGTGATATGTGCTTCATGACAAAATGCCCCTACGTGCCCCCTCATGAATTCAACCTTGATTTCCCGCATCTAATGCTGCGATACCGGGCGGTGGAAAAGAAAAAGGGTCAGGACAAATTCATCAGCCGGGAACTGTCAAAAACCGATCGTAATGGAAAGTTGGCAGCGCCCGTCGCACCGATTGCTAACTGGGCGACCAAAACGTCAAATGGCGTGACCCGCGGTATCATGGAAGCAACCCTCGGTATCGATAAACATGCGGCCTTACCGAAGTACCAGTCCAAATCTTTTGAAAAATATGCCCGGGAAAACCCCCTGGAGATTAACAAGGATGCACCCGCATTCGGTCGCAAGGCGGTGATCTACGCTACCTGCTTTGGCAACTATAACAATCCGGATATCGGGGAGGCCACGCGCAAAGTTCTTGCCAAAAATGGCGTTGAAACGGAGGTCGTATATCCCGGCTGCTGCGGAATGCCCCTGATGGAACAGGGTGATCTGGCGGGCGTGGTTGCCAATGCGGAGAAAGTGTCGACCGAGCTTGGAAGCTGGATTGATCAGGGATACGACGTTATCGCCCTCGTTTCTTCCTGCGCCCTGATGCTGAAATTTGAATGGCCCCTGCTCACCCCTGGAAATCCCGCTGTGGAGAGACTGTCAAAAGCCACATTCGACGTATCCGAATATGTGGTGGAATTTGCCAAGAAGGACGGCATTGCGCCAGGGATGTCCCCTATCGGAGACAGCATGGCGGTCCATCTCGCCTGTCACGCCCGCGCGCAGAACATGGGCGCAAAGGGCGCCGAAGTTCTCCGCCTTATCCCTGAGGCCGACGTCAAGATCGTCGAGCGCTGTTCCGGACACGGGGGATCCTGGGGAATAATGAAAGGGAATTACGAAACTGCCCTGAAAGTCGGAAAGCCCGCCGCAAGAACGGCCATGACAACAAATGCAAAATATATCGCGTCCGAATGCCCGTTAGCGGCAGAACATTTGATGCAGGGAATTGAAAAGCTCGATTCTGATGCAGTGAATTCGAGAACTGCTTTGCATCCTATTGAATTGCTGGCCAAAGCCTACAGCCTCTGAGAGGAGTAAGGATCATGACTGCCTTGAAAAAGCGCGAGATCGCACCGGAAGATATTCTGCCTGTCGCGGAGTACAAGAAGATTCGGAAAGAACATAAGCAGAAACTTATCCCGATAAAGAAAAACCGCCGCTTGGAAATCGGTCCCTTTGCGACGATGTACTTTGAAAACTACGACACGATGTGGTCGCAAATCCAGGAAATGCTCTATATCGAGCAGGGCGGCGACGAACAGCTTCAGGACGAACTGTCCGCCTATAACCCGCTGATCCCGAACGGATCGGAGCTGGTTGCCACCTTCATGATTGAAATTGACGATCCGGTGCGCCGGGATTTCATGCTGCGCAAGCTCGGACATATCGAAAAGACGATTTACCTTGCAATCGGTGAAGAGAAAATCGCCGCAGTCCCAGAAGATGACGTAGAACGGACGACGGACGACGGCAAAGCGTCATCCATACATTTCCTTCACTTTCCAATGACGGACGCTCAGAAAAAAGCATTCAAGAACCCGGAACTCGACGTCCAGATTGGCGTGACCCACGACAATTACGGACATATCGCAGTGATTAAGGGAGCGACCAGAGAAGCCCTCGCCGAGGATCTGGACGACTGACCAAGCTACATTCTAGCGGATTTTCTCATTGGCATAGACGCCATAGAAATGTGAGGCCAGAAGCCAGCCGGTGAGTCCGGCAATCTCTATTTCGCACCAGCGGCCATCGCATTCATCCAGCTTGCCAACAACGCCGGGCTCAGCGAGCAGGACGACCGGGCTGCCTTCATCCGGCTCTTCATAAACCGCGCGGACATCTTCCGTAATAATGAGCGTTCGCCGGTTACTGACGAGATTACGATGAACCCAACCAATCGCCCCTTCGATATCGCGAATCTGGCGCCATAGCTCATATTCCTCGATAACTTCTACAGGCCAGCCCTGACGAACAAAAACCCACTTGATCGGATACCGCGTTCCGGGCCCGGCGCGAACATTCACCTTGTCAGAAGACAAAGAGACAAACCGGGGCAAGGGCAATCCTGTCTCGGCACCCGTCGGTCCTGCGCTGGCGGAGGCTGCGATAAAAAAGGAAATAATAACCCCAAATAATACAATGCTGCGTTTCACGACGGTACTACTCTCAGAATTAACAGGAAGCCGTCCAACTTATGCCGTGCAAGGGGGTAGATGGTCAAGTCTGCAAAATCCATGTCCTTTTCGCCAAGGTCGCAATTGTATCCGCCACCGCTATCTGCTAGATAAAGTCTGTTGGTCATACCCAAAATCCAGAAACAAGTGAGTCGCCCAATGCCGCAGAAGAAACCAGTCGTCGTCGTTACCAGAAGACTTCCGGATGTCATCGAAACCCGCATGATGGAGCTTTTCGATACCAGGCTGAACCATGACGATACGCCGATGACCCAAAGTCAGTTGATAGAAGCGGTTAAGACGGCGGATGTTCTGGTGCCAACAGTGACCGATAAAATTGACCTTGGCGTCCTCAGTCAGACCAACCCGAACCTGAAACTGATTGCAAGTTTCGGCACCGGCGTCGACCACATTGATCTGGCGACCGCCCGCCAGCGCAATATTACTGTCACCAATACACCAGGTGTGCTGACCGAGGATACAGCCGACATGACCATGGCCCTGATTATGGCCGTCCCGCGCCGCCTGACGGAGGGAGAACGGCTGATGCGCTCCGGCAGCTGGAAAGGCTGGTCCCCCACGGGTATGCTCGGCCACCGGATCTGGGGAAAAAGGCTTGGCATTATCGGCATGGGCCGGATCGGACAGGCAGTCGCCCGGCGCGCGCGCGCCTTCGGACTTTCCATTCACTATCATAATCGCAACCGTTTGCCTGACTATGTGGAGAACGAACTGGAAGCGACTTATTGGGAGAGCCTCGATCAGATGCTCGCCCGGATGGACATTGTCTCAGTCAACTGTCCGCATACCCCGGCAACATTTCATCTACTGAACGCCCGCCGTCTGGCCCTGTTACAGCCAAGCTGCTATGTGGTTAACACCTCACGCGGCGAAGTCGTCGACGAAAACGCCTTAACCCGCTTGCTGCGCAATGGGAAGATTGCCGGGGCCGGACTTGATGTGTTCGAGCACGAGCCCGCCGTCAATCCACGCCTGCTGGAACTCGACAATGTCATCCTGCTGCCGCATATGGGATCAGCGACCGTTGAAGGGCGTATCGATATGGGTGAAAAGGTACTGATCAATATCAAGACCTTTATTGACGGCCACACGCCGCCAGACCGGGTTCTGCAGGCAATGCTATAAGCTTTCCAAACCCGCGTACTTGCGCTTTTTTCTGTTCTGACAGACTATGCGCCTTTCTGATCGGGGGGCGCTATGTTTGCTGACTTTATTATCATTCTGGATTTGATCGGTGTTGCCGTATTTGCGGCAACCGGGGGTCTGGTGGCCAGCCGCAAGGAGATGGACCTGATCGGGTTTGGCATGATGGCGACCTTTACCGGCATCGGCGGCGGAACCCTGCGTGACCTGATCCTGGACCGCCCGGTGTTCTGGATTACCGACCAAAGATACCTGCTCGTCTGCCTGGTGGTCGCCCTTGCCCTTTATTTCTTCGCTTCGCGCGTGCAAAGGCGATATGTGCTTCTGATTTGGGCGGACGCCGCCGGATTAGTGGCCTTTGCCGTATTGGGAGCCGAAATCGCACGAAGCAGCGGAACCAGCCCATTGGTTGCCGTTGTCCTTGGCATGATGACAGCAACATTCGGAGGGCTGATCCGGGATTTGGTCGCCGATGAGGCGCCGTTGCTGCTAAAGCAGGAAATATATGCAACCGCCGCCCTTGCGAGTGCTTCGGTCTATATTATTGCCATCACCGCGTTCGGCGTTTCTCCGCTCATAGCAGCCTCTATAGGTATTGTCATTGGATTTGGTCTGCGTGCAGGCGCGATCCTTTTCGCCTGGTCCCTACCCCGATACAACCAAAGAGCCGGTCGGATATATAAGTAAATTTGGATAAAGTCAGAAAAGCGGTCTCAACAACCCCGTTTTCCTTTGATCAAGTAGCGGTGTCAGTCGCCTTACGGCGTTTACGCCACCCGATATAACCAAGCAGGGCAAGTCCCGCGCCATAAAGCGGAAATGCCGCCGGAAGCGGGACTGCCGAAACTGTCAGGTTTGCGTATTCAAAGGCATTGCTTCCCGACGTGAAACGGAGCTCGTCAAAGACCCCGTTGGTGATAACGGATGCGACAATAAAACCGAGGCCTTTGTTGACGACATCGAGTGCGGCATCGTCCCCATAAAGCGCATCCACCCAGTTGCCCTGATAGTAAAATTCAAGTCCGTTGTAATCATCGACCGAGCCCCACATGAACTCAATCGATGAATGGCCTTTATCAAATCTGTAAGTCGCGTATGAAGCGTTCTGAACCGATGTGTAGGAACCAGCCCCGTCAAGTAAAGTTCCTTGCCAGGGAGAGCGATATTCATTTTCAACAGAGTTGGTCAGATTTTCATAAACGGTGCCGAAGATAGTTGTCGGTGACAGAACTCCGCTATCAACCGTTGGTAATTCCGTCGTCCAGGTCATGAACGCAGATTGCGCCGGCGCATTAAAAACAAATGCAAGGACTACTCCGGTCGCAAATGCCTTGGCGAGTTTGAGCATGATCATCTTACCTCTACTGACGTTGCATCTTCAATTATATGCCGGATTGTAGAAGCAAATGATTACTAATAGGTATAAAAGAAAAAGTCAGAATGGTTTACTCAACCCAGAAGTCCGCTATCTCGGATACCGTTGAAGATGAACTGGACGGCCAACGCCGCAAGTAAGACCCCGACAACCCGGGAGATCACATGGAGACCTGTCACACCCAGCAGCTTTTGAACCTGCGAGGCAAGCAGCATTAATATCAGGGTCAGCAAGACCATGCCCAGCAGGACACCGATCACAATCGACGTTTCAATCGTATCTCCCTTTGCCTCGGCGACCAGAAGGATGGCCGCACCAATGGCACCAGGACCCGCGATCAAAGGCGTTGCCAGCGGGAACACCGACACATCCGTTTTCCCCTGAGCCTCGACATTTTCCTCATCTGTCGTTGTCGTACTGCCGGACGTTCGGGCGAAGACCATATCAATGGCGATCAACAACAATAATATTCCGCCAGAGGCCTGCAGCGCCGGCAGGGTTATGCCAAAGCTCGTCAGAACCGCCTTGCCGAACAACGCAAAAAACAGAAGGATTCCACCACCAATCAAGGTGCCCTTGACGGCCATCTGGCGTCTTTCGCGCGGTGCCGCGTTGGCTGTCAGGGCTGCAAACAACGCCGCGACATCCAGCGGCCCGATGGTCGCAAAAAAGGTTGTAAAGGCAATGAGGGCCGTTTCAAGCATACGCGCTTACTTCCACGAGAATAACCTTTCGTCACCCTACCCGCCAACGAACGACGGAGCAAGCCGTTGCTTCATCGGGACTTAATGCGCTTCGCCCCAGTTATCGCCCACACCGGCGTCGGCTATCAGCGGGACGGACAGCTCAATCGTGGGAAGCGATGCCTTTTCCATCACGGATTTAATCAAGGGTATCGTATCGTCGACCTGATCCTCCGCAACTTCAAAAATAAGCTCGTCATGTACCTGCAAGAGCATTCGGGCCGAGAGCTTTGCTTCATCCAGAGCATGGGGCACATGGATCATGGCGCGCTTGATAATATCCGCGGCTGACCCCTGAATGGGTGCGTTAATGGCCGCGCGCTCTGAAAAACTGCGGCGGGCACCATTCTTGTCGTTGATCCCCGGCAAATGTACTTTCCGGCCAAAAATGGTTTGCACAAAACCATGCTCCCGGCAGTAGCTCTTAGTGCTTTCCATATAATCCTTGATACCTGGATACTGGACAAAATACTGGTCGATATAGCCTTGCGCTTCCGTGCGGGACACCCCGAGTTGCCGGGCGAGACCAAAAGCGCTGATTCCGTAGATTATACCGAAGTTAATGGCTTTGGCGGATCTACGCATCATCGGATCCATGCCTTCCATCTTCACGCCAAATACCTGCGATGCCGTTTTGGCGTGAATATCAAGCCCTTCGGCAAAGGCCTCTTTAAGCGAATTGATGTCCGCAATATGGGCCAGCAAACGAAGCTCAATCTGGGAATAGTCGGCACTTAACAGCTTGTTGCCGGACTCCGCGATAAAGGCCTGACGCAATTTACGCCCCTCTTCCGTTCGCACCGGGATATTCTGCACATTTGGCTCACTTGAAGCCAGACGCCCGGTGGAAGCGGCCGCCAGCGAGAAAGATGTGTGGATACGACCGGTTTTACTGTTTATCTGACCTTGCAGGGCATCCGTATAAGTGCTTTTCAGTTTTGAAAGCTGCCGCCAGTCGAGCACTTTCTGCGCCAGTTCGACCCCTTCTGCCGCAAGCCCTTCCAGGACATTGACATCCGTCGTATAGGCGCCGGTTTTACCTTTCTTGCCGCCGGAAAGTCCCATCTTGTCAAACAGAATCTCACCAAGCTGCTTTGGAGAACCGACGTTAAACTCCTCGCCTGCGAGATCATGAATCTCTTTTACCAGCCCCTCCATGCGATCACCAAAATCGGTTGAGAGGGTACTGAGCAGCTTGGCGTCTACTTTGATACCCTCCTGCTCCATTCTCGCAATGACCGGAACAAGCGGCCGCTCTATCGTTTCATACAAGTCAACGGATTTTGACTGCACAAGTTTCCGTTTCAGAACCTGATGTAGGCGCAGGGTAATATCCGCATCTTCCGCGGCATAGTCCGTTGCCTTGTCGATAGGCACTTCAGCAAATGTAATCTGCGATTTGCCGCTTCCCGCCACTTCCTTGAACGGTATCGGCTTGATGTTGAAGTGCAACTCCGAAAGCTCGTCCATCCCATGGCCATGCAATCCCGCCTCCTGACAATAGGAGAGCAGCATCGTATCGTCGATCGGGGTGACGTTAATTCCCTCCTGGGAGAGGATAACCATATCATACTTGATATTCTGGCCGATTTTCAGTACGCCCGGATCTTCAAAAAGAGGTTTCAAGGCCGCGAGCACGTCCTTTTTTGGGAGTTGGTGTGGCATATCGCCCTTATCTTTCGCCGCGACGCCATCAAAATCGAAGCCGGTTTGTTCTTTTGCCCCGACATGGCCGACAGGAATATAGCAGGCCCGCCCCGGATGTATGCAGAGCGATATCCCGACAAGCGATGCCTGCATGGCGTTCAGCGAAGTGGTTTCCGTATCCACCGCTACCTGTCCGACGCGCTCAGCCTCTTTCATCCAGAAATTGAGCGTTTCCATATCGAGGATCGTTGTATAATTAACATCCTCAACCTTCGGCGCTCCAGCGCCGGTTTCTTCCGGTTCATCATCAGGAAGGGCGGCAGCTTCCTCCCTGAACGAATCCCCGAAAAACTCCATTGCCCGCCCGGTAAGCTGTTTGAATTCATTTTCCTTTAGGAAGGCGATCAGGTCGGCGGCATTCGGCATCTGCACGGTCAAATCCATGACATCGATATCAAGATCAACGTCATTTTTAAGCGTTACAAGATCACGGCTGATCCGCGCCATTTCCGCATTTTCGAGCAGTTTCTCGCGGCGACCCTTTTGCGGAATTTCCCCGGCTCTTTCAAGCAGAGTATCAAGGTCCCCAAATTCATTGATCAGGAGAGCCGCAGTCTTGATACCAATACCCGGTACGCCCGGAACATTATCAACGCTATCCCCGGCGAGGGATTGAACGTCTATCACCCGCTCTGGCCCGACACCGAATTTCTCCAGCACTTCATCCGGACCAATCATCTTGTTTTTCATCGGGTCCAGCATGGTGACGTCGCCCCCGACAAGTTGCATCAGATCCTTGTCGGATGAAACGATGACACATTCCATATCCTTGGCACGGGCCTGCGCGGCATATGTGGCGATGATATCATCTGCCTCGAAGCCCTCTTTCTCGATCGCCGGAACATTAAAGGCACGCGTCGCGTCCCTAACCAATGGAAACTGGGGGATCAGGTCCTCGGGCGGCGCATCACGATTGGCTTTATAATCTGAGAAAATATCGGAGCGGAATGTCTTCCGGCTGGTATCGAAAATCACGGCAAGATGACTGACACGTCCATCCGCCTGCGTATCCTGAATAAGCTTGAACAGCATATTCGAAAATCCGAGAACCGCCCCGGTCGGAGTACCGTCGGATCGTGACATCGGCTGACGTCCGCGAATCATCGCAAAGTAAGCGCGGAAAATATACCCCGATCCATCGACCAGATATATCCTGTGCTTCTGATTTGGATCGCCCGTGACGTCAGGTTCGGTCATGCCGCTTCTCTGCTTTATTGTTTAGTTGTCGCCGGAATTGATGAGGATCAATGTCCGCCCGATACTTTCGCGCCAGCCTTCAAAACATAGTTACGGCTGCAATAGGGGCATTCAACCGCCCCTTTATCCCCCATATTCAGAAATACACGTGGATGGCCAAGGGGGCCTTTGCCGCCATCGCAGGCAACTTTAGGGCTATCTACTTCAATTGTCTCAATAGCTTGCATAAGCCGTCTCACTTCTTCGTCTGATTACGCCGATTACCGATTTTACCAGCGGCAATCATTTCCTGCCACCTTCAAACGCATGGATGATATCGATTGCGAAAAAGGACGCAACCGAGAAATGGCTCAACGCGAACGAATGATTTGCTTCAGTTATGCATCGCCTTTAGTTTGTTTTGCTTAAAACATCATTGGCAGCTCTCTCGCTGTCTTCCATATTGCCATGGCATCCGGTGTCGCCTATATGATTATGGAGTTCTTTGGTTTCGAAAGCACAACGCGCAGCGCTTTACCTCAGTACACCTTATGCCAGCGCCCGTCGTAACCTGTCTCTGGGTCAAGCGCTATAAGAACGAACACGCCGCTGACAACCGTGACCATGCAGGTCGCGCTGATTTCTGGATATAAAACAACGCCGATAACTAAATGTATGCTGAAGAATATAACAGAATGATTGAATCTCCATCGACAATTCCGGCCTTGCAGGTGCGGGATCTGAAAAAAACATATAAAATAAAAGGATCCGCTCCGGACAAGGTCGCCCTGAAAGGCATCAATCTTGATGTTGCACGGGGATCTTTCTTCGGTCTTCTTGGGCCGAACGGCGCCGGAAAATCGACCCTGATCAATATCATCGCGGGCCTTGTAAACAAGACAAGCGGAGAGGTGCGCATTTGCGGTTACGATACGGAAAAAGACATGCGCGCCGCGAGGAGTGCTGTCGGTGTCGTGCCACAAGAGCTCAATCTCGATGCCTTCTTTACACCCCGGGAAGTGATGGAATTCCAGGCAGGTCTTTATGGTGTTCCAAAATCAAAAAGACGGACCGACGAAATCCTGGAGGCCATGAGCCTGGGTGATAAAGCCGATGTCTACGCACGGACCCTGTCCGGTGGCATGCGGCGAAGGCTTCTCGTTGCGAAAGCCATGGTCCATAGTCCGGATGTCCTCATTCTTGATGAACCCACTGCAGGTGTTGATATTGAACTACGCCAGCAGCTCTGGACCTATATCAGGAAGCTGAACGAAGACGGTACAACAATTATCCTCACCACCCACTACCTTGAGGAGGCAGAGGAGCTTTGCGATACCATCGCCATTATCAACCATGGCGAAGTCGTTGCATGTGAACCGACGGGCAGCCTTCTTGGAAAACTCGATATGAAGAATGTCTGCCTTCTTCTCGGTCATGAAATCACCGAAGTCCCGGACAACCTCAAAAAATTCAATGCAACCCTGTCACACGGCCGGAAGATCAATATTTCCTTTCGCCCCAGCGAAACGGAAATGGCCAAGATTCTGAAAGCCGTGACAGACGACCAGCTGGACGTGGTCGACCTGACAACAGAAGAGCCCGATCTGGAAGACGCATTCCTGCAAATGACATCAGGAAAGTAGCTTCCTCGCGGATTTCGTTTGCACGTCATAAACTGCCAGATGGACCAGACACCTGATTTTTTATTGGAATTTCAGGCTCTATTCATGGCATAATTGATTGAAAGCAAACAATAACAAGGACTGACTGATATGACAGCCATTTTATACAGCGGCGGCGACGTCTTCGATGGTACCGGTGACCTGCTGAAAGATCACGCCGTCCTGGTAGAAGGTGATACGATCACGAACGTCGCGCCCGCGGAAAAGTTTTCCGATTATCAGGGCGAACGGGTCGATACCAGTGACGGCACTCTGATGCCCGGAATTGCGGATTGTCATGTCCATCTGGTCTATAAAGGCGAAGCGGATCCACGCAGCAGCATTGAAGGCGTGAATCCTGGTGAGATTACTCTGCGCGTACTAGAAAACGCCCAGCTCTCCCTCAAGTCCGGCATTACGGCGGTCCGCGATTGCGGCGGCCGGGAGTATCTGGAGTTTCCCGTCCGCGATGCCTGCAATAGCGGCAGGTTTTTTGGCCCCAATATTATGGCCTCTGGGAAAATGATCTGCATGACGGGCGGCCACGGAAACAGGAACGGGCGCATTGCGGATGGATGCGACGAGGTCATCAAGGCCGTGCGCGAACAGATTCATGCCGGCAGCGATCTTATCAAAATCATGGCCACTGGTGGCGTCATGACGCCGCGCGTCAACCCGGAAGATGCGCATTATTCCGCCGAAGAAATGCATGCCGGTGTGAATGAGGCCAGGCGCTTTCACAAAACATCTGCGAGCCATGCACAAGGAGCCGAGGGAATTATGAACGCGGTGAAAGCCGGCATTACCTCGATTGAACATGGTATTTTTATGGATCAGGAATGCCTCGATGCGATGATGGAGCGCGGAACCTATCTCGTACCAACCCTCGCGGCGGTACAGAACATTCTCAACAATGCAGACAATGGCATTGCCGATTATGTTGTTGAGAAATCTCGGCGTGTCTTTGAAAAGCACAAAGAGAGTTTCAAGATGTTCTATAAAGCCGGTGGCAAGATTGCCATGGGTACAGATGCCGGTACACCCTTTAATCTCCATGGCGAGAATGCGATGGAGATGGCCTATATGGTCGACTGTGGCATGACGCCAATTGACGCCCTCAAAAGCGCAACATCTGTCGCACACGGCCTTATGGAGCTTGACGATCGCGGTCAGGTAAAGCCGGGCTTTAAAGCCGATTTGCTTATCGTGAGCGGAAATCCGGTCGACGATATCCTGATGGCAGCAGCGAAGAAAAATCACAGAATGGTTGTCAAGAACGGCCGGAAAGTAGAATTCCCGTAAAGGTAACCAGCAGTGTTTACAGATTTTTTAAGATCGCCGGGTTGGCATGTGATCGGCTCCGAACTACATTATGTATTACTGAAGCATAATGTTCAGAAAGGAGAGTTTCATGCCAATGCAATCGGATATTGAACGCCTGAAGAATATCAAGAAGCGGCAACATCAACGTGTGGAGGGGGAAAAAGCCCTCAAGAGAGGGACCTCCGAACCACATGGCAGTGATCTCGCGACAACCGTGACTGCGAACCGAGAAAAGGCCGCGCATAAAGCGTCAATCGATCAGTTGAAACGCAACCGCTGACTGTCAACGCTATTTGAAAACCGCAGCAACCTAAAATCGTTGCAACATGGGCAGGCTTGGGCTATAGCAGAGACCTCATCTCAGCACCCGTAGCTCAGCTGGATAGAGCGCTGCCCTCCGAAGG
>TARA_R110000787_G_scaffold137458_10_pt1 | contig 64216 bp, 57 predicted proteins | sample TARA_R110000787 | Tara Oceans TARA_R110000787 (sample SAMEA4397920) | marine metagenome | biome: Polar Biome; feature: [DCM] deep chlorophyll maximum layer (ENVO:01000326); material: water (ENVO:00002006), including particulate matter (ENVO:01000060) such as... | depth 35 m | reverse complement strand
GCCGACACGCTGCGCCACATCAGGGCGATTGACGCCAGCCACTTCAACCCTGATCAGCACGTCTCCGGCGCCGGGTGCCGGGACATCGCGTGTCGCGGGTTTCAGGACTTCCGGTTTTCCGGGTTCGGTAATTTCGATGCAGGTCATGGTCTGCGGAATTGTCATTCTTGCCTCCGTGGTGATGTCTGGAGTTAATATGCCCGCGTGGTCATTGCAAATGTTGGGAGCGATTGAGATGGACTGGGATGAGCCAATTAAAAAGAAACCGATCCTTCAGCAGCCGGATCTGGATGTGTTGTCGATTGAGGCGCTGAACGATTACATAGAAGAACTGAGGTCTGAAATAGGTAGGGCCGAAGAAAAGATTGCAGCAAAGCAGTCGGCCCGGTCCGGAGCCGAGGCGTTTTTTAAATCATGATCTGATTTTCGATGTGAAATATCTTGACCGGAGAGACGATCAGCAGGTCAGAAATGTATCGATTCGCCATGAATCAGATAATCCAGCCGAAGATGATTACCATCTGTCATCATAAAATATAATTTTATACCTTTTTATTTCAGGGCCTTAAGTACATCCCCTGTCGGGGCAATTGTTTTCGGCGTTTAAATGACCGATAATATTCATGTCGGAATTACTACGAATTGTTCCGGCATGAAGCCCGGATCCCCTCATTCTTCTTTCATCCGGGCAGTTTTGAGTGTGCAAAAAAACGCCTCCCTGTTGAAACTGAGCCGCCGGGTCTGGCGGCTCTTTTTTCGGTCTCTGACAGCCCGGGTCAATATCGGTGGAATTTTTTCCCTCTTGACCCGCGAGGCTGGTTCGAACACAGTATTGCCGCATAAGCGAGTTTGACCGGTTGAGGCGTCAAAAACGTTTGGGTTGGAAGGGGCCGTCGGGGGGACGGCCCTTTCTTTTTGCCAGACCGGAAAGACGGTCAGAACCAGGAGGGCGCACTGAATGGCGGATTCCAGATTCCTTCAGTTCGATTCACTTAGTCTGCATGCCGGGCAACAACCGGACCCGGTCACGGGTGCCCGTGCCACGCCGATTTATCAGACGACATCCTACGTTTTTAAAGACACCGACCATGCGGCCGCTTTGTTCAATATGGAACGGGCGGGTCACATCTACAGCCGGATATCGAATCCGACGACGGCAGTGCTGGAAGAGCGGATGGCGGCGCTGGAAGGTGGTGTCGGCGCGGTGTGCACAGCCAGCGGTCAGGCGGCGCTGCATCTGGCAATTGTGACGCTGATGGGGGCCGGAGGACATATCGTTGCGTCGTCGAAGATTTACGGCGGCAGCAACAACATGTTTGTCCATACCCTGCCAAGATTCGGTATTGAGACCACCTTGGTTGACCCGCGTGATGTCGATGCCTTTCGTGCTGCAATCCGACCGGAGACCCGGCTAGTTTTCACTGAGGCGATCGGCAATCCCGGAATGGAGGTCGCGAATCTGCCGCTGATTGCTGAACTGGCGCATGAGGCTGGTCTGCCGCTGATGGTCGATTCGACATTCACAACGCCTTACCTGATTCAGCCGGCAGCCCTGGGTGTCGATATCATCATGCATTCGATGACCAAGTTTCTGGGTGGGCATGGAACCTCTATCGGCGGTGTCATTGTCGACTCCGGTCAGTTCGACTGGGAAGCATCCGGGAAATTCCCGACCCTGACCGAACCCTATGACGGTTATCATGGCCTCGACTTTGCCGAAGAGTTTGGTCCCGCCGCGATGATCATGCGGGCCCGCGCCGAGGGATTACGGGATTTCGGTGCCTGTATCAGCCCCACCAATGCTTTCTATATTCTTCAGGGTGTCGAGACGCTGCCATTGCGCATGGCGCGGCATACGGCGAATGCTCAGGCTATTGCGGAACATCTGGAGGCGCATGATGCAGTGGAGTGGGTCAGCTATCCCGGTCTGCCGAGTCACCCCGATTATGACCTTGCGCAGCGTCTGCTCCCTAAGGGGGCGGGCGCGATTTTCAGTTTCGGGATCAGGGGAGGGCGTGAGGCCGGGCGGAAGTTCATCGAGCGGCTGGAGCTGTTCTCGCATCTTGCCAATATCGGTGACGCCAAGTCGCTGGTCATCCATCCCGCCAGTACCACCCATCAGCAGATGAGCGCGGAAGCTCTGAAATCAGCAGGTATTGGCGAGGAACTGATTCGCCTGTCCGTCGGGCTGGAAGATCTGGCTGACCTGACGGGTGATCTCGATCAGGCGCTCAAAGCGTCACAGCGGAGCTGATCATGCAGATATCTGTCAAAGGCAGGGATATCTTTGCGGCAACCGGTGGCACCCGTTTTGACCCGAAGCTTCCGACTGTCATCTTCATTCACGGTGCTTCGCTGGATCACAGTTGCTGGCCGCTGCAAAGCCGCTGGTTTGCCTGGCATGGCTATGGCGTGCTTGCGATTGACCTGCCCGGGCATGGTCGATCGGCCGGACCCGCCCTTGAATCTGTTGACGAGATGGCGGAATGCATTGTGGACCTGCTGGAGGCAGTCGGGGCTGTAAGACCTGTGCTTGTCGGTCATTCAATGGGGGCTGCGGTTGCGCTGGAAGTTGCGGCACGGCTGGGAGACGGCGCCGGGAAACTTGCTTTGCTGGGTGTGTCCGAAGCTATTCCGGTTCATCCGGCCCTGCTGGCCGATGCGCTGGAGCGGCCAGAGCAGGCCTGTCTGTCGATGACCGCCTGGGGGCATGGGCCCGCAGGGCACGTCGGTGGTAACCGGGCGCCCGGTATGTGGATGATGGGCGGAGCTGTGCGGCTGTTTGGGGCTGCTGCGGCGGGTGTTCTCCATACAGACCTGAAAGCTTGTGATGACTGGAAAACAGGGCCGCAGGCAGCCGCGAAGGTTACTTGCCCGACCCTGTTCCTGCTGGGCGGACGCGACCGGATGACGCCAGCCCGGTCTGCCCGGAAGCTGGCGGCCATGATTTCAGGCAGCCGTGTTCAGGTGATTGATAAATCCGGGCATATGCTGATGAACGAAGCACCGGACGAGACACTCGATGCACTGGTTGCTTTCGTGACAGGAGAGTGAGTTTGGCGGAGAAGGTTATCGAGACTCGTAACGCCTATCGGCATTTTCGCCCGATCACCACGCGCTGGGCGGATAATGACATCTACGGGCACGTTAATAATGTGATCTATTATGCCTGGTTCGACAGTGCCGTGAATGGCTACATGATCGAGCAGGGCGGGCTGGATATCCATCAGGGAACGACCATCGGCTTTGTGGTCGAAAGCTCCTGTACCTATAATTCGCCGGTTACCTATCCCGATGTGATCGAGGCGGGCCTGCGGGTTGGCCGGATCGGCAGGTCATCGGTCCGCCATGAGATCGGGATTTTCCGGGAAGGCCAGAACGAAGCGGCGGCATCCGGCTACTTCATCCATGTGTTTGTTGACCGGTCGACAAACCGCCCCGTGGAAATTCCGGCAAGCATCCGGTCGGCACTGGAATCAATACAGGCCTGACCGGCAGGTGATGCGGCGACGGGCCGCCTCAGTCCATACCGAGGGCGGCTTTGTACAATTCGAGCAGATGTTCCTGCTCCTGGCGATCTTCCTTGTCGAGCTTACGCAGGCGCAGCACCTGGCGCATGATTTTCACATCAAATCCGGTTCCCTTGGCTTCCGCGAAGACATCCTTGATGTCATCCATCAGAGCCTTTTTTTCTTCTTCCAGCCGTTCAACCCGTTCCATAAAGGACTGAAGCCGTTCCGATGCGATACCGCCAACGTCTGTCATTTCTGTATCTCCGTTAAAGTGGCCGGACGATAGCCGTGCCGGCGCTCGGTCTCAAGCTGTGGATTACATGAAAAAGCTTTTTAGGGACGTGATTTCAATGATGCCTGCCTGTATAGAGACCTCGTGTTGAAGATGAGGCCGAAAAAATGATTCTGGTGACCGGCGCTGCTGGCTTCATAGGCTACCATGTTTCCAATGCCTTGCTGGCGCAGGGCAGGGCGGTAGTCGGTATTGATAATCTGAACGATTATTATGACCCGGCGTTGAAACAGGCCCGCCTCGACAGGCTTGAGGCAGAGCCCGGATTTCAGTTTTTGCGTGCCGATATTGCCGACCGTGAAGCGATGCTGTCACTGGCTAAGACCTTTCCCGAGGTCACAGGCATTATTCACCTGGCAGCGCAGGCTGGCGTCCGCCATTCCCTGATCGACCCTTATTCCTATGTTCGCAGCAATGTGGAAGGGCAGTTGATCATGCTGGAACTGGCACGTCGAATGGATGGCCTGAAGCACATGGTCTATGCCAGTTCCTCGTCGGTTTACGGAGCGAATGAAAAGCAGCCGTTTTCGATCGAGGACCCGGTGGATACACCATTGTCGCTTTATGCAGCGACCAAGCGGTCAGGCGAACTGATGGCCTACACCTATGCGCACCTCTATGGCATTCCACTGACCGGACTGCGATTCTTCACGGTCTATGGTCCCTGGGGGCGGCCTGATATGGCCGCCTATATCTTTGCCTCGAAGATCATGGCTGGCGAGCCGATCACTGTCTTCAACAATGGTGACATGCGGCGGGATTTCACCTTCATTGATGATATTGTCGACGGGGTGATCCGCTGTCTTGAAACGCCACCCGCCGGGACACCGCCGCAACGCGTGTACAACATTGGCAATAACCGCAGCGAAGACCTGATGCGGTTCATCAGCCTGATAGAGGACTCACTGGGTATGAAGGCTGACATGCGGTTCGACGTAATGCAGCCTGGTGATGTGCAGGAAACCTACGCCGATATTGATGCCATCCGAGAAGATCTGGGCTTCAACCCGTCGACACCTATTGATGTCGGTATCCCGGCCTTTATCGAATGGTTCCGCAGCTACAATCAGCGCTAGGGTCAGTTGTGGTTTTCGTCGCGCCGTTCGATGCCCATATCGATTTCGCGGCGTCGGCGGTCCGGGCCAAAATAGGCTTTGTTTTCAACAAATTCCTGAGGCTTTCGCGCCAGCCGGTCAAGGCGCTTGTGCAGTGCATCTGCCGAAACCGGTTTGGCGATGAAGTCGTTTACGCCGGCATCGCGGGCGGCGAGAACGCTTCGCTTGTCTGACAGGCCGGTGACGACCGTGATCGCGACTTTCGGGGTCTTGCAGCGTTTGGGGTCACGGATGGCCTTCACCATGCCGATGCCTGATTTCGGATCTGCGCCCAGTTCCATGAGGATGAGGTCGGTTGGTTTATCGGCCAGCATCTTCAGTGTTTCTTCGCCGGACTTTGCTTCACGAATATCCATGACACCGGTCGTGATGAGCATGTCACGCAAAAGGGTACGTGATTCACGGTGCTCGTCCACCAGTAATATCGAAAGGCTGTCGAGGCTGCGTATCATCCTGCCATCATAGGGCCGATAGATTTACGCTTTCTTACTTTTTGAAATCAGGGTGAGGTGCGGGCCGGGGTGGTTGAGCCAAAGTCAATTCGTCTGACCTTGCACTTGTCCGGGCCTTCCACGACGACCATTCCAGCCGGCGCAATGGGAACCCAGCGATCAGCAATGCCGTCCAGCGGTTCAGAGGCTACCAGAGCGGAGCCGTCAGAGCAGTTGAGATAAAGGCTCGGCGCAGACTCGTCGCTTGAATAACGGACAGCAAAGACCCGTTCACCGTCACTGAAGGCTGCCGTCATCTTGGTTGGTTCCGTGATGCCACGCCGGCTGGTAATCTCGTCGACCTGACGGATGGTCTCCGCGATGGCTTTCTCTGGCGCTGCGTCGAGACCGTTTGCCAGGGCAAGGAGGAAGATCAGTTCGCTATCCGTTGCACCTTCCCGATAGACATAAAGATTGTCTGGAATCAGTGCTTCCAGTTCACGGCGGACTGTCATGTAGCCGCCGATCTGGCCATTATGCATGAACATCCAGCGGCCAACGGCGAAGGGGTGACAGTTGCTGCGGGTTGTGGCCGTGCCGGTTGACGCCCTGATATGGGCAAACAGCAGGCGGCTGTCAATCTGGCGTGAAAGGCTGCGCAGGTTGCGATCATTCCAGACCGGAAGGACTTCGCGGTATATTCCGGGTTCCGGGCGGCGGCCATACCAGCCGATCCCGAAACCATCACCATTGACCGGAATCTTGCCCTCGCGCGCGGAACGCCCCTGATCGATCAGGGAATGTTCCGGAGCGTAGAGCAAGTCTTCAAGACAGATGGGGCTGCCGAAATAGGCCAGCCAGCGACACATTCAGTTTCCTGTCAGGATGCGTGAACTTCGTCGCCAACCCTAGCGGGCTTCGGGGTCCGGGTCGAGAGTTCGCGTGCCAGTGTCTTCACTTCATCGCTGGCGTCGGTCATGTAGGCGAAGGGAAAAATGCCATGCATGAAAGCCTTGGCCGAAGCCTTCAGCAGCCGGAAGGCAAAACGCCATGCGAACATCGTGTGCTCACAATAGGTCTCGTCAACTGAATGCGGATGGTCGGTGAAGATGGACATGAGAGCTTTCCCCGCTGGCGTTTCGATGATTGGGACTATATCGGGTCCTGCTGGTAATGGGGTCCCATATTTCTTGAATAATGAGATGATTTGAGTGATTTTATCCCAAATAAATATGGAATATTGGGATGCTGGATGATTTTGATGTCCGGATACTGGAGATTCTTCAGCTTGATGCGGGAATCACAGTCGCGGAGATAGCGGACCGGGTCGGTTTGTCGAAGAACCCCTGCTGGCGAAGAATCCGGGCGCTGGAAGACAGTGGCCATATCCGTGGACGGGTCGCCGTGCTCGACCGGGCACGCATGAATGTCGGTCAGACCGTCTTTGTCGATATTCGTGCCGGCCGGCACAGTGTTGACTGGCTGGCCCGGTTCGAACGCGCGGTAGAGGGAATTCCAGAGATCATCGGGGCCTACAGGCTGTCGGGCGACACGGATTATCTGCTCCATATCGTGGTGCCGGATATCGAGGCATACGACAATGTCTATAAACGCCTGATCTCACGCTGCGAATTCGAGACGGTTTCCTCCAGCTTCGTCATGGAAGAGCTGAAGGAAACCAGTGTGCTGCCGCTGGATTATGCGGAAGTCCGCAAACGTCCGGGCTGAACCTCAGCTGTATAGAGATTCCAGCCGCTTGCCATATATCTGTTTCAGGATATGGCGGCGGACCTTCATCGTTGGTGTCATCTGCTCGTTATCGACGGTGAAGGGCTCATCGGCGATGACGACCTTTCTGACACGTTCAATACTGCTCAGCCGTTCGTTGACCCGGGACAGGATCGGCGTGAAGGCTTTCTGGAATGCGTCGTCATGGGCGAGCGTCGCGAGATCGGCAATCTTGTTGTTGTCCGCCGCCCAGCTTGTGATGAAGTCATCATCCGGCACGATGAGCGCGACCAGATAGGGGCGTTTGTCACCATGGACCATGCATTGCACGATTTCCGGTTCCAGGGACAGAATGCCTTCAACGCGCTGTGGTGAAATATTGTCGCCACCGGAATTGACGATGATGTCCTTCTTCCGGTCAGTAATGACGATATGGCCGTTATGGTCGATATGTCCGACATCGCCGGTATGCAGCCAGCCATTCTCGTCGATAACGTCCTTTGTTGCGTCCGGGTCGTTCCAGTAACCCTTCATGACCAGTTCGCCCTGGACCAGAATTTCGCCATCGCGGGCGATCTGGACCTTCACATCCTTGACCGGCGGGCCGACCGTCTCAATACGCAGGCTGCCCGGACGATTACAGGAGATGACAGGGGCGGACTCTGTCTGCCCGTAGCCCTGCAGGATGGTCAGTCCGAGCGAGGTGAAAAACAGACCGACATCGTAGTTCAGCGGTCCGCCACCTGACACAAGGGTCTTCAGGCGCCCGCCGAACCGGCCGCGGACCTTGTCGCGGACCAGTTTGTCGACCAGCCGGTCTGTCAGCTTGTCCAGTGCATTGAATTTTTCGGGGGTCTCGTATTTCTTCCGGCCCAGATCGAGTGTCTTGTTGAACAGCGCTTTCTTTGCGCCGCCGCCTTGTTCCAGCCCGCGCATGATTCGCGCCCGCATGGTCTCATACAGACGGGGGACGGCGGTCATGATGGTCGGACGGACCTCCAGCATGTTGCCAGCCAGCTTCTCAATGCCCTCGGCATAGTAGATTTCGGCTCCGATTGAGATCGGGAACGCCAGACCGGCTGTATGTTCATAGGAGTGGCTGAGGGGCAGGAACGACAGGAAGACCTCATGGTCGAGACCGAATTCCAGCAGCAGATCATAAGCACCGAGACAGTTGAACAGGATCGATCCGTGGCTGAGCGTGACCCCTTTCGGCACGCCACCGGTTCCGGATGTGTGGATGATGCAGGCTGTGTCCGCCCGTTTGATACGTCGCACCCGGTCCGAGACAAGGTCGGGCCGCCTGGCGCCGCGTTTGAGAACCTCGTCCAGAGTCAGCAGGGTGATACCCTCAGGTGCTTCGGCGTCCGTTGCTTCCATCGTGATGATGATATTGACGGAACCGCTTTTTCTGGCGGCTTCCAGCAGGGGCGGGAGCAGCCGGGCCGTCGACACAATGGCCGCACGGGCGGTGACGTTGGTCAGGATATGGAGGTGGTCTTCCGCGGTATTGGTTATGTAAGCGGGAACCGAGATCGCCCCGCTTGCCATGATCGCAAAGTCGGCAATAACCCATTCCGGACGGTTTTCACTGACCAGCACCACCCGGTCACCAAAGCCGATCCCGCAATCTTCCAGACCGCGTGCCAGCAGGCTGACCTGTTCGGCGCTCTTGCCGTAACTGCGGCCTTTGTAGCTGCCGGACTTCTTGGCCCAGAGGAAAGGGCGGTCTTTATGCTTCGCCGCGGAGTCAAAAAACATCGCGGGCAGGCTGGTCCATTCCATATATTTCATCTGGCGTTCTCCCTGACCTCTATTTTGCGGCAGAATTGGTTTGTGACAATCGCTTATGGGACGATTTTCCGCATTCCGGTTATCTGCCGCTGACACCGCTTCATTTGTCGGCTGTCAGTGCCTATATCAATGTCACATGAATTCAATGCTTCCAATCGGAGAGACCATGAACCCCAATGCCGCCAAAGATGCCAACACCTCTGCGACTGCAACCTTGCCGGAATGGAATCTGGCCGATCTTTATCCTGGCCCTGACAGTCCGGAACTGAAGGCAGATATCGAACGGCTTGCCACAGAGTCAACCCGGTTCCGGGAGGCATGGCAGGGCCGGCTGGCAGAAATCGACGGGAAAAAATTTGGGCAGGCAGTCCGTGAGTTCGAGGCGCTGACGGAGATTACCGGGCGTATCATGAGCTATGCGCAACTGCTGCATGCTGGCAATGTTTCGGACCCGGAAGTCGGTCGTTTTTACCAGACCCTTCAGGAACGGATCACTGATATTTCCACGGCGACCCTGTTCTTCACGCTGGAAGTGAACCGGTTGTCTGAAGACCGGATGGCGGATCTGCTGAAAGACCCGGCAGCCGCGCATTATGAGCCGTGGCTGCGCGACCTCCGCGCTTTCCGGGAACATCAGCTTGATGACGAGATGGAGCGTCTGCTGCATGAACTGGATGTGACCGGGCGCTCTGCCTGGGTACGGCTGTTCGATGAGACGATGGCGGATATGCGTTTCCCGCTTGGTGACGAGAACCTGACAGCCACCGAGATATTCGATCTGATGTCGAGCCCGGACCGTGAGAAACGTGCAGCGGCGGCGGCCAGCATCGGCAAGGTTCTGAACAGCAACAAGCGACTGTTCTCGCTGATTACAAACACATTGGCCAAGGACAAGGCGACGGATGACAACTGGCGGAACTATGCCCGTCCGGTATCTGCCCGTAATCTTGGCAATGCCGTTGAGGACGAGGTCGTTGATGCGCTGGCGACTGCTGTGCAGGAAGCTTATCCGCGTCTTTCGCACCGGTACTATAAAATCAAGGCGGAATGGCTTGGTCTCGACAAGCTGAAACACTGGGACCGGAATGCGCCTCTGCCGGCAGATGATGACCGCAAGATTGGCTGGACCGAAGCTGCTGATACGGTCTTGTCTGCCTATGAATCCTTTTCACCTGAATTGTCGAAAATCGGGAAACAGTTTTTCGATGGTGGCTGGATCGACGCCCCGGCGCGACCGGGCAAGGCCGGGGGGGCGTTTGCTCATCCGACCGTGCCGTCCGCCCACCCCTATATCCTGCTGAATTATCAGGGCAAGGTGCGGGACGTGATGACGCTGGCGCATGAGCTTGGTCATGGTGTGCATCAGGTGCTGGCCGGACCACGCGGCAATCTGATGGCAAACACACCGCTGACACTGGCTGAAACAGCTTCTGTCTTCGGCGAAATGCTGACCTTTCAGTCCATGCTGAAGAAAACGCAGGATCCGGCAAAACGGAAGATCATGCTGGCAGGCAAGATCGAGGACATGATCAATACGGTGGTACGCCAGACCGCGTTCTACGAATTTGAGCGTCGGGTGCATGACGAGCGTCGATCCGGCGAGATTGCGTCTGAACGAATTTGTGAAATCTGGATGGATGTTCAGCGGGAAAGTCTCGGCCCGGTTTTCGACTTCACCGATGATTACGGAATTTACTGGTCCTACATACCGCATTTCATTCACTCACCGTTCTATGTCTATGCCTATGCCTTCGGCGATTGTCTGGTGAATGCCCTTTATGACCTGTTCGAGCAGGGCCATCCCAAATTCCAGGAGAAGTATCTGGAGATGCTGTCGGCGGGCGGCACCCTTCGGCACAAGGAGTTGCTTGCGCCGTTCGGACTGGACGCGTCTGACCCGGCCTTCTGGAAACGGGGCCTGTCGGTTGTCGAGCGGATGATCGATCAGCTGGAAGAACTCTGACCCATGTCTGAAGACAATTCACTTGGCCGCCGTGTGCAGCGCTATGCCCGTGTCTCGGGCGCGATGGCGGGTGTTGGTGCGCGGCTGGCGGGTGAACGTTTTCTCGGCATTACAATGGACCGGGACCGTCATGCCAATGACCTGAAAGCAGCACTTGGTGGCCTGAAAGGGCCGCTGATGAAGGTTGCCCAGATCATGTCGACCATTCCCGATGCGCTGCCCCGGGAATATGCCAGGGAACTGGCACAGCTGCAGGCCAATGCGCCCTCGATGGGCTGGCCCTTCATCAAGCGGCGGATGGCCAGTGAACTTGGGCCGGACTGGATGAACAGGTTCGGTTCATTCGAACGGGAGGCCGCAGCCGCAGCCTCGCTGGGGCAGGTACACCGGGGGACCGGTAAAGACGGGCAGGCACTGGCCTGCAAGCTGCAATATCCGGATATGTCCTCAACTGTGGAGGCCGACCTCCGGCAGCTGAAACTGATCTTCTCGATTTACCGGCGATATGACCCGTCGATCGATACGTCCAACATTCATGCAGAAATATCCGCCCGCCTGCGTGAGGAACTGGATTACGAGCGCGAGGCCGCGCATATGCGCCTCTATGGTCTGATGCATCAGAAGGAAAAAGCGGTTCACGTACCGGAGCCGGTGCCCGAACTGTCATCGAAACGTCTGCTGACGATGACATGGCTTGAGGGCACGCCCATCCTCGATTTCATCAGGGAACGACCGGATCTGCGCAACGAGATCGCCATGAACATGTTCCGGGCATGGTATGTGCCGTTTTATTACTACGGGGTCATTCATGGCGACCCGCATCTGGGCAATTATGCGGTGCGGGATGACGGTTCGGTCAATCTGCTGGATTTCGGCTGCATCCGGGTCTTTCCGCCGAGTTTCGTGCGCGGTGTAATCGACCTCTACAACGCCCTGCAAAACGATGACGAGGCGCTGGCAGTTCATGCCTACGAGACCTGGGGCTTCACCAATCTCAACAAAGACCTGCTGGAAGTCCTGAACCAGTGGGCGCGCTTCGTCTATGCTCCGCTGATGGAAGACCGCGACCGCCGGATCGAGGAAACCAACTCGACCGTCTATGGCGCGCAGGTTGCTGAGAAGGTCCACAAAGACCTGAAAGCCCTCGGCGGCGTCACCCCGCCCCGGGAATTTGTCCTGATGGACCGCGCCGCCATCGGCCTCGGCTCGGTCTTTTTGCACCTCAAGGCAGAAATCAACTGGTACCGCCTGTTCCACGACCTGATCCGCGACTTTGACGAAACCAGACTGGCAGAACGCCAGCGGGTCGCGATGGCAAAGGCTGGCGTGCCGGAGGCGGAGTGAGAGCCCTGACCATCTGATTTGCCGTTAACGGCTCAGTAACCATCTGGCGGTTAGGTTGCAGCCGGAGGGTCGTTTGTTCAAAAAACGGGAATACCAGTTCGAGGTTCAGGCTGAGCGGGACGGGAAGTGGGTGACCGTTCATGCTGAGGAGGATGAGCACCGGGCGAAGAAATTCGCCGAGGGCCATTTGTCGTCGGCTGAGGGTACTGTGCTTCGCGTCACCCGCACCCGCGTTTTTGAGAATGGTGAGCTTGGTTCCGATTATACGATCTGGGAGCAGCCTATCCCGGCGAAGGCGGAACGTCCGGTCTCCATCGTGCCGATTGATGATGCACCGATGTGCGAGACATTTGCCGATCTGGAACGCTTTGAGGCGCGGCGCTGTGCCACCCGGCTGCTGCGCCGGTATCTGGACAAACATTTTCTGACAGCGACTGAACTGATGCATTCGATGCGGGAATTCAAACGCCTGCGGGATGCGGATATGCTGCTGCCGTCTGCGGTTTCGCGGGTATCCGGCATTCAGGCGCGTAATGCCGGTGTCGATGCGCGTAAACGTAATGATGATCTGTTCCGCCTGGTTGATCGCCAGTTTGACCGCCTGCGGGAGGCTGCATCACGCGGACTGCCCTCCATTGATGCTGCGGGCCCGGGAAAAGCCTGGGAACGGGCAGAGGAATATGGCGGGCCGGATCAGCAGTTTTTCTATTTCGGGGTTATGCTGTCCAAGCATCTGACGGGTGCGCAAAGCTGGGATGCGAAGCTGGAACGTATCATCGAACTGAAGCTCCCGCGACTTCCACAGGCAGTGGATATTATTCTGGGCGAACTAATTGCCGAGGTGATCGACGGCGCATCGGTTATTCAGGATTTGCTGGGTCGCCAGCCTGATCTTATCTCGGCGCTGAAAATGCTCAGTGACCTGACTGTTGGCGGGCTGGAAGCCGATAAAACCCGCCAGCCGGTTCTGGCTGCCCTAAATGAGGCATTCAGGGGCACGAATATGGATATCGCCCGTGATGTCCTGACCGCACGGATTGCCCGTGAAGTCGGCGGACGTAATGACCTGACGAGATATGGCGGAGATGAGGATGTCGATGCCCTGGGTGAGATCGTAAATCGGCTGGTGGATGAAAACGGGCGTTATGCCGGTGGGTCGGACATGGCGGAAGCGATCGCCTCGCGGTTCAGCCGCAGATTTGATGATCTCGGTGCCCGGGGCGCAATGGAACGTCTGACCCGGGAAATGACAGAACTGTTCAGGTTGCCGTCCGCAAGGATTACTTTTTTGTGCGAGCTTTTGTCGATGCCGTTCGGGCACCGTCTTGCCGGTGAAATCATGTCCGTACTCACGGCGGCGATTACCAGACCCAAACATATCAATAATTTTACATACTATCGCCACCCGGTTCCGAAGAAACTGCGTGCTGTTCTGATGATCCGTGACGGGGTTCAGGCAGCCAGTATGCGGGACAAGGAAAAGCGAATCTTCAGGGAACGTCTGGATCAGCTGACCTGTGAATATCTGGAAAGTGACGAAGTTCTGGGCCGCATTGATGGCGACGCATTGCCGCTGGTGAAGCGTCTTCGTGGTCTCTTGTCGCTTCAGCTTTCGGGGCTGTTATGGGATGGCCCGGTGCTGGATGTGGTCCGCAACCGGGTGGTCGGACATCTGACAAAATCCACCGGGCTGGAAGGGGCGCTGGGCGAGTTGGCGGAAGACGAGCGCCCTGCTGTCCGGGCGGAACTCAAGGCACTGTTGTCCCGCGCCGGGTTCGGTGCCTGAAAAAGCTTCGGCTGTCCGACGCCAATAGCTTGGCAAATCGATGGAGAAATTGCATGCTGCACCTGCTTTGAAGCCGGGGTGCGGTGCGGTAGCGCCAGCATCCCAGAACAGGATGGGGATGGCGACCGCCAATGAAAATATCAGTACCAAAAGAGCGCAGACAGAATGAATCGCGTGTCGCGGCCTCACCGGAAACGGTGAAGAAGCTGGTGGCGCTTGGTTTCGATGTCGCCGTTGAGAAGGGCGCTGGCGATAGCGCCTCCTTCGCTGACGCAGATTACCGCGAAGCCGGAGCAACCGTATCAAAGGATGGAAAGACCTGCGTCAATGGCGCGGATTTCATCTTCAAGGTTCAGTCACCGACCGATGCAGAAATCGCAACCTATGCCAAGGGTGTGAAGCTGGTCTCCGTGCTTGGCGCGCTGAGTGACAAGCCGGCGGTGAAGAAATATGCAGAGGCCGGGATTACGGCTTTTGCCATGGAACTTGTCCCGCGGATTACCCGGGCACAGTCGATGGATGTTCTGTCTTCACAGGCTAATCTTGCAGGCTATAAGGCTGTGCTCGACGCGACGCAGGAATTTGGCCGCGCCATCCCGATGATGATGACGGCAGCTGGCACAATTCCGCCCGCCAAGATCTGCATTCTGGGGGCCGGTGTTGCCGGCCTGCAGGCGATTGCAACAGCCCGACGTCTGGGCGGCGCGGTTTCAGCCTATGATGTACGTCCCGCCGTGAAGGAACAGGTACAGAGCCTTGGTGCGAAGTTTGTCGAGGTTGATCCGGAATCCGCAAAGGATGCCGAAACGGCCGGTGGCTATGCGAAGGAAATGTCTGACGATTACAAGAAGAAGCAGGAAGAGGCGCTGCATAACCATCTGAAGAAGATGGATATGGTTATTACGACGGCCCAGATTCCCGGTCGCCCGGCCCCGCTGCTGATTACCGAGGCAATGCTGAAAGATATGCCTGCCGGTTCTGTGGTCGTTGATCTGGCGGTTGAAAGCGGCGGTAACTGTTTCGGCAGTGAAGTCGGCAAGGTCGTGGTGAAACATGGTGTGAAGATTGTCGGCCATGCGAACGTGCCAAGCCGTCTCGCTGAAGACAGCTCGAAGCTGTACGCGCGTAATCTGCTGAACTTTGTGACGCCGCTTGTCGACAAGGAAAGCAAGACGATCAAGATCGACTGGGATGATGACATCATCAAAGGCTGTTGTGTGGTTCGTGATGGCGAGATCGTTCATCCGGCCCTGACCGGCGAAGGAGACAAATAATGGACAAGCAGGAAATCCTCGCCCGCATCGAACAGATGCAGGCGCAGTTGTCTGACCTTGCCGCTGCAACGGCGAAACTCGGAACGGACGCGATGGCGAAAATGCCGCCGGCGGTGGCGGATATCGCCGGGCCGGATCCGTTCATCTTTTTGCTGACCGTTTTTGTGCTGGCAGTCTTCGTCGGGTTTTTCGTGGTCTGGAGCGTCACACCGGCGCTGCATTCCCCGCTGATGGGCGTCACCAACGCAATTTCCTCGGTGATTATCGTCGGCGCGCTGATTGCGGTCGGACCGGCAGAGATGAGCATTTCCAAGGTCATGGGCTTTGTCGCTGTGATGCTGGCGAGTGTGAACATCTTCGGTGGGTTCATTGTGACCCAGCGAATGCTCGCGATGTTCAAGAAAAAGCAGAAGAAATAGGGAACAGCAGACATGTCCGAGAATCTCGTCGCCTTACTCTATCTCTTCGCTTCAGTCTGTTTCATTCTGGCGCTGAAGGGGCTTTCATCACCGGAAACGGCCCGTCGCGGTAACTTGCTTGGTATCATCGGCATGGTGGTCGCTATTCTGACCACCATTGCGGACCCGGATGTGGTTTCCTACGGCTATATCATTCTGGCCATTCTGATCGGTGGCTCGGCAGGAACGCTGATCGCCAAGAAAATCGAAATGACGGCCCTGCCGCAACTGGTTGCCGCGTTCCATTCGCTGGTCGGTCTGGCCGCTGTGTTCGTGGCGACAGCAGCACTGTTTAGCCCCTCCGCCTATGGCATTGGCGAGGTCGGCTCGATCTCTGCCGGTAGTCTGGTAGAGATGTCGCTGGGCACGGCCATTGGTGCGATTACCTTCTCCGGCTCTGTCATTGCATTTGGCAAGCTGCAGGGGGTGCTGTCCGGCAACCCGCTGGTCTTCAAGGGCCAGCATATGATCAATGCCGCGCTGGGCATTCTGCTCGCTGTGTTCCTGATCTGGTTTGCGGCGACGGAAAGTCATACGGCTTTCTGGGCGCTGACCATTCTGGCCTTTGTTCTGGGCTTCCTGCTGATCCTCCCGATCGGCGGGGCGGATATGCCGGTCGTTGTCTCCATGCTGAACAGCTATTCCGGCTGGGCGGCCTGCGGTATCGGCTTCACGCTGGCTAACCCGCTGCTGATCATCACCGGCGCGCTGGTAGGCTCGTCAGGGGCGATCCTCAGCTACATCATGTGCAAGGGCATGAACCGTTCGATCATCAATGTGATCCTCGGTGGCTTTGGCGGTGAAACCGCTGCTGCGGCGGCTGGTTCAACCGGTGACCGTTCGGTGAAGTCCGGTTCCGCAGATGACGCGGCTTTCATCATGGCAAATGCGTCCAAGGTTATCATCGTGCCGGGTTACGGCATGGCTGTTGCCCAGGCCCAGCACGCCCTGCGTGAGATGGCAGATGCACTGAAGGCGGAAGGTGTCGAAGTTTCCTACGCCATTCATCCGGTCGCCGGTCGTATGCCCGGCCATATGAACGTGCTGCTGGCGGAAGCCAACGTGCCATATGACGAAGTTTTTGAGCTGGACGAGATCAACCGGGAATTTGCCACGGCTGATGTTGCGTTTGTTATTGGTGCGAACGATGTGACCAACCCTGCGGCAAAGACCGACAAGGCGAGCCCGATCTATGGCATGCCGATCCTCGACGTGGAAAAGGCAAAAACGGTTCTGTTTATCAAACGCTCCATGGCCTCAGGCTATGCCGGCGTCGATAATGAACTGTTCTTCCGCGACAACACGATGATGCTGTTCGGTGATGCGAAGAAGATGACCGAAGAAATCGTCAAGGCGATGGACTGACCTTCTGGTTCTCACCTCCGCCATGCTTTCCTGCACGAATTCAGGAGCGCATGGTGGAGGCGGTCAGTTATCCTGCTTCGGCCATGTATCCGTCAGCCGGTAGCCGCCGGGCCAGGGATCGGTCGGGTCGATCTGCAGTTCTGTGCGGCCTGTCCGCCAGGCGCGACCCGTGATCGACGGGATGATCGCCATACGGTCTGCGACGGTTGTCAGCGCTTCGATGCGGCAGTCAAAGCGGGAGCCGATGATGGACCGGCCTGTGAAACGATCTCCTTCCTGCAATTGCCCCTTCGCCTGCATGACGGCCATTCGTGCGGAACAACCGGTGCCGCAGGGTGACCGGTCCAGTTTTCCCGGATCAATGGCGACGGCGTTGCGGGCTTCCCGGATGCCATCTTTCATCTGAACCGGCATGGCCATCTGACAGAAAGATACCTGTGACCAGTCCGCATTTGCGGGATGGCTGAAACCAAGCTGTTCATTTGCAGCGGCTGTAATGCGTGCGCCGGTAATCGCAATGTCCCGGGCTTCATCCGGTCTGATCTGAAAGCCCAAGGCAGGGGCATCGACGATCACGAAGCTGTCGCCGCCATAGGCTGTATCCACTGTCAGCGTTCCCAGCCCGGCGACTTCCAGCCGGGCATCCAGCCGGTCAGCGAAGGACGGGACATTCCGGACGGTGATGGCCAGCGCCTTGCCGTCACGGCATCTCGCCCGGATATCAACCAGCCCGCCGGGCGCTTCCAGTGTGAAACGGGTTTCCGGTTCCTGCATGGGCACCATCCCGGTTTCCAGCAGAACGGTCGCCACACAGATGGAATTAGACCCGGACATCGGCGGGGTATGTTCCGGCTCCATGATGATGAAGCCGAAGGCTGCACGGGGATCAAGGGCAGGGACGACCAGATTGACATGCCGGAAGACGCCGCCCCGCGGTTCATTTAGAACGAAATCACGGAGTTCGCGGTCGCGGTCAATCCATGCCCGCTGTTCCCACAGGGTTGCGCCGGGCGGAGGCTCGATACCGCTGATGATGACGTCACCGACTTCTCCTTCCGCGTGACAGGTGATGATGGTGACGGGGCCTGTAATGCTCATCTGATGGTTCCGGTTGTTTCCGCCCCGCTGAAGAACGACAGCAGGGCGGAAAGCTTAACGGAACAGCCAGACCATGGACATGGAGATTGTCGGGATGTAGGTGACCAGCATCAGCGTGATCAGGCTGACAAGGTACAGAGGCGCCATCGCACGGGCGATTGTCAGAACCCCCACACCGGAGATGTTGGACGCGACATAAAGTGTCGCCCCGACCGGTGGCGTGAACAGACCAAGCGCCAGATTGCAGGTCATCACGACACCCAGATGCACCGGATCAACGCCGAAGGCGGTTGCCGTCGGGATGAACAGCGGCGCTGTCAGCAGGATGGCCGGGACCGGGTCGAGTACCAGACCCAGAATCAGCAGCACGATGTTGACCAGCAGCAGAAACATGAACGGGCTGTCGGACATGTTCTGTACGAAGCTGACCAGCAGGGTCGGCATCTGTTCCAGAGTGATCAGCCAGGCCAGAACCGTTGTCGCACCGATGACCACCATGACAACGGCGCTGGTGATAAATGAATCCACCAGCAGTTTCGGCAGGTCACGGATATGGAAATCCCGGTAGACGACGATCGTGACGATCAGCCCGTAAACAACGGCCAGTGCGGCTGCTTCTGTTGGTGTGACATAGCCGGAGAAGATGCCGCCGAGAATGATGACGGGGAGAAACAGCGCCGGGGCACAGCCGATGAAGCTGCGCCAGATTTCTCCGGCGGAGGCGCCCTTGCCCCCCGGATCGCAACCGGTGCTGCGCCCCACCCAGTAGCAGACGAGCATGAGGGCCAGTCCGAAGACCGCGCCGGGAATGAAGCCTGCCAGAAACAGTTCGGCCACCGACACATTGCCAACGAAACCGTAAACCAGCATGGGAATGGACGGCGGAATGATGATGCCGATGGTTCCGGCAGAGGCGACCAGCCCGGCGGCAAAGGCCCGGGTATAACCCTGCTTTGCCATGTTCGGAATCATGACCGAGCCGATTGCCGCGCTGTCAGCGATGGCAGATCCGGAAATACCGCCGAAGATCATGCTGGCACCGACAACGCAGACACCCAGACCACCGGGCAGGAAGCCCAGCAATGCCCGGGCAAACGCAATGATACGTTCTCCGACGCCACCCCGGCTCATCAGTTCGCCGGTGACGATGAACAGGGGGATGGCGATGTAATGGTTCTGTTCGATGCCACCAATGAAATTGAGCAGGACGGCCTGTAACGGATAACCCAGGTCGAAAACGAAGATCGGCAGGATCGCTGAGAGCAGGATTGCCCAGACCAGCGGAATGCCGATGAAAATCGCGCCAATGAAAATTGCGCAGAGAAACAGGAGAATCATGCGAGTCCCTCGTGACTTTCAGGGGGCAGGGGCTTGCTGCCATCATCTGGCGGCTGTTTCAGATGAGAGGCCTGAACCACAATGTTCCAGATCAGGAACAGCAATGTCAGGGTAATACCGGCAGGCATGGAGGCATAGAGCAGCCCGACAGGCCAGTAGAGCACGGTTGTCTGCTGGGCCCAGGTGTGGATCGAGATATTGATGCCATGCCAGATCAGCGTGATCAGCAGGGCGATGACGCCAATATCAATCAGCAGGGCAATCATCCGCTGGGCCGCTTTGGGTGCGGCGAAGGCGATGATTTCTGTCACCCGCATGTGAATACCGCGAGCCGCTGCGGCTGCGCATCCGAGAAAGGTGACCCAGAGCATCAGAAAGGCCGATAACTCCAGCGACCAGGCGAGGTCAAACCCGCCAAATCCTCGGAGAGCAGCGTTGACGAAGACGATGGTCACAATGGCTGCGCCGAAGCCAATCAGCAGTAAATCCACCAGCTGACTGAGCAGGCGAAGCGGATAAGGATAATAAGGTCGATAGTCCAAGAACGCCTCCCATAAGGCAGCCCGGATAAGCACAGGCGACGAAAGGTTATCCCTGCAACGGACAGGCCGGCAGGCCCGTTGTTGCAGGGAGACCTGTCGTGGCTGGTTTATTTCGCCGGATGAGCCTTCCGGATCGCCTCGGCGTCCTTCAGGATCTTGTCGACATCCGCACCATAGACATCACGGGCAGCCGCATAGACCTTGGCCACGGCATCACGGAACGGACCAATGACGGGAACTGTCACGGTGGCGCCGGCGGCTTCCATTTCCTTGAGCTGGCTGGCTTCTGAATCCCGAACCAGATTACGGCTGAAAGCGGCCGCTTCCTGTGCTGCCTTCGTGACGGCAGCCTTGTCCGCGTCCGAGAACTCTTTCCAGGTGTTTTCAGCCACCGCCAGCGGCAGCGGGCTGTAGACATGGCGGGTGAGGGTGATGTTCTTGGCGACTTCGTAGAAGCGCAGGGACTTGATGGTATCGACCGGGTTTTCCTGACCGATGACGGTGCCCTGCTGAATGGCGAGATAAACCTCGGTTACCGGCAGGACAACCGGGTTGAATCCGATGGCTTCCATCGTCCAGCGGATCATGTCGTTCGGGTAGACGCGCATCTTCTTGCCAACGGCGTCTGCCGGAGAGTTCAGCGGCTCTTTCGTGGTGAAGCTGCGGAAACCGGCTTCCCATGTGGAGAGGATGCGAAAGCCCTTTTCAGGAAGCTTTGCAAATTCGCCCTGCAGCCAGTTCGAGCTGTCATACAAAGCCCAGCCCTGTTCATAGCTGTCGACCAGAAACGGCATGGCCGTCAGGTTGAGGGATTTCAGATGTGTGGCGTAGGTACCGGTTGCGGTTACCGTGAAGTCGATACCACCCAGTTGCAGCTGCTCCACAGCTTTCGGGTCATTTGCCAGCTGTCCGGACGGATAGATGCGGACGGTATGACGGCCTTCGGTATATTCCTTCACCTTCTCGGCAAACAGTTCAGCGGCTGCCTGGCGGGAACCGCCGGGATTGTCGGTGTGGCTGAAACGCAGCGTCTTGGCGGATGCAATGCCTGATGACAGGCCTATGGCAGCGGCGATACCAGCCGCCAGTGAGAGTTTGGTCAAAGTTTCAAATCGCATGGGTTCCTCCCGGAATGATGCAGAATTCAATTGGTGGAGGCAGGCAGCGATATTGGTTTGTTTTTAGCCACCTGCCGGGAGGGCGGAAGCCAAAACAGCCCGCCACAAGAAATACAGTAACGCATACGTTACAGAATTCACAATCGATTTATCGGAGAAAATCATTGCAACGGGTTGCTGAGACGGTTCCCGGGGCCGAAACGCAGATAAGCCGCCCCATAAAGAGGCGGCTTATCTGTAGCTGTACGTTTATCGTGAACTGGAGTCAGTGGCGGGTGGCCAACGGAAAGATTTCAGAAGTCAGTTGCGACAGTCATCGGCGGGGACCACTTTGTTTCGTCCGGTTTCTTTAGCCGAGTACAAAGCTTTGTCTGCCAGTTTGAAGAGGTCATCGGATGCACGCTCTGCGGTAGCGATGACAGACGCAACGCCAACGCTGATGGTCACATGTGCTGCCGTGAGCGAGCTTTTATGCGGCAGTTTCAGTTGCTCGACGGCATCCCGCAGTTTTTCGGCAAGATGCATGGCACCGGCCATATCCGTTTCAGGCAGCAGACAGGCAAATTCTTCACCACCATACCGGGCTGCGAGGTCCGCCGGGCGCATCAGGGACTTCTCCAGTGCGGCTGCGACGTCCTGCAGGCATCTGTCGCCCTCAAGATGCCCATATGTATCGTTGAATTGCTTGAAGTGGTCGATATCCATCAGCACCATCGACAGGCTGGTTTCCCGCCGGATGGCACGGCGCCATTCGGTATCAAGGAATTCGTCATACCGGCGCCGGTTTGGTATCTGGGTCAGGCCGTCAACAAAGGCAATCTCCGTCAAAAAATCACGGTATCGTTTCAGTTCGACGTGGTTTTTGACCCGGGCGCGCACGACGGGCGGGCTGACCGGCTTTGTAATGAAGTCGGTTGCTCCCAGTTCCAGTCCCTTAGTTTCATCGGCGACCTGAGAAAGCGCCGTTACGAAAATAACCGGAATATGGGCAGTGGCCGAGTTTTCCTTGAGACGACGGCAAACTTCATAGCCGTCCATGTCAGGCATCATGACATCCAGCAGAATGATATCCGGCATTTCCTCCTGAACGAGCTGCAGTGCGGTTTCGCCATTCAGGGCAAACAGCAGTTCCGCATCATCCTCCAGCACATCGCAAAGGACCTCAATATTCAGATGTTCGTCGTCAACGATCAGAATCTTGGGCTGGGTTTCGGGTAGTTTCATGCTTCAGGACCTATGTCGTTGCTTCGGGCTATTCCGGACAGAACATCACGTGCTTCAGCGAATTTCAGGCTGCTTATAAGCTGTGACAGCTGGTCGAATTCAATGCTGGAATGACCAGACAATACCGTCTGCAACTCAGGTAGCAATTTACGTGTCGCCATCTTGTTCTTTGCAAGTCCCTCATCCATCTGGCGGATAATCTCTGCGAGGGCCTCTTTGTTCACGCTATCTGTGCGGTCAGCCTCTTCGTCTGGCACGGGACTGAGCTGGCGGTCTCCCAGGGCGATGCGCAGATTGCCAAAGTCACTTCGGAAGGCATCAAACAGGGGCGCCGTATCAGGATAGCTGTCGCCTGTTCCCTTGTCGCAGGCTATCTGATAGGCCTTGGCTTCTTTCTGAAGCTGGCTGCATCCGAACGTGCCTGCAAGTCCGGAGAGTGTGTGGGCCATTCGGGAAGCTGTTTTACGGTCACTGTCGTCTATGGCTGCGGCAAGTTTCTCCGGAAAGTCCTGATATGATGCGACAAAGTCATGGGCAAGTTTGGTAAAGGACTCAGGTTTCAGACCGGCCTTTATGCGCATCTCTTCAAATCTGGCTGCGGCGTCACCGGTCGTCGGCATGACGCCGGGAGTGCTCTCCGGTATCGCCTGCTGGCTGGGTATCGCGCCAGCCGCATTATCTGCCTTTGCCATTGGCGGTCGGCTTTGAAGGTCGGACGGGGCATGCCTGATTAACGTCTGGAAGAACAGGTAGGTATCGATCGGTTTAGCGATATGATCGACCATCCCGGCGGCAGCACATTTCTCTCGTTCTTCAACAAGGGCATGTGCAGTCATCGCGATGATGGGCAGGTTCTTTGTGTCGGGCATGGCCAGAATATTTGCCGTTGCCTCATATCCGTCCATCTCGGGCATCTGGAGATCCATCAGAACGATATCGTACAAGTCAGCCCCTGCCTGTACTTTCTCAACGGCGACCCGGCCATTATCAGCGATGGCTACCTGTATGCCGACATCTTCCATAATTTCCCGGGCAACCTGCTGATTGATTTCGTTGTCTTCAGCCAGCAATACCCGAAGCCCGCTGAGGTTTTCCCTGATCTCGGATTCCTGCATCTCAGAGCTTTGCCTGATCAGGCGGCTGTCGTCGTAGCCGCCAAAATAGCTGACAATCGCATCCATGAGCATGGAGGTATTCAGCGGTTTGGTGAGAAAGGCTGAGATCTTCATCTTCTCAGCCTGTCGCATGATCATTTCACGGGCATGTGCCGTTACCAGAAAAGTGGCGGGGACTGCACCGGGGTCGCATAGAGCCTGTATCTGCCGGAATGTTTCCAGACCGTCCATTCCGGGCATGTGCCAGTCGAGCAGAATAAGGTCGTAGGTTTTCCCGGTTTGCAGGTCTTCTGATATTTTCTGAATTGCGGTTGGCCCGTCGGGCAACAGATCAATGTCAGCAAAGCCGAGACTTTCGAGTGTATCGCCGAGAATGGTGCGGGCGGTCAGATTGTCATCAATGACCAGAACCCGAAGTGACTGAGGGTCTATGATTTCTTTCAGGTTTCGCGGGCTGTGTTCTGCGCGTATGCCGAGAGAAACTGTAAACTCGAATGTGCTGCCAACATCCGGTTTGCTTGTGACATTGATTTCACCGTTCATCAGTTCGATGAGGCGTTTACATATGGAAAGTCCAAGGCCGGTGCCGCCGAATTTTCGGGTCGTCGAACCATCTGCCTGGGAGAATGACGTAAACAGGCGGTCTATCTGCTCTTCTGACAGACCAATACCTGTATCGCTTACGGAAACAGAAAGCCGTGTCGAATCATCATTGCGCTCCAGACAGCTGATGCGGACGATGACTTCTCCCTTTTCCGTGAACTTCACTGCGTTGCTGAGAAGGTTTGTGATGATCTGGCCAAGCCTGAGCGGGTCTCCTACCAGAGACCTCGGGACGTCGGGTTCAGTCCAGAGGACCAGTTCGAGACCTTTTTCAGTCGCCGTATCGGCAACAAGTGTCGTTACACCCTGCAAGACGTCATCAAGCAGGAAGGGGACATCTTCCACAGTCAGTTTTCCGGCCTCGATTTTCGAGAAATCAAGGATATCGTTGATGACCCCCAGTAATGACCTGGCAGCGCCATGGACTTTTGACAGGTAATCTTTTGTCCGGGAGTCGATATCACCTTTCAGCGCCATATGGCTGAGCCCGATGATCGCATTCATCGGTGTGCGAATCTCATGGCTCATATTTGCAAGGAACTGACTTTTTGCAGCATTTGCCGCTTCTGCTTCTGACTTTGCGGCAGCGAGGGCCTCTTCTGAACGAACCCGTTCGGTGACATCTGTGAAGGTTGTTACAAATCCGCCACCTTCGATCGGGTTTCGTCGGACAGCCAGAACAGTGCCATCCGAACGCACGCGGGTATAATCAAGGGCTTCCGGTTTCCGGGCCTGTCGGAGGCGTTCCCTGATGATTGCTTCAGGGTCGCCCGGTCCCAGTTCACCTCTTTCTGCGTCATATCGAAGTGCGGTCTCCAGTGGTACACCGGCATGTACAACGTCTTTAGGATATCCGGTTATCTCATTGAACCTGTCATTCATGACGACATGCTCTAGCTCAGGGTTCAGCATGGTGATGCCCTGATTGATATTATCGACCATCAGCTTCAGGCGCCTGCGTTCCTTGTCAAATGCGGTCTGTGTTGCAACCAGCTGTCTGATCAGCACAACCGAGCCCCAGGAGGCAATGAGGATCGCGGGAAGGGCAAACAGGCCGAGTAAAAGCACAGAGAGAGTACGTTCAATCGCTGCGCTGGTTACCGCTTGTGACTGGCTGCTTTCAGTTAAGATGTCATTGATGAGGATCTGCATGGCGGCCAGTGCCGCCCGGTCGTTGACCTTTGCTATCTTATCAAGTTCAGCAGGTGTCGCCCCGGTGGTGATTTCCTCGCTGACCTGAATCAGGTTTTCACGGTACTCTTCAAGGGTGTTGGTCAGAATTCCCAATGCGGCCTGATCGTTTGGGTCCAGCAGGATCAGACGGAGGTCATTGATTGCATTACTGACAAAAGACAGATCAGAATGTGCGGCCTCCAGATATTGGGTGTCTTTCCGAAGAACGTAATTCTTGAAGTTGTGAATGAATCCGCCATAGCCGAGATGTCTGTGTATCTGGGTTAGGGCCTCAACCTCTTGAAGGCTTTTCTCGTTTTGATTGATCCATGTGTCGTGTATATCATTAACACTATTATACAAGAAATAGACAAAAGAAGAACATATCACCGTAAATAAGGCGGCTACTATAATGACATAAGTTATTTTTCGGTCTGTTTTTACTGACTGTTCAGGGGGCAATGTACGGTCTGACAATGTTTCAACGTCAGACAACGTTACGAATAAGACCGGAGGTGACCAGAAATATTTTTAACTCGCTTTGTCCATTTTCTGAACATTCTGCCAGTCGACTTCCTCTTCGCGGCTTTCCTGAAGGCTGCGATAGGGCAGGCCATAGGACGAGGCATCGGACTCTGTGAGCCGCTTGAACTGGATGGTCCGGATAAATTCCCGGATACGCGGCTGAATTTCTGTGCGCCAGCGTGTGCCATTAAAGACGCCATAATGCCCGACTCCGGCCTGGACATAATGATAGCGTTCATCAGCAGGCACGTTAATGCAGAGATCCTGGGCTGCTTCGGTCTGTCCCAGCCCGCAGATATCGTCCTTCTCTCCTTCAACCGTCATGATCGCGGTTTTCCGGATAGCAGCGCAGTCAACCAATTCACCACGGTGCATCAGCTTGCCATCCGGAAGATGATGTTGCTGGAAGACCCGCTCGATGGTTTCGAGATAAAATTCGGCAGGAAGATCCATCACCGACAGATACTCATCATAGAATTTGTGATGCTGTTCGACTGAATCGCAATCACCCTTAACCAGATGATCGAAAAGATTCTGATGCGCCGTTATATGGCGATCCAGGTTCATGGTCATGAAGCCGGATAACTGTATATATCCGGGATAGACAGGGCGTGAGAAACCGGGATGCGGGAACGGCACATGCATGATCACATTGCCCTCAAACCAGGACATCGGTTTTTCCTGTGCCAGCAGGTTGACTGCGGTCGGGTTACGCCGTGTATCAATCGGGCCGCCCATCATTGTCAGGCTGGCCGGCTGACAGGGGTCATCCTGCGCCGCCATGACCGCCGCTGCTGCAAGAGCAGGGACTGACGGCTGGCAAACGGCCATGACATGGGTATTTGGTCCGAGGAAACGGATGAATTCGATCAGATAGTCGACATAATCTTCAAACCCGAAATCACCATCATGCACGGGAACTTCACGGGCATCCGTCCAGTCCGTGACGTAAAGATTATGCTCGGAGACCATTGCTTTGGCTGTTCCGCGGAGCAGAGTCGCGTAATGGCCGGAGAGCGGTGCCACCAGCAGCACTTTCGGATCGTAGCGTTTACCGGCGACCGTTTCATCGCGGTTGAAATGCAACAGCCGGCAGAATGGTTTTTCCATGACGACTTCTTCGGTGATCGGCACCGGAAGGCCGTGGATATGTGTTTCTGTAATGCCGAAGTCAGGCTTACCGTAGCGTTTGGTCAGGTTTTCAAAGACTTCTATGCCTGCGGTCATCCGTTTGGCGATCTCGTTTTCGCCAAACAGAATCATCGGCAATTCCATCTGAAACTTGAGCCGTCGTGCGCCCCATCGCAGGGGGGCCAGCATCGCATGGGCCATCTCGAAAGTCTGGTAGTTCAGCATCTAGATAGTTCCTGAGGCTCAAAAAATAGGCTCGAGGAATCATAGCAGCACGTCAATTGGTGCGGTGCAACATATTGTTTGGGGGCGTTTGATCTCGCGTACAGGCGAAAACTACTGACGCTGGAACACCATGATCCGGCCCAGTCCGACGAGTCCGCCTTTAGGCTGGTCGACGACAGCGCGGACGCTGTAGACCGGCAAAAACCACGATTCTGACGCCATGAGGGTGATGTCTTCTATCCGCCGGGCAACGAAATGGTCGCTTTTTGGCCGGGCGAAGGATTTCGGCGGATGAGACCAGATGACACAGGCGAAATATCCACCACGAATCAGAACGTCACGTGCTGCGGAGAACAGCGCCTTGATGTCTATCGCCCGGGACATGGCATCGCCGGCAACAATAAGATCACAGGATTTCGCCGGTACGGATGGAGCCGGGTAATCGACCGGACGATAGCGCAGCATATCGTAGCAATCCGTCTTTCGTGCGGACCGCAGGCTTTCGAGATCGTCATCAACGCCCATTAGATGGGCGGCGTAAGGGGTGAGAATGTCGGCGAATTCCCCGTGGCCGCAGCCAACTTCAATGACCCGCCATCGTGCTCCGCGCCGACCAGTGGCCCGTAACAGGGCCTCGGCCAGTTCATCGCGGACGGGTGAGGGGAGCGCGCGGGAAGCTTCGCCTTCCTTGAGGCGCCGTTCCTGAAAATGACCGGGCTGATTAGCAAGGGGCTTGGACGGGGCGGCCTGGGGATCAATCCGGCGTGTTGCTTTTTGTATATGGCGGTTAAGCCGGGTGAGCTGCTGCCGGGCCTTGAGAAAATTTGGATCGCTCTTCGGGATGGGTCGCAATGCGGTTGCTGCTGCTGCCGTCCGACCTGTTGATTCGTAGAGATCCGCGATCTTCAGGCGCAGGCCGCTGTCATTGTCATTATAGATCAGGGCATCCTGTGCCAGTTTGACGGCCTGCTCGTGTCGTCCACAGGCAATCATGCTTTCTATATAGCCATGCCAGAGTGCAGGTTCGTCAGGATTGCTCTCGATGGCGGCCCGGTAGGCTTCGCAGGCTGATTCCATCTTGCCGTTGGCCTTGAGGGCATGGGCAAGGCAGGCGCGGGCAAGGGGATGTGCCGGTGTATAGGCCAGTGCAATCCGGGCAGATGCCAGCGCCTGTTTGGCATTGCCGGCAAGCCGCAGAATTTCCGAAAGTACAGCCCAGCTGTCAGGGTTGTTCGGATCCAGCTGGGTGGCGACCCGGGCATGGCGTTCGGCGCGGATGTAATCATTTGCATCACAGAGAGCCGATGCATGCTGAAGACGCAGCCGGGCATCCTTGGGTCGCAGTTTGACGATACGGGCTGTGTGTAGGGTTCGGCGGGACGGGTTGCCCAGCGCGGCATAGGCTTCGGCCAGAATCATGGATGGCCGGGCATCGAGCGGATTGCGTGCGGACAGCTTTTCCGCGGCCTCTATGGCTGCGGTCAGTTCTGCCTGACGGGCAATAGGCTGCTGATGGGCCGCTCTCTCCATGCCTTCTGATTCCGGTCCGTATGATTCCTGTTACCGTCGAGTCGACCACAAGAGATGAAAAATCTGGTTAACAGGAAAATCTTTATTCGGGACAGACCGGTCTGATTTCCGTGGCTTGTGAGACAGCAGCCGGATTGACTTGCGACGGGGCAGCGCTCTCCATATAAAATCATCTTTTAATGACAATGCCATCTGACCAGTTCCCGTTCCCGCATCGCCACCTTCTGGGAATCGAGGGCCTATCCCCTGTTGAGATCACCACTCTGCTCGACAAGGCGGAAACTTACGTTGAACAGAACCGTCAGACCGACAAGAAAAAGTCTGTCCTGCGCGGCCGGACGCTGATCAATCTGTTCTTTGAAAACTCAACCCGTACCCGGACCTCGTTTGAACTGGCCGGTAAGCGACTTGGTGGCGATGTCATCAATATGAATGTGTCGGCCAGTGCCGTCAGCAAGGGCGAGACCCTGCTGGACACGGCGGTGACACTGAATGCCATGCATCCTGATGTGCTGGCTGTCCGCCATCCTGATTCCGGGGCGGTAAATCTGCTGGCGGAAAAAGTTAATTGCGCGGTTATCAATGCCGGTGATGGCTGGCACGAGCATCCGACACAGGCCCTGCTGGACGCGCTGACGATCCGCCGCCGTGTCGGCCGCCTGGAAGGGCTGACCGTCGCCATCTGTGGCGATATCATGCATTCACGGGTAGCCCGTTCGAATATCCATCTGCTGACCACCATGGGGGCCCGGGTGCGGCTGGTTGCGCCGAAGACGCTGCTGCCGACGGGCATCGAACGGATGGGTGTTGAGACCTATAATGATATGTCCAAGGGGCTGGCAGACGTTGATATCGTCATGATGTTACGTGTTCAGCTTGAACGGATGCAGGGCAGCTACATTCCGACAGTCCGCGAATATTTCCGCTTTTTCGGTCTGGATTACGAAAAGCTGCGTCTGGCAAAACCGGATGCGCTGATCATGCATCCCGGCCCGATGAACCGGGGCGTCGAGATTGACTCGGAAGTGGCGGATGATTTTGAACGCAGCGTGATCCGCGAACAGGTGGAAATGGGCGTTGCAGTACGTATGGCCTGTCTGGAAATTCTTGCCGGCAATGTCATTGAACCTGGCCAGAGGAACCGATGATGGCAACTTCCAGAACAGCTCTGGTCAATGCACATTTGCTGGATCCGGCGAGCGGTCTCGACGGACCGGGCGGTGTGCTGGTTTCAGAGGAAATCATTGCGGAGATCGGCCCCTCCGTTACGGCGAAGTCGGTTCCGGCCGGCACCACGGTGATCGATTGCGCGGGCAAGTATCTCGCCCCCGGTCTGGTCGATATGCGGGTGCAGCTTCGGGATCCGGGTGCAGAACATAAAGAAACCCTGGCGACAGGCGGACTGGCGGCAGTGGCCGGGGGCGTCACCTCAATGGTGTGCCTGCCGAACACTGATCCGGTGCTGGACGAAGAGGCTGTGCTGGAGTTCGTGGCGCGCCGCGCAAGACTGGTCGGACTGGCAAAGGTCTATGCCTATGGTGCGGCGACCAAGGGGCTGAAAGGCGACGGTCTGGCGGAAATGGCCATGCTTGCCGATGCCGGCGCTCTCGGTTTTACAGATGGCGTGCGGGCGATTGCCAATGCGCAGGTGATGCGCCGGGTGCTTGGGTATGCCGCGACCTTTGATTTTCTGGTTATTCAGCACCCGGAAGAGCCGACGCTGGCAACCGGGGACATGAATGAAGGTGAAATGGCCACTCGGCTGGGGCTGGCCGGTATTCCGGTCGCGGCTGAGGCTATCCTGCTGGAACGTGATATGCGGCTCGTCGAACTGACGGGCGCCCGGTATCACGCGGCGCATTTGTCGACTGCAGACGGGGTCGATATCATTCGCCGGGCAAAGGCCCGGGGACTGCCGGTGACAGCAGAGACCGCGCCGCCCTATTTTGCCCTGAATGAACTGGCGGTGGGTGACTACCGGACCTTCGCCAAGCTGTCGCCCCCTCTGCGTTCCGAGGCAGACCGGCAGGCTATTGTCGAAGGGCTGCGTGATGGCACAATTGACGCGATTGCATCTGACCATGCTCCACAGCCCGTGGACGGCAAACGTCAGCCGATGAGCCAGGCTGAACCCGGTGGTATCGGGCTTGAGACGCTGTTGCCGATCACGCTGGAGCTATATCACAACGGCCATCTCAGTCTGATGGAGGCGATTGCCAAGGTTACCTGTGAGCCGGCCCGGGTTCTGGGGCTGGAGGCAGGGCAGCTGAAGATCGGCCATCAGGCGGATATGACGGTCTTTGACCCGAACATTGGCTGGAAGATTGATCCCGGTAAATTCCAGAGCAAGTCGAAGAACTCTCCGTTCGACGGACGTCCCGTTCAGGGCCGCGTGCTGAAGACAGTCGTCGACGGACGGCTGGTATTCGAGCGCTAAGCTGACTTATGATGTCTGGCATGGGTGTTGAACTTCTCCTCTGGCTCGCTGCGGGATACCTTCTGGGATCCATTCCGTTTGGCCTGCTGCTGACCCGCGCCGCCGGTCTTGGCGATGTGCGGTCGATCGGGTCCGGTAATATCGGTGCAACCAATGTACTGCGAACCGGCCGCAAGGGCCTGGCGGCCGGAACGCTTCTGCTCGACGGTGGCAAGGGGGCGGCGGCTGTTATCGCCGGTCTCTGGTTTGCAGGACTTGAAGCAGGACTGATTGCAGGCGTCGCTGCTGTCCTCGGACATTGTTTCCCGGTCTGGCTCGGTTTCAAAGGCGGCAAGGGCGTGGCGACCGTACTCGGGGTCATGCTGGCTGCTGACTGGATGCTGGGTGCCGGTGCCTGTCTGACCTGGCTGGTCGTCTTTCTTCTGTTCCGCTTTTCATCGCTGGCTGCGCTTGTCGCGGTTGCTGCGGCACCGGTCTATGGCTTTGCCCTCGGCAAGCCGGATACGGTTATCTACGCCTTTGCGGCTCTGGCTGTGCTGGTCTGGGTTCGCCACCATGCGAATATCCGCCGCCTGCTGAAAGGTGAAGAACCCCGGGTTGAGAAGAAGAAAAAAGCCGCCTGACCTCTCCATATTGCCTCTGATCCTGTAATGGCTATGGCCAGATGCAGGCTGACCGTCGTTTCGGGCCAGAGGAGGCAGCCATTTCCATACAGCAACAATCATCATCGGCAGACGGGAATGGTCTGGCGGATGTACTTCGCCTGATCCGTTCAGAGAATGTCGGTCCGCTGACCTATCACCGTCTGATCCGGCGCTTCGGTTCAGCCCGGGCCTCGTTAGATGCCCTGCCGGATCTTGCCCGTGCCGGCGGTCGCAGACGTCCCGTCAGAATTCCGGCAATGGGGGAGATTGAGCGCGAGATCGCTGTGGCAGGTGAGGCCGGTGCTGCCCTGCTGACCCATTTCGACCCGCATTATCCGCAGTGGCTGGCTGAAACTGAAGATGCACCACCGGTTATCGGGGTGCTGGGTTCGGCCGAACTGCTGACCAGACCGATGGTTGGCATTGTCGGAGCGCGGAATGCCTCAGCGAATGGCCGCAACTATGCGCGAAAACTTGCGCGGGAACTGGGTGAGGGCGGGTTTGTCGTAGCATCCGGGCTGGCACGCGGTATTGACGCAGCCGCACATGAAGGGGCGCTGCCAACCGGCACGGTTGGTGTGCTGGGGTGCGGACTGGATATTATTTATCCGCTGCAAAACCGGGATCTGTTCCTGCGTATGGCCGAAGATGCCGCCATTATAAGTGAGTTCCCGATTGGCACGGCAGCACAGGCTTCCAATTTCCCTCGCCGCAACCGTCTGATCTCCGGCATGTCCCGCGCCATTGCGGTTATTGAGGCGAACCGCCGGTCCGGCTCGCTGATCACCGCCCGGCTGGCACTGGAACAGGGGCGTGAGGTGTTCGCTGTCCCCGGTTTTCCGCTCGACCCACGGTCGGAAGGGCCGAACTGGCTGCTCCGGCAGGGGGCACAACTGCTGGAACGGGCTGATGATATACTCGATGAACTTGCCGGTGCGATGAGGCCTCCAAAATCACCGGAACAGATTGTAAAAACGGAATTTTCCTGCCCCGACGAGCGCAGTTTTTCCTCCCGTGAAGCGAAATCCAGCCTGATCTCATTGCTGTCATCTACACCGGTCACGGTTGACGAACTGCTGGATGAATGCCAACTCTCGCATCAGGAAGCTGCATCCGCGCTGCTGGAAATGGAACTGGCCGGAAGGCTGGAACGCTTGCCAGGCAACAGGATCGCAGCATTGATTTAATTAAACTGAATGCTGCTTATGAACGTCGTCGTCGTCGAATCGCCCGCCAAGGCAAAGACCATCAACAAGTATCTCGGTAAGGACTATGTGGTTCTTGCGTCCTTCGGGCATGTTCGGGATTTGCCGCCAAAAGACGGGTCCGTTGACCCGGATCAGGACTTCAACATGCTGTGGCAGGTTCAGCCTGATTCAGAACGGCATCTGAAAGAGATCACCAAAGCGGTCAAGGGCGCCGACAAACTGTTTCTCGCAACCGATCCGGATCGTGAAGGTGAAGCGATCTCCTGGCATGTGCTGGAAGAATTGCAGCGGCGCAAGGCACTGAAGAATGTCGATGTGAAGCGGGTGGTCTTCAACGAGATTACAAAAACCGCTGTTACCACGGCAATGCAGAATCCCCGCGATATTGATCGCCCTCTGGTCGATGCCTATCTGGCGCGCCGGGCGCTTGATTATCTCGTCGGCTTTACCCTGTCGCCGATCCTCTGGCGCAAGCTGCCGAAATCCCGCAGTGCCGGGCGTGTGCAGTCTGTCGCGCTCAGGCTGGTCTGTGAACGGGAAGCCGAGATTGAAGTTTTCAAGCCACAGGAATACTGGTCAGTTACGGCGCGGCTCGCGAATGGCGCGAAAGCGGAATTTGATGCCCGTCTGGCACGGATCGACGGCAAAAGGCTGGATAAGTTCGAGCTCGGGAATGCCGGTTCTGCCGAGACGGCAGCGGAACTGATCAAAAGTTCTCCGCTGAGTGTGACCTCTGTTGAGAAGAAGCGCACACAGCGTCGCCCGCAACCGCCATTCACAACCTCGACCCTGCAGCAGGAAGCCGCCCGGAAGCTGTATTTCGGTGCCAAGCGGACAATGCAACTGGCGCAGAAACTGTACGAAGGTATGACGCTGGATGGTGAGACCGTTGGTCTGATCACCTATATGCGTACCGATGGTGTGCAGATGGCAAATGAAGCCATTGAAGCCTGTCGTACACATATCGGCGGCAACTACGGATCGAATTACGTTCCGAAAGAGCCCCGGATATACAAGACCAAGGCAAAGAATGCGCAGGAAGCCCATGAGGCTATCCGCCCGACCGATGTGACCCGCACACCGGAAATGATGCGCAAATATCTCGATCAGGATCAGCAGCGGCTTTACGAGCTGATCTGGCTGCGGACCATCGCCAGTCAGATGGAAGCCGCGCAGATTGATCAGGTCGGTGTTGATATCGATACGAAAGACGGCAAGGCCGGCTTGCGGGCAACGGGGTCAACCATCGCGTTTGACGGTTTTCTCAAAGTCTATCGGGAAGGCATGGATGACAGCGACGGAGACGATGACGACCGGCGTCTGCCGCCCCTGAATGAAGGCGAGGCGATTGACCTGCGTGAAGTCCTGCCGGAACAGCATTTTACACAGCCGCCACCACGTTATTCCGAGGCCAGTCTGGTCAAGAAGATGGAAGAACTCGGTATCGGCCGTCCGTCGACCTATGCGTCTGTTCTCTCCGTGCTGCAGGACCGTGGTTATGTCCGGCTTGATAATCGCCGTTTCATTCCGGAAGATATGGGGCGTCTCGTCACGACCTTCCTGACGAACTTTTTTGAACGCTATATTCAGTACAATTTCACCGCCGATCTGGAAAACAAGCTGGATGAAATTTCGGCAGACCGGGTGAATTACAAGGTTGTGCTGCACGAATTCTGGGACGCCTTCCATCAGGCTGTTGATGGCGCAAAAGACCTGACAATCACCAATGTCATTGATGCGCTGGATGAGGCTCTGGGGCCGCATTTCTTCCCGGAGACCGAGGAAAACCAGACCCCGCGTAACTGCCCTTCCTGTGATGACGGACGGCTTGGCCTGAAGCTTGGCAAGTTCGGAGCCTTTATCGGCTGCTCGAATTATCCGGAATGCAAACATACCCGTAAGCTGGAGATTCTCGGCGACGGCGAGGATGACGGTGCGATAGCGGCGGATGGTCCGGTAGAACTGGGGGAAGACCCGGAAACCGGCAAGATGATCACCCTGCGCAAAGGGCCGTATGGTCATTATGTCCAGCTGGGTGAGCCGGAAGAAAAGAAGAAGCCGAAACGCGCGTCGCTGCCGAAGGGGCTGGCACCGGCAGATGTTGATCTTGAGAAAGCGATCGGTCTGTTACGCCTGCCGCGCGATGTCGGACCGCATCCGGAAACCGGTGAAATGATTCAGGCCGGCCTTGGACGTTTCGGGCCCTACCTGAAATATGATGGCGGGTTTACCTCGCTGCCGGCGGATGATGATCTGCTGAGCATCGGGCTGAACCGGGCTGTGACGATTATTGCCGAGGCGCAGGCGAAGAAAGGCGGCGGCAAGGCGATTGATCTTGGTGCCCACCCCGATGACAAGAAGCCTGTGAAAATCAAATCCGGCCGTTTCGGGCCCTATGCAGAGCATGGTAAAATCCGTGCGACCCTGCCCAAGGGCACGGAAATGGACAGCGTGACGCTGGAACAGGCGGTGGAGCTGATTGCTGCGAAGGCGGCCAAGGGTGGTAAAACCACCAAGGCCAAAACCACCAAGGCCAAAACCACCAAGGCGAAGACGACAAAAGCAAAAACCACCAAGGCCAAGCCCAAGACGCGCGAGAGCGCGGCCTGAGGCAGACCCCGTGGCCGACAAACAGAAGTCCGTTCCTTTTCCAAGCCGGGAGCAGGTCGCCGAATTCATCAGACTTTCGCCCGGCAAGGTTGGGAAAAGGGAAATTGCGCGTGCTTTCCACATTCGTGGACAGGATCGCCCGCTGCTGAAGAAACTGCTTCGGCAGATGGAAAAGGACGGCATGCTGGAAAAAGGTGATCGCAAGAGTTTCCGTCAGCCCGGTGATCTGCCCTCCGTCACGGTTCTGAAAATTTCACGGATCGACAAGGACGGAGAACTGTTCGCCATTCCGGTCAGCTGGGAGGGTGAGGGAGACGGGCCAGAGGTCAATATTGTCAGTATTGGTCGTGGCAGTGCGCCGGGTCTGAACGACAAGGTCCTTGCCCGTTGTGACAAGGACGGTGAAGGCGGCTATCGCGGCAAGGTGATCCGGCGGCTGGAACGTCAGACGCCGGGTATTCTGGCCGTTGCCCGCCAGGATGCCGCGGGGAACTGGCGGCTGAAGTCGATCGACCGGCGGGATCGCGATGAATTCGCCGCTGTCGGGCGTCTGCCGGCAGATCTGGTCGCCGGGACGATGGTTCGCGCTGAAGTGCTGAATGGTCGTGAACTCGGATTGAAACCGGCAAAGATCGTTGAAGTTCTCGGTGACATGTCCGGCCCCGGAGCGATCACCGATATCGTTATCAAGCGACATGGCATTCTGGATGTGTTTCCGGATGCCGCGACGCAGGAAGCGGAAAAGGCGAAGGCTGCGCCGCCTGAAGGCCGGGTGGACCTGCGCAAGGTACCGCTGGTCACGATTGACGGTGAGGATGCCCGCGACTTTGATGATGCCGTTTTTGCGGAACCGGATGATGATCCGGACAATCCCGGTGGTTTTCATCTGATTATCGCGATTGCTGATGTGGCCTGGTATGTCCGGCCGGGAAGTCCGCTGGACAAGGCGGCCTTTGAACGCGGCAATTCCACCTATTTCCCGGATCGTGCAGTTCCGATGTTGCCGGAAGTGCTGTCGAATGGCTGGTGTTCGCTGATGCCGCGGGAGGACCGTCCCTGCATGGTGGCGCATATCTGGATCAGTGCGAAAGGCGTCATTCTTCGCAGCCGGATAGAGCGGGGGCTGATGAACTCGGTCGCCCGGCTGACCTACAAACAGGTTCAGAGGGCGCAGGACGGCTTTCCCGACCCGGACGTGGAGGTGTTGCTCAAACCGGTCATTGCGCCGCTGTACGATGCCTTCAGTGCGCTGGAGACGGCGCGCCGGTCCCGGGGGGTGATGGAACTCGACCTTCCGGAACGTCAGATCATTCTGAATGAAGAGGGTGCGGTTGACCGTATTCAGCCGCGTGAGCGCCTCGACAGCCACAAGCTGATCGAGGAATTCATGATCTGCGCCAATGTGGCGGTTGCCGATGCTCTCGTGAAAAAACGTCGTGCGACAGTGTTTCGCATTCATGACCAGCCGGGGATGGAGAAGCTCGAATCCCTGCGCCAGTTCCTTGAAGGATTTGGTCTCAGCCTGACCAAGGGCGTGATCCGGACCGGTGACTTCAACAATATCCTCCAGAAGGTTGTTGGCGCTCCGCATCAGGGTCTGGTCAATCAGGTTGTTCTGCGGTCGCAGAGTCAGGCGGCCTATAGCCCTGATAATATCGGTCATTTCGGACTGGCTCTGGTCCGTTATTGTCACTTCACGTCACCGATCCGCAGATATGCGGATCTGATGGTTCACCGCGCCCTGATTGATGCTTTTGACCTTGGGCCGGGTGGTGTGAATTACGAAAGCAGCGAAGACCTGGTTGAGCCGGCAGAGCATATCTCTGTCACTGAGCGACGATCTTCAGATGCTGAGCGTGACTCGACAGACCGGTATATTGCCTCGTTTCTGGCTGACCGGGTTGGCGCTGACTTTGAAGCTACGGTTTCCGGTGTTACCCGGTTTGGGCTGTTCATGGCGCTGAAGGAGACGGGTGCTGACGGACTGGTGCCGATATCCTCCCTGCCGGACGATTATTACGACCATGATGCTGTCACGCACCGCCTGACGGGCAATTCAGCCGGACGGGTTTATGCACTGGGTGATGACTTCACCGTGCGTCTCGTTGAAGCGTCACCTGTGACGGGCGGGATGCTGTTTGAAATTCTCAATCATCCGAAACCGGGACCGGGTGCAAGGCGGGGAAGGGGCCGGGGGAAAGGCCATCCACCGCGTCATAAACGCAGGCGCTAACGCTACTTTAAGATAAAAAGCGCTGTTCTAGGGCAACAAGGAGCGCAATAATTGCCCCAACGGAACAGTTGCTGATGTCAATGTACAGCAATATCAAAGGCTTGAAGGTTTTTTCGGTTGTCGCCCTCTTCTGGGTGAGCGCCTGCGCGACTCCGCCTCAGGATACAATTGCCGATACCTCGCGGGATGTTTATGCAGAAAAGCTGACAGAAGTATTCAATGTCGGCTACGGGAGAATACTTTCCCGCTATATCGACCCGGTAAATGCCGGGGACCTCGCCGTCAGTGGCCTGAATGGTCTGGTGGCCATCGATTCCTCGATTGCCGTCAATCTTTCGGGATCGAAGAAGATCACAATCAACCGCCGTGATACGGAACTGGCGTCCTTTGACCGGCCGCTGGATGAAGACCTGGCCGGCTGGGTTGCCGTTACCGTGGATATGGTGACAGAACTTCGCAAGTCCGACGGCCGGTTTGCTTCAGCGACCACGGAGCAGGTGTTTCAGGCGGCATTCGATGGCGCAATGTCCCGGCTGGATACCTATTCACGGTATTTTGGCGCGGATGATGCGAACCGTCGCCGTTCGGAACGCAGCGGTTTCGGCGGTATCGGAATTGGTTTCCGTTCGGATGGCGATGTTATCAAGGTGCTGACAGTCCATCCTGAATCCCCTGCTGCGAAAGTCGGGCTGCAACCGGGTGACAGCATCGTCGCAGTTGATGGTGTGCCTGTGTCCGGCTGGGGGCAGGACAGGGTTATTGAAACTGTTCGCGGCAAGATCGGTACAGAAATCGAAATGCTTGTGCGTAACGGCTATGGCATCGAGCGTGTCGTTTCTGTTCGCCGTGAGAAGATTGTTTCGCCGACGGTGATCTACAAACGGATGGACTCGGTTGCCTATATCCAGCTCACCGGTTTCCGGGTTGATACGGCAAACCGGCTGGAAGATGCCATCAGCCGGGCCAAACGGGATATCGGCAGTGGCCTTCGCGGCATCATTCTTGACCTGCGCAACAATCCCGGTGGTTTTCTTGATCAGTCTGTCCGGGTTTCAGACCTCTTCCTGAGCCATGGGCGTATTGTTTCGGCCAAAGGCCGTCATCCCAGCAGCCTGCAGAGTTTTGAAGCGCATGACGGTGATCTGGCTGATGGCCTGCCGATGGTCGTGATTGTCGATGGCCGTTCTGCTTCTGCCGCCGAGATTGTTGCTTCCGCTCTTCAGGATGCGGGCAGGGCAGTGGTTATCGGTGCGACCTCCTATGGCAAGGGGACAGTGCAGAATGTTATCGACCTGCCGAATGAGGCGGAGATCGCACTGACATGGGCTCGTTTTCACGCGCCTTCCGGCTATGCCCTGCAGCATCTCGGCGTGATGCCGACGGTTTGTACCAGTGCTGTCGATCATGATGCCCGCCAGGTGCTGAGAGAGAGCAATGCGCGCCGTAAGGAGATTGCCCGGCAGATGATCGACTGGCGGCTGATTGATGTCTCTGACGAAGCCGGACGGCAGGGATTGCGCAATCTGTGCCCCAGCCGGAGACTGAACCGTTCCTTCGAACTGGATGTCGCGATGAGCCTGCTGGATGACCGGGTCGCCTACTTACGGGCGCTTGATGCATCGGTTACCGCTGTCGCCGGATATTAGGCTGTATTGAACACTTGACAGTTGCTGTTCCGAGGGTATTTTCCGCGCTCTATTTCAGACCGCAGAGGTTCCGGGTATGGCTAAGCCAAATACACTCAAGATCAAGCTCGTCAGTACAGCCGACACGGGCTACTACTATGTGACGAAGAAGAACCCGCGGACGCAGACCGAGAAGCTGGAATTCCGGAAATACGACCCGGTTGTTCGCAAGCATGTCACGTTCCGGGAAGCCAAGATTAAATAATCTGACCGTTTTCAGGTTATGCAGAATAAGAAAAGGCCGCTGTTCTCAGCGGCCTTTTCTTTATCTCTGACTGTTTACAGGCGCTGCCTGAGCAGGGATCAGTTCAGGAAGCTGGCAACGGTTTCCAGGAAGTTCGCGACAGAAATCGGCTTGGCAATATAGCCTTCACAGCCACCTTCGCGGATTTTTTCCTCATCACCCTTCATGGCGAATGCAGTTACGGCAATGACCGGAATATGCTTCAGACCCGGGTCTTCCTTGAGCATTCTGGTAATCTCCAGCCCGGAGATTTCAGGCAGCTGAATATCCATCAGGATAAGGTCTGGCATATTGTCACGAGCCAGTTTCAGGGCTTCCTTGCCGTCCTTGGACTGCAGGGTCTCATACCCATGCGCCTGAAGCAGGTCATTGAACAGTTTCATGTTCAATTCGTTGTCTTCGACGATAAGAATTTTCTTTGCCATAATAATCCTGATTTTGCCTACATGACTTAACTTAACCAATACACCCCGGCTTTGACAATCAGGCAAGTTATTTAGCTATGAATTGCAAGGTATCTGGCTAGCATCAGATAAAAAAAAGGGCGGTCAAGATGACCGCCCGAGTATGTCTGGAACTATCGAAATGAAAAAGGCTCCCTCAGAAACCGAGGCCGCCTGTGATGCCGAGACCTGTCGACATGATAATGGCGAAGAAGGTCAATGGGCCGGCAACTGCAAAAGCTTTCCAACTGGTCATTGCGTCAATCCTTTCGTCATAACTGGCTTCAGGCCAGTAACATCATGATAGCGCAGCAGACAGAGCCTGCAGTGCGCTGGATCACAATGGTTAACGAAGGATGTAGCCAGAAGTTCCGGATTATTCGCCGCGAACTTCCTCGACCATGTCTTCAAGCCGGTCAACGTCGAGAATGACCAGAGCGTTCTTCTGGCGTTCGACCAGCTTTTTGCGGGCGAGGTCATTCAGTACACGGGCAACCGTTTCACGGGTTGTGCTGACGCGGCTGGCGATATCGCTATGGACCGGGATCGGGGTTATACGGGCAACATTCTCGTCGGCACCGACGACCCGGGCCTGTCGCAGCAGTTCGGCATGGACCCTGTTGTTTGCGCCAAGCGTCGACAGGTCCATGATCCGGTCTGTCGATGCCCGGATAATACGGGTGAACTCCAGCATGACTTTCATGGCAATCGAGGGATGTTCCTCAAGCATGGTCATGAAGTGGGTCGGCCGCATGGTGGCAACCAGCGTACTCTCAAGCGCCATCACGCTGGCAGAGCGTGGATGTCCGTCCAGTGCGGCGAGTTGACCGAAATAGCTCCCGGATTCCAGATCATCGAGAGTGACCTCGCGTCCGGAGAGTGAATAGAGAACGACCCTGACCCGACCTTCGACCACGAAGAAAACGTCCCGGCTTTCACTGTCCCGGTCAATGATCTGTTCCTGGCTTGAGTATCTGTTGAAAGCGCACAGTTTCTCGATCGCATCCAGTTCGGATTGCTCCAGATCTGCGAACAACATTACGCTCGAAAGCGAACTTCCCCCGTCAGCGGTCACACGGTCCCCAATGTCATGTTATCGTCGTTTACGTCTTCTGGCCGGACAGCCGTGCTACGACCGCTTCCCCCGACATGCCTATCCTTGTTTATTTCCGATAGACCGTCAACTTGCGTGCCATCCGGGGAGCTGAACGTGGCCGCAGGCAGCACCGGAGGCGATCAGTCGTTGCCCCGCAGGCAGCCTTGAGGCAGGATACGCCGGTTGCTTTTCCAAGGATAATGAAGTTGAAGCAGGGTAGAAGCGATTTCCTGAATATCGTCAATGATGCGGTTATCCGGTTTCCGGACAATCGGATGTGCCGGCGCGTGATTGCCGGCGAAATGACATTGCAGGATTATCACAGCCTGTTGCTGACCCTGTTTCATCAGGTTTATGAGGCGCCAACTTCTATGGCTCTGGCCGCCGCCACCTGCGATCCTGAACAGGAATTCGCCAAGGATTACCTGCTGATGCAGGCAGATCAGGCAAAAAACCAGTGGAAGCTGATACGCAACGATCTTGTCGCCACCGGCTACAGCGATCGGGATCCCCATGATGATTTTCCGTCACCACCCTGTCAGGCCTATGTAGCGTTTAATTTTTATATCGCGCTGAAAGCTCCGATGGCGCGGATCGCGACCGGACTGGTGCTGAAGACTATCGGGGCGAGCTTTGGCGGAAATTATGCCAGTAAGCTGATTCAGGATCTGGACCTGTCTCCGGAACAGGCGTCGTTCCTGTTCGCGATGTCGGGGGACGACGTCGACCATGTTGATGAGGTCGAGCAGGTTATCGAAAAAGCTTATCTGACCGACCGTGACTGGCGCTGGATGTGTCATGCTGCAAAAACAGCCAGCCATCTGTACGCCAACATGTATAACGCTGTGGTCAGTGGAACCGGGCGCCGGAATGCAGATTAAGCTCAGCGAGCTTTCACACGGGCAGTATCTCATCACCTTCGGACATACTTCCGTTCAGATAGGCGCAGCCGACTTTGCGGCGCTGAAAGCCGAATTGAAGGTCTACATCGACAAGGATGAGGCAGAGAGCCGCCTGACATCAGCCAAGCAGCTCTTTGAAAAGCTGCTGGTAGCGAATGATGCTGGCGTCCAGAACCTCATCAAGGAAGCGCATTTTACTGATATGGTGGTGGTCATGCAGGCCTTTGCCGCCAACCATCAGCTGATGGCAAAGTTTTCCAGAAACATGAGCAAGCGCTCGATGATGATGTATCAGGATGCGCTGAATACACGGAGCGATACGCCGGTTGATGCAGAGGAAGCGAGTGGCGCTGTCGGACGCCTTCTCAAGCTGGCGCAGAAGCTGGTGAATGAGAAAAAACTGACCTTCGATACACCGACCGAGTGAAATCCCTCAGCCTCGGGCGAAATCCGCGAGTCTGGCAATCAGAGCGGTCATCTGTTGTTTCAGATTGACGAAATTGTTGCTTCTCTCGACCCGTTCTTCATTCATATAGAGACCTCGATTGATCTCGATCTGAACACTATGCCGGTGGTCGGACGGGTTGCTGTAGCGGCGGACAAGTTCGACGCCCTTGTAAGGATCGTTGACCCGGACGTCATAACCATATTCGCGTAATGTGCTGGCAATCAGGTCCGTAAAGGCAGGGTCGCAGGTCGTACCATCACGATCACCGATGACCATGTCAGGGCGGACCTTTCCCGGCCCTTCTGGCGATATGCTGGAAGACCGGGCAGGCATGGAATGACAGTTCACATGCCAGACCCTGCCAAAGGCCGCCCGCCGTTCATCCAGAACTCCGGAGACGGTGTTGTGGTAAGGACGCCAGTAGGAGTCGATGCGGTTCTGGACCTCAGTCACCGACAGCTTGCGATCATAGACCTCGCCGCCTGGTTCACGACAGGGAATCAGACCAATGCCAAGGGCAACTTTCGGACCCGGATTGAGGTCGCCGGGCCAGACACCGTCCAGCATAGCCGGGTCCAGGTCATCATCAGCCCGGTTCGGATCAATATAGGATCGCGGGAATAGGGCGCGGACCATAGTGGCCCCGTATGCGGGGGCTTCACCGAACAGGTCGTCAATGAAGGCATCCTCTGTATGCCGGAGCGCGATATGCGGCAGCCGTGAGCCAAAATCTGACGGATAGGTACTGCCGCTATGCGGTGAATCCAGAACCAGAGGACAAACCGCTACATCCGGATCTATCCGCTCAACCACATTCTCGATATGAAAAGATACAGCCACGATTTAACCGTCATTCAGATGGCAGGCTGACAGCCGGCCCGGTGCAATTTCACGAAGTGCGGGCCGTTCTGCCTTGCAGCGTGCCGTAGCATGCGGGCAACGCGGGTGAAAATGACATCCCGGAGGCGGATCCAGTGGTGAGGGAATTTCCCCGCTGACAGGCTCGTAGACCCGGTGCCGGATATCAAGCCGGGGGACTTCGCCCAGCAGTGCCTGAGTGTAGGGATGGTTCGGGCTGTCAAAGATATCATCGGTCTTGGCGACTTCCACAACGCGGCCGAGATACATGATCACCACCCGGTCGGAAATATGCTCAACGACACTGAGATCGTGACTGATGAACAGGTAGGTGAGGTCGAGGTCGGTCCGCAGATCCATGAACAGGTTGATGACCTGTGCCTGAATGGAAACGTCCAGTGCGGCGATGGCCTCATCGCAGACAATGAACTCCGGATTGACGGCAAGCGCCCGTGCGATGCCGATACGCTGACGCTGCCCGCCGGAGAACTGATGCGGGTAGCGCTTGCGATATTCCGGATCAAGGCCGACCCGCAACATCACTTCAGCAGCATAATCCGCCTTGTCCTTCTTGTTGACGATACCGTGGACAACCGGGGCCTCGGAGATGATGTCTTCGACCCGCATCCGCGGGTTGAGCGATGCAAACGGATCCTGAAAGATCATCTGGATCTTCAGGGCGGCATTGCGCGTATCCGCGTCATTCATATCGGCGATGCTCTGTCCATTGAACAGAATGTCGCCTTCTGTGCGCGGCAGGATGCCGGCAATCATGCGGCCAAGTGTCGACTTGCCGCAGCCTGATTCCCCAACCAGCCCGACAACCTCTCCGTGAGAGACTTCGATGGAGACGCCATCAACGGCATGGACGACTTCCTCGCGCACTTTCGAGCCGAATTTTTGTGCGATCTTGCCGGCGATATCGAGGCGCTTCACAAAGCGTTTTGAGACATCGAGGGTCTGGATCATGGGTTTGCCGGTTGCGGTCATGCTGCAGTCTCCAGATGGGGGTTATGGCAGCGCAGCTGGCGACCGGAACTGAGCGTTTCGATTTCCGGCTCGACATTGCAGGCGTCCGTTGCACGCGGGCAACGGTTCTTGAAGGTGCAGCCGACGGGCAGCTTCAGCAGGGAAGGGGTCATTCCGGGAATCTGGAACAGCCGCTGTCCGCGCTTGTTATGGCTGGGCACGGACCCGATCAGACCGTGGGTATAGGGATGTGCCGGGCTGTCCAGGATATCCTCGACCCGGCCCTGTTCGACAATCCGTCCCGCATACATCACACAAACCCGGTCAGCCAGTCCTGCAATAACGGCGAGGTCATGGGTGATCCACATCAAAGCCGTACCGGTTTCACGGCAGAGCTTCTGGGTTTCGTAGAGGATCTGTCCCTGAATGGTGACGTCGAGAGCAGTTGTCGGTTCATCTGCAATGATGAGTTCCGGTTTGTTCAGCAGGGCAATGGCAATGGCAACGCGCTGCCGCATACCGCCTGAGAACTGGTGTGGATAGGAACGCAGGCGTTCATCCGGAGCCGGAATACCAACCTGACCCAGAGCATCCCGGGCCCGTTGCCGGGCTTCATCCTTGCTGACCTTTTCATGGGCCAGCACGGTTTCGATCATCTGCGTATCAATACGCAGGACCGGGTTCAGGGTCATCATCGGATCCTGAAAGATCATCGCGATGCGGTTGCCGCGAAGCTTCTGCATCTGCTCTTCCGGCATGCCGACAAGATTCTGGCCTTTGTAGAGGACTTCACCTCCGGCAATCTCGCCGGGCTGGTCGACAAGTCCGATGATCGAGAAGCCGGTGACCGACTTTCCTGATCCGGATTCGCCAACGAGACCCATGATCTCACCGCGTTTGACGTCAAAGCTGACACCATCGACGGCCTTGGCAATCCCGGCCTTGGTGTAGAAATAGGTTTTAAGGTCGCGGACGCTGAGCGTCGGCTGATCGCTGCTCATGAGAGTTCGTCCTTATTTCTGGAGGCGGGGATTGAGGATGTCGCGCAACTGGTCGCCGACAAGATTGATGCCGACAATTGTGACCAGCAAAGCGAGGCCAGGGAAGAAGGTGATCCAGTATTTATGGCTGTGCATGTAATCAAAGCCATTGCGGATCAGCATGCCCAGTGACGGTTCGGTCTGCGGTACGCCGAGACCAAGGAAGCTCAGCGTAGCCTCCAGGCTGATGGCGTGCGCCGTCTGGACTGTTGCAACCACGATCAGCGGAGGCAGGCAGTTCGGAAGCAGGTGCCGGAAGACGATCCGGCGATGGCTCAGCGCAAGACAGGTTGCCGCTTCGACATATTCCTTCCGGCGTTCAACCAGCGCACTGCCGCGCACCGTACGGGCATAGTAGGCCCATTGAGCCACAATCAGCGCCATGATGGTCTTGTCGATACCCGGGCCAAGCACCGCCATGAAGACGAGGGCAATCAGGATTGCCGGGAAGCTGAGCTGGATATCAACGATACGCATGATCAGGGTGTCGACATAGCCACCGAAGTAAGCTGCGGCGAGGCCGATGCTCATACCGAGAGCCAGAGCAATCAGACCGGAAGTGACGCCGACCGTGATGCTGGTTCTGAGGCCGTAGAAGATTGCGCTGAGCATATCCCGACCGGACCCGTCTGTTCCGAGAGCGTAAGTAAAGTCGCCCGCGAAGTTCTGGCCGCCGGGAGCGATCAGGTTGTCCATCACATCCACCTTCGCCAGATCGAAAGGATCGGTCGGGGCTATCAGGGGAGCGAAGATCGCGATGAAAACGACAATCGAGGTAATGACCAGTCCGAAGACCGCAATCCGGCTCTCCAGAAAATCAGCGGCAAATCGCTGAAATGGGGTCTGTACCCGTGCTGCTGCCGGCGCTGGTGTGGCGCCACCGCCAGCCGATGCTTCTGCCGTAGCTTCCGGTTTCATGATTTGACGTCCTGAAGGCGGACCCGGGGGTCCAGAATTGAGTAAAGGATATCGACGAGCAGGTTGATGATGATGAACATCATCACCGTAATCATCAGATAGGCGACAACCATGGGCCGATCGAGCAACAGGATCGATTCAATGATCAGCTTGCCCATTCCCGGCCAGGCGAAAATGGTTTCCGTGATGACCGAGAAGGCAATCAGGCCACCGAATTCGAGACCAATGACGGTCACGATCGGAATCATGATGTTCTTCATCAGGTGCAGCAGAATGACCCGCCGGTAGGACAGTCCCTTTGCCCGTGCAAACTTGATGTAATCCATATGAATCGTCTCGCGCACACCGGCACGGGCCAGCCGGATAACCAGCGAGATCTTGAGCAATGCCAGGTTCAGTGCGGGCATGAACAGATGGGTCAGACCATCCCAGGTCAGAAAACTGACCTCAATTCCCAGCACTTCCACCGTTTCGCCGCGCCCGGTTGAGGGCAGCCAGCCAAGATAAACGGCAAAGATCATAATCATCATCAGGCCAACCCAGAAGGTGGGGAGGCTGAACCCCAGAATTGAACCTGACATGATCAGTTTGGATGAGAATGTCCCGTGGCGCAGGCCGGCATAAACACCGAGCGGAATACCGAGAACAATCGACAGGAACAGGGCACTGAAGGCCAGTTCGAGTGTCGCAGGCATTTTCTGCAGGATGAGCTGGAGGGCAGGGTCGTTCATCACGAACGAGTTGCCGAGATCACCCTGAAGCGCCTTTCCGACGAACTTCAGATATTGTTCATGAAACGGGAGATCGACGCCAAAATCGCGCTTAACCCGTTCAATCTCCTCCTGAGGAGCATCGGGGGAGACAAGCAGATCGGTTGGATCACCGATCTGATAAATCGCCATGAATACAAGAAATGACATAATCACGACGACCAGCAAACTCTGCATCAATCGTCTGATAATAAAAACCGACATCTGTGCCTCCCCGATGTCAGGCCAAAAAAGATACCGGGTGTCGCGTGAAGCAACACCCGGTATGACGTGGTCTTACTTCGCGGTGCGAACCGTGTAGAACACAGTATGTTCGTCGGAACGTCCGGCATAGGTCAGGCCCTTGCGGGTCGCCCAGACACTTTCCTGATAGTGCAGGGGAATAATGCCCTGACTTTCATTCATGGCGATTTCCGTTGCCTTCGCGAGCAGCTTCTCACGTTCGGCATCGTCAACCGTAGCCAGTGCCTGCTTCAGCACAGCGTCCATATTCGGGTTTGAGTGACGGCCACGATTGGCGGCACCCATACCGGCAGCCTTGTCGTAGGTCGCCAGCAGCGACTTCAGCGGTGAAGAAGCTTCACCGGTGCCGGAGCCCCAGCCAACAAGGATCAGGCTGAATTCAGGCATCTTGTCCGGGCTGCCACTGGAAGCACGGCCGAAGAAGACAGAACGCGGCATCGTAATGACTTCTGCCTTGATACCCACGCGGGTGATCATCTGACCAACGGCTTCGAGGATCTTGGCATCGTTAATGTAACGATCATTCGGGCCATGGATTTTCAGCTTGAAGCCATCGGGATAGCCGGCTTCAGCCAGCAGTTTCTTTGCACCTTCCGGATCATACGGTTCCGGCGACAGGTTTTCGCTGCGACCGAAGAAGCCGTCCGGCAGCAACTGGCCGGCAGGAATGGCAACGCCTTCCATGACGCGGGCAACAATTGCATCACGGTTGATGGCTTTGGAGATCGCCTTGCGGACGCGAACGTCGAGCAGCGGGCTCTTGATCTTTTCGCCGTTGTTACCGCTTACGTCCGGTGAGTCTTCACGGAACTGGTCGATGTGAAGATAGATGACGCGGTTGGAAACCTTCTTGCTGATCGCGACATTCGGATCGGCCACAAGGTTGGCAACGTCCGTGGTCGGAACGTCATCGATGAAATCAACATCGCCGGCCAGCAGGGCGGCAACACGGGACGGGTCAGACTTGATCGGTTTGATCGTGACTGTTTTCCATTCCGGCTTTTCGCCCCAGTAGTCTTCGAAACGCTCAAGGATCAGCTTCTCGCCCTTGACGAATTCAACCATCTTGAACGGACCGGTACCAATGGCGGCCTTGCCCGAATCGAAATCGGCAGTCGAGGCACCTTCAGCTGCTTTCTTCGACAGAATAGCAACTGTCGAGATATCAGCCGGCATCAGCGGGTAGGGGGCTTCTGTCGATGCATGAATTGTGAAGTCATCGATCTTCTTGAAGGTTTTACCCTTGATGTAGGTCGAATAGCTTGAAGGGCTGTTCGGTACGTTCGGGGCGCGTTCCATCGTGAAGATGACGTCATCAGCCGTGAACGGCGAACCATCATGGAAGGTAACGCCCTGACGCAGCTTGAATTCCCATGTCAGATCGTCGATCGGCTTCCAGGAGACAGCCAGATCCGGCTTCAGCCGCTGGGATTCATCCTGGGTCATCAGCCGGCCGAAGATATTCTTCGCCATGGCGTTGTTCGGGCCGAGGTTATGGTAATGCGGGTCAACTGACGACGGCTCAGCACTGAGGCCGACGCGTAGTTCCTGTGCATTTGCCTGGGCAGCAACGCCAAATGACATTGCAACCGCCAAGCCGATAATCGGCTTCATGAGCTTCATATTAGGTCTCCCTGTTGAATTCCCTGTGAACGAGGTACAGCGCCCCGTACGGACACTGTTGCAACGATCTTGCCGAAAACATCTTCTGACGACAAGCAGCGGTATGTTCCGCAGTCTCGTTGTCCCCTCCACCTGTACTTTGTCGTGAAATCCTTTCATCAGGCAAGTTAAAATTGCCGACCGATAACGGCCAATTTTCGACAACAGAAGGCTGGGAGCCATAAGGAAACCGGCTTTTTCTCTGCGATTTTTAGAGCCGTGGGAATTTTTTTGAGAATGTATGAATGTTTATGAATGTGAATGAAAACTCCCCCGATTGATGGACTCGGGAGACATTTAGGGAGACATTGGAGATATATAATAAGGGGGGGGTATTAGACGACGTAGAAGTCCTAAACCTAAGGCTCATAGGTTCCTGACTTTAGAAGTGGCCACGCATCTTCGTATGGCATTATGTCGTCGTGCTTTGATTTCCAGTGGGCGTCGATTCCGTCCCAACCATTCCCTTTGAAGACATGCCCACATTCTGGGCAAACCTTTGCATTTGACCTCAATGAGGCGTTCTTCTTTTTATTGGCGTTCAACAATTCCTTGTCCTCATGGTCGCATTCTAACAAACGTGAGTTTTCCTCAAAGCATTCGTTTGAGGGGCGATCATCCAATCATATCCGGTTCATCGTGTATTGGCTTACATCTGTTTAGCGCGACTACGCGGTTAACTACTTCTGTTCGCTCAACGCCTTCCAACCATAAATGGTAATCTAATAATGGAACTCCTTTGCCTTCAGGGTTCCCCTTTCCATGCCCATTATCGAATGTATGAAAAGCGTCCAAATCGACCCCATAAGTTTCCTCAATTTCGAGTGCAGTAGCTAACATAATGGCATCACCAGTTGTAAGTACCCTGCTCTTAGAAGATCCCTTCTTATAGGAGACGTCTTTGAGCAAACCTGCATTGATGTTCACATATGGCCCACTCTCGACCACTTGAATTGAACCTCTGAAATCTCTTAGGAATTCTTGAAATGATGCGTGGGATGAATTCTTTAGTCTTTTAGGAGTAATCTCCGCCAGCGCGATTGCCGAAGTGTAAATCCTGCAGCCATTCTTTTCCTGCGTCTCGGATATAAATGTGGCTAGGCTGGCTGTGTCATATGCGTGGCTATCATCGTTCAAGTAAGCAATGAATACGCACGAATCCCAGAAATAATGCCGCAATCCCATCACCAAATGTCCACTTCACTTGGATAAGGAAGGTCGAACCGGCCTCTCCATTTTCTTAAGCTTCCAACTTGGCCCAGTAGGTCTATTCGTTTTATTTCTATCTGTTCAGGAAGACGATCAAGACCATTGTAATGCGCTAGAGCAGATACCGTGACTCGTTGATTCAAAGCGTCACGCAGGTTATCGACGCTCACGGAGTTGCATGTGCAATCTATCTCTTTTCCTCCGACATTAAGAATTAGCTTTGCTCTGGCAACAGTGCCCCGTAGGTCAACTTCTTTCAATTCACCGTCAAAAGTGCCGAAAGCAACACCTGCAAACAGGCCAATAACGTTGCTCGGGGATTTAAAGTCTGCAAATGCACGATCAGCCTTCTTATCAAAAAATTTGTCTACCCGGATAACCGTGTCGGCTTGGCCTTTAATACCAATCTCTCCATGCGAAAAAGCTTTCTCGGCGCCGTTACCTAATTTTGCGAGAACATTGGCGATAGTTGGGTGTGTATCCTTTGGTATTCCTTGGCCATCCCGCACCCTCGCTGCCGCAGTTTGAATCGTTCTGACACTAGACTGCTGTGGAACTTGTCTTGTGCTATATGGCCTTTCTGCCACGGCAGCATAAGCACTCCCATACTCCAAGTCTGTGATGAAGTATTCGTATGTTTTATGGCCGTGGCACTGACGATCAGCCGCCTTTAACGCTTTAACAAGGCTTCCAAGTTTTTTCGCAAACACATCAGCGCGCACATCACCGCTGCCCTCCAGTTGGAGGCCAAATAGCTTAATCTCTATTTGCTCTTGCTCAGCCATTAAATTTTATGCCTTCGGGATAGATTTTATGTACCTAGACTGTCCCGGTAAAGGAGTCCTTTGCCGACGATGCTATGAAGCGCAAGCCAAGTACGATTTCTATCGTCTACATCGATCACTATCCGAACATTATGGCGAAAATCAAACCTTGTCGGGTAACTGTGAAGATACCGTTTATCAGAGTGCCGATAAGACGCCATTCATCCCATCATCCTGTTCATTGTCTTCGTCGTGTCATTGGTCCTGCACCTTTGCATATTCAATCTTTTGGCACGGCGCATTGTCAAATCGGTGCTGGCTCTCTTTTTAGTGATTGTTCTGATGCATGTGTTGCCCTAGCGGTGAAGAAACGCAGACGCCCGGGAGAGATAATACAACGTTCTTGTGTTGACCTGATGTCACTGCTTGCGCTGCGTAATTTTGCTGGCGCGCAGTTTGTCTGGTTTCATCCACTGAACGGGGGCGGGCGATTAAAGGCAGAGGCCGGTATCTTTAGGGAATGGGATTGCTGGCTGGCATTTATGACTTAGTGATCGTTGTAGAGATTCATTGGAATGAATTCTGACAAGGGATTGATGAGTGACTATCGGAAACTGTTTATGGACGAATTAGAACGTTTGGGCTGGTCTGCTGTTTTGGTCAGCATCCACGACGACAATTACATGATACTGAAGGATTGGATCCCAGTCTGACCAGCCGACAAGGCCCGAAAATACACCACAAGGAATTTACCGTTGGGTTTCCGAATAACGTTACTTGAAGACGACTTCGAGTAACGAATAGGTCCCTTGTGGCAAAGGGAGACATTTAGGGAGACATTTGGTTTTTAGTTTCCTTGTCAAATTGAATTTATCCAAGAAAACACATAAATAACAATGCCTTAGTATGTAGTGTCGGGGGGCGAGAAAGTTGACTGACAAATATCAGGCAAATGAATAATTAAGATAGGCAACATGCTTACGGATAATGTTCTGAATCTTGACCTGAATCTGCTGAAAGTGTTCAGCGCAATCTACCGGGAACGTCAGTTAACCCGCGCTGGTGAGGGGATCGGTCTGACACAGCCGGCCATGAGTCAGGCGCTTCGACGTCTCAGATCACATTTTGGCGATATCCTGTTTGAACGGGTCAAGGGAACCATGCGGCCAACGGTACGGGCCGATGAACTGATAGTTCCGATCAACCGGGCGCTGGACCTTATTGGAGAGGCAATATCGGGCGTTCATAACTTCGACCCTTCGACAACAGATCGAATTCTGCGTATCGGCACAAATGAGTTCGTCTCAGTCTATCTGATGCCGACAATCATGCAGATCGTCCGGAAATCAGCGCCGGGTATTGTTTTGCAGGCCATCAATCTTCCCAGCTGGCAGGCGCCAAACCGGGAACACTTCACGCTGACGCCGCAGACATTTGTTGATAACCGCATTGATCTGGTTGTGCTGCCCTGGCTCCGCCAGACCGACCATATCCGAAATTCCGAACTATACAGCGAGCCGAGTATCGTGCTCGCGTCCCGCAGTCATCCCCTGCTGGGGGATCCGATAACGTTGGAGCAGTATGCCGCTGTCGATCATGTCGCGACCTCGACCTTTGGTGCCACCAGCACTTACATAGATGAAATTCTTCTGTCCATGGGGATGTCCCGCCGGGTTGTCCTCTGGACCCCCCATATCTATGCAACGATTGAAGCCGTCGTCGCCTGTGATCTTATCTGCTCGATCCCGACCAGTATTGCTCAGGCCGCCGCGCGGCAGCGACCTGAGCTCAGAACATCCCCCTTACCCTTCAAGGGGCCTGAGCGGCCGATCTACAGTTACTGGATGAATGACCGCTCATCAGATCCGGCGCTCAGCTGGATCAGGATGGTGTTCGAGACGGCAGCAAGGCAGCTGTCTTCCCGTGGTCCTGTTACCAGTCTGGCGGAGTCCATTCGGCCGACGGGTCGAGAGGAAAGCTTGGACGCGGCAGGCCTTTGAAATCAAACCGCTCCAGCACTGGTGAGGTGAGCCCGGCTGTGTCCACCTCGACAACCTGTTCCGGCTTGAACCAGGGCATGAACCCGGCCCGGAAATGACCCCGTGATTTGACGCAGACCGTCTGGGCATCAGCCACATTCAGGCCAAACTGTTCAAAGAACATGGCGTCGGCTGTCTGCTGCCGCCATGTCATCACGACAACTGTTATCCCACCTATTCTGAGAGCAGCCGAGGGTCCGCAATCGAGCAGGCGACCGGCAAAGAGACCAAGCTTCCCGACAAAGCGACCATCGGTGATGCCGATGATTTCGGCTTCGGCGGAAAACGGCTTGGAAAATTCGCTCTCGGTTTCAGAATTAAAATGAGCTGTGAAGGTCGCCCCCTTTCCGCGCCGGTGACATTCGGCCGCCAGCGCCGGATCGACAACTGACCCGTACAGCACATCCTTAGCATCCGCATCAATCAGGGCTTTCAGCAGCCATGTGGTGTTTCCGCGACCACCGCCACCGGGATTGTCGCCGGCATCTGAATATATCTGCGGCGGCAGGGAAGAATCGGTGTTGCGGGTGAGGGCGCTGGTCACTGCGTCCTCGATTGATGTCAGCTTCCGGCGGAACCGTTCCCGGTCAGCCCATCCCCGTTCTGCAATTTCCAGCGCCAGCTTTTGTGCAGGTTCCAGATGGTTTCTGCCGGTTACGACAATCGCGACACCGTTCTTCGGTGTGTCCGAATAGACGAATCCGCCGAGCAGCGTGACGTTCAGGATTTCGCCACCCATCTCCTGCTGGCGCCGTTGCCCGTAAGTGATCATATCCGCATAGGGGCCGGCTGCACTGAGCAGCGTGACGCTGGGAGGGGTCAGTGGCAGGCGGATGAAAGCGGTTTTCGGTTTCGCCCCGGCCAGAATCGTCCGCAGGGAAAAGGCCGCTTCTTCTGCCCGCTGCGGCATGTCCACATGCGGGTTTGTCAGATAGCCAATCAGCAGCGTTGCACTCTCGACCAGAAGTTCAGAGACATTGGCATGCAGGTCATGGGTGACGACAATCGGCGTGTCAGGACCAACAAGGGCGCGAATCCGGGCGATCATTTCACCATCCGGGTCTGGCGTGCCGGTGGTTGTCATGGCGCCGTGATTGGCAACAAACACTGCATCGACATCTCCGGCGTCACGCAGACGGTTTTCAATCCCGGTCATGCAATCTTCGAAGAAGGCATGGTCACAGGGGCCGGCAGGCTGTGAGGCTGTAAACAGCAGGGGGACGGGCTGCCACGGTCCGGTTGCATCCATTGCGGCGACGAATGCGGGCACTTCGCGGGCGATCACCGATGCCTTGGCACGGGCCTCGGTCATGATGTCTTCACCAAGGAAATAACCACGTTCCCGGAAGTCGGCTTCTGTGGTGACGGGGGCGAATGAATTGCTTTCCAGCATCATGCCGCAAATTGCGACACGGGGGTTTTTCGATTGGGGCATGTTGACTGTTCTCCGAAGGGTCGCAATCTTAGTCAGGCATCGCGCCGTAGTGCAAAACCATTTCTGCGATGCCTCACTCGTTCGTAAACAGCATCAACTGGAGCCCGCCGTGTCGGCTAACCCGCGTTCAATCGAGATGATTAAAAAGCTGTGCAGCTTTGATACAACCAGCAGAAATTCCAATCTCGAACTCATTGGCTATGTTCAGCAGTACCTTGAGGATCATGGCGTCCAGTCCACGCTGGTGCATGACGAGACGGGCGCGAAGGCCAATCTTTTTGCGACCATCGGCCCTGCAGACAAACCGGGTATCTGCCTGTCAGGTCATACTGATGTTGTTCCGGTCGACGGCCAGGACTGGGATACCGACCCCTTCAATATTGTCGAGAAGGATGGTCGTCTCTGGGGTCGTGGCACCAGTGACATGAAGAGCTTTGTCTCTGTGGCGCTATCGATGACAAAGGATTTCGTCGATGCTGACCTGAAGACCCCGGTTCATTTTGCCTTCTCCTATGACGAGGAAGTGGGCTGTATCGGCGTGCGGCGTCTGATCGCACAGTTTGACCAGATGCCGGTGCGCCCGCGTGGCTGCATTGTCGGTGAGCCGACGGAGATGAAGGTCATTACTGCGCATAAAGGCAAACTCAGCCACCGCTGCCACGTGCATGGCTTTGAATGCCACTCGTCACTGGCCCCGCATGGTGTGAATGCGGTCGAATATGCGGCTGAAATTGTTGCCTTCCTGCGGCGGATGGGACGTGAAATCGCCGTCAGTGGTCCGTTTGATGAGAAGTATGATGTCGCACATACGACCGTTCATACCGGCCTGATGCATGGCGGAACGGCGCTGAACATCGTTCCGAAAGACTGCTATTTCGATTTTGAATTCCGTCATCTGCCGGAAGATGAGCCATATGAACTGTTCGCCAAAGTGACGAATTTTGTTGATACGGAACTGTTGCCGGAAATGCGCAAAGTCAATCCGGATGCCGATATCCGGTTTGATATCATCAGCCAGATGCCGGGCCTGAACATGAGTGACGATCACGAACTGACGACGTTCGTTAAGCAGCTTACAGGAGCCAACAGCACCTCGAAGGTGGCGTTTGGTACGGAAGCCGGATTGTTTCAGCAGGCGGATGTACCGACCATCATCTGTGGTCCGGGAAGCATTGACCAGGCGCATAAGCCGAACGAATTCATCAAGCTCGACGAGATTGAGAAATGCGAGAAATTCCTCAATCTTCTGAAAGAAAGACTGGCTGCTTGATTCTGCGCAGCATCAGACAATCCGACGGCTGTCATGTCGTCGGCTGACGATAACCGGACCGCTGATCTGGAACACCGTTTCCGGGAAGCGGTCCGTCTTTATGAAGCTCGTCGTTTCGATGCGGCAGAGCAGATTATCCTCGATATTCTCGGGCAGGCGTCCGGTCACGCGCCTTCGTATAATCTGCGCGGCGGCATCTGGATGGCGCGGGGCGATGGCGAACGGGCAGCCCTGAACTTTGTCCGGTCGGTTCGCCTTGATGACCGGAATCCCGGATATCGTTCCAACCTTGCACAGGCTTTGTTTCGCGCTGGCCGGTTTGAGGATGCGCTCGAAAGTTTCGAGATCGCCGTTGCACTGGCTCCGGAGGACGCCTCGATCCGGGGCAATTATGCATCTTCATTGCGTGATCTGAACCGGGCGACGGAGGCAGCATCGCATCTTCGTCATGCCTTGTTGTCAGACCCGGATGACCCACAGTTGCTGGGCTCGCTGGGGAATTGTCTTACAGATCTTGATGAATTCACTGAAGCGGAGACCGTCTATCGCTCAGCGGTAGCACTGAATCCCGACCATGCGGGTGCGGCTTATAATCTGGCCCTGTTTCTCCTGCGGGCCGGAATCCTCGATGAAGGTCTGAAATATTATGAAAGTCGCTGGCAGCTTCCCGGATGGCGTCGCCGGCCTTTCTCCGCAAAAATGTGGTCCGGTGAGCTTTCTGATCTTGAGGGGAAGAGAATTCTCGTCTGGGGTGAACAGGGGCTGGGGGATGAGATCCTGTTTTCCGGTAATCTTCAGGCTCTGGTCAATGCTGGCGCTCAGGTGACACTGGAATGCGAGGCGCGGCTGGTGCCGCTGATGCAGCACAGCTGGCCGGAAATCAGCATATATCCGGCTCTTGATCCGGTTGATACTGAGTTGCAGGGTCAGCATTTTGACCTCCAGACTCCGATTGGTTCGCTGCCGTATCTGCTCGGGGTGACGTCGTCGCGTGAGTTCGGCCGGCACCCGCCGCGACTGGTCCCTGATACCAGACTGACGGACAGGTTACGCCGGAACTATCAACAGGGGGAGGATGCCCTGCTTGTAGGGATTTCCTGGCGCAGCGGTGCCTCGACAATCGCCAGCCGGAAATCTGCTGCGCTGGATCTGTGGGGGGAGGTGCTCGGTCTTCCGGGAATCCGGGTTGTCGATCTGCAATACGGAGATACGACTGCAGAACGTTCGGCGTTCGAGCAGAAAACAGGCATCAGACTTCTGCATGACCCGCATGTCGACAGCAGTCACGACCTTGATGCTTTCGCGGCACAGGTCGCTGCTATGGATCATGTAATTACAATTTCCAATGCCACAGCACATTTTGCCGGCGCGCTTGGTGTGCCGGCTGATCTGCTGTTGTCCAATGGCGCACTCTGGCACTGGTTCAGCGGGATGGCAGACAGCCCGCATTATCCGTCCCTGAAACTACACCGGCAGGAAACGCCGGGGGACTGGAGCATTCTGCTGTCGCGGATTGCGGGCAGGATGAAGACAGCCAGAGCAGATTAACTGTGCTATAATCACGCTGTTTTCTGCCTGCGAACTTGACTTGAAAGCAGCCTGACAGCATGGTCGCCTCAGTTATTCGGAGAGCCTGAATGTTAACGATCCCGCGCTTTACACCCCTGTTGGCCGCCATTTCTGCCCTGGCCTTTGCCGGTGCGGCTTTTGCCGACGCCCGATTGAACGCGACGCTTTATGGCGACGCATTTGCGGCGCGGGTAATTTCTGTCGAACCACTGGATGATTCGACAGAAAACCTGCAGTTCGAACGAGAATTCGTGGCACAGCTTGAACGCCAGGGCTTTCAGGTGACTGATAGCGCGCCGTCGATTCTGTATTTCTGGATGGAAGATTATCTCGGCGGTCCGGCAGGTGGCCCCAGCCGCAAGATTCTCCAGTTTGGTGGTACCAAAGGGACTGCCGGTCAGGATGATGCCCGTGTGCAGCTGAACCTTTATTCATCACAGGGTGGCGGATTGCTGAATAATGATCCGGGGACGGCAGGTGAGGAACGGCAGAATCCGAACCAGGTCCGCGTCGGGGCCCGAATTCGGGCCCGCAGTTCCGGTGAGCGCCTCTGGGAGGCCGAAGCACTGGGTGACATCGAAGGCATTGACCGGGACGGTCTGATCCGGCGACTGATCCCGCCCATTGTCCGCAGTGTCGGAACCTCGGTAAAGAACCAGAATATCGACGTTAAGTGAGTGCTGGCTGAAGCAATCTGTTGAGTTTTCCACAGGTGTCGTTTATAAGATATTAACCTTTTAGTCAGAAAGACTAGGGGTGGTGTCATGTATCTTCGTGACACAAACATGTGCAGAAGGCGCCAATGGTTGAGTTTGCAAGCAACCCGCTGAATACACAGCTATTGAACTCGGCAATGCTGGGTGCCAATTCTGCTGGCGCGAATCAGCGTATCACTGCTCTGGCGCAGGACCGTATCGTCCAGCAGCTTCAGAAAGACCTCGATAACTATTCCAGCCCCTATTCGACGAAGATCAATCTGCTTAACGAGCGGTCGTCGAAACTCAATGATCTGAAATTCGGCATTGCGACAGGGCAGAAGGCGATTGAGGCCTCGACCGAAAAGTTCGAAGAAATCGACGGCATTCTGTTCGACATGAAGACCTATCTGGAAAAGGCTGAAGCCAATCCGGACGACAACGACTATTATTCCTATCTGCATAATGAAGCGATCAAGAAGCTCAACAAGCTGACAGATAAGGCCGGTTTCGGTGAGACAAATCTGATCGGGAACAATGGCCGTGGGAATTTCCGCGAGAACTTCGCGACGAACAGCACGTCGCTGAAAGTCAGTGAGTCCGGCCGCTCCCTGACTCTGCAGGGCGTTTATCTCGGTACGGATGATTTCATCACCGATGAGAATGGTCATAAATGGCTGGTCAATCGCACGGCTAACTCCATCCAGCCATTTACCAGCTATCCGAAAGAGGCTGCCGGTGATGAAGTCGGCTTGAGCGGCTTTACGCTGGACAGTTTTGATGATGCAACGGATACGGCCACCTTCACTGTTGATGGCGTTCAGCATACGGGGACGGTGACCCGGGGCGGCCTTGGTGTCATGAACCAGCATCTTTATGAAGGCTTCTCCACAGCTGACGGGCGCAGCCGGGCGGCAGCAGATATCGATGCTGCGCGACAGAAGCTGCGGACGAACATGGCGCTGCTCGAATCCCAGAAAACACTGGTCGACCAGCAGTTTGAGCGGGTCGGTACACTGGCTGATGACCTGAAAGCCGAAGAATTCACCCTGATCGAACGTGATCTGACGGAAAAAGCGGCTTTTCAGAGGTCTCTCAGCGTCAAAGCCACCATCGCCCTGCAGAACCTGTCCCTGCTTGGTAACGATTCAAATAACTTCCTGGCTGATTTCTCCTGATCTGACGGCGCTGGGGTGATTGCGAGTCACCGGTTCTGACGTTACACAGCGATAGTCTCGAACATTCCCGCGGGTATCATGTCATTCGATGTCTGGGTCGCTTTTGCCGGTGTCTGGTTGTTCATTCTGCTGTCACCGGGACCAAATGCTGCTTTCTGTATCGCCACGGGGGCCCGGCTGGGCGCAAAAGCCGGTATGGTGGCGGCTCTCGGTGTTGTGTCGGCTGTGGCTATTCTGCTGACGGCGACCGCCAGTGGTCTTGGTGCCCTGATGCTGGCATCCGCGACTTTGTTTGAAGCCATCAAGTGGATCGGCGTTGGTTATCTGGTCTGGCTCGGTATTTCGCAATGGCGGGCCCCGGTTGCTGACCATACGGATGGCCTCCCGGTTCCCCGGCGGATGCGGCGGATATTTCTTCAGGCTTTCATGATTGCGCTGACGAACCCGAAAGCATTCATTCTGTATGCGCTGCTGCTTCCCCCTTTTATTGATTCAGACTCATCTGCGACCGGGCAGTTTCTCTGGCTTGGCATTACAGCCATTGCGATGACACTGATGGTTTACGGGGTCTATTCCCTGATCGGCGGACGGCTTTCCGGATTGTTTGGCAGTCTGGCCTCACGCCGGTGGCGTAATCGGGGATTTGGAACATTTTTCATTATGGCAGGGGCTGCGATGGCCTTTGCCGAACGGAGATAACAGTCGATGTCTACCCTCAGCGGAAACTGGAACTACCCGACCGCCGTGCGCTTTGGTGCAGGCCGGATTGCGGAACTTGCAAAGGTTTGCGGATCGCTTGGTATCCAGCGCCCACTCATTGTCACGGATCCGGGCCTAGCGGCCCTGCCGATGATCACCAATGCCATTGCGGCAAATGCTCAGGAAGGCGTGCCCACAGGCTTGTTTTCGGCGATCAAACCAAATCCGACAGGACAGAACGTCGAAGACGGGCTGGCGGCCTATCGCGATGGTGGCCATGACGGTGTCATTGCCTGGGGCGGAGGCAGTGGCCTGGATGCCGGAAAAGCGGTGGCCCTGATGGCTGGGCAGACCGCGCCGATGTGGGAGTTTGAAGACATCGGTGACAACTGGAAGCGGGTTGATCCGGACGGTGTCGCGCCAATTATTGCGGTCCCGACCACTGCGGGTACAGGCTCGGAGACGGGCAGGGCATCAGTGATTCTGGATGAGGAAGCACATCTGAAACGGATTATTTTCCATCCGAAAATGTTGCCCTCCGTTGTAATCTCCGACCCGGAACTGACAGTCGGGCTGCCGCCACATATTACGGCCGCGACCGGCATGGATGCGCTGGCCCATTGTTTCGAAGCCTACTGTGCCCCTGGATTCCATCCGATGGCCGACGGTATCGCGCTGGAGGGGATGCGTCTGGTCAGGGACTGGCTGCCGAAAGCGGTGACTGACGGAACAGACATCGAGGCGCGGGCGAATATGCTGGCAGCCGCCAGTATGGGATCAACGGCCTTCCAGAAGGGGCTTGGAGGTATTCATGCTCTCAGCCATCCGGTTGGTGCGCTTTATGATACGCATCATGGCCTTACGAACGCCGTATTCCATCCCTATGTGATGGCCTGGAACCTGCCGGTAATTGATGACCGTATGTGCAGACTGGCCAGTTATCTGGGGCTGGGAAATAACGCAGCGTCCGTAATGGACTGGATTCTGGAACTGCGGGAGACCTTTGGTATGCCGCATGATATCAAGGCACTTGGTGTCGAGCCGGAACGTATCAACGATATCGCCAAGATGGCGCTGGCTGATCCGTCGAACGGTGGAAACCCGGTAGAAATGACGGTCGCGGGTTATGCGACCATCCTCGAAAACGCCTATGAAGGAAAACTGAGCTGATCATGACTATTACACGACGCTTACTCATCGCCTTTGCTGCTGTCTGTCTTTTTGCCGGTTCGGCACAGGCACAGTCTCTGGACCCGGAAAACACGCTCTATTTGGATCTCCCGACGGGACGGGTGGTGATTCAGATGCGTCCTGACCTGGCACCGCAGCATGTTGCCCGTATCAAGGAACTGACCCGCAAGGGGTTCTATGATGGTCTGGTTTTCCATCGTGTTCTCGAAGGTTTCATGGCACAGACCGGTGATCCGAAAGGGGATGGCACCGGTGGTTCCGGACAGAAGCTGCCGGCTGAATTCTCCTTCGAACCGCATGTGCGGGGCACGGTCTCCATGGCGCGTTCCTCAAGCATCAACAGCGCCGACAGCCAGTTCTTTATCGTCTTTAAACGCGCCAACCACCTGAACAACAAATATACGGTCTGGGGCAAGGTTGTTGAGGGTATGGAGAATGTCGACCGGATTCAGATGGGTGACAAAAACGCCAACGGTTTTGTCTATAATCCGACAGCTATCGTGAAGATGCAGGTCGCTGCCGACGCGAAATAAGTCCGTCGAACAGATAATGGCGCAGCAGGCTTCATAATCTGCTGCGCCATTTTTGTATGCGGGATATGCCTTGTGACAGGCGTCAGCTTGTCATGCTCTTCGGGCGCCCCAGAATGACCGTGGCAGTTGCCAGCAGGAACATGCCGGCGGTTGCCCAGAACACCATTCTCGGCTCGCCGCCATCCATGATCCAGCCGAACAGAATTGGCGTCATGACGCTGCCCACATCCAGCCCGACGGACACAAAACCGAAAACCTTGCCAGTCGATCCCGGAGGGGTTGCAGCGCGCACGATCATGTCACGGGAAGGCGGGACAAGCCCGTTGCTGAAACCGGCGACAATCATCATCACAAACAAAAGCAGACCATCCGGCCGGATTTCGGCAATTCCGACCAGCAACAGGGCCGTCGTCATGAAACCGGCGCAGGCAACAAGACCATGCCGGCTGGTACGGTCTGCGATCTGTCCGCCTGCCAGAATACCAATGGCGCTGGCGGTGAAATAGGCGGTCAGGGCCAGCGATGCCGTTTCCAGATTGATCGAAAGATGCTGCTCTGCCGCTGTGATGAAGAAGGAGAAGAAGCCAACACCGGCCATGGCAATGACGACAAAAAACAGGAAGCAGAACAGGATCGGGCGCGAGAGCATCAGTTTCAGCGTATCGCCGGTCGACTGTGCCGGGGCATCATCACCAGCCGCATTCCCGGACCCCAGCAGGTCGCGATTGATCAGCATGGTTCCTGCGACCACCAGTCCGCAGACACCAAACATGACCAGTGCCATGCGCCAGCCAACCGCAGCGGACAGCAGGGCGGCCGCAGTCGGGGCAACGGCCCAGCCGATATGACCGGAGAAAGTGTGAATGCTGAAGGCGCGCCCCATGCGCTCCGGATTCAGGCGAGAGGACATGATGGCGTAATCGGCAGGGTGATAGACGCTGTTTCCCAAACCGGCAGTTGCCGCCAGAATCAGCAGGACGATATAGGAAGGGGCAAATCCCATCAGCAGCATGCTGCCGGACTGGACCGCGACGCCGATGACCAGTGGCCAGAAAGCACCATAGCGGTCAACAACCGCGCCAATCGGAGCCTGAATGGCCGCAGAGGTAAAAGCCATGGCGCTGATCAGGGTCGCAGCCTGCGTGTAGGTCAGGTTGTAGGCGGGAACCAGAAAGACAAACAGCGGCGGCAGAACCAGCAGGTAGAAATGGCTGAAAAAATGTCCGGCACCGATCAGTCCGATGATGCGGCGGTCACGGCCGAGAGAAGAAATGTGCGATGGTGCGATTGAGTCTGACATGATGCTCTGCTGATCCTTTTGGTTGGGACTGTATTTCAGCAGATACATTTGCGCAATGTCGGGGGCAGGATGCAGAGGGTGATCCGGCAGACTTCTGCCGCCATCCGGAAGTCGGTCCGGAATGGCGGCAGATTTCAGTTCTGACGGAATCTGCGGTCAGCGCTTCTGGTACTGTCCGGAGCCGAACAGGTTTTTCTTGGCTTCCTCATCAAAGCCATCAGCACGTTCAGCTACCAGAACAGCGCAGCCTTTGACGACGGCCGGACGTGCCAGAATGGCATCGCGCCAGGCTTTGGTGGCTGGATAGTCATCAATATTGACGTTCTGGCGTTGCGGGCGGCGAATCCAGGGAACGACGGCCATGTCGGCGATGCTGTATTCGTCACCGGCCAGATAGGCGCTTTCGTTCAGTCGGCGTTCCACCACGCCATAGATGCGGTTGGCCTCGTTGGCATAGCGATTCATCGCATAGTCGATCTTCTCCGGGGCATATTGCAGGAAATGATGGGCCTGGCCGAGCATCGGGCCCAGACCACCCATCTGAAACATCAGCCACTGGATGACGCGATATTTTGCAGCGGTTTCGGTGGGCAGGAACTGGCCGTGTTTCTCGGCGAGATACATCAGGATTGCACCGCTTTCGAACACGGAATAGGGCTTGCCGTCCGGTCCGTCCTGATCGACGAGGGTTGGCATCTTGTTGTTCGGGTTGATCTTCAGATAGTCAGGTTTGAACTGGTCGCCCTTGCCGATATCCACGGGAATGACGTTGTAGGCCTGACCGAGTTCTTCGAGCAGGATGGACACTTTGAAGCCGTTGGGCGTTGCCCAAGTATAAAGGTCGTACATTGATGTTTCTCCATTGTTTGTTGCCAAGCATGTGGGGGATGTGGTCGCCTAGTCAAACCACTGCGTGCAGATTTATCGCCGACCTTCAGGAAATGTCCCATGTATGATGCTGCTGACCTCGAACGTATTGCCCGTGAAGAGGTACCCTATGTCGGCCAGCTTGGCCTGAAGGTCGAATCAGTAGGGTCAGGCGAGGTGACGGTACGGCTGCCGTTCCGTGCCGATATGATCCGTCATGGCGGTACCATTTCTGGTCCGGTGATGATGGGGGTGGCCGATTATACGCTCTACGCTCTGGTACTGACCCGCAGACCGGACGCGATGCAGTCGGTGACGACGAACCTGACGGCAAATTTCCTGCGCCGTCCAAAACCCGACGATCTGATGTTCC
>TARA_R110000787_G_scaffold16622_7_pt1 | contig 65434 bp, 72 predicted proteins | sample TARA_R110000787 | Tara Oceans TARA_R110000787 (sample SAMEA4397920) | marine metagenome | biome: Polar Biome; feature: [DCM] deep chlorophyll maximum layer (ENVO:01000326); material: water (ENVO:00002006), including particulate matter (ENVO:01000060) such as... | depth 35 m | reverse complement strand
CAAGGCGGTGGTGCGGCTGAATGCCGAAGCAGATGGTGATCTGCTGGAAGAAATCGCCAGACCAGACGCCGATGGTCGCAGCCTACTGGTCGATGCGGCCCGGATGCTGGGATTGTCCGGTCGCGGATATCACCGCATTCTTCGTGTCGCCCGCACGCTGGCAGATCTGGACGGCAGCGACGGGGTGCGCCGCATCCATATCGCCGAAGCCATCAGCTACCGGCGCATGGCCATGGGGGGATAAGGCTTTCCGGTTGCAGAGAGAGTGGTATCATCCGGCAGGAGCACCGGAGACTGCTGTTGCCATATAAAGTTGATTTATCACCTGATCGAAAGCTGAATTGCTGGTGGCTGACCGGACATGTCATGACGTCCGATATTCTGTCATCGATGAGGGAGATGGCTGCTCATCCGGAATTTTTGCCAGACCGGAACACAATCGTTTTTATCGATGGGCAGGCTGACCTGTCAGCTTTTAACCTGTCAGAGTTCCGCAATGCGCTGGCTCAGGTGAAGACGCAGAATCAGTCAATCCGGGGCGGGGTGAATATCCGCTGTGCTATTCTCAGTGGCAGTATTGCTGATCAGGGAATTCTGGGCCTCTGGGAGGCACTGAGCTCTGTGGGTGAAACAACCGGTGTTGAGTTTCGCATCTTCATGCATGAAAAAACGGCGATGGACTGGCTTCTCGATTAATCAGGCATTGCCCGCAATCTGCTGTGGAGATGGAAATTGACCAGCGACTTCTACCAGAGCTACAGCGCTTTCAAGAAATATGAAACGCCGGGGCTGTCATCAAAGGACATCGCCCGATTTGACGATGAAGTCTGGCATCGGGCGGCGTTTGAACAGGATATGCGGATTCTCGAACTGGGTTGCGGGACGGGCCAGTTCCTGGCCTATCTGGCGAAGAAAGGCGTTCAGGATATCGTCGGCATTGACCATGACCCGGAGGTGACGGCGGTTGCACCGGAATCCGTTCGGGACCGGATCATTATTCAGGATGTTCGTGACTGGCTGCACCAGACTGCGGGTGAGCAGCCTTTCGACCGGATCGTGCTGATGGATGTGCTGGAGCATTTCACCGCATCTGACGGCATGTCACTGATCCGGGATCTGGCGGGTCGTCTGGCAACGGGTGGCCGGATTGTCGTCAAGGTGCCGAATGCGGGGTCGCCCTGGGGGCTGACCTATCAGTTCGGTGACCTGACGCACCTGACGGCATTCAACAGTATCAGCCTGCGCCAGCTTGCTGTGGCTGCGGGATTACAGGTTGAGCAGATTTACGACCAGCATCGCGGTTCGCGCCGGCGTCGTTTTACCGACGCGGCGCTTCGTCGCTTTCTCGGATGGGCCTTGCTGACACCGCCCCCTCTGTGGGGGCCGAACCTGTACGGCGTGTTCTCCGCCAGCGACAGCAACTGATCCGGGGATCAGGCTTTGACGCCGCAGGCCTTGCTGGCTGCCTTATGCGCGGCGGTGAAGCCGGACAGGGAATAGACATCCTTGGTCAGGGTGCCACGGGAGGACCGGCCTTCGACGACCAGGGTTGAACCGGCCCGCATCATCTTCACCAGCTTGTTGTCCGTGTCGTCATCGACAGCCCAGGCCGAATCCTGATCGGTAAACAGTTTTGTCTGTTTGCCATCAATTTCGACCTCGACTTCGGATTGCAGCTTGTAGGTGTAGCCGGCAACGACGTTGACCACATTCATGTCTTTCGACTTCGGATGGTGCGTGACCATCACATAGGTCTGTCCGCGCTTGCTGTATTTGCCTTCGCTTTTCTCCGGTGTGGCAAACAGGTAGCAGACTTTCTGCTTCTCTGTCTTATAAACAAAGGCTTCCCATTCACTGAACTTGCCGAGGCGCTGTTCGGCGGCATGGGCCGGGGTGATAAGGATAAGGGCGACCGCCATGGCGGCACCGGTGGGCAGGCAGGTGTGGAACAGGGACCTGATCGTCGGCATGAAACGCATGCGTCTCCTCGCTTTCGCGGTTGCTGATCTGGGTTCAGATAGTGTCTTAACCGTGATCGGTTGATGATTCCTTAATTTGAGGCACTCTGAAGCAGTAAAGTTTCAGCAGCTATTCTGTCCGCACGATAATCTGGAAGACATGATGACACAGGCAAATCCGGTTCTGGTTGAGGTGACACGCGGTGACATGGTCGAGAGTCGCCATCGTGGTTCGGTGGCAGTGGTTGACGCCCGTGGCAAGGTGGTGATGGCGATCGGAGATATCTCCGCGCCGGTTTATGCCCGCAGTTCTGCCAAACCGCTGCAGGCCCTGCCGTTCGTTGAAAGCGGTGCCGCAGATGCTTTCGGATTTGGTGATGTCGAGATTGCGTTGTCCTGTGCTTCACATAATGGGGAAGCTGAACATGTCGCGAAGGTCTCAGAGATGCTGGCCCGCGTCGGGTTGAGCGGTGATGCGCTGGAATGCGGGGTGCAGTTACCGGACAAGGAAGTTGCGTTTCGGCCGCTGATCGAAAACGGGGTCACGCCGCGTGCCGTACACAACAATTGTTCCGGCAAGCATGCGGGGTTTTTGTCTACAGCGGTTCATCTGGAAGATAATCCCGCCGGTTATATCGGACCGGACCATCCGGTGATGGAACGGGTGACGGCGGTCATGCGTGACATGACCGGTGAATCCTTCGGCAGTTCACCCTGTGGTTTTGACGGCTGTGGCATTCCGGTCATCGGTGCCAGCCTGACAGGCTGGGCGCAGGGCATGGCGCGGATGGCGGCCCCTGACGGCCTTGCCCCGGCACGGGCCGAGGCTGCGAAACGTATTGTCCGGGCGATGACGGAAGAGCCGTTTTATGTCGCGGGGCGAGGTCGCTTCTGTACCCAGGTCATGAAAATTGTCCGTGAGAAGGCTGCGATCAAAACCGGTGCGGAAGGTGTTTATGCCGGGATATTACCGGGTCTTGGTCTGGGGGTTGCCCTGAAGATTGATGATGGCGGCACCCGGGCCGCCGAAGTGGCGATGGGGGCTGTGATGGTGCATCTCGGGATTGTGTCCGGAGAGCATCTCGACCGGCTTACCGATATCCTGACCCCGCCGATCCATAACCGCAACGGCGTCCTCTGTGGCCATACCCGTGCAGCCGAGGGCTGGCTCGACGGCTAGAATCTAGTCCTTGCCGATATGACGGCCTTCCGGGACGGGCAGGCTGGCCTCAAATTTCCGCAGGGTCCGAAGCACCGGGCCGCCCTGCTGATGTTCCGGCAGGCTTTCGGTCGGGGCGCCGGGGCGGACAGGCCGTTCGGCATAGCGACCCAGAGAGACCATCCGGTCATACATCACGATGGCGCCGGCAATGCCGACATTGACGCAGAAAGCGAGCGGGATCTTGACGATGAAATCGCATTTTTCCTGCATGGCCGGGCTGAGATCACCCCGTTCCGGCCCCAGAACATAGGCCGCCCGCCGGGGATGGCGGAAGCTTGGCAGTTCAATGGCGTCTTCCGTCAGTTCAATGCCAACGATCTGGCAACCCGACGGCAGCATCATCTCGTCCACGGTGTCGAAGGCATAGAAAGGCATATTGTCGCGGGCATTTGATGTGTCCGACAGCCGGACCACTTTCTCACGATATTGCGGATTGACGGTGAACACGAAGCTGGAACCGAAGGCGTGGGCAGACCGGAACAGGTTGCCGATATTCATTGCCTTGTTCCCGCCTTCGATACCAATCCCGAAATAGCCGCGCATCATCCTGTCCTCAGCCGTTTATCCAGCGGGCACGCCAGCCCATGCGGGTTAATGCCGGTTTGACCGGTTGACGACAACCCTTTCGTCATCGGACGGATATGGGGTTTTACTCCTCCCGGAGGAAATAGATCAGGTCGAGGACCGGCGGTGGTGTTGTTGTCTGGCTCAGCAGGCCATGTGCCTGACCGCGATGATGGGTGGCATGGTTGAACAGATGACCCAGCACCAGCCTGAGCGGTGTGACACAGGCTTCACCGGACGTGGTGTGGTAGGCCAGATCACCTTCAAGACGGGCAGGTTTCATATCCAGCAGCGTGTTGATGATCGTCTCGTCAAAGCTTTCCCGGGCGGACCAGAGCGAGTCGAGATCATCGTAGAGGACTTCATCCAGCCGGCTGATGCCGCTGTCCCGCCCTTCGATGCGGGATATCCAGATGCGATCACCGACAAGGATATGATTCAGCGTGCCATGCAGGGAGCCGAAAAAAGCCTGCCGGTTACGGTAATAATCGTCACTGCTGAGTTTCGAGGCGGCATCATACAGGCGGTTGTTGGCCCACCGGTTATAGCGTGACAACAGACGAAAATAATCGAGGTCGCTCATCTCAACTCCTTTTTGCCGTCTCCTTCAGGCGTCCGTCGAGTGCGGCGCGGCGGGAGGGTTTCAGGGCCAGGATATTACCGAACACCACCAGCACCACACCGCCGACAGCAGGCAGGGTCCAGTGATAGTTCTCGAACATTGTGGACAGCAGCAATGCCACCAGTGGAAACAGCACGGTGGCATAGGCGGCCCTGTCAGCCCCGATCCGGCCCAGCAGAGTCAGATAGGCGCCAAAACCGAAGACAGTGCCGAACAGGGACAGATAGACCAGCGACAGCAGATAGGGTGCCTGCCAGTCGATGATGAAGTCCCGGCCCAGCAGCAGGGCGACAGTAGCGGCAACCATGGAACCGTAGAGCATGCCCCAGGCGTTGGTCTGGATAACCGGCAGACCGCTGCGCTGGTTCCGTCCGGAAATCAGATTACCGACCGAGGCGAGAGCCGTTCCGGCAATGCAGAGTGCCATGCCCCGGAAGCCTTCGTCCTCAAAATTGAAACCTTTGAGTTCCGGCAGAAACAGCAGGCCAATGCCGCCCAGTCCTATGATCGCACTGACGGCCACCCGGGGACGGACAGGTTGCCCGAAGAACAGCGCGCCAAGGCTGATATTGAACAGAATGATCATCGAAAAGGAGACGGCAACCAGACCGCTGGTGACAAACCCCGTCGCAAAATAAAAGATCAGATAATTGCCGGAAAACAGGAAGCAGCCCTGAAAGGCAATCCAGCAATGTTGCTGCCAGCTGAAACGCAGGTTTTTGCCCCGCAGCAGGCACCAGCCAAACAGGATCAGGCTGGCTGAAATGAATCGCCAGACGATGGAGACTTCCGGTGAGACCACGCCAAGCTGAAAGATGATGGCGTACCATGTGGTACCCCAGATCAGGACGGTGGTTGCGTAGAGTAAGCTGTTTGTCATTTGCCTGATCTGGCTACTGCCAAGTCAGGCCTCTCGTCAATTGAAACAATGCATCCATGACAAATCCCGGGCGCCCGGTGGTTGCGAGACAAGCTTTCTGTTACTATCTCAAAGGTTAGCAACTGACGAGGTGAGTTATGGTCGAGAAAGCTGATATCCGTACCAGAATCATCGAAGCCGCACTTGCTTGCGCGGCAGATTGCGACTGGCGGGACGTGTCGATGGCTGACATCGCGGCGAAAGCAGATATCAGCATCGCCGACCTTTATGCAGAATTTTCCAGCCGGGCAGCGCTGCTGAACGGATTTGGCCGTATGATTGATGCGGGGGTGCTCGCAGGCGGTGCGGCTGCCATGGACGAGCCGGCGGCAGACCGTCTGTTCGATGTGTTGATGCGCCGCTTTGATATGCTCAACCGTCACCGTGAGGGGGTATTGTCGATTGTAGATGCCTCGTCGCGAGACCCGATGATGGCACTATGTGGTGCCGGTCAGCTGCGCCAGTCCATGAGCTGGATGCTGGAGGCGGCAGGGCTGTCATCCGACGGATGGCGCGGCATGCTCCGGGTCAAGGGGCTGATGGCTGTGTATCTTTATACGCTGCGCGTCTGGATGCGGGATGACAGTGACGATATGGCGAAAACCATGGCCGCCCTCGACCGGGCGCTGAAACAGGCTGGCCGGTTTGCGTCCGGGATGGATCGCGGGCTGTCGCGCATGCCCGGACGGCGCAAAGGGGCTGCTGAGACAGAACCGGCGGCAGAGGCTGCCGTTTAATCGTCGGCTGATACCGGCCGACATCACAGAAGGAGAGAAGATATGGCGAAGAAGACCCAGTCTATGCCCGGTTTTGACCCGATGGCCTTCTGGAAAGACTTTGATCCGGCAAAAATGATGGGCGACATGCAGGCGCCGGGAATCGATGTCCAGTCGATTGTCCAGTTCCAGCAACGCAACCTTGAAGCACTGGCCGCCGCAAACCGGACGGCTTTTGAAGGTGCTCAGGCAGTGATGGCCCGGCAGGCGGAAATCCTGCGTGAGGCGATGGAAGAAATGCGGGGTGCCGTGGAGTCAATGTCGACGAAAAACCTGCCGGAAGATGTTGTCGTCCAGCAGACCGACATGATGAAACAGTCGTTTGAGAAAACGGTTTCCAACATGCGCGAACTGTCGGAAATGATGGCCAAATCGAACACCCAGGCCGTTGACGAGGTCAACCGCCGTATCGGTGAAAGCCTTGAAGAACTGAAAAGCAATATCAAGAAAGCGAAAGGCTGATCTCAGCCTTCGCCGTTACCGCCGGTCGGGAAAATGCCCGGGCAGGCTCATAAGGCAGCCTGCCCGCAGTCCTGATATCTGTCGTCCCGGTTGAATCATTGCCTGTTGGCTGACATCTTCGCTGCCCGATTTTTCGAAACAGCCGAGCATATGTCGCCCATGTCTTCCTCAATGCTTCTTCGCCGTGCGGTTGCCGCTGCCCAGTCCCGAAATGCTGCTGTCGCTCTCTGGCGGCTGCCTGATGCCACATCGACAGATCTGCTGATCTCACTTCCCGGTGGATGGTCGAAAGGGGCGGTGGACTTCGCCGATAACCGTCCGGCTTTTGCCTTCTCCCGGTATGATAATTTTGATGGTGATGCGGCTGAACTGATTCGGGCTGATCTGCTGATCCGGGATGGCAGGACAGAGTTTATCGGACCGGACGGCACGTCGCATGATGTCCCCGTGACCACGGCCCAGACTGACTTTGCCAGCCTGCTGGACGGGATCGGCGATGACGACAGGCGCGTGACGGCTGACGGGTCGTCGGCTGAACCGCCGGTGATTGTCGATCGCGGGCATTATGAAGGTCTGGTCGAAAAGACACTGGCGGCAATCCATCGTGGTGAGATTGAAAAAGCCGTGGGCTCGCGGGCGGTCGCTGTTGACCTGCCGGGTGATGGCGATCTGCTTGATCTGTTCGACAAGCTGCGGGTGAAATATCCGGCGGCTTTTGTTTGCCTGACCCTGTTGCCGGGAATCGGTTGCTGGGTTGTCGCGACGCCGGAACGTCTGCTTTCGGTCGATGATGAAAGCGCACGCACCATGGCGCTTGCGGGAACGCAGACACTGGATGCGGATGCCGATGTGGACGCTGTGAGCTGGCGCGGCAAATTCATCGAGGAACAGGCGCTGGTTTGTCGTTATATGCGCACCCGGTTTGAAACCTGTGGTTTTCATACTTATCAGGAAGCCGGACCGCGTACTGTCCGGGCGGCCAACCTGGCGCATCTTCGGTCTGTCTTCACGGTGCCGGCGAATGCCGGGGACTTTGCCGATGACCTTGCATTCAGGAATGCCTGTAATCATCTGCTGCGCGAAATGCACCCGACCTCTGCTGTCTGCGGCATGCCCCGGCAGAAAGCCATCGACTTTCTGGCCGCAGAAGAAGGCTATGAACGGGATTATTATTGCGGCTATCTCGGCCCGCTGAATATCGGCGGGTCGTCAGACCTGTTCGTCAATCTGCGGGTGGCACAGATTATCGGGCGGACTGTCTATCTCTATGTCGGTGCGGGACTGGTCGATGGTTCTGTCCCGTCAGAGGAATGGCAGGAGACCGTCGAGAAAAGCAAGACACTGGGGTCAGTCATCGGCGGGTGAGCAGGACCGCCGGGGCTCAGCCAAAATCGATGGCACCATCGGGCAACAGATAGAGCACAAGAGCGCGGCCACCTTTAACGGTCGGGCGATGGGCGCTGCCGGGTGTGTTGACGCACCAGCCAGCCCCGGCTCCGTCAAAGGTGGCGCTGCTGTCGACGGGCATGGTCAGGCAGACTTCGCCATTGGGGTGGGTGTGGCGCGGTCCGGCGATATCGGTCATGTCGACGACATCCACGCTCATACCGGCGGTTGCGTCACCGGGCTTGATGACCCGGCCATATTTCAGTGGCGCTTCCCCATGACGGCACATCCAGCCATCTTCAATGGCCGCGTGACAGGCTGAGGCAATCGCCTGAACGACTTTGCCATCAGCCGGGAAACGGCTGTTCAGCTCGGTTTCAAGAATGGCGTCCCATTCTGATCCCTTCACGGTATCAATCACGGGTGTCAGAAGTTCGGTGAATTCCTCGCGCTGCATGATGATCAGTCCTTCTGCAAGAGGGGGGTAATAAACTCGACGATACGCTCTGCTACTTCGTCCCGGTTTTCCAGATGGGGGGAATGCCCGCATCCCGCAACCATCCAGGCTTCTGCCGGACCGGAGACGGTGGAGACAATCGATTTCACCTGTGCTTCGGTGCCGTATTCGTCCTTCTCACCCTGAATCGCGAGAAGCGGAACCGTAATGTCCGGCAAGAACTCCTCAATGTTCCAGTCCCGGAAACCGTCACTCAGCCAGACATCATTCCAGCCGCGAAAGGCGATATCGACATTCTTCCCGTGATAGCGGGACAGCCGTTCACGCAGGTCGGTGTCTTCATAGGCGGTACGGGCAGCCTCGATGCCCCGCCGGCAGGCATCTTCGTTGAAGACGTGGGCCGCAAGGGTCACCAGACCCAGAATACGCCCGCCCGCGACATCGGAACCGGCATGGATCAGGGCAATGGAGCCGCCGTCGCTATGTCCGATCAGGATCGCATTGAGGATGCTGAAGTGATCCAGAACGGCAGGCAGCATGTCGAGCGCTTCGTCATGCATGAAAGCGGGTTTCCGGGGCAGGTCAACCGGATCGGAGTTGCCATATCCCCGGCGGCTGAACACGAGAGCGCTGCAACCGCTTGCGGCCGCGATGATATCGGGAATGTCACGCCACAGACCGGCGCATCCAAGACCCTCATGCAGAAAAACCAGAACCGGGTGATCGACTTGTTGCAGGCCCAGCCAGCGATATTCAATCCGCTGGCCGCCGATATCGGCGAAGCGCACATCGTCGGGCGTGCGTTCGGCGAGATCTTTCATCAGCCGTCAGACACCCAGATAGCGGTGCAGGATTTCATCATTTGCCGCAAGGTCGGCTGAACTGCCGGTCCAGGCGACGACACCTTTTTCAATCACGACGTGACGGTCGGCAATCCGTGTCAGGTCCCGGACGTTCTTGTCGATGACAAGGATCGATTGTCCCTCGGCTTTCAGACGTTCCAGACAGGACCAGATGATCTGGCGGATCAGCGGGGCCAGACCCTCGGTCGCTTCATCAAGGATAAGCAGATGGGGATTGGTCATCAGGGCCCGTCCGATGGCCAGCATTTGCTGTTCGCCGCCGGAGAGCAGATTGCCCATGGAACCCGCCCGCGCCCGCAGTTCGGGGAACATTTCGAACACCCGTTCGATGGTCCAGCTGTCTTTTCTGCCGGACCGGTTGGCGGCGGTTGCGATCAGGTTTTCGCTGACCGTCAGGTTGGGGAAAATCTGGCGGCCTTCCGGCACCAGCCCAAGGCCGGCCTTGGCGATACGAAAGGAGGGTTGCCCGGCGATCGGCTGGCCATTGAATTCAATATGACCGCGTGTCGGCACGATACCCATGATGGAGTTGACGGTCGTCGTCTTCCCCATGCCGTTGCGGCCGAGCAGTGTGACAACTTCGCCTTCGCCAACTTCCAGTGACATGCCGAACAGGACCTGACTGGAGCCATAGAATGTTTCTATATTTTCGACTTTCAGCATGTCAGGCCGCCTCGTCACCAAGATAGGCGCGCTTTACCGCGTCATCGTTACGGACCTCTTCGGGTGTGCCGGACGCGATGATCTGGCCATAGACCAGGACGGAAATCCGGTCTGCCAGCGCGAAGACGACATCCATGTCATGCTCGATCAGCAGCATCGTCTTTTCGCCCTTGAGGCTTTGCAGCACCTGAACCATGCGCTGTGACTCTTCCGGCCCCATACCGGCCATTGGTTCATCAAGCAGCAGCATCTTCGGGCTGGTTGCCAGTGCCATGGCAATCTCAAGCTGTCGCTTTTCGCCATGTGACAGGTTGGAGACCAGATCCTGCAGGCGGTCGGTCAGGCCAACGCGGGCCAGTGCCTGTTCTGCCGGTCCGGTCAGATCAGGATCCTGTCCGGCTGCTTTCCAGAACCGGAAGGAATGACCGCTGTGGGCCTGCACGGCGAGGGCGACATTCTGCAATACCGTCATCGACTGAAAGACACTGGTAATCTGGAAAGAGCGGGCCAGACCAAGATGTGACCGGCGATAGGCCGTGGACCGCGTGATGGTTCGTCCGTCGAAGATAATTCGCCCGGAATCCGGATATTGTTCGCCGGAAAGCTGGGAGATGAGAGTGGTTTTTCCAGCACCGTTCGGGCCGATAATCGCGTGGATTTCGTTTTCGGTGACATCCAGATTGACGTTATCGGTGGCGGTAACGCCGCCAAAGCTTTTGCGGAGGTCCTCGATCCTGAGCAGGGCCATCAGCCTTCTCCTCCCGGACGCTTTGAGCCCAGCAGGCCGTCAATGCCGCCACGGACAAACAGGACGATGATAATCAGGATCGGACCGAAGACGATGTGCCAGTTTTCAAACATGGAAGACAGGGTTTCCTCGGCCAGCAGGTAGCCCAGGGCACCGAGGACCGGGCCAAAGATACTGCCGGCCCCTCCCAGTACGACCATGAAGATCAGTTCGCCGGACCGTGCCCAGTCCATCATCTCCGGTGAGATGAAGCTGGTGAAGTTTCCGAGCAGCGCCCCGGCATAGGTACACATGGCGCCGGAAATCACATAGCAGATGAGCCGGTAGCGATAGGTGTCGAAGCCGATTGCCTGCATCCGGCGTTCGTTGTCTTTCGCCCCGCGGATGACCATGCCGAAACGGGAGCCGACCAGCCGGCTGACGATAAACAGGGCGGCGATCAGGGAAATCAGGATCAGATAATAGAGATGAACATCGTCTTCCATGTCGAAAGACCAGAAACCCAGATCAAGCGGCAGTTCGCTGCGCAGGTTGATGACCAGCCCGTCATCCCCGCCATATTCGTCGAGCGAGACCAGGGCAAAATACACCATCTGCGAAAACGCCATGGTGATCATGATGAAATAGACGCCCTTCGTACGCAGGCTGATGGCACCGGTGATCAGCGCAAACAGGGCACCAACACCAATGGCGAGCGGGATATGTACGGAGGCGTCGTAGATGTCGTAATAGGCCGGGATGCCGACGCAATAGGCACCAAGCCCGAGATAGGCCGCATGGCCGAAGCTGATCATGCCGCCATAGCCAAGCACAAGATTAAGACTGATCGCGGCGATGGCGAAGATCAGCGCACGGCTCAGCAGGTCGAGATAAAACGGCTCGTCAATGGCGGTGAAGATAGCTGGCGCAAAGGCCAGAACGAGAAGGCTGACGGCGGTGACCCATTCACGCAGTCGCCAGGAAACAGGTGACAACATTCTCAGCGCCCCTTCGGCGGGAAAAGACCCTGAGGCCGGAAGGCCAGGATCGCCGCCATCAGGATATAGATCAGCATGGCCGACAATGCCGGGGCCGCTGTTTCGGCGGCCTCCGTCGACATGGCAACGGTCAGCAGGTCATCAAGGAACGAACGACCGAGGGTGTCGATCAGGCCAACAATCAGGGCAGCGATGAACGCGCCTTTGATCGAGCCGATCCCGCCGATGATGATAACGACAAAGGCCACGATGATGATCTGATTGCCCATTCCGATACTGGCCTCGGTAATCGGGGCAATCATCATGCCGGCCAGTCCGGCCAGTGCCGCCCCACCGGCGAAGACCAGGGTGAACAGGGTTTTGACATCAATTCCAAGCGCCCCGACCATCGTCCGGTTTGAGGCACCGGCGCGGATCAGCATGCCGATGCGGGTGCGGGTGACGACAAGATAGAGGCCAAGGGCAACCAGCAGACCGGTAGCAATGATAAGAATGCGGAAAGACGGGAAGACAAAAGTGCCGATCTCAACCTGACCTTCGAGCCAGTCGGGCAGGGGCACGGTCATGCCGGAGGTTCCCCAGAACAGATGGACCAGACCGTCGAAGAACAGGATCAGGCCGAAGGTCGCCAGCACCTGATCAAGATGGTCGCGGGAATAAAGTGTCCGCACGGCGATCATCTCGACGACAATTCCCAGCAGAATGACTGCGGGAATCGATAGAAAGATGGCCAGCAGGAAAGAGCCGGTGAGTTGCGCCAGCGTCGCGCAGAAGAAGGCGCCCATCATATAGAGGGAACCATGTGCCAGGTTGACGAAATCCATGATTCCGAAAACCAGCGTCAGGCCGGCGGCCAGCAAAAACAACAGGATGCCGAGTTGCAGCCCGTTCAGTAACTGTATGAGGAGAAGTCCTGTATCCATGTCTGGTATTCTGGCTTGGTGATGAATACGGGATTGGCAGGTGCGGGGGCGCCAGAGCGCCCCCGACCGTCAGGCGTTCATCGCAGGAGCGATATCAGCTCTTGCAGAGAGTGGCGTATGAATCCTGATGATTTTCCAGAGCAATGCCGGAAATCTTCGTTGTCCAGACACCATCGGCATCGGTCACGACATCACGGACGTAGAAGTTCTGGATCGGGAAGTGGTTCTTGCCGAAGTTGAACTTGCCACGAACTGACGGGAAGTCAGCCATTTCCATCCGGGCACGCATGCCGTCCATGTTTTTCAGGTCGCCTTTCACAGCTTCCACCGCGTCCTTGATCATGAAGATCGTGTCATAGGACTGAGCGGCATAGAAGGAGGGGTACTTGCCGTACTTCTTCTTGAAGCCATCGACGAACTTCTTGTTCTGAGCATTGTCCAGATCCGGTGACCAGAACTGGGTCATCTGCGAGCCGAGAACACCGTCCATATTGGCAGCCTGCAGTTTCGGCAGGGCCAGGGCATCGACGGTAAAGGTGGAGTAAAGCGGGATGCTGTCTTTCAGACCGGCCTGCTGATACTGGCGGATGAAAGCCGGACCGGCAGCGCCCGGATAGAAGATGAAGATGCCTTCTGCCCCGGATGCCTTGGCTTTCGCCAGTTCGGCGGAGAAGTCGAGCTGTGCGTCCTTACCCCATTTCGTGAGGTCCTTGCCGACAATCTCGCCCTTGAAGGTACGTTCCACGCCTGCCGTCATGTCTTTACCGGCAGCATAGTTCGGGGCCATCAGGTAGAGCTTCTTGACGCCCTTCTTGTTCAGCACTTCACCCATGGCCATCGGGGTCTGGTCATTCTGCCAGGAGGTCGAGAAGAAGTTCTTGTGGCAGAGCTTGCCAGCCATCTGGGACGGACCGGCGTTCGAGCTGATCAGGAACTTGCCTGCATCAAGGGCTGATTTCTGGGATGCCAGAAGAACATGCGACCAGATGAACCCGGCGACGAAATCAACATCATCCTGTTTCACCAGCTTGTCGGTCTTCTGCTTGCCGATGTCCGGCTTGAAGCCGTCATCTTCAAGAATCAGTTCAACCGGAAGTCCGGCCATCTTGCCGCCGATGTCTTCCAGCGCGAGGTTTACGGCATCAACCATGTCCTGACCGATAACGCCGGCCGGGGTTGTCATTGTCGTTACAAATCCGATTTTGACCTTGTCGGCTGCAAATGCGGTGGTCGCGACCATCGACGCAGCAGCAGCCATCATGAGAAGCTTTTTCATAAGTGGGACTCCCTGTTTTCGCCCTGTCTGATGCGCCGCAAGCCTGTTTTTCTCGTTGCTTTTTTTCAGCTATGCGCGGCGCTCTCTGGAAAGCCTACTCGCTTGCCCGCTCTATGCAAGCCTTAGCCAGTCAGCCTTAGAGAGATATTTTAAGCATGAAATACTTTTGGGTGCAATGGTCTTGAGAAAAAGAACAAAACAAGAACTTTTTTCGTTGCGGCAATATCGTGATGCGCATAGTCTCAGCCTCTCGACAGGAGCAGGCATGATAGACCGGACAACATTTGGCGATGCCATCGTCACAGCGCGAAAACGCAACGGCTTCAGTCAGCGTGAGCTGGCAAGCCAGGTGCTGCTTGAGGATGGCCGGGCGATCTCACCGCAATATCTGAATGATATCGAGCATGACCGGCGTTCCCCCCGTTCCGATCATCTGATCGAACAATTTGCTGAGATTTTGGGAGAAAGCGCAGACTATCTTCATTTTCTGTCCGGTTCTCTGCCGGCTGACATCCGTGACCATGCCGCCTCTGCCGAGGTTGTTGAACGATGCATGCGCGCTTTTCGCCGCAGCATGACCGGTATGGAGGGCGCTGACTGATGCCCTGGTATGCCCGTGATATGACCGGCAGGCTTCCGGCCCGTCCGGTTTTCGCCAAAGGTGAGATTGAGAAGCTCTGCACGGCGACTGTCCGGCAGTTTCTTGAAGACCTGTATGGCCGCGCCCGCTTCCCGCTGGAGACCGAGGATCTGAAGAAGCTGATCGAACGGGATACCAGCGATTTTGACGAATTTGCCGACCTGTCGGCGGAAGGTGAAGATGTCGAAGGTTTTACGGACTTTTTCCCGGACCGCCCGCCGGTGGTGCGTATCGACAGCAAACTGGCTGAAAACCCGCGCCGGGAACGCCGGTTGCGGATGACGCTGGCCCATGAATATGGCCATGTTCTGCTGCATGCCCCGCTCTGGCGAAAGGATGCTGGACCGGTCATGCCGGATCAGCCTGTGCCCGTGAACGGCCTTGCCATGCCGCCTGAGTCGCCGGTGGATCAGAATGCGGCCCGGCAAGATGTGGACTGGATGGAGTGGCAGGCCAATTACGCCGCCGGCGCCCTGCTGATGCCCTATCACGCCGTCGCAGATGTGCTGAATGAGATTAATCACAGTGCGGACCAGACCGCAGAAGACCATGACCGCGTGCTGATCGCCGGTGTGACGGAGCATTTCATTGTCTCCTGGTCGGCGGCGACCGTCCGGCTGCGGCAACTTGGTGTTCTCCGCCGCCCGCGCAGACTTTCCCGGCGCTGAGATCATGTTGATATATCTGTCACCGCCACACCCTTCACCCAAAAGTACGCAGATCAGCGGATTTGCGTATCAGGAATGGAGTCTTCTCCGTCTTTCGCCAGGTATGTGTGCCACAAGTTTTCGGCGATCGGCTGCGAGGTTGGAACGGGAGGGCAGACATGCTGGCATCTGACACTCACGTTCGTGGCTGGGCACCTCTGGCATTGCCGGGAGTGATGTTGCGTACGCTGATGACCGAGCGGGCTGTCCGCCGGGCTTTTGCCACCCGCCGGGCAACCCGCGTTTTTCCCGGCGGGGAGGCATGGGTATCGGGTGAGGTGAAACTGCCGGGACGCAGGGCCTCTCCGGCTTTCACCCGTGGTGGCCTGAAAGATCTGGCTTACGGGGCTGTACAGGCAGGACGCCGGTGGTTCGCCCTGTCGCCGGAACCGGTGTCGCTCATCGATGTGACCGCCGGGCTGTATCTGTATGACCGGACGGCTGGTTTGAACGTTGTCGGCTGCCGTCCGAACGGGCAGGGTATCTGGCTGCTGATCATGGAGGAGAATTACAGAGATGTCTGAAATCACGCGCTATGCTGGCCCCTATGCAGGGCGTTGCAAGGCTGTGGCGGCGAACGGTCTGGTCTGGGCGGTGGCGACCGGTGCCGGAGATACCGTCGCCGGACAAACCCGCGCCACATTGAGCAAACTGGCGGAAACACTGAGTGAGGCTGGTACCGACTTTCATCATCTGGTGGAGGCGGTGGTCTATCTGAAGGACATGTCGGCGAAAGCGGAGATGGATGCCGTCTGGTGTGAAATGCTGCCCGAAGATGGCTGGCCCTGCCGGGCCTGTGTCGGGACCGATCTGGCACCGGGTGATCTGGTGGAAATCAAACTGACGGCGTTACAGGGGACGCGTTGAAGATGAGGATCCGGAAACTGTGGCGACTGCTGACACAGGGTGACAGCAGCAGGGACTCGCAAACTCTGGTCTGCATACCTATAACCACGTCATGAACTCCGTCGACGCACCCATCTTCATTCCCGAAAGCCGCCCGCCGGTCGAGGGCAGCGCAAAATTCGAACTGGTTTCGGACTATACGCCGTCCGGTGATCAGCCGCAGGCTATTGCCGAACTGCTGGCCGGCATTGAGGGCAAGGAGCGCGATCAGGTTCTGCTGGGCGTGACCGGTTCGGGCAAGACCTACACCATGGCCAATGTGGTGGAAGCGATCCAGCGACCGGCATTGCTGCTGGCTCCGAACAAAACCCTGGCTGCCCAGCTTTACAGCGAGATGAAACAGTTCTTCCCGCATAATGCGGTGGAATATTTCGTCAGCTATTACGACTATTATCAGCCGGAAGCCTATGTTCCGCGCACAGATACCTATATCGAGAAAGACGCATCAATTAACGAGCAGATTGACCGGATGCGGCATTCTGCGACCCGCGCTCTGCTGGAACGCAATGATGTTATCATCGTCTCGTCGGTGTCCTGTATTTACGGTATCGGTTCGGTCGAAACCTATTCCCAGATGACCGTTCCGCTGAGTGTCGGTCAGTCAATCAACCGGTCTGATATCCTGAAGGAATTCGTGGCGCTGCAATACAAGCGCAATGATGCAAATTTCCATCGGAACACATTCCGCGTCCGGGGGGATGTGATTGAGATTTTCCCGGCTCATCTTGAAGACCGGGCCTGGCGGATTGATCTGTTCGGCGACGAAATCGAGACGATTCAGGAATTTGACCCGCTGACCGGGGAAAGCGTCGCTGATCTGGAAAAGGTCGTGATCTATCCCGGCAGTCACTATGTGACGCCGCGCCCGACCATGAATCAGGCCGTCTCGCAGATTAAGGTCGAACTGAAGGAACGGTTGGCCGATCTTGAAGCCAATGGCCGCCTGCTGGAAGCGCAGCGTCTGGAACAGCGTACCCGGTTTGATATCGAGATGATGGAGGCAACCGGTTCCTGTGCCGGAATTGAAAACTATTCCCGTTATCTGACGGGTCGCCCGCCCGGATCGCCGCCACCGACATTGTTTGAATATCTGCCGGACAATGCCCTGCTGATCATCGATGAAAGTCACGTCACCGTGCCGCAGATCGGCGGCATGTACCGTGGTGACTATGCCCGCAAGACAACTCTGGCAGAGCACGGTTTCCGTCTGCCCTCCTGCATGGATAACCGGCCCCTGAAATTCGAGGAATGGGAGCGGATGAGGCCACAGTCGGTGTTTGTCTCGGCAACGCCCGGCAAGTGGGAAATCGAGCAGACCGGTGGTGTCTTCGTCGAACAGGTGATTCGCCCGACCGGTCTGATTGACCCGGTCTGCATCATTCGCCCCGTGGAAAAGCAGGTTGATGACCTGCTGGCAGAATGCCGGGACTGTGCGGCCAAGGGACAACGGGTTCTGGTGACGACCCTGACCAAGCGAATGGCCGAGGATCTGACTGAATATCTGCATGATAACGGTATTCGGGTCCGCTATCTGCATTCCGATATCGACACGCTGGAACGGATTGAGATCATCCGAGATCTGCGTCTCGGTGCTTTTGATGTCCTCGTCGGTATCAACCTGCTGCGGGAGGGGCTGGATATTCCGGAATGTGCGCTTGTTGCGATTCTGGATGCGGACAAGGAAGGCTTTCTGCGGTCACGCACCTCGCTGGTTCAGACAATTGGCCGGGCAGCCCGTAATCTGGATGGCCGTGTCATTCTGTATGCCGACAAGATGACGGACTCGCTGGAATATGCGATTGGTGAGACCAACCGGCGCCGTGAAAAGCAACAGGCCTATAACGAGGCGAACGGGATTACGCCGGAGAGTGTGCGAACCGCGATTTCCGATGTTCTGAACAGTGTCGCCGAGAAAGATTATGTCACCGTTGGGACCGGGGCGTCGAAACGGGAGCATGCGGTCGGGGATAATCTGAAGACCGTTATTGCGGATATCGAAAAGCAGATGCGTGAAGCCGCCTCAAATCTGGAGTTCGAGGAAGCGGCCAGACTGCGCGATGAAATTCGCCGTCTGGAGGCAATGGAACTGGGGCTGGACCGGCCGGGAATCGCACCGGCAAGGGCAAAGGAAGCCGAGAAGGTTCGCAAACGTCGCGGCCCCTGATCCGGCACAGGAAGGGTTGTGCTTTCCAAATCCCGGCAGGTCGGTCGTAATGTATTCTCAACCATACCGGTGAATAATGCCCGAGAAGATCAGAGCGACCCTTCCCATCGACCAGATCACTGAACATGACAGACGCAATGCACTGGCCTGGCCTGCAGAGGTCAGCGAGCAGCATTTCGGCTGGCTGTTTCGTTATAACCATGGCGTGACGCGCCGCGCCAACTCGGTGCTGCCGCTGCGGGCGGAAGGTAATCTGTCGCTGGATGTCCGGGTGCTTTCCGCGACCCATTTCTATCGCAAATATAACCTGCCCTGCTGTTTTACGATCACCGCGGCAAGTGCACCCACCGGTCTTGATGCCGCGCTGGAAGACCGGGGGTTTACAGCTGAAGGCAGCTCCGAGGTGCGGACAGCAGACCTGGAATCGGTTGCCGGCATCAGTGGGTCAGATGCCGATGTGTCGCTGACTTCAAAGGATACCGAACAGTGGCGGACGGCTTATCTGGAAGGTGAGGACCATGCGAAGCGAAACCGCTATATCGAAATCATGCGGCGGATTTCCGTGGCTCGACGTTTCGCGGTGGCCATGAAGGACGGGCAGCCGGTCGCGGCTGGAGTGGGTGTTCTGCAGAATGGCTGGCTGACGATTCAGGGTATGCAGACCGTACCGGATCACCGGCGGGCCGGTCATGCAGCGGCAATTCTGCGAGGGCTGGCAGACTGGGCAAGGGCGGCAGGGGCAACCAGGGGCATTCTGCAGGTCGAATCTGACAACGAGCCGGCGTCGCGTCTTTATGAGCGTGCGGGGTTTGTCCCCGCCTATGATTACCATTATCGCGTGGCACCTTCATGAAACTTACGGATAACCTCCGGGGTGCGCTCTGGATCTGTCTGGCGTCGGCTGGTGCTGCAGGCATGAGTATGGGTATCAAGGCGGTAGCTCAGACCGGCATTGATTCCTGGCAGATCACCTTCGTCCGCTCACTGGGCAGTCTTTGCATCGTTATCCCCTTCATCCTGCGGGAAGGTGTCGGCCATTTGTGGACGCCCAAATGGCACTGGCATGTGCTGCGGGGAGTGTTGACGGCGATTGCCATGTTGTCCGGCTATCACGCCATTACACAGTTGCCGCTGGCGACAGTTACCGTGCTGTTTTTCTCCACACCCTTGTTCGTTACCGGTCTGGCAGCAGTGCTGTTGCGTGAAGATGTCGGCTGGCGGCGCTGGGGGGCAACGCTGGTTGGTTTTTGCGGAACCATCATTGTTGTCCGGCCCTCGCTGGAGGGCGTTGACCCGGCAATGCTCTTCGCCCTGCTGGCAGCGATCTGTTTCGCTTTCGGTCTGATCATCACCAAAGTGCTGGCCCGCACCGAATCGCCTGCGACCATGATGATGTATGTAACGGGTGTATCGTCGGTCTGTACATTGCCGGCAGGTGTTTCCGTATGGATATGGCCGGATCTGCCGCAATGTTTCATGCTGCTGGCGGTGATTCTGTGCGGGACGACCCGTTCCTATGCGGACATCAAGGGATTTGCCGCGGGGCAGGCCAGTGTCGTGGCTCCCTTTACCTATCTCCGGGTTTTGTTTGCAGCGGTCGGCGGCTTCCTGCTGTTCGCCGAAGTCCCGGATATCTACACCTATATCGGAGCGTCGGTGATTATCGCCTCCACCCTTTATATCGCTCAGCGTGAAGCGCGGCTTGGCAAGAAAATCACGGGCGGCGGCCCCTGAGTCAGAGGTTCAGCCGTCGCGTCTGTCGATTTCGTCGAGCACGGCACCAACCAGCCGAAGCCCGGAATCCAGTGTTTCGGGAATGGCGTCGGTGATACCTGCCTTGCGCAGTTCGGAAACGGTTACCTCGTTGCCGCCGCGGGCGAAGACGGGCAGGTCCGGGAAATGTTCGCGGACAGCGCGCAGTACACTGATCGCGACCTGCGGGGTGCGTGTCGAAATCACCACAGCATGTGCGGTTCCGGCCTGAGCAGCCTCGAGTACGGAACCGATGGTTGCATCACCATAGAAGACCGGCTCTCCATGGCTGCGGGCTTCCTTGATGACACGGGGGCTCATATCCAGCACAAGATAGGGTAGCTCACGGGCTTTCAGCAGCCGGGCAACGATGCCGCCGACTTCACCATAGCCAACGATGATCGTGTGATTGGCAACACCATCAGCTTCAGCGGCAAGTTCTTCACTGTCGCTGGTGCCCTTGCTTTCCATCTGCTCCAGCCAGCGCAGCCCCTGTGACAGAATCAGCGGAGTCAGGGCCATAGAGATCGCCACGGCGACCACAAGGCTGAGCGAGGCTTCCCGGGTCAGAATGCCGTTGTCTGCGGCCAGGGCAAACAACACAAAACCGAACTCACCACCCTGACAAAGATGCGCACCGAGGCGAATCGCCCGCCATTTTTCAATGCCGAACAGTCGTCCCAGACCAAAGATCAGGGCTCCCTTGCCAGCCATGATGGCAATAACCAGCCCGACAATGATCAGGATATGATCCAGAGCGAACAGCATGTCGATGGACATGCCGACTGTCATGAAGAACAGACCGAGCAGAATTCCCCGGAAAGGCTCGATGTCAGCGGCGACCTGATGGCGGTATTCGGTTTCGGCCAGCAACATGCCGGCGAGAAAAGCGCCGAAAGCCAGCGAAAGGCCAGCCTGTTCCGTGAAGTAACTGGTGCCAAGCGCGACCAGCAACACACTGGCAACAAACAATTCCGGAGATCGTGCACCGGCAACAATACGCAGCAGAGGGCTGAGCAGCAGCCGGCCGACGATCATGATGATACCGATTGCGATCATGCCTTTGACGGCGGCCAGTCCGAGTTCAGCGGCAAGATTAGCGTCCAGTGACTGTGAGACGCTGTTGCCGGTAACCTCGATGACAACCAGCAGCGGGCTGACGGCAAGATCCTGCAACAGCAGGATGGCGATGGCGACCCGACCAAGGGCGCTGCGCGTCTGCTGGCGGGACCGCAGGGTTTCAATGACAATGGCGGTCGAGGAAAGAGCCAGAGCGCCGCCGATGACTACAGCTGCAACGATATTGAAGTCGAGCAACCAGGCGACCAGCCCGATAGCGCCCATCGTGACAAGAATTTGCAGGCTCCCCAGCCCATAGGTCGCAAGCCCGATTCGTTTCAGGCGTTCTATCGGAAGCTCCAGCCCGATGACGAACAGCAGAAAAACGATTCCAAGCTCGCCGATGGCCTTGATGGCCTCAACATCGGAAACCAGTGTCAGACCAAATGGACCGACCACAAGCCCTGCGAACAGATAGCCGAGCACAGAGCCGACCCGCAGTTTTTGGCAAATTGGAACGGCAATTACAGCCGCGCCAATCAAAATGACTATTTCCTGAATAAACCCTGTCTCGTGCATGCTCTTCCCGATCAACACTCCCGCTTCATCGTACAATCGATCAATCTGACCACAAGGGCTTGTGGTTGCGACTGGCATTTCCGATATAGTTCAGACTTGCAGGTTGCGATGAAACCTACGATTAACACTACTGAGTTAAGATAATATTTGGATGCCCCTTTATCCGGGGAAGCATCCATAAACCGGGGGATGGAACCATTCTGATAGCTGCCTTGCAGACGATTGGCGGACTCGTCCTGTTGCTGGGCGGAGCTGAGATACTAGTTCGTGGTGCGGTTGGACTGGCTGAGCGCGTTGGTGTTTCGAAGATGGTCATTGGTATGACCATTGTTGCTTTCGGCACTTCAGCTCCCGAACTGGTCGTTTCGCTGGATGCGGCATTGACCGGTGTTCCCGGACTTGCGGTTGGTAATATCGTCGGTTCCAACATTGCGAATATTCTGCTCATCATCGGCGCGACAGCGATGATCCTGCCTTTTGCGACAAAGTCGGACGGGTCAGCTTCAGACAGCATGGTGATGATTGTTGGTACGCTGTCCTTCGTCGGGCTTTGTTATTTCGGCATGCTGGGGAAAATGGCCGGTATCATTCTGGTCGTGCTGTTTGTGGCTTTCCTTGTCTATTCCTGGTGGCGGGAACGGTCATCTGACTCCACCCTCGCGGATGATGTGGATGCCGTACCGCACAGTATTCCGGTTGCGGTTGCCATGCTGTTCGGCGGTATTGCCGGTGTGGTCTTTGGTGCCGACATTCTGGTGGAAGGTGCTGTCTTTGTTGCCCGCGCCGTCGGCGTCAGCGAGGCGGCCATTGGCCTGACGCTTGTCGCGTTCGGAACCTCTGTACCGGAACTGGCAACGTCTGTTGTTGCCGCGCTGCGTCGCCATGCAGATGTGGCGCTGGGGAATATTGTCGGCTCCAATATGTTCAACATGCTGGGAATCGGTGGTGTGGTGTCGCTGGTCACAGACCTGCCGGTTGATCAGTCATTCATGACCTTCGACCTGCCGGTTGTGCTGCTTGCGACCCTGATGCTGATCGTCATGATGTGGGCCGGACGGACAATCGGTCGTGTGGTGGGGATCGGGTTTCTCGGCTTCTATACCTATTATATCCTCGCGCAGTTCTACGCGATCAAACCGGTTTTCTAGGCTTTTTTTCGACGTTACGGGATGGATCGACATTCATGACGAAGACGACCCGGCGTGCCGTACTGATAACGGGTGCTGCTGCCCGAATCGGCCGCTCTGTCGCACTTGATCTGGCGGCAGATGGCTGGACAGTGGCGATCCATTACAATGGATCGGCTGATGAGGCGAATGCGGTTGTTGATGAAATCACGGAGGCTGGCGGCAGCGCGGTCGCGTTGTCAGCCAATCTGGCGGATGCTGCCGAGACGGCAACACTGATCGATCGGGCGGTACGTGAAACCGGCCCGCTGACAGCCCTTGTGAACAATGCGTCGGTTTTCCGGTATGATACGACGGCCAGCATGACTGTTGAAAACTGGGACCTGCATCAGGCGGTCAATCTGCGCGCGCCTGTGCAGCTGATTCAGGCTTTTGCGGAGCAACTGGCAGAAACGGCGACCGGCAGTGTAATCAACATCATTGATCAGCGGGTGTGGAACCTGACACCGCATTTTCTGTCCTATACGGCATCCAAGGCAGGTCTGTGGGCGGTTACGCAAACCCTGGCAATGGACCTGGCTCCGCGTATCCGGGTTAATGCAATCGGGCCGGGGCCAACCCTGCCAAGCATTCATCAGACAGATGAAGAATTTGAAGCGCAGTATCGTTCCGTGCCGCTGCAACGTGCGACAACGCTGCAGGAAATATGCGTCGCGGTCCGCTTTCTGCTTGCTGCCAATGGAGTGACCGGGCAAATGATTGCGCTTGATGGCGGCGAACATCTTGGATGGGCGCAGCCCGATTCAGGGTCGTCCACGCGTAATTAGGTCCTGTTACCGACACCAGATCGCTGTCGAGGAGCGCTGATCAGATGACAATCGCCGCAAAAGTCCAGCCGCTGATACTGGCAGATAGCACGGCATCGTTGCGCCATGTTTTCATTCGTGACCTTGTCGTGACCTGCGACATTGGCGTTCATCCGCACGAACATGGCAACCCCCAGCGGGTGCGGTTAAACCTCGACCTGGCCGTGCGCGAAATTGAAGCGCCTCTGCATGACGACCTTGATAACGTCGTCTGTTATGAGGAGATCGTAAACCGTGTTACCGGCCTTGTTCTGGATGGCCATGTTAATCTGGTTGAAACGCTGGCAGAGCGGATTGCTGCTTCCTGTCTGAAAGACCCGCGTGTACGCATCGCCCGTGTGCGGGTTGAAAAGCTCGATGTATTTGAAAATGCGGCGAGTGTCGGAATCGAAATTGAGCGTAAAAACAGCTGATTTCCCAGTTGACTAATCCGAAAGAACCCTGCCCGGACAAACTTGGTTAACGCCAAGCTGTGCACATTCAATAGGTTGCGGCTGTCAACGCCGGAAATTCAGTGTTTCTGTGTTTTTCAGATTTTGTATGACAGTCTTGTAATATTATTACAGTAATAATATCAATGACTTGAATGTTTTGCCTAATAATTCGGCATATTCCAGAAACCTAGGAAATGCTACGGACTGAGGCAGAGGCTGACAGTCTATCAACAAGGTTATCCACAGGTGTCGTGGATTTATGACAGAAGACACATCGCTTCCTAACCGGATCAATGGCTTAGTCGGTTCTGAGAGGTTATACAGACCAGGTTATGATCGAAATTGAACCAGCAGATTCCGGTAAATCAGGTGACGATGGCGGGCGTCCCTCCTTCGCGACAGGCGTTGACGTTATCCGGGGGCATCTGAAGACATTACCGAACAGTCCGGGGGTCTACAGAATGATCTCGGCTTCCGGCGATGTGCTCTATGTCGGCAAGGCCAAGAATCTCAAAAAGCGTGTTGTCGCCTATACCCAGCCCCTGCGGCTGGATAACCGGCTGATGCGGATGGTGTCGGATACGCGGTCGATGGAATTCATCACCACGCATACCGAAGCCGAGGCGCTGCTGCTGGAGAGCAATCTCATCAAGAAGCTGCGGCCGCGCTTTAATATCGTGCTGCGGGACGACAAGTCTTTCCCCTATATTCTGATTACCGGTGACCATGATTATCCGCAGATCAAGAAGCACCGGGGTGCAAGGTCGGTCAGCGGTGAATTTTTTGGCCCCTTTGCGTCAGCAGGAGCGGTCAACCGCACGATCAATGCGTTGCAGAGGGCATTCCTGCTGCGTTCCTGTTCCGATAACGTCTTTGCCAACCGTTCGCGCCCCTGCCTGCTGTTTCAGATCAAACGTTGCAGTGGTCCCTGTGTCGATAAGATATCCAGCCGGGATTATGGTGCGCTGGTCGGCGAGGCGCGTACCTTCCTGACCGGGGCCAGCAAAAAAATCCAGGAAGGCCTAGCTGAAAAAATGCAGGAAGCCAGTGACCGGCTGGATTTTGAACAGGCAGCGAAATTCCGCGATCGTATTCGCGGGATGGCGATGATTCAGTCGCATCAGGATATCAACCCCGCCACTGTTGACTCTGCTGATGTGATTGCCGCCTTTCAGGTCGCGGGACAGACCTGCATTCAGGTGTTTTTCATTCGTGCCGGGCGAAATAACGGTAACCGGGCTTATTTTCCGGCAAACGCGAAATCTCATGATATCGCCGATGTCATTTCGGCCTTCATCGCGCAGTTTTATGACAACAAGCCACCACCACCGCTGGTACTGGTCAGCGATATGCCGACCGATTCAGAACTTCTGGCGGAAGCGCTGAGCGTCAAGGCAGAGCGCAAGGTGCGGCTGCATCGCCCGGAACGGGGCGATAAACGTGAACTGGTTACTCATGCAATGTCGAATGCGCGGGAGGCACTGGAGCGCAGGCTGGCTGAAAGCGCATCGCAGCGCAGATTGCTCGATGGTGTTGCCGAGGTTTTTGATATGGATAGTCCGCCTGAACGGATTGAGGTCTATGACAACAGTCATATCAGCGGGACTGAAGCTTTCGGCGCAATGATCGTCGCAGGGCCGGAAGGTTTCATGAAGAAGGCCTATCGCAAATTTCGTATCCGGGAGGCTGCAGCCGGTGATGATTACGGCATGATGCGGGAAGTCTTTACCCGGCGATTCTCACGAGCCCTGAAAGAGGACCCGGACCGGCAGAAAGGTGACTGGCCGGACCTTGTGCTGATCGATGGGGGGCAGGGGCAGCTGAACGCAGTCGTCGAGGTGATGGAAGATCTGGGCATCGAAGATGTTGCGGTGGCATCAATTGCCAAAGGGCCGGACCGGAATGCCGGACGTGAACGGTTTTTTGTACCGGGTCGTGACCCCTTCAGTCTGGAGATGCGGGATCCGGTTCTTTATTTTCTCCAGCGTCTGCGCGATGAGTCCCACCGGTTTGTGATTGGCTCGCACCGGACGGGGCGTTCAAAACAGATTCAGAAGTCTGCTCTCGACGAGGTGCCGGGTATTGGCGCGAAAAGGAAGAAGGCATTGTTGCATCATTTCGGTTCAGCGCGTGGTGTTTCGCATGCCGGTTTACGCGATCTTGAGAGTGTTGACGGGATCAGCCGGTCGACAGCGCAGAAAATTTATGACCATTTTCACCCGGAGGGCTAACATGATGTCAGGCCCGTCATGTTCTGGACCAAAACCATGATGACCAGCATTCCTAATCTTCTGACCCTGTCACGTATTGCTGCCGTGCCGGTGATGATTGCTGTCATGATGCTGCTTGAAGGCTCGACCGCCAGCTGGCTGGCTTTCTGGGTGTATTTTTACGCCTGCGTTACCGATTTCTTTGATGGCTATATCGCCCGGATCATGAACGAGCAGTCACCGCTGGGCCGTTTCCTGGACCCGATTGCTGACAAGCTGCTGGTGGGGGCCGTGCTGATGCTGCTGGCCGGCTATGACAAGATCGGCGGCTGGACGCTGCTACCGGCGCTGATCATCCTGATGCGGGAAATTCTGGTCTCGGGCCTGCGGGAGTTTCTGGCGGAACTGCATATCAGTGTGCCGGTCAGTAATCTGGCAAAATGGAAGACCACGATCCAGATGCTGGCCCTAGGTTTCCTGATTGTCGGAGAACACAGCCCTGAAGCCATTCCGTCCGTCATGATCGGCACCTTTGGCATCTGGGCGGCGGCCTTGCTGACGCTGCTGACCGGCTATGATTATCTGCGTGCAGGTCTGCGCCATATTGCGGCGCCGGGTAAGGCCTGAATGCAGATCATCAACCTCACCGGCAGTCTGCGTCGCAGGGATATCGGTGTGGCGTTGGTAACCGAGGCGCGTCGGCGTGATCTTTCGGTCGCAGTGCTGTTGCGATCAGATGAAGATGATTTCGACCCGGACGTTCCGGGCAAGGATTCCTATGAGCACCGCAAGGCCGGTGCCCGTGAGGTGTTGCTGGCAAGTGCCAGAGCCCGCGCCCTGATGTGCGAGGCTGGCGACGGATTACAGTGTAAGACTGTCGCAGACCGGCTGGATAGCCCGGATGTCCTGCTGATCGACGGTGATTGTCACCCCGGGGGGCTTGATCTGGTGATTGCCGAAAACGGGGAAACCCGGCTGAGCCAGCAGGGCAGGTTGCTGAGCGATCCACCCGGCGTCATTGCGGCGCTTTTGATTGATGAACTGGTGTCATGAACCGGACGACCGCCCTGCAGAATGATTGCTTCGCCTTTGATGGTCCGATGGCACCGTTCGTTGAGGCGCTTGATAATCTGCTTTCCCGGGTGCACCCGGTTGTGGGGAGCGAACAGGCAGCACTGATCGAAGCGGTGGGCCGCGTTCTTGCTGAACCGGTAACGGCGCGAAAGTTCTCTCCGCCGCATAATAATGCCGCGGTCGATGGTTTTGCGGTCAGGCATGCCGATCTCAAACCTGACGGGCAGACACTGCTGAACGTCACGGCGCGGGTTGCGGCTGGCCATCCGGTTTCAGGCGAGATCAGGTCGGGCGAGGCGGTACAGATATTCACCGGTGCGGTTGTGCCGGACGGGCTGGATACGATTTTCATGCTCGAAGACTGTAACTTTGATGGTGAACGGGTTGAGCTTAAACCCGGTATCCGGAAGGGTGCCAATCTGCGTCACCGTGGTGAGGATATAGCGGCAGGGGATGTCATTCTTCAGGCGGGTGTCCGGCTGCGACCACAGGATATTGCCCTTGCCGCCGCAGGGGGCGTGGCAACGCTTCCGGTCTTCCAGCGTCTGAAGGTCGCGGTCTTCTCCACGGGTGATGAAGTCTATGACCCCGCCGTGATGGCTGATCCGCCTGCAGGCGGTATCTTTGACGCCAACCGTTATGCTCTTGCTGCCCTGTTGTCGGATCTGGGATGTGATCTGATTGACCTGGGCATTCTACCGGACCGGTTTGACGATATCCGTGCGGCACTGGCGCAGGCGGCGGATCAGGCGGATGCGGTTATCACCTCCGGCGGTGTTTCGCTGGGCGAGGAAGATCACGTCAAGGCGGCGGTTCATGACCTTGGTTCTCTCAACCACTGGAGGGTGGCGATCAAGCCGGGGCGACCAATCGCCTTTGGGCAGATCGGAACAACACCGTTTGTGGGACTACCCGGCAACCCGGTCGCGGTCATGGTGACCTTCTGGATGTTCGCCCGTCCTCTTTTGCTGACACTGGCAGGGGTTTCCGATGTCCGGTCGCGCCGGTATCAGGTTCGCGCCGGGTTCGAACGCAGTTTCAAGGGACGCCGCCGGGAATGGCTGCGGGCCTGGCTGGAACCGGATGCAACAGGGGGCTGGCGTGCAGTCTGCTATCCTCGGGAAGGTTCGGGGATCATCAATTCTCTGGTTGCGGCTGAAGGGCTGGTTGAAATACCGGAGGAGATGTCTGACATATCCATCGGTGACATGATCGATTTTCTGCCGTTCAGTGAGGTGAGGCGATGAAAGTTCTGTATTTTGCCTGGTTGAAATCAAAAACCGGGCATGGCGAACAGGAACTGGACCTGCCGGAAGGCGTCAGCACGGTTGGCGACCTGGTCGCGTATCTGGCGACCCTGAGCGACGGGCACCGGGATGCCTTCGCCAATCAGGAAGTGGTAAAGGCCGCCGTTAATCTGGAGTTCGTCGGCATGGACCACCCGGTTGCCGCGAATGATGAAGTGGCCTTCTTTCCGCCGGTTACGGGCGGATAGGAAGGTCAGGCATGATCCGGGTCCAGAGCGAAGATTTCGATATCGGTGCCGAGCTTGAGGGATTAACCCGTGGCAAGACCTCGATTGGCGGCGTTTGCAGTTTTACCGGTCTGGTCCGCGATATTGCCGGTGGCGAGGCTATTCAGGGCATGACCCTTGAGCATTATCCGGGCATGACCGAAAAGCAGTTGCAGGAAATCGAGCAGGAAGCGCACCGCCGCTGGCCGCTGGATGCGTCGCTGATTATTCATCGTTACGGGCGGCTGGAACCCGGTGACCGGATTGTCATGGTGGCCACGGCATCAGCGCATCGTCAGGCGGCATTTCAGTCCTGCAATTTCCTGATGGACTGGCTTAAGACGAAAGCGCCTTTCTGGAAGCTGGAAGAGACGCCTCAAGGCCCGCAGTGGGTCGACGCGAAAGCCTCAGACGACGTAGCGGCGGACCGCTGGGCACGGCCGTCTGCGTCCACCAGGGGCGGGCAGGCACAGTAGATTCCGTCATGCTTTGGGTCGTGCGGGCAGGGCGTTCAGGGAACACCGGCATCTTGCGGCTCATGCGACAGCAGCCTGCTTCGCTGACAGATGCCGCCGGACGATCTTGGTCAGTTTGGCGACCAGTAATGTCTGGTCCTGTGCGGCAGAAGCTGCGGCAAAGAAAATCCTGTCCCCGGCCACGAATGCCCGGGTTCCCAGCATTGAGCAAATGGCCTGTGCATTGCTGTCTGTATGCAGTCTGACGTCTGACAGATCGCAGTCATAGCGTTTAGCGTAAAAACTCAGCAACTCGTCGGGCAGCGGATCACCGCCGTCACCCATCGCAGAAAACGAGCCTTCGAACCAGTGCGGTTCGAGACGATGACGCAGTTCCTCATCATCATAAGCTGTATCGCGATATGTCATATTCCGTTTTCCAACACCCGTTTTCCCCAACCTCCCGACAATAGGGATCAAGGCTTAAGCAAATGCTGAAGAACGCGGTTAAGGACTGCTTAATATTTCAGCCGAGAGTCAGAGCCGGTCGACAAGTCCGGACAATTGGGCCTAGAATTGAACAGAAAAAAATCAGGGGGAACGACGTCATGACAATTCTGCTGCAGATGGCCCGGCGGGCGGCGACGATATCAAACGAGGCTTTACCCGATGATGTGTCGCATGCAGCACGTCGTTGCGTCGTCGACTGGTTTTCTGCCGCTATACCCGGCAGTGTCGAGGCACCGGCCACCCTTTTGCGCAAATCAATGGCTGATGAACTTGGTCATGGTCGTGCACGTCTGTTACCGGATGGTCTGGCGGCTCCGGCCCGTTCGGCGGCTTTCATTAACGGGGCGGCTTCTCACACCATCGAATTCGATGATATTTACAAACCGGGGCTTTATCATCCGGGCTCGCCGGTAATTGCCGCTGTTCTGGCAATTGCCCAGTCCGAGGGACTCTCCGGTGACCGCTTCCTGCGGGGCGTTGTCTGCGGATATGAGCTGTCGAACCGGATTGCAGAGGCAATTCAGCCCTCCCATTATGAATTTTTTCATACGACAGGAACTGTCGGCGCTATTGGCGCGGCTGCCGGCGCGGCTGCGGCGCTGGAATTGTCCGCGGGGCAGATCGCGCATGCCGTCGCAACCGCGGCGACCTTCTCCAGCGGTCTGCAACAGGCTTTCCGGGCTGATGCAATGACCAAGCCCCTGCATGCGGCACATGCGGCTGATGTCGGTGTGATGGCGGCACAGGCTGCACGTCACGGGGTTACCGGGGCGATGGATATTCTGGAAGGGCCGGTTGGGTTCGGCGCTGCCCTGACCAAAGGGGTGGATTGGGAGCAGGCTGTTGAGCGTCTCAATTCCGGCTACACGATGCTTCAGATCACACAGAAGAATCACACCTGTTGTGGTCATACCTTTGCGGCGGTCGATGCGGTTCTGAAACTGCGGACAGATCATGGCCTGAAAGCTGATAATGTCGCGAAGATCAAGGCAGGAACCTATTCGAAAGCTCTGGATGTCTGCGCGACAACCGACCCGCAATCGCCATATCAGGCAAGGTTCAGCCTGTCTTATTGTCTGGCGGCGGCGCTGGTGACCGGAGGCTGTCGTCTGGCTGCATTCACGCCGGAGCGTCTGTCCGACCCGGTGATACGGGATGTCATGACGAGGGTGGAAGCCTCTGTTGACGAGACAGCCGACAGACTGTTCCCGTCAACCCGGTCGGCCCTGGTTGAAATTACGACAACCGGTGGTCAGGTCGTCTCTCATCATGCTCCTGCCCGTCGGGGTGACCCGGAAGATCCGCTCAGTGATGCAGAAGTTACAGACAAGCTGACCGATCTGGCGGCGCCTGTCTTCGGTGTCGCAGGTGCGCAGGCGTTGGCGGATCAGTTGTGGTCTCTGGATCAGGCACCTGATCTGGGCAGGCTGTTCGGCGATAAACCGAAGGCTGCCTGATCTCAGTCTGCAGGTATGGGGTGCAGCGGGAGCCGTACGGTTGCCGTTGTGCCAATGCCGGTTCTGCTGGTCAGGCTGAATTCGCCCTGCAGAATTTCGGTCAGTGATTTTACGATACTGAGACCAAGGCCGGTGCCCTGATGACTGCGTTCGAGCACTGATTCTACCTGCTCGAATGGTTCCTGAACCCGGATTAATTCATGGTCGGGAATGCCGATGCCTGTATCGGAAACCGAGATTTCAACGTGTTCATCAGCCAGTACGGTCATGACAGAAATAACGCCACCCGCCTCGGTAAATTTCACGGCGTTGGACAGCAGATTGACGAGGATCTGGAAGATTGCCCGGTTGTCGGTGTGAACCTCTGGCAATGTATGTGAAATCTGTATTTTCAGATTCAGATTCCGGTCACGTATCTGGCGTTCAAACAGACGGCGGCAACGATCTGAAATATCGACCAGACTGACGGGTTCGAAAACCGGTTCCCACGATCCGGCTTCTACTTTTGAAAGATCGAGAATGTCATTAATGAGGGCAAGCAGGTGATTGCCACTCGACATGATATCTCCGACATATTCACGATATTGTGGCGCACCGATAGGGCCGTAAAGTTCGCTCTGGATCAACTCGGAGAATCCGATGATGGCATTCAGCGGCGTGCGGAGTTCATGGCTCATTGATGCCAGAAAGTCGGATTTTGCACGGTTTGCCGACTCCGCCAGTTCCTTGGCCTCACGCAGTTCGATGGCCTGAAGCCGCTCCTGTGTGATGTCCTGACCGGTGCCAAGATACCCGGTGACCTTGCCGTCCGGGTTGGTAACCGGCTTTGCACTGATCCTGGCAAATACCCGTTTGCCATCGTCTCGCCGGAAACCAACTACTGCATTCCGGAATGGTTTTCCTGCCCGGGTTGCAGCATCAACCTCGGTTCCATTTTCACTGACTCTTTCTTTGATTGGCAGGTTACGCATGACCTCGCCTTCGACCTGCTCCGGTTTCAGACCAGAGAATTCATAGAAACGGGAGGACATCATTCTGTAGCGGAGTTTGCCTTTGGTATCGAATGTCGCTTCCCAGAACCAGTCAGTGCTGATGTCTGTAAAGGACCGGAACCGGGCTTCGCTACTGGCAAGCCGCTGTTCGATTTCCTTATAGGCGGAAATGTCTGTCGCGACAGAAACCAGACTGCCGTCCTGGGTGAGGCTTTCGCTGACAGTTAACCAGGCACCAGAGGGTGTTCTCGTCTCGAGGCGCTTCAGGGGCTTTAGCGATGTGAACTGGGTGTCATCGCTGGCAACACCACCGTGATAGAGGACGCCGGTTTCCTTGTAATATTTGCGTCGCATCGTCTCGATGGGGACGCCAGGCTGAAGCAGATGAGCGATTTCCGGATAAATTTCCCGATAACGCTGATTGCAGGTGACCATGATGCCATCCGGGCCAATCAGGCGAAATCCGCTTTCCATGCTGTCGATGGCATTTTGCAGGAGTTCACGTCCGCGCTCGACTTCTTCCTCAATATGCTTGCGGTCGGTGATGTCCTGCGACACGCCGTTGACGCGGAGGATATTACCGTCTTCTGAATAGAAATATTGCCGGTAACTGCTTAGCCAGCGAACGGCACCATCTTTTCTGATAATCCGGAATTCAAGCCACTGTTCGTCGTCGTGATTTGCAGCCGAAGAATTGATAGTCCGGCCAGGAGTGTCTTTTTCATCAGGATGGATGTGGGACTGAAACAGCTCACGAGTTGGGGGGGCTTCTCCGGGCTCATACCCGAAAATCCGGAATTGTTCATCGGACCATTCAAGTTTTTCACTTGGAAAACGGATTGACCATGAACCTATACGTGCCAGCCGGTTGACGGCCCCGACTGTTTCAGTGCTACGTCGAAGGGCATCTTCGGTGGCTTTGATGTCGGTAACATCTGTTCTGAATGTGAGGATGTGACCGCTCGGCAGTACGTTGTCCTGTATCAGGAAAAAACGCCCGTCCCGGCTGCGGAGACCAAACCGGTTTTGTTCACCTCTGGAAAGCCTGCGTTTTCGGTAAGCGGTCAGACCACCGGAGATGGTCCCGTCAGAGGACGGAAAGCCGGAGCTGTTCGCGTCGCCAAGTGCAATGATCTCAGTAAAATGGAGGCCGACCAGATCCTGCGGCATAGAATTGTAAAGTTTTGCAAACAGGGCATTGCAGGTCACCAGCCTGTCGTCGGGATCATACAGTGCGCATCCATCCGGGTGATAATGCATAAAATCGCTGATGAGTGCGGTAGAATTTGCAAAGGGGACGGTGTGTTTACTGGATGTCACGTCCCGCATCAGTGCACAGCCACCACCATCCCGGAACGGATAGCGATGGCGTTCGTACAGCCGGCCGCTTCTGGATACATGCTGTGTGACGGTCGGGGTGGCGAGGTTTCTGATCTCGTCGATATTGGTTTTTCTGGTTTTCTCGTCGGTGATGATCCCAAGCGTTCCTGATTCCGTCAGGATATGGGTCAGCTCCTCAAGCTTCATACCAATGTAAAGATTTTCCGGTGCCGTATCGACCAGCCGACGATACCGGTCATTTATATAGATAATACGGAGATCAGCATTCCAGGCGCAGATTGCCACATCGACCAGTTCGGCAATTTCTGCGAGATGAGCAGAAGTGCAGATATTGTCGATTCCCTGAATCAAAGCGCAGTTAACCTCGCTGAAGTCATCACTGTTCCCTAATTTCAATACAACAGTCGCTTGAGATTGTGCGCTGTCTGTCTACTCTGCCCTTACCTCACCTGAGCAACAAGTCTAAGGCATCAGACCATGCAAATGAACCGCATAGCGAATAGGTATTTTTACGGATGGGCCAAATGAAGGGAGCGCTAGAAGGGGTCCGTGTTCTTGACCTGTCCCGTGTTCTGGCCGGCCCATGGTGCGCAATGGTGCTGGGTGATCTAGGTGCTGATGTGATCAAGGTGGAAAATCCGGGCGGGGGCGATGATACGCGCCGCTGGGGGCCGCCTTATGCGGGGGGAGAATCCGCGTATTATCTATGTGCGAACCGAAACAAGAAAAGCCTGGTTGCAGATTTCAAGAATGAAGAATCTCTGGCGTTACTGCGGGAACTGGCCGACAAGGCCGATGTTGTCGTGGAGAATTTCAAACTCGGTGGTCTGAAAAAATACGGCCTCGATTATGAGACACTGAGCAGTTCCAATCCCGGCCTCGTTTATTGCTCCATTTCTGGCTATGGCCGCACCGGCAAGCGGGCGGCTGAACCGGGTTATGATTTTGTCATTCAGGCGGAAGGTGGCCTGATGTCGATTACCGGTGATCCGGAGGGGGAGCCGCAGAAAGTCGGTGTGGCGATTGCTGACCTGTTCACCGGTGCTTCCGCGGCTCAGGCGGTTCTGGGGGCTTTGTTCTCCCGGTTCCGGACCGGAAAGGGCCAGCATATCGATATGGCGCTGCTGGATTGCCAGCTGGCCATGCTATCGAATGTTGGCAGCAGCTACCTGGTCACGGGCGAGAGCGCGAAACGCTACGGTAATTCCCATGCGACGGTGGTGCCTTATCAGGCAATGGAAGCTTCTGACGGTCATTTTGTGATCGCAATCGGTAACGACAGGCAGTTTGCGACACTTTGCCGGGAAGTTCTGGGGCGGCCTGACCTCGCCGCAGATGAAAGATTTGCCGGCAATCCCGGTCGCATCGTCAACCGGGAGGCGTTGCTGGTTGAACTGTCTGCTGTCTTCCGGACTCGCCCGCGGGATCACTGGATCACCGCCATGCGTCAGCATACGCTTCCCGTTGGTCCGATCCGGGGAATTGACGAGGCATTGTCCGCGCCGGAAGCCCTGGAACGGGGAATGGTCCTCACAGTCGATCACCCGACAGCCGGTGAACTGAAGCTCGCCGGCTCACCGCTGAAATTATCAGGCACACCGGTTGTTGATCCGTCACCGCCGCCATTGCTTGGTCAGCATACAGCTGAACTGCTGATGTCTGATCTGGGCTGGGAAGCAGCGCGTGCGGCGGCCTATTGCACGACAATGGGACTCAAGCCATAGGCAGGTTGCCCTGATTCAGGATTTCTGAACCAGGGTAACACCGATCATGGCGTCGCGGGTAACCAGAGCCGCCAGGTCTTCTGCTGACATATCTTCTGTACCCTCAGGCCGTTCGGGTAAAACCAGATAGCGAAGGTCCGCTGTTGAGTCGTGGACACGGACTTCCTTGTTTGCCGGAATTTCAGTGCCGAATTCCTTCAGAACTTCCCGGGGTTCACGAACGGTGCGGGTACGATAATTGCGGCTTTTATACCAGTCCGGCGGAATCCCAAGGAGCGGTTTCGGATAGCAGGAACAGAGCGTGCAGACGACGACATTGTGAACATCCGGGGTGTTCTCAACCGTGTAGAGAACAGTATCTCCCATCTCGACTCCATATTCAGCGACGGCTGTATTCCCGTCACGGAGAAGAAGCTCGCGGAAGTCCGGGTCCGTCCAGGCACGGGCGACAACCGAAGCGCCGGCTTCCGGACTGCGGCTGTCCAGTATCTCCAGACTGCGACGGAATTCGTCGGCGGTGAAAACCCCTTTTTCAATCAGCAGCTCCCGGATCGCCATTTCTTCAATGGCAAAATCATTGAGGCTTTCCTCTTCGTCGGGAACGAATGTCTTGCTGTGATCGTGGCCGTCATGCGGCATGGTCTGCTCCTTTTTGCACCGGCTCCAGCCAGTGTTGATAAATCTCGATATCCAGGCTGTCGTCCGGCGCACCCTTGTAGTCGGGCCATGCTTCGTCCTGCCGGAAGCGGACCCGGTAGAGGTTCTGCTTCGGCAGGCCGTCGCCATAGACCGAGTAGGATTCGGGATTGCCGAAGGCGCCGATTACATCAGCGATTACACCGGTTTTTCCACGGATGTAGAAAGGGGTGCGGATATGTCCTTTCGGATAGTCCTGTCGCACCCTGACCTGATCGCCAATTTTAAACCGGGTGGCCATCAGCTTCCCTCCAGGCCAAGGCGCTGCCGGATTTCAGTTTTTCGCCTGTCGATTTCGTCGCCTGTCAGCACGTCGCGATCAATCACTACTTTGCGGACAGCGGTGATCCATTTCTCATAATAGGTATAGGTTTCGTATTTTTCCTGCCCCATGGTTTCGATGGCATGGCGCAGTGCATCAGAGCGCATGATCCGGCGTTTCTGGTCTCCCAGCAGGGTCCGGATTGAATCGACCCGCTTTTCCCACGGGGCCAGGATATGCTCTGACTGATCAATCGGGCCACCATCAAGACCGCCCATATCGTGATAGCCGCGATGTGGTGCCTTTGTCTCGGCCATGTCTGCATCTCCCTGATTTTGTTTCAGAAAGAAGTCTAGACCTGTCAGCCGGATGTGGAAAAGATCATTTAAACGATTTTATCATCATCGCATGGCGAAGCAGCGGGGAGGCTGCTTGATGAAGCCATGTCCGAAGATGCTGTCCTTACCCGGCTGGCCAAGATCCACGGTGTTGGGAATCAGGAGTTTCCGCAGGCTGGCTGGTGATCCTTCTGCCCCGTTTGCCATCTCGGCAGCGGCCAGTGCCGTTACAAAAGGTGCGGCAAAGGATGTGCCGTTCTGATACCGCCCGCCACCGGGCACAGCGGCCCAGACTCTGACGCCGGGCATGGCGAAGTCGATATAGGGGCCCTGATTGGCAGCAGTGTAGATTTTCGCATCATGATTCAGGGCTGTGACGGCAATGGTTTCATCATAGGCGGCGGGGTAGGCGGGAGCTGCTTTCCGACCGCCATTTCCGGCAGCCGCAACCATTACAATGCTGCGTCGGGCAGCCGCCTCGACGATCTTGCGAATTACAGCGTTGTCCGGTCCGGAAATCGACAGGTTGATGACCTGGACATCGCTGTCGAGCAGCCAGTTCAGTGCCTTCGTAAGGGCACGGGCACTGGCAGCGCGCTTACCGGATTTTTTCTCGTAGAAGATATTTGCGGCGTACAGCCTGGCACCCGGCAATATCCCTCCCCAGTCAGGTCCACCGATGAGAATTGAGGCAACGGCAGTGCCATGATCGTGTGAGCCGGGGTCATGGCGATTGCCGATGAAGGATTTTGCGACAAGGTCCCGGCCTTCAAACGCAGGATGCGCGGCATCGACAGATCCGTCGATCATGCCGATCCGGGCGCCAGTACCACATTGGGCCGTACTGCGTGGCCATCCCATGAAGCCACGGGGGGTGTCGGTTTTGCCGACTGCTTCAACAAACAGGTGATTGTAGTCAGAGGTCAGGCCGGGCGCGTGCTTCTGTATGGCAGCAAGAACGTCGTCGGCAGTTTGGCCTCTTGGTACTTTCAGCCCGGCGACAGTCAAGTCGAGAGCAGAAAGGGTGTCGATCCCCGTGACCGAAAGGCCCAGCGCCCGGGCCGCAGTCTTTATCTGATGTGCGGGACCCGCAGCGAGAATACTATCAGGCTCTATCCCGTTATCCTGTCCGTCACTTTTTCCAGTCTGTGCGCCGGTAGGTACGGAGTTCCGGGCGCGGTCAACGCCTACCACATTGCCGTCTTTGTCATATCGTTGAATTCGGATCTCGGATGCGGCAAAACTCTGGGTCAACAGAGAGGCCCCAAGCAGCAGTGCGGCGGACAGAGAGACCAGCTTTATGCCGTTGAATGCTCTGTTCTGCATGGCTCGTTTGCCTTTCTCTGTTTCGGATGTTCGCGCCATAGGATAATGCGGGTTCGCATGCTGTTAGGCTATACGTAGATTCCGTGGTTTCACGGTCCGTATTTGGCTATGCACAAACATTCATGCTGCAATGCAATAAAAGCAGTTCTCGATTCCGGCCGGCAGGACTATATCCGCCCCGTCAGCGAGTGCTGGCGTTTCGCAACAGACAACACCGGCAGCGCCAGGATGTCGCATGACAAAGGACAGACACTGATGAACAGCTACCATCAGAATCCAGGTCTTGCCGCCATTCCGTCTTCGGTTTGGGGCGGGGCTTTCGAAGAAATCGTTATTCTGGTTCGCACGGCAGCCAGAAAGATCGAAAAAGCAGCCATGGGCTTTGGCATGGCTTTGCGTAATCGCAATGCCTATCGTCAGCTGAAGGCGCTGGACGATCGCCTGCTTTCGGATATCGGGTTTGCCCGCCTTCCGGACGGCAACGTCATTCAGGTTTTGCGCAAGTAATTTTGGCGCATCAGCGCCCGACCGGTGTTCTCCCCCCTTGAACATCCCTGCCGGTCCGGCGCTTCGAAACGGCTCTCCGCCTCCCCGGAGAGCCGTTTTTCGTTTCGGCTTTGATTTATATTTTTACCTGACCTGCCGGAAAATGATCGCTGTCAGACCGGGCGGCGCGCCTTGAGGGCTGCCGTCAGCGTACCATCGTCGAGGTAATCAAGTTCACCCCCGACCGGGACACCATGTGCCAGACGGGATACATCGACACCGCTTCCCGTCATTCTGTCGGAAATATAATGTGCGGTGGTCTGTCCATCGACTGTCGCATTGAGTGCCAGAATAACTTCCGTCACGCCGGTTGACCGAACGCGGGCCACAAGTTCCGGAATGGCGAGATCGTCGGGGCCGACACCATCCAGTGCGCTGAGTGTGCCACCCAGAACGTGGTAGCGGCCGACAAAGGCATGGGCACGTTCCAGTGCCCAGAGGTCTGCAACATCCTGAACAACGCAGATACGCGAACCGTCGCGCCGTTCATCTGCGCAAATTCCACAGGGATTGGTACTGTCGACATTCCCGCAGGTGCTGCAGATCGTAACCGTCGAGGCTGCGGCCTGCAGTGCGTCAGACAGCGGGGTCAGCAACTGATCACGGTTCTTGACCAGATGCAGCACGGCACGTCGTGCCGAGCGCGGGCCAAGGCCGGGCAGTTTTGCCAGCAGCGATATCAGCCGCTCGATCTCGGGACCGATCATCTCAGAATGGCAGCTTGAACCCCGGCGGAAGCTGCAGGCCGCCGGTGACTTCTGCCATCTTTTCCTGTGCCCGCGCCTCTGACTGACGTTTCGCGTCATTGATGGCGCTGACGATCAGATCTTCCAGAACCTCGACATCTTCAGGGCCGGACAGCAGGGCCGGGTCGATGCGAACAGCGCGTGCCTCACCCTTGCCGTTCAGGGTTACCTTTACTGTTCCGGCGCCGGACTGGCCGGTAACCTCAATGGCGGACAGTTCTTCCTGCATCTGGGCCATCTTGCCCTGCATTTCCTGCGCCTGTTTGAGCATTTGCCCGAGATTTTTCATATGTCACCTTCTGTCTGATCAATGTCCGGGGCGTCTTCGGGGTCAGCTTCAGCATCCAGTTCTGCGTCAGGCCCGATATCCCGGACAGCTTCTATCTGGGCGCCGGGAAAGGCTTCCAGCAATGCCCGGACCGTCGGGTGCTGACTGGCTTCATCAAACCGTACCTTCAGTTCGGCATCCCGTGCCTCAATAATTGATGGCAATGCCTCGGCTTCATCCGTGGCGACCGTTATCATCCAGTTATCGCCGGTAAGCTGCCGGAGTGCCGCACTCAGTTTTGGTGCGAGGTCCGCAGGGGCGCCCTCGGCAAAGCGGCATTCAATACGGCCTTTGGCAATCGTAACCGGGCGTACCCAGTTACGGACCTGGCTGGCCAGCAGTCCTTCGCGACCTTCGGTCAGCGTGGCAATGACTGCTTCTATGGAATCGATCGCACGGGGAACTTCTGCAGCAGCGGCCTCTGGCTCGGCCTGAAGCATTGCAGCCGAGGCGCTGCCACCATTGCCACCACCGCCACCTCCACGGGGAGCGCCTCCTGCAGGCGGGCCCGCCGGAATGGTGCCGCCACTGGACAGAGTTCGCAGGGCTTCTGCCGGATCCGGCAGTTCGCTGGCATAAGCCAGCCGGATAAACAGCATCTCGGCGGCCTGACGCGAATCCGGGGCCTGTTCGATTTCGCCAAGTCCCTTCAGCAGCATCTGCCAGTTCCGGGTCAGAACAGCCATGCGCAGACTGGTAGCCATTTCGCCACCACGGATACGCTCAGCCTCCGGTGCATTCTCGCTGGCGGCATCGGGGGCTGCCTTCAGGCGGGTCAGCCAGTGTGTCAGGTCCAGCATGTCCTGCACCACGATCAGGGGATCGGCGCCACTGGAATACTGATCGGCAAACAAGGTAAGGGCAGCGGCAATGTCGCCCTTCATCAGCAGGTCATAAAGATCGAAGATCAAAGCGCGGTCGGCCAGACCCAGCATGTCGCGAACCTGTTCGGCGCTGACCTTGCCGGCACCGTGGGAAATCGCCTGATCCAGCAGTGACAGACCATCACGGACCGAGCCGTCAGCGGCGCGGGCGATCAGCGACAGTGCTTCGTCTTCAAGTTCGGCATTCTCTTTGACGGCGATACCGGCGAAATGCTTGCTCAGGGTATCTGCGTCGACGCGGCGGAGGTCGAAACGCTGGCAACGGGACAATACAGTAACCGGGATCTTGCGGATTTCCGTCGTTGCGAAAATAAACTTCACATGCTCCGGCGGCTCTTCCAGAGTTTTCAGCAGACCGTTGAAGGCCTGCCGGGAGAGCATGTGGACCTCATCGATGATATAGACTTTATACCGGGCAGAAACCGGGCGGTAGCGAACGCTTTCAATCAGCTCACGGACATCATCGATACCGGTCCGGCTGGCGGCATCCATTTCCATGACATCGACATGCCGGTCCTCGGCAATGGCGCGGCAATTGTCGCACTGGCCACAGGGGGTGATGGTCGGGCCACCCTTGCCATCGACACCTGTACAGTTCAGGGCGCGGGCAATGATACGGGCGGTTGATGTCTTACCGATGCCACGGACCCCGGTCAGCACAAAGGCATGAGCAATCCGTCCGGTATCAATGGCGTTTGTCAGGGTGCGCACCAGCGCTTCCTGGCCAATCAGTTCGGCAAAGGTCGAGGGCCGATACTTTCGGGCAAGGACGCGGTAGTTGGGGTCGCCGTCTGTTGTCATGAATTGGTATCGCCGGTCATGCGGTCACGGATCCCGTGGTCGGCAGTGCCCGGTGGGGCGACTGCGAAAAGCCCGAAGGCGGGAGACCGGAACGACCCGGGAGGAAACTCGTTGCGGCTGCTTCCGTCAGGACCTGACCGGGTTGGCGAGACTCCCGTCCGCCCGATCTCCCACCCTTTATATCGTCTCTGTGAGCAGAACGCGCAAGCATGAATGCCGAGATTATTCGACCTCGATGCGGCCAACGAAACCGAGGGAGGTATAAAGAATAAAGCGACCCTGAATTTCGAAGACGCCGCGTTCGGTCGGAACAAAGTACATTTCCCGCGTTTCGCCGGAGGGAATCAGCAGTTCATCGAGCCGCGGCTGTTCAAAGCTATGGTCACCTGAAGTGACTGTCTTGATGGCGATAGTCTTGTAAAATTCGTCTGCCGCGATGCTCTGGGTCGTCCAGTTGAAATTCCGGACAACCAGTTTGTAGGGCTTGTTGACTTCCAGTGACAGATAGGTCGGTTCCACACCGTAGTCGGCGCCCAGTGTCATTTTGATCTCGGTTGCCTTGTTCCAGTCGGCTGCAGCAATGACCGCAGCAGGATCGGCAACATCATGGGGGCGTGCGCTGAACTCATCCAGTACACTAGCATTTTCACAAGCGCCAAGCAGCAGAACTGCGGCCAATGCGACTGAAATCAAACGTCCGGTCATCTTGGTCCCCCAGAGAAACAGGATGGTGAAATAGGCCCATCCTGCAAACGAATCGGATGAGAGTCTAGAAGACAGGGAATCTGCAAGCAATAAGCAATGCAAAGCCTGTGCTTGGAACTGCTCGGAAGCTGTGACAATTTTCCCATTATGAGGAATCCAAATTTCTTTTCACAGGTTGTCTATGACCGTGCTGCCCAGTTCAGGGCAGATCACGCGAAACTGGATGGCCTGCTCTCCGGCCCGGCGCGTATCGTTCCGGTCTGGCGAAATATGAGCATGATGGTGAGGCTGGATAAGCCGCAGGCATTGTTTTTGCAGGACCTGCCGGACGGGGATCTGTTCGACAGGGACTCCGGCTATATCTTTCTCGGAATGTTCAACGAGGCGGCTTACTTTGCTGTCGATATCAGTTCGCGGGATGATGCGCCGGCACGTGTTGGTGCAGAGATTGCCGATCTGCGGGAAATCGGCGGGCATCTGACGCATGAGGAAGCATCGCTGCTCGCTCATGCGCGGGCCATGGTCTACTGGCACACACGCCATCGCTTCTGCGGTGTCTGTGGAGCGCCGACGGAAGCCCGGGACGCCGGGCATATGCGGGCCTGTACCAACCCGGATTGCCGGACGCCGCATTTCCCGCGCACGGACCCGGCGGTCATCATGCTGATCCATCACGGTGACCGCTGTCTTCTCGGGCATCATCAGCGATGGGATACGCCGATGTATTCAACACTTGCCGGGTTTGTTGAGCCTGGCGAGAGCCTGGAAGACGCGGTCCGGCGCGAGGTAAAGGAAGAAGCCGGTATTACGGTTGGTCAGGTAACCTATCATTCCTCTCAGCCCTGGCCGTTTCCGGCCTCGATCATGCTGGGTTTCTATGGCGAGGCCGAATCGACAGACATCAGCCTTGAAGATGATGAGTTGCAGGACGCCCGGTGGTTTACCCGCGAGCAGTTGCGAGACCCCGAAAGCGTCGGCATTCATCTGCCGCGCGCCATTTCGGTGTCCCGCCGTCTGATAAATGACTGGCTGGACGAGGGTGCCTGACCCCGCAGCTTAGCCTTTCAGACGGAAGGGATGCTTCGGATAGGTGCCGATGATTTTCATCTTGCTGGAGAAGTATTGCAGCTCGTCAAAGGCGAGGTCGACATTCTTCTCCGCCGGGTGCCCTTCGATTTCCGCATAGAACTGGGCAACCGTGAAGCTCGCATCGACGATGTAGCTTTCGAGTTTGGTGATGTTGACGCTGTTCGTCGCGAAACCACCGAGGCTTTTATACAATGAGGCCGGTACACTGCGGACCTGGAAAATCAGGCTGGTCATGCAGGGGCCGTCGCGCAGATCCGGTTCTTCCCGACGCCGGGACAAAACGACAAACCGTGTGGTGTTGCCAATCCGGTCTTCAATACGGCCACGCAGAGACTGCAGCCCATAGGTTTCACCGGCAAGGCTGGAGGCAATCGCGGCAATTGTCGGATCGCCGAGTTCGGCCACTTCGCTGGCGGCGCCAGCCGTATCGCCCCGCTGCACAGCCTTGATGCCCAGTTCTGCAACCAGATCCCGGCATTGCGCCAGGGCCTGCTCATGACTGCGGACTTCGCGGATCTGGTCCAGTGTTGCACCCTCAACAGCCAGCAGCTGATGCTGAACCGGCTGGAAATGCTCGTCGATAATATAAAGGTTCGAATTCGGCAGCAGATGATGAATGTCTGCCACCCGGCCGCCAAGTGAGTTTTCGATCGGGATCATGGCCAGATCGGCATCGCCGTCTTCGACTGCGTTGAAGGCCGCTTCAAAGGTGGCGTAGGCAACCGGTTCCATCTTTGGAAAAACATTGGCGCAGGAAAGATGGGAGTAAGCCCCCGGCACGCCCTGATATGCGATCCGGCCTTCACGGCCGGCGCGATGCATCTGATGTTCGTTTTCCATTCGACTGACCTTTTCCTCGTCGCCAAATTCCAGCCAGGCTGGCGTCACACCGAGCAGACGCCCGGCAAGTACAATGCGGCGGCGCGGCGGATCTACCGCGCCGGTTTCCCAACGGTTCACGGTCGGCTGCGTGACCTTGAGGCTCACCGCAAGATCCTGCTGTGTCATTCCCGCACGTTTGCGTGCGCGTCGGAGGCGCTGACCGAAACCATTCATGCGAAGGTTTTATCTATATGCATAATATACGTCAACTGTATATTATAGCTAGATTCATATCTGGGGTACCATCAGCAGTCCGCTCGGGCTCAGGCATGACAAAAGGTTCCGGGCTTGATGCCGGTTGGGAGGGTGAAAATAGCGGGAAGTGAGGCAGGCGCAGAGAAAAAGGCCCTGAGGAATTAACGCGGGGTCAGGGCGTCCCGTGCCCGCTCCAGATCTTCCGGTGTGTCGACACCAAGCGGTGCTGCCTTTACCAGAGAGAGGCCCAGAGACATGCCTGCTTCCAGTGCGCGCAGCTGCTCCAGCCGCTCCCGGCGCTCAAGAACACCGGGCTTCAGGGAGACAAAACGTTCCAGGGCTGCGCGACGGTAGGCATAGATACCAATGTGATGATAAAGCGGGCCGTCCCCGCTGGGGGCGGTGGCACGGGTGAAATACAGGGCGCGGGCGACAGTCTGTCCGTCTTCCAGTCCGGCAATGGCCTTCACGACATTCGGGTTTGTCCGTTCTTCGGGGCGGGTGATTTCTACGGCAACAGTGCCGATATCAATTGAGGGGTCGTCCAGCGGTCGCACGGCTGCGCGGGTTGTCGCGGGCTCGATGGTTGGCAGGTCACCCTGAAGGTTGACGATGATGTCATGCTGTCCATCCGGGTCGATTTCCTTCAGCGCCTGAAAAACCCGGTCGGAACCGGAAGGCAGATCGGGGTCGGTCATGACGGCCTCGCCGCCAGCGGCCAGGACCGCATCCGCGACCTCCTGTTCCGAGCAGGCGATGACCACCCGGCCGATATCTGCTTCGAGTGCGCGGTCACGGACATGCAGGATCATCGGGCGTCCGTGAATGTCGGCGAGTGGCTTTCCCGGCAGGCGCTGGGAGGCCATCCGTGCGGGGATGATAACGACAGGATTTGTTTTTTCAGTCATGCCGATAAGATAACCGTGAGGGCCGGTTGTGAAAATAGCTGGAATCAGGTGGCGGATGACGTTGGACAGCCGCGATGGGGTTCGGTATAAAACGGCGCGTTTCGGGACAAGCAGAAGACTGAAGGAAAACCATGTCCGGCATCGAACTGAACAAGATTTTTGGCGCTGTCATTCTGGCAATGCTTATTGCAATGGTCGCAGGCCTTATCAGCCGTGTCCTGGTCCCGACAGGTGGTCATGGCGGCGAAGATCGCATTATCGCCTTTGTACCACCGGAAGTGGCCTCGTCTGGCGGTGAAGCCGCGCAGGAAGTTGCTGAACCGGCGATTGAAACATTGCTGGCTGCAGCCGACGTTGCGTCCGGCGAAAAGATTTTCAAAAAATGTGCGGCCTGCCACGACCCGGCAAATGGCGGTGCCAACAAGGTTGGTCCGGCACTCTGGGGTATTGTGGGTCACGATATCGCGGCTATTCCGGGCTTTGCCTACTCCGATGCCCTGACCGAAAAAGAAGGTTCCTGGACTTTCGAATCACTCAGCGCTTTCCTCAAGAAGCCGCGTGAATGGGCTCCGGGCACCAAGATGGGCTTTGCCGGTCTTTCCAAGATTGGCGACCGTGCTGACGTGATCGTGTATCTGCGCTCCCTGAGCGACAGTCCGGTTCCGCTTCCTCAGTAACAGAAATTTCCTGCGGGCCCTTTATGATGTTCAATGCCTGCCCGCAGGAATTTATCGATCTGGCGAATGATCTGGCGGATACCGCCGGACCCATCGCCCGGCTTTATTTTCGCAGTGATATCGAGATCGACCGGAAGTCCGATGCGTCGCCGGTAACCATTGCCGACCGCGAAGTCGAATCGGCGATGCGTGATCTGATTACGGAACGTTTTCCCGACCACGGCATTTTCGGTGAAGAACACGGATCCGAAAACCTCGACGCAGAGTTCGTCTGGGTTCTCGACCCGATTGACGGAACCGGTGCTTTTGTGACGGGGATGCCGATTTTCGGTACCCTGATTGCCCTGCTGCACCGTGATCAGCCATTGCTGGGCATTATCGACATGCCGGTGCTGCGTGAACGCTGGGTTGGCGGACTGGGAATGGAAACGACCTTTAACGGCGCGCTCTGCCGTACCCGGCCGGCGACGTCCCTGTCAGAAGCCAGCGTTTATACTTTCTCCCCCGACAGTTTTGATCGTCCTGATCTCGGCCGGTTTGACCGTGTGCGGAAAGTTGCCCGTACTGTCCGCTATGGCGGTGATTGCTATTCCTATGGTCTGCTGGCCAGCGGACATGTGGATGTGGTGATCGACGCCAATATGAAACCCTACGATTACTGTGCAATGCTGGCGCCTATTCAGGCTGCGGGCGGGCGCATTACCGACTGGCATGGTCAGCCGCTCGACCTGAATTCAGACGGGCATGTACTGGCCTGTGCCAGTGAACAACTGCATGCGGAAGTGAGCAAGCTGCTGACGTCGAGCTGATTTCAGGCCTGACGTTGATCGAGTGACAAGGGGACAAAAATGTCGGCGGACAGTCGCTATACCAAACTTTTTCCGGTTTCCTGGGATGAAATGCATCGTGACGCGAAGGCCCTTGCCTGGCGGCTGGTAGAGCTTGGTCCCTGGAAAGGTATCATTGCGGTAGCGCGGGGCGGGCTGGTTCCGGCGGCGGTTGTCGCCCGTGAACTGGACGTTCGCCTGATCGATACGGTCTGCGTGTCTTCCTATGCCGATATGAAGGAAGGCAATCTGAAGATCAGCCAGAAAGAAGCCCATGTGCTGAAGGGCTTTGAAGGCGACAGCAAGGGCTGGCTGGTTGTGGATGACATGGTTGATACCGGTCGCACCTACATGAAAATCCGGGAACTGTTACCGGACGCACATTTTGCGACGGTTTATGCCAAGCCGGAAGGCCGGGCACATGTCGACAGCTTCATTACAGAGGTCAGCCAGGACACCTGGATTCTACTGCCCTGGGATGCGGAACGCAGTCCGGCCCCGTCAGTCGCTGACCTTCACGCCAAGAAGTAAACTTCCCGCTGCAGTTACGGCGCTGTCTCTTGTATTGGCAGGCCGGGGCAACAATCTCCTGATGAACTGCTTATTGGGAGAGGATCATGATATTCGCAAGAATTTCCGCGCTGCTGGTCATCCTGGGCCTCGTTCCGGCCTGCGCTGTCGCCCAGAATCGTCTGTCAGAACTGAAGCTTCCTGACGGGCTGGAAATTACCAGCTTTGCGGAGGTCGATAACGCCCGCACACTGGTGGTTGTACCGGAACTTGATGTCATCTTCGTCGGATCCCGCGGCGAAACACTGCGCGCGGTGGTTGGCGGTGTTGCCGACAGTTCGGGTGGTGGCGATGTGATCGAGATTGCGCAGGGATTCAAATCGGTCAACGGGCTGGTCTGGCATAAGGGCGCGCTCTATATCGCCGAGCAGGACAAGGTTTCGCGCTGGGTCATTCCGGATCAGGATTCGCTCCGGAATTTCTCGCCGGACATTCTGTTCAGTGACCTGCCGGACAAGCGCCATCATGGCTGGCGTTATATGACCGTCGGACCTGACGAGAAGCTCTATATCGGTGTTGGTGCGCCCTGTAATATCTGCGCGGTCGAAGGGTATGAGGGCACGATTGTCCGGATGAACCTTGATGGCAGCAACCCGGAAGTTTTTGCAGAGGGGATTCGTAATACGGTCGGGCTGGCCTTCCACCCTGAAACCGGCGATCTGTTCTTCACCGATAACGGCGCGGACAATATGGGTGATGACAAACCGTCAGAGGAACTCAACCGGGCAACGAAAAGCGGTCAGCATTTTGGCTATCCCTATTTTGGCGGTGGTGATTTCCGGACTGCGCAGTTTGCAAAAGTCAGCCTGCCAGAGGCGCTGACCGGACCTGTTCAGACATTCGGAGCACATCAGGCACCGCTTGGCGTGCATCACTACCGCGGGTCAAACCTGCCTGCTGAATATCGCCGGGATGCCTTTGTCGCCCTGCACGGCTCATGGAATCGCACAGAACCTGCGGGCTATCGGGTCATGCGGGTGCGAATGGATGACACGGGCAAGGTGTTGGGCAGCGAAGTCTTCATTGATGGCTGGCTGAAAGACGGCTCCTACTGGGGACGGCCGGTGGATATTGACGAACTGCCGGACGGCTCCATGCTGATTTCAGATGATCATGGCGGGCGGATTTACCGGGTTCGGGCAAAATAACGGACAACCCGGGTTCAACTGAATCGTTCGTCGCCCGGCTGGTTCTGGCGTAACCGTGCTTTCAGCGACTCGATTTCTGCTGAAAGCTCCGCGATACGACCTTCATAGGCCAGCAATGTCGGTGCCAGTTCTGCTTCGGTGAAACGTGGGGTGATATGCTGCGGGCAGTTTGTATCCCAGGCTTCAATTGTGAACAGGACGGCACGTTCCGCCTTCGCCCGATAGTCCGGGATGGCCAGCGATGCCAGAAGATCAGGATCATCTTCGACGAAGCGGATGCGGCCCCAGATCTTGACCCGCCGCCGGTGTGCGTAATCCATCAGAAACAGATTGGCACGGTCATTTTCCCGGGAGTTGCCAATGGAAATATACTGGCGATTACCGGCAAAGTCGGCGAAAGCCAGCGTGCGTTCGTCCAGCGCCTTCAGAAAACCCTTCGGTCCGCCCCGATGCTGGATATAGGGGTAACCATCAGATGATGTGGTCGCGAGATAGAAGCTGTCGCGTTCAGCAACATAGGCGCGCAGGTCGTCATCAATCAGACTGCGCCAGCCATTCCCCTGTTCCATGCGGGCATAGCCGTCCCGCGATCCGCGCTTTTCCTGCTCCTGCTTTACGGCGGGGGTAAAGGCGATGTCACTTACATAGGTCTGCGTTGTCGGCACAACCGCCTCCTGTTTTCGTTTTCAGGTTTGTAAATAGACAGACCGGTCTATATATTCAAGTAACAAAATCATGAGGCAAACTGAATGGCAGTTTCATCAGGCAGGCGGGCGTCTCCGGCGCGGGACCGGTTGCTGGCAGCGGCGCAGGCCCGGTTTAACGAGGACGGTTATAATGGTGCGGGTATTGATGCCATTATTGCGGAGGCCGGTATTGCCCGCATGACCCTCTATAATCACTTTCCGTCGAAAGATGCCCTGATCGAGGCGGTGCTGGAACGTCGGCATCAGGACCTGACGGCCTGGGTCATGGAGGGGGTCAACAGACGGGCGGATGATCCGGCATTGCGTCTGCTGGCGGTCTTTGACGTGCTGGCTGACTGGCTCGGAAGTGACGGTTTTCGGGGCTGTCTGTTTGTCCGCGCAGTGGGGGAACTCGGGGTGTCCCATGACGCGGTACGTCAGGCTGCATCAGATCATAAGGGATGGTATCGGCGGTTTTTTATTGAGAATGCCGTGGCCGCATCCCTTCCCGATGCAACCGGGCTGGCTGATGATCTGCTGCTGTTGCTGGAGGGCGCCACGGCACGGGCGTTGGTTGATGGCGACGGCCGTGCAGAAGCCGGCCGGGCGAAACGAATTGCCACAATGCTTGTCGGTTCCGGCTGATCTTTCCCCGTGATCCGCTTATAGTCCCGGTCAGTCTAACAAGGGATGAACCAAGATGACGCTCAAGAAGGGTTACAAGAAGCTGGTTGAAGAGGCGATGGCCGATATCGAAACCATCACGGTTGAAGAAGGACTGAAGTTACAGGGTGACGAGGATGTGACCTTCTTTGATATCCGCGACGTGCGGGAACTGGAACGCACGGGGACAATTCCGGGTGCCGTTCATACGCCGCGCGGCATGCTGGAATTCTGGGTTGATCCGGAAAGCCCCTATTACAAGGACGTGTTCGGTACCGGCAAGAAGCTGGTATTTTTCTGTGCGGCAGCCTGGCGCTCTGCGCTGGCGGTCAAACAGCTGACCGATATGGGTGTGCCCCGCGTCTGCCATATGGATGGTGGCTTCGGCGCCTGGACGGAAGCCGGTGGACCGGTTGAGGAAAAACAGCGTAAGAGCTGAGCAGGAGGCTGGAGTTGCTTCAGGGGCTGAATACCTTCTTTTCCGGACATGATGGTGACCAGCATCTGGCTGCCGTCTTCCGGCAGGAGGAACGAAGCGGGCTGAAAGCTGCGATGATCGGGCGGACGATTGTCCTCCTGATCATTGGCCTCTGGCTTGGGCTGTCCCGAAACTATCCGCAGAACCTGATTATCGTTGCCGTTGTCATGACCTTCGTCTGTATCGGTCTGATACATCTGCAACTGCTTGGCTCGCGCTATGATTACAGCTGGGTCAAATATCTGTTCGCGACCATTGATGCGCTGATGCTGGGCCTGTGCATCGCCTTCACTGATCTCAGCGTTCTCGCGCCGGGGCTGGAGCCGGTGATGCTGTACCGGTTCGGTGTCTTTCCCTGGCTGGTTCTGCTGATTGCAGCGGCGGCTTTCGCCTATTCACCGGGGCTGGTGCTGTGGACCGGTATCTGTACCACTTTTGCCTGGATCGTCCCCTGGGTTCGGATCGTCGAACAGATGGATCGTGTTGTCGACTGGCGGGATATCCCGGTGGGGGCCACCCGCGAACAGTATCTCGCGATATTTTTTGACGACCACTTCATCGGATTTGGGTCGCGTGCACAGGAAGCCATTGCCCTGATACTGGTTACTCTGCTGCTGATGCTGGCGACCCGCCGGGCACGGGCTGTTGTTCGCCGTCAGGCAGAGAGTGACCGGGAGCGGGAAGTGGTCAACCGGACCTTCGGTCGCTATGTGCCGGCGGCTGTCGCAGATTCCCTGATCGCCGGGGGCGGAACGCTGGCACCGGTTGAACGGGAGGCCAGCGTTCTGTTCGTTGATATCGCAAAATTCACGACCATCGCCGAAAGCCTGAAGCCGGAGCAGGTTGTTGATATGCTGAATGCCTATTTCGATGTGGCGGCTGATGCGATTGCCCGGCATGGCGGTGTGATTAATCAGTTTCAGGGTGATGCGGTGCTGGCGACTTTCAATGTCCCGGTCGAGGATGATGCCCACGCCACCAACGCAGTACAGGCGGCGCTGGCGATTTGTGGTGCCGTCTCGGGGCGGCAGTTCGCCGGACAAAGCCTGCGTGTGCGGGTTGGCGTCAATACAGGGCCACTGATCGCGGGGAGTGTCGGCAGCCGGGGACGGCAGAATTATACGGTCCACGGTGACGCGGTTAATCTGGCCGCCCGACTTGAGAGCATGAACAAGGAATATGGGACGGATATCCTGTTGTCGGAGACGACCGTGCAGCAGGCGGGTGAGGGGTTCTCCTTCCGGGCTGTCGGAGAAGCCGAAATACGGGGTAAAACCGGCAGAGTTGCGCTCTATACGGTCACTTCGTGACGTTACAAGGCTTGTCGGCGGGCGCATCTTGCCTATACTCCGCCGCCCAGACGTAATCCCCATCTAACAGGAGCTGCGCCATGTCCAAAGGCGTCAAGAAAGTCGTCCTCGCCTATTCCGGTGGTCTTGATACCTCGATCATCCTGCGCTGGTTGCAGGACGAATATCAGTGCGAGGTTGTGACCTTCACCGCCGATCTCGGCCAGGGTGAAGAAGTCGAGCCGGCACGCGAAAAAGCCCGCCTGATGGGTATCAAGGAAGAGAACATCTATATTGATGATGTGCGCGAGGAATTCGTCCGCGATTTCGTCTTCCCGATGTTCCGCGCCAATGCGCTTTATGAAGGCACCTATCTGCTCGGCACCTCGATTGCCCGGCCGCTGATTTCCAAACGCCAGATCGAGATCGCCCGTGAAACCGGTGCAGATGCTGTCTGCCATGGTGCGACCGGTAAAGGTAACGATCAGATCCGGTTCGAACTTGGCTATTACGCCCTGAACCCGGACATCAAGGTTATTGCCCCCTGGCGTGAGTGGAACCTGACCTCGCGCACCAAGCTGATGGAATATGCCCGGGATCATCAGATTCCCATCGCCCGCGACAAGGAAGACGAACCGCCTTATTCGATGGATGCCAACCTGCTGCACATTTCCTATGAAGGCCGTGCACTGGAAGACCCGTGGGTCGGTGCCGAAGAAGGCATGTTCCTGCGCACGGTCTCGCCGGAAAAAGCTCCGGATGAGCCGACATTCGTCACGGTCTCTTTTGAACGTGGTGATGCGGTTGCGGTTGATGGCGTTGAACTCAGCCCGGCGGAACTGCTGACGAAGCTGAACGAACTGGCCGGCAAGAATGGCATTGGCCGGGAAGACATTGTCGAGAACCGTTTCATCGGCATGAAATCCCGTGGCATCTATGAGACACCGGGCGGCACCATTCTGTCGAAGGCTCACCGGGCCATTGAGACGCTGTGCCTTGACCGGGGTGCGATGCACCAGAAAGACGAGATCATGCCGCGCTATGCGGAACTGGTCTATAACGGCTTCTGGTTCTCACCAGAGCGGGAAATGCTTCAGGCTCTGATCGACGAAAGCCAGAAGAAGGTTGCCGGTGACGTTCGCCTGAAACTCTACAAGGGTAATGTCATCGTTGATGGCCGCCGCTCACCCTACAGCCTTTATGATCAGGCTGTGGTGACCTTTGAAGAAGACTCGGTCTATGACCAGCATGACGCGGAAGGCTTCATCAAGCTGAACGCGCTGCGTCTGCGCCTGCGTGGCCGCCTTCAGGGCTGACCTCCGGATTAATCACCCCCAGCCGATGGCTGGGGGTGATGCCTGAAACAGGCAATCACAGCATAGCTTTCTGTATGTCGGGAATGCTTAAAGGCGTTTTCGACGATCTATTTATTCCGCTGCGGGGTCGAACAGACCGCCACCGGCGGCTGCGGTCTGTTGTTGCGGAGAGGAGATGACCGGGGCAGGGCGGCGTTCTGCGGCGGCGGCACTGGCTCCCGGGCCGAGATAATAGTCGGCGAGACGGTCTGAGACCTGTTTTCCGACCCAGTAGCAGTAGGCGGCAACCGGCAGATAACGGATATCGACACCGGATATATTGGCACCACCTGCCGTGGTCTGGGTCAGTGCCTGAACTTTCAGAACGTCTTCATTCCGCTTTTTGAAACCTGTCAGGGCGGTGAAGCGCCGGGCCTCCTTGAGACCGCTTTCTTCCCAGATGATTTCGTAAAGCTCGGTCGGTTTGTCGGTGACCGGGTCACAGACAACAACGTCGATATTGCGGCTGGTCCAGCGGGCATACATCACCCGGTCAAGATTCGGATCGGACAGATACTGGCCGATAACGGCAGTCTCGGCGATTTTTGTCATGACCGGGTCTTCAACACCGACAGGCCCGAACAGGGCGGCGCGCATGGTTGGTGCTGTCAGATGCACCTTGAAGGTCACGGCGCGCTGGAATCGCTGGCCATCTTCATCCAGCCGGTGGGTCCGGCGGATCAGCCCGGCTGATTCAAGGTAATCAAGCTGGCGTTTCAGGGTGTTCTTGGCAACGCCAATGGCCTGAGCCAGCCCATCAATGGAAAATTCATCTCCGGTCTGCCAGGCCAGCAGTGAGAACAGGCGCTGGAGTTCCCGCGTGTCCTGAATGCCAACCCGTCCGGGCAATTCCGACGACAGCAGCCGGTCGGCGATTTCATCCAGCTTGTCGGCGGCGCCATGCGCAGTGGACCGGCGGTCGGCAGCAACTTCCGGAAAGCCACCCAGATTCAGGTATTGCTGGAACTGTTCGTTCAGCAACACGACCCCGCGCTGATCCAGATACAGCATGGTCTTGTTGCGGTCCTGATCGATACGTGAACGGAAGAGGCCTTCTTCGGCGCCACGCAGGGTCAGGAATTCCTGAAAACTGAGCGGCGGGAGAGCCAGATCAATTGTCCGGTCCGGTTTATCTGCATCACCACGTGTGGTGGGGCCTCCCAGAGATGTTGCGGCAAGAAACCGAACGCTCGGGAACTGAGCGATCAGCTCTGTCAGCCGGATCCGCCAGTCTTTCAGGTAATGAACATCGTCAAAAATCACCAGCGGCTGCGGGGTCACATCGGTTTTCAGACGTGACAGGTACAGCTTGATCATGGCCGCCGGTTCAACATCTGAATAGGCGGGACGCTTCATGGAAAGGTAGACGATAGAACGGGCAGGAGCTCCGGCAGCAATCAGACGGGCAATGACCTGACGGATGATTGTGGTCTTGCCGGTCTGTCGGGGGCCGACAATGACCGGGATATCCTTACGGTTGCGGTCAGCGACCACGCGCAGCACAACGTCGAACAGGCGGCGGGCGCCGAGTCCACGTGTCGCTTCACCGGCAGACTGTGTATCAGCCCACCAGGGGTTTTCGACGGCGATGCGGCGAAACAGGTCCGCATCCGAGAAAACCGGCATAACGCCTCCCAAGTAATATTTCATGACCCTGACTGGTCAGCATAGAACCAAACAAACTCATTGCAGTGATTTTGATCACAGCCGGACAGCTAAATAAATGCTGATAGGTTTCTGCGGGTGACAATGCGGCTATTTGAATGATTTTATATGGATCTGGTCGCCATGGTCTGGTGACAGCCCCCGATCGTCCTTTTCATGAATCGAACCATTCCTTGTCCCTCGCTTTTGCTGATCTGATTCTTATCGCTGCTGTGGCTTTTGGCGCGCAGGTTCTGGGGGGTGTTGCGGGCTATGGCACAGGGCTGATCATGCCATTGATACTGGTACCACTGATTGGTGCAGAGGCTGTTGTACCGGTGATTGCGATGGCATCACTGATCACCAACCCGACACGTCTGATTACCTTCTGGCAATATCTGGACCGTCGAAAAGCGGTGATTCTGTCGGTGGTTGGCATACCAACGGTGATGCTCGGTGCATTCGGGTTTTCCCTGCTGGGAGGAAAACAGGCGCAATTATTTATCGGGGCGATGCTGATCAGTCTGGTGCCACTGCGCCATCTGATGAAAGCCGTTCGCCTGAAACTGAGTGATCGCGGGCTGGCTGTTTCCGGTTTTGGTTACGGGCTGCTTATGGGCGGGACAACGGGCAGCGGGGTGATGTTGCTGTCGATGCTGATGTCAGCGGGGCTGTCGGGCAAGGCAGTGATTGCAACCGATGCTGCCATCTCCACCTTCCTCGGGCTGTTCAAGACCGGGGTTTTCTACAGTGCCGGTGAATTGCCGCCATCGCTGTGGCTGGTGGCGATCCTGATTGGTGTGATGGCGACGCCAGGCTCTCTTGTGGCAAAATGGCTCGCCGACCGGCTGTCAGCAACCAGCCACAATCTGATTTTCGATGTGGTGATTGTCTTTGGCGGGCTGATGCTGATGGTCCCGCCGTTGCTTTATCAGGGATAAACAGGCACCCGACAGCGAATAAAGCTGATAATGATGTTGCGTTTGGCTGGCCGGATCGCAATATTCTTTCGCAATTCCTTTCGTATCGGAGACTGCGCGTGCATCGCGAAAAGCTTGATTCCATCGACATTCAAATCCTTAAAGATCTCCAGCGTGACGGGCGGATGACCAATGTGGAGCTGGCACGGCGTGCCGGAATCTCTGCGCCCCCCTGTCTGCGTCGTGTGCGGGCACTGGAAGAATCGGGGTTCATCCGGGGCTATCATGCGGAAGTTGATGCCGGGATGCTCAACGTGAAGGAGATGTTCTTTGCGCTGGTCGGGCTCGACAGCCAGTCACAGACTGTGCTCAGCGAATTTGAAGAGGCCGTTTCCGGATGGTCGGAAATTCGCGAATGTCACATGATTCGGGGTGGCGGGGATTTCATGCTGAAGATCGTCGCACGCGACAAGGAACAGCGTGACGATATCACCATGCGTCTGACCTCGGCTCCGCATGTCGCGACGGTTACAACCTTCGAGACGATCCGTACTTCCAAGGATCAGCCCGGTGTGCCTATCGATATGGGTGGCCCGGAAGACTGACCGGCCAGACAGAAAAGCCAGAATCGGCATCCCGGCCATCAGTGATCTGACAGCCGGGATGAAGTAACTGTCTATTTGGTTGCGAGGCCCCATTTGGCGGCCGTCTTGGTGAAGAAGCCACCAGCTTTCTTCAGCGCAATCCAGTGATTCACGTAATTGATCCAGACCTGGTCAGCCTGCGGCATCAGCATGGCAACCGGTGTCGGAGCGACCGGTTCCTGCACCGGAACAATGGCCAGCTGGTCATATTTTTCTACCAGCGTCGCCGCTTCGATATTTGATGTGACATGAACGTCTGCACGTTTGGACAGGACTTCCTGAAAATCGCGGGCAGGTGCTTCGATGACCTTGATCGTGGCATTGGGGAAGATCGCCTTTACGAGGGCTTCCTGCGTTGTACCGGAAGTTGTGGCGACGGTTACGTCCGGCTTGTTGATGTCTGTCCAGTCACTGAACTTGCTGAGCAGTTCCTTGCGGGTCAGCGGTACGCTGGCGAGTTCGAAATAGCTTTCGGAATAGCCGGCAACCCTGGCGCGGCTGGCACTGAGCGAGGCCGATGAGGTGATGTCATACTGTCCGGCGACGATGCCGTTCACCAGTGTCTTCCAGTCGGTCTTCACGAATTCCAGTTTCACGCCAAGGTCTTTAGCCAGTTCTGTGGCGATATCGATATCAAACCCCTTGTAGTCCCCGGAAGCTGCATCACGCAGGCTCATCGGATTCCAGTCACCGGTTGTACCGAACCGGAGCGTACCGGTTTCCAGAATTTTTTTCAGGGCAGAATCCTGCGCCATTGCTGGCAGCGAGATCGCAATCATTGCAGCCGCAGCCGCAAGCATGGAAAGTTTTTTCACCGTAGAGCCTCCATTATGCCGGTGTTTCAGACGGGGGCATTGGACAGTCCCCCACCGGTTCAATCCGGACCCGACCGCCGTGCCTCCGATGATCTTCCGGTGAGCGCGGGGCGGAGTCAAAGATTCCCGGGCGCTTTTGCGGCGCACAATATTGCGGTACAGCCGCAGGCAGGTCACAATGCTGTCAGGGGTAACAGGGGAGACAGCATGACCAGCGGGTCTGAGGCGATCATACGCCTGTCTGGCGTTGGCAAATGGTTTGGTGATTTCCAGGCCCTCAAGGATATCAACCTGTCTGTTGCGCCCGGTGAAAGGGTGGTGGTTTGCGGTCCGTCTGGCTCTGGCAAGTCGACGATGATCCGCTGCATCAACAGGCTGGAACAGCATCAGGCCGGTGAGATCGTGGTCGACGGTGTTACTCTGGATGAAGATGACCGCCATCTGGCGCAGGTCCGGGCTGAGGTCGGGATGGTTTTTCAGCAGTTCAATCTGTTTCCGCATATGACCATTCTCGACAATCTGACACTGGCCCCGATCCGGGTGCGGAAGCTGTCTCGACCGGAAGCCGAGAAACTGGCAATGGAATATCTCGAACGAGTACGGATACCGGATCAGGCGCACAAGAAGCCGCTGGAACTGTCCGGTGGCCAGCAGCAGCGGGTGGCGATTGCCCGGGCACTTTGCATGCGCCCGAAGGTCATGCTGTTTGATGAGCCGACATCGGCACTGGACCCGGAAATGATTGCTGAAGTTCTGGATGTCATGGAGGGACTGGCCCGTGACGGTATGACCATGATCTGTGTGACCCATGAGATGGGTTTCGCCAAAACCGTAGCTGACCGGATGGTCTTCATGGATGGCGGAGAAATTGTTGAGACCTCGGCACCGGCTGACTTTTTCAGTCAGCCGAAGACCGAGCGGGCACGTCTGTTTCTTGGCCAGATTCTGGGACACTGATCATGCGCAGACGCAGTATAGTCTCTGATTACTGGATACTTGGTCTGGCCCTGATATTCATCGGCTGGTTCCTCTGGCGGATGACCAGTCATGAGTCGATGGGCTGGTATGTGATCAACCCGTCCACACCGCAGGGCGCGGTGAACATGAAGTTTCTGGTGGGCGGGTTGTGGATCACCATTGGCATTTCGATCATCGCCATGGTGCTGTCGATGGCGATCGGTCTGGTGGCCGCACTGATGAACATGTCGGTCAATCCCGGTGCAAGAATGGTTGCCCGTGGCTATATCGAACTGTTCCGGGCCATACCGCTGCTGGTGATGCTGATCTGGGTCTATTACGGATTGCCCGCCTTGCTGGATATCCGGCTGGACCCGTTTGCGGCGACCGTGATTGCGCTGGTGCTGTGTGAATCACCCTTTCAGGCCGAGATTTTCCGCGCCGGTATACAGTCAATAGCCCGCGGACAGCATGAGGCGGCTGAGGCCGTTGGATTGTCTTATGCCGACAAGATGTGGTTTATCATTTTGCCACAGGCGCTGCGCCGGGTTCTGCCGCCACTGGCAAACCAGTTTGTCTATATTCTGAAAATGTCGGCGCTGGCTTCGGTTATCGGGCTGGATGAGCTGGTTCGCCGGGCCAATGACATCAATAACAATGAATACCGGCCGCTGGAAATTTACAGCTTTCTGGTGATCGAGTATCTGGTGCTGGTGCTGGTGGTTTCCTGGGGCGTGCGCCGGCTGGAGAAAAAAATGGGGTCAGATGAAAGTGGCCGATGATTTCAGGGCAAAGCCAGCCGACCTGCTGGATCCGGACTGGTCGTTTGTTACAACACCGGCGCTGGAATTCTATTCCCGCAAGGACTGGGCGACGCTGGATGCACAGCGGGAAGCCTATCTGAAAGATCAGGCGGCGAAACAGGCTCTGGACCTTCTCAAGGCGTCGGCGAATGCACCGACCTTCGGCTATCAGATCAACAATTATCAGCATTGCCTGCAATCTGCGACACTCTGTCTGCAGGACGGTCTGGACGAGGAAAGTGTGGTGGCTGCCCTGTTTCACGATGTGGGCTTCATTGTCTGCAATGCATCGCATGGATGCTTTGCGGCAGACCTGATGTCACCCTATCTGCCGGAACGACAGGTCTGGATGTTGCGTCATCACGCTATTTTTCAGCAGGCGCATTTTGGCGATTTTCCTGATCCGTCCATAGATCCGGATGAGCGGGAACAGTGGCGCGGGCATCCGCATTTTGAATGGACCGCTGAATTTGTCAGGAAGTACGATCAGAACACGATCAATCCGGCACTTCCGATAGCCCCGATTGAGGTGTTCGAGCCGATTGTTGAACGGGTGTTCGCCCGGGCGTTCCGGGAATAGCCGGGAAGTTTACCGGAACAGTCGTTCGAAATGGCCCAGCGGTACCGTGTAATTCAGCATCAGGCTTTCGGTTCCGGGATTGGTATCGCCCAGGCTGGCATTCGACATATGCCCGAAAGAGACGCCGAGGCGGGAGCGATCGTCGAACCGGTAGGCAACATCAAGCTGTGACCTGAATTCCAGGGCATAGCCAAGATCGTGACCACCGCCGCGCCGGTACCAGCCCGGTGCGAATGAAGGCGTAACAACCCAGCGATTGCCGATATAGACGTCAATCTTCACCCCGCCATAGAGATAGGTTGCCCGGTCAGATGTGGCCATGGCACCGGCAAAGGGTTTGAAAATCCAGAAGCGTTCGTCGTGGTGATATTCCAGCCGGAACTCGGCGGCCTGATCCTTCTGGCGGTTCATGTCGAACCAGCCGGCAGAAAAGTTGAGGAATTTCGGATCTTCCTTGCCAGACGGCGCGCTGGTCTGCTGCGCGGTCTGAACCGGAGCCTGCTGACCGGATTGCGTTTGCTGCGCAAGTAACGGTGATGATGAGATCACCGTGAACAATGCAACCAGAATACCATTTTTTAAAAATGACATCGTCTTCCCCATCATCTTCTCGCGGCATCTTACGACCGACAGCCGGTCACGCAACCTTGACGAATGGTTAACGCCCGAAAAGTGGTCAGCCGATGATGTACTTGAAGCGCTCAGTTGCGGCGACAAGAGCTGTTCGTGTGCCGCTTTCCATTGCTGAATGACCGGCATCCGGGACAATGTTCAGTTCCGCAATTGGCCAGCGGGCGGCCAGTTCATGTGCGGTCTCGGTCGGGCAGACGATATCGTATCGTCCCTGAACGATGATCGCCGGGAGATGCTGGATAAGGGCAACATTATCAAGCAGCTGGTTTTCCTTCAGGAACATCCGGTTGACGAAGTAATGGGCCTCCATCCGTCCAAGAGACAGTGCACCGCTGCCACCCGTACCACCGCTGTCGCGGGATGGCATCAGAGAGGAACAGCGTGATTCATAGCTGCTCCATGAACTGGCGGCCGGCATGTGAACGGACGGGTCCGGATCGATCAGCCTGCGGTAATAGGCCTGTGCGGGGTCATTGCGTTCATCCGGCGGCAGGAACTCCAGAAAGGCTTTCCGGGCTTCCGGGAAGATGCGCCCCATATCGTGAATGAACCAGTCCAGCTCCCGCTGACGACCTGTGAAGACACCCCGAAGAACGAAACCCTGGCAGCGATCAGGATGCGCCTGACCATAGGCCAGGGCGAGCGTCGACCCCCAGGAGCCGCCAAACAGCAGGGCGCTTTCCAGATTCAGATGAGCGCGCAGCTTTTCGATATCAGCAACCAGATGCTGGGTGGTGTTTGCGTCGGTGCTGCCATGCGGACGTGACCGTCCGGAACCACGCTGATCGAAGATGATGATGTGGTAGTAAGCCGGATCAAAGAAGCGCCGGTGAACGGCTGCAGAACCGGCGCCCGGTCCGCCATGCAGAAAGATGACTGGCACACCGTTTCGGTTGCCACAGGCCTCCCAGTAGATCTGGTGGCCGTCACCGACATCCAGCATATCCTGCCGGTAGGGAGAAATTTCGGGGTAGAGTGTCGTTCGCTGGGGGGTCATCAGCCATCCTGCATTGGCCCGGACGAAGATGGAGCTTACACTCCGTCCATGGTTCGAATTTTGTTCTGCCTAATAATCATTCCATGGATGGTGGCGCAAGCACAGGCCGCCCCATGCGACCTTGTCGACGGCCATCCGGGGAAGGTTGTGACGGTCGTCGATGGCGATACGCTGGAACTGGAAGATGGCCGTATTGTGCGGCTGGTCGCCCTGCAGGCACCGAAATTACCGCTCGGCCGCCCAGGATTTAAAGCCTGGCCGCTGGGGGAAGAAAGCCGGGAATTGCTTGGTGAGATGACGCGGGGCCGTACTCTGCGGCTGGCTTATGGCGGTTCACGGACGGACCGTTATGACCGTGATCTGGCGCATTTGTTTGATATGGACGGGCGCTGGATACAGCTTGAGATGATCCGCGCCGGCATGGCCCGTTTCTACAGCTTTTCGGATAACCGGGCCTGTGCGGCAGAATTGCTGACCGCAGAGCGCGAGGCCCGGTCACGGCGGCGCGGTATCTGGCGACATCCCTTTTATTATATTCGCCGGCATGATGATCTGCGAAACGATATCGGCAGTTTCCAGATCGTTGAGGGCAGGGTGTTGCAGACGGCGGATGTCCGGGGGCGGGTCTATCTGAATTTTGGTGAAGACTACCGTACCGACTTCACGATATCCCTGTCTCCCCGGGTTGCGTCCCTGTTCAGGAAGTCTTCGATTGATCCGCTTGCCTATCAGGGGCGGGAGGTCCGGGTGCGCGGGTGGATCAAAAAGCGGAATGGGGCGTTGATAGAGGTATCCCATCCGGAGCAAATTGAACTGATCGATCAGGAGCCAGCGAGTTCGCAATGACACATTCCCCGAAGAACCATTTCCATCTGCCTGAAATCTCCCGGCCCCAGGCCGCTTCTTTCCGCCCAAATCGCCGTCATTTCTGTGGCATGTGTGTTGCCGGGGCTGCGGTTCCGCTGGCTTCCTGTTCGGTTAATCCGGCGACAGGGCGGTCTTCCTTTACGGGCCTGATGTCACCGGCAGAGGAACGACGTGTCGGTGCAGAACAGCATCCGCAGATCATCGCCGAGTTTGGCGGGGAGTACGGGTCGCCGGAATTGCGGGCCTATGTAACATCAATCGGCAACCAGCTTGCGGCCCGCACGGAAGTTGCAGGTCAACTGAACTATACCTTTACGATTCTGAATTCAGATGTGGTCAACGCCTTCGCCCTGCCGGGCGGGTATGTCTATATCACCCGTGGCCTGATGGCGCTGGCGGATGATGAGGCGCAACTGGCAGGTGTGATTGGTCATGAGATCGGTCATGTGGTGGCCCGGCATTCGGCGGAACGTTACAGCAAGTCCGTGGTTGCCAATTTCGGGGCGGCCCTGCTGGGTATCGCGCTGGGTGGCGGCGCCGCTGAACTGGGCGCGGGGATTGCCGGTCTTGCGATCCAGAGCTACTCCCGCGATCAGGAATTCGAGGCTGATATTCTGGGTATCCGTTATGCAACACGGGCCGGATATACGGCAGACGGCATGCCGGGCTTTCTGGAGAAGCTGGAGCAGGATTCCGCGCTTCAGGCGAAGATTGCCGGGAAGTCAGACAGCAGCGCGAATGATGCCAATATCATGTCGACCCATCCGCGAACGGCGGACCGCGTTGCCAAGGCTATCGAGGCAGCGAAGGTGGTGCGTGTCGCCAATCCCCGGATCGGACGGTCAGAATATCTGAATCAGGTTGATGGCATTCTGTATGGTGATGACCCGGCACAGGGTGTCATCCGGAACCGCAAGTTCCTCCATCCGGGACTGGCATTTACCTTTGAGGCGCCTCCCGGCTTTACCCTGATCAACGGCGCGCAGTCGGTGAATGCGGTCGGCCCGCGCGGGGCCCAGATTGTCTTCGATATTCATCCGGGAAAGGCACCGAATGTCAGTGCCAGTGATTATATTCAGCGTGTCTGGGCCGAGAAAATCCAGGTGCAGGCTGTTCAGGCGATAACCGTCAGCGGCATGCGGGCGGCTACCGGGGTGATTCGCCAGCAAACCAGCAATGGTGCGGCCGACATTCGCCTGCTCGCGATTTTCGGCTCGGATGGCTATATCTTCCGCTTTTTGTTCGTGTCGCCGGTTTCGGCAACGGCGCAGATGGAAGAGGGTTTTCGCCGTACCACCTACAGCTTCCGTCGTCTGACAGGCCCTGAAGCCCGCGAGGTCAAACCGCTGTTGTTGCGGGTTATTACGGCACAGGCGAATGACAGTTTCTCGAGGCTGGCCTCGACAATGCCCTTTGAGAAATTCCGTGAGGAACGATTTGCAACACTGAATGGCATTTCCGGGAATACGCCGATACAACGGGGGGAACGTCTCAAAATTGTGAGTTACTGACCATGTTTTCCCTGAAGCATTTCGGCAAGACCAAGTACGCAGCAGCCCTGTCTGAAATCGAACGCAAGCCCGGTCTGGGTGATGGAGGGCGGTCAATGTTCATGCTGTCGGATGCCCTGAAGGAAGTCGCTGCACAGGAAAAGGATGATCCGGATAAGGCTGAAATGCTGCTGACGGCCGCAGATTATCTGAATTACCAGCGGATCATCATTGAATCCCTGAACAACAAGTTATGGCGTTTTGTCATGGTGGTTGTGCTGATGGCGATCATGATCGGCCTGCTGATGTTCTCCAAAGCAGGCTGATATCGTTGCCGTCCGGGAAGTTTAATCAGGAAATAGTATTATGAATCGACCATCGATCCCCGAACTTGCGGCAAAAATCTGGCGTGATGCGGGGGGAGATGCCGATGATCTGTCACGCCTCAGCTTCAGCAGCGAAGAACCGGTTCTGCCCTCACCGTTCCGGGTTGATGCAGCCGCAGGGGCCTCGATCGGTGTGGCCGGGCTGGCGGCGGCTGCCCTGCACAGAACCCGCACGGGTGAGGATCAGCAGGTCAGTGTTGACCTGCGCCATGCGGCAGCAGCCTTCCGGGGTGAATATCATATCCATGTTGATGACGGTCCGGCGCCGGATAAGTGGAAGTCTGTTTCCGGCTACTATCAGGCCCGCGATGGCCGGTGGATGCAGCTTCACTGCAACTTCCCGCATTTTCGTGATGGTATTCTGGGTATTCTCGGGGCCCGTGAGGATCGAGAGGATGTCGCCCGGCAGGTTGCGAAGCGTGATGGGCCTGAACTGGAACAGGCCCTGATTGATGCCGGTATGGCAGCGGCGATGATGCGAAGCCCGGAGGAATGGGAACGCCATCCGCAGGCAGAGGCATTGCGCGATGAACCGCTCTTCACCATTGAGCGGATCGGCGATGCGCCGCCGGAAGCCCCGGTAAAGAAAGGCGGGCCGCTTGCCGGTATCCGTGTGCTTGATCTGTCCCGCGTTATCGCCGGGCCGGTTTGCGGGCGCACCCTGGCGGGCTTTGGCGCTGATGTGTTCCGTATCTCAAGCCCGGACCTGCCCTTTGTCGAAGACAGTGTCGTTGCGACGGGTTTCGGAAAATATGCCGCCCATATCGACCTGCGGACGGATGCAGGCGAGGTGGCGATGGCCAACATGATCCATAATGCGGATGTCTTTGCGCAGGGCTATCGTCCGGGCAGCCTTGCCGCCCGTGGCTGGTCGGCGGAACGGCTGGCGGAACAGCGTCCGGGTATTGTCTATGTCGAACTTTGTGCCTTCGGCTGGGTTGGTCCCTGGGCCGGGCGTCGTGGCTATGACAGCATCATTCAGACGACCACCGGAATCGCCTGGGAAGGCGGCAAGGCCTATGGTGTGGACGGCCCGAAACCGATGCCCTGCCAGACGCTTGATCACGCGACAGGATATCTGGCGGCTTTCGGTGCGATGACGGCTCTGCGGCGCCGGGCGGAAGAAGGCGGAAGCTGGCGTGTCCGTGTTTCACTGGCACAGACCCGCAACTGGCTGTGGCGTATGGGGCGCAATGACATCATTGATCGCCCGATACCGGATGAAGCCGATGTGGGTGATTATTCGGACCGGATGGAAAGTCCGTTTGGCCGGCTGAAATTTATCGCTCCGGCCATGAGACTGTCAGCAACCCCGGCGGTCTGGACCCGTCCACCCGTACCGCTGGGCACGCATCCGGCCATCTGGCCATCATGAGGAAGTAATCATGAGCAGTATGATTCAGGAGCCGGCACGTGAGATACCGGTTATCGCCGAAGCCGAGGTCGTCGTACTGGGCGGCGGGCCGGCGGGTATTGCCGCGGCAACGGCTGCTGCCCGTACCGGTGCCCGGACCTTGCTGCTGGAACGCTATGGGTTTCTGGGGGGCATGGGCACGGCAGCGATGGTCACCAATTTCTGTGGCCTGCATGCTGATATTGACGGTGAGATCACACAGATCATTCACGGGGTGGTGGATGACCTTCAGGACCGTCTTCGCAAGCTGGATGCCCTGGCCGAACCACATATCGTTCAGGGCCCGGACGGGTTGCGCACGGCCGCACAGGTTTATGATACGGCAGCCCTGAAGGCCGCAGCCGATGATCTGCTGCTGTCGTCGAATGTCGAGATCAGATTCCATACGGTCGCGGTCGGTGCTGTCATGGATGAGCGGCGGATTGATGCGGTTGTGATTGAAACCAAGTCAGGACGGCAGGCGGTCCGTGGTCAGGTATTTATCGACTGTTCCGGTGATGCGGATCTTGCTGCATGGTCTGGTGCACCTTTTGAAATCGGCTCGGATGATGGCTTCATC
>TARA_R110000787_G_scaffold16622_22_pt1 | contig 66440 bp, 63 predicted proteins | sample TARA_R110000787 | Tara Oceans TARA_R110000787 (sample SAMEA4397920) | marine metagenome | biome: Polar Biome; feature: [DCM] deep chlorophyll maximum layer (ENVO:01000326); material: water (ENVO:00002006), including particulate matter (ENVO:01000060) such as... | depth 35 m | reverse complement strand
CATTATGTATCGCCTCGGCAGCTTATGTTGGCGAGATTGTGCCTTATGCGCCGGAACTGCTGCCGGACAATCTCACCGTTCAGTATCAGTCCATGCCCTGCGAGGGTTGTTTGGGTGATTGCCGGTTCGAGGCGATCGACGGCATGTATCCCTGTCTCGCGCAACTGCCGGTATCTGCTGTCCATGATGCTGTGGACCGCCTGCTGGAGAGCAGCCAGTGACCGCCCGCCTGCCGGGTGGCATACAGGTTTATCTGCAGCGTCGCGTGCTGACGATGTTCTTCTTCGGCTTTTCCAGCGGTCTGCCGCTGCTGCTGGTTTTTTCGACCCTGAGCTACTGGATGCGGGATGTCGGTGTTTCACTGACCACCATCGGTCTGTTTGCCATTGCGCGCAGCCCCTATTCTCTCAAGTTTCTCTGGGCACCGCTGATTGACCGTCTGCCGATCCCCGGGCTGACGACCCGGTTTGGCCGGCGACGGGGCTGGGCATTGCTGACACAGGTCTGCCTGATGGCGGCAATTGTGGCGCTGGGGTCCACGGATCCGACGGTCACACCAACGCTGACCGCCTTTTTCGCGCTGATTGTCGCTTTCTGTTCGGCCAGCCAGGATATCGTGATTGATGCCTATCGTGTCGATCTGCTGTCGGATGAAGAACAGGGCGCCGGGGCCGCCATGGCGGTTCAGGGATATCGCATCGGCCTGCTGATTGCCGGGGGCGGGGCCATCGGATTGCATGCGGCGCTGGACTGGAGTGTTGTCTATGTGGTGATGGCGGCCTGTATCATCGTCGGAATGATTGCCGTGCTGGTGACGCCGGAACCGCCACAACCGGACGAGCCGGAGATTGTCGGATCTGCCAGTCGTGGCCGCGTCAGACAGTTTTTCCAGACTGCCGTTATCGCCCCCTTCGCTGATTTCATGAAACGCCCGGGATGGCTGGCGATTTTGGTCTTCATCATGCTGTACAAGCTGGGGGATGCCTATCTCGGGGCGATGGCCAATCCGTTTTATGTGGATATGGGCTTCACCGATCTTGAAGTGGCGTCGATCAGCAAGGGATTTGGTCTTGGCGCGACAATTATTGGTGCCCTGATTGGGGGTGCCGTGGTTTATCGCCTCGGCATTATCCGTGCCCTGCTGGTTTGCGGCTGTCTTGCGGCCCTGTCGAATCTGGTTTTTGTGGCACAGGCTTATGTTGGCCACAGCGTCCCGATGCTGATTGTCACCATCGCCAGCGAGAATATTGCCGGTGCGATGTCGATCACGGCGTTCGTCGCCTATATGTCGAGCCTGTGCAACCTGGCCTATACGGCAACGCAATATGCGCTGCTGACCTCTTTCATGGCGGCGGCGCGTGATCTGCTGTCGGCTTCGTCTGGCTGGCTGGCGGAAACAGCCGGGTGGATCGGGTTCTTTCTGTTCACGACAGCGATTGCCCTGCCGGGGCTGATCTTGCTGGTCTGGATGACCCGGCGCTTTCGCCCGGATCCTGATCCGCAATCATCGCCAGCCCCGACCGTCTGACCGGTCAGAGGATTTCCATCAGTTCGTCATAGATTGCACGGGCCAGTTCGGATCGCTGGCTTTGCGGTCGCTCGACAAAGACAACCTTGCGCATCAGCGGTGGAGATCCGAAGGGGGTGCTCCACAGCTTGCTGGCACTGTCCTTCAGGCGGCTCTGGCGCGGTACAATCCCGGCACCCAGTCCGGCGGCCGCCATCTGGATGACCGAGACCGTGGAATCCAGTTCCATTGCATCGCGGGTGACAATTCCCCGGCGCTTCAGTTCAGCATCGGTCAGCTGGCCGACACCGGATGCCCGGTTGAGGCTGAGGAAGGGCAGCTTCTCCAGCAGTTCGAGGTCACCCTTACCTTTGTGGCGGGCGGCGGCGATCACCATCATTGGTTCCGAGATGACGGCAACATATTCAAGGTCCGGATTACGGATCGCCGGATCGGTGACGATGGCTGCATCCAGTTCGCGACGGGCGACACGCTGGGAAAGCGTGCCGGAATCTGATTCCTCAATCCGGACCCGGACAGCGGGGTGGGTGCGCCGCAGGTTACGCAACACCCGTGGCAGCACATTCGAGGTGATGCCGCTGATGCAGCCCAGCGCCAGTGTCCCGGCTAGTTCGTTGGCAGACCGCGCCTGATCCTTGAAAACCTGAACCGTGGCCAGCGCATCGCGGGCGAAGGGAATGAGATGGCGGCCATGGGCGCTGAGCTGCGGCGGTCGCCGGCTGCGGTCGAACAGGGAAGCGCCAATCTCTTCTTCCAGACTGCGCATTTGCAGGCTGACTGCGGCGGGGGTCAGGAAAACACGCTGGGCGGCATCGGCAAAACTGTCTGCCTCTGCAACGGCGACGAAGGTACGCAACTGGTTCAGATTCATAGATTAAAAAATCCTTGTTCTGACTCTAAGAATATCTCGTTTGATTTAATTTATCAATGGGATCACAGTCCCGCTCATCGAAACCCAAACGAAAGGAGCACTCCCATGGATACGTTCCTCTTTGCGATCAGCTTTACGGCTGCAGCTCTTCTGATCAACGGGGCCTTTTTCCCCGGGATGATCGGCTGACGCAGCTGACCACCCCGATGCGGCGCGCTGCCTCTCCCCCCTTCAGGGCGCGCGCCGCCGGGGATAATTTCATCTGACCCGGCGCATGTTGCGGCGGGTGTTCCGTCAAAAGGATTACTCCGATGGATGTGTTTTATTTCGCTGTCAGCTTTACCAGCGCAGCTCTTCTGATCAACGGCATCGTTTTCCCAGGGCTGGTCGGCTGATCAAGCCGGTCACTCGACCCCGCGCCATGTCGTCTCCCCCCTGACAGGGCATGGCGCGGGTTATTTTTCTGCCAGACAGCAAATCTAACCGGCGCGGACCCTGCTGATCATCATTGATTAGCGGGTTGGTAATGGTACGGTCCCCGACTGCGATTTTCAGGGACCGAACCTTGTCTGATCTGCCATCTAAAATCACCGCCACTATTGATTTCGGTCTGCCGGGACGGCAGCACGGTTATCTCAATATTCCGCATTCAAGCAATGAGTCTGCCTGGGGTGCGATCCGGATGCCGGTGACCTGTATCGCCAACGGCGAAGGGCCGACCCTGCTGTTCACCGGGGCCAATCACGGTGATGAGTATGAAGGGCCGGTGTCTCTGGTCAAACTGGCGCGTGAACTGGACCCGGCGACCATACAGGGGCGGGTCATCATTCTGCCCTTTCTCAATTATCCGGCCTTTCTTGCTGCCAGCCGCTGTTCACCGATAGATGGTGCGAATATGAACCGGGTTTTCCCGGGGCGGCGGGATGGCACAATCACTGAAATGATCGCGGATTATGTCACCCGCAACCTGTTGCCGCTGGCTGACTGTGTCTGCGATATCCATTCCGGCGGAAAAACCCTGAAATTCATGCCGTTCATTGGCATTCACTATCTTGATGATCCGGCGCTGATGCTTCGGTCCCGTGCGGCGATGGCGGCTTTTGGTGCGCCTGTGGCCCTGGAATCCATTGAGGTGGATTCGGCTGGCATGATGGATGGCGTGGTTGAAGGGCTGGGCAAGATCTTCATGTATACGGAGCTGGGCGGTGGTGGCACGGTGACGACAGAAACCGTGTCGATTGCCGAACGCGGCATTCGTAACCTGTTGCGCCATTTCGAGATTCTGGATGAGCCACTGGAGGCAACACCGACAGTCGAAATGGAAATGCCGGACGAACGCAGTTTCCTGATCTCTGACCATGCGGGACTGTTTGAACCGGTTGCCGATCTTGGGGATGCGGTGATGGAAGGTGATGTGGTCTGCCGGATTTACCGGATTGAAGCGCCACAGGAAGCCCCGGCGGAATACCGCGCGGCACGGGATGGCACGGTGATCGGGCGGAATCATAAGGGGCTCGTCGCGCATGGTGATTTTCTGGCCGGTATTGCCATCGACCGTGCATCCCATCCGGATGAAGATATCACCCTGTGATGACCGATCCTGCGGTGACGACAGAACATGCAACCTGTATTGCACTTGGTGACCGCGGGATTTTGCTCCGCGGCAAACCGGGCAGCGGGAAGTCCGATCTGGCTTTGCGCCTGATTGATGGTGGGGCAACCCTTGTCTCGGATGACCAGACCATTCTGGAACGGCGTGGTGAACGCGTTCTCTGTGCACCGCCCGGAACCATTGCCGGCAAGCTTGAAGTCCGTGGTCTGGGTATTATCAGTATGGAGCACCGGACAGCATCACTGGGACTTGTGGTTGACCTTGTCGGCCCCGACGAAATTGAACGTCTTCCGGAGATTGGTCATGTGGCCTATCTGGGGCTGGAGTTTCCGCTGCTGCCGATGAACCCGTTTGAGGCGTCAGCGGCGGCAAAACTGCGCATTGCAGTATCGAGGTTGTTGAGATGACGGATCAGAAATCCCGCCGCATTGTCATTGTCACCGGCATGTCCGGTGCCGGGAAAAGCTCGGCTCTGAAAGTGCTGGAGGATCTGGGGTATGAAGCGGTCGACAATCTGCCGCTGTCGCTGTTGCCGGCTCTGATCGGCGGGGCAGCCGCAGATCAGCAGGTTGCTGTCGGCGTCGACATCCGGACCCGCGAATTTGCCGCAGATGCCTTTGCCGGCATGCTGGATGAACTGGGACAACTGGCGGGTGAACCGCCGCATCTGCTGTATCTCGATTGTGAAACGGACGCATTGATGCGCCGGTTCACGGAGACCCGGCGACGCCACCCGCTGGCTGATGACCGGCCGGTCAGCGTCGGGATTGATCTGGAACGCCAGCGTCTGGCCCCGGTCCGGGAACGGGCAGATACGGTAATTGACACCTCGACCATGATTGTCAGTGATTTCCGGAAAACCATGCAGCAGCGTTTCAGTCTGGCCGGAAAGCCTGCGATGCGGGTGTTTTTGCAGTCTTTTTCATACCGTAATGGCCTGCCACGCGATGCTGATCTGGTGTTTGACGTGCGTTTCCTGCGTAATCCGCACTATGATCCGGTGTTGCGTCCCGGCACGGGGCAGGACCAGGCCGTTCAGGATTTTATCCGCACGGACCCCGGCTTTGATGATTTCTGGACGCGACTGACCGGGCTGCTGGAACTGCTGGCACCCCGGTTCGAGGAAGAGGGTAAGAGCTATCTGACGGTGGCTGTAGGTTGTACCGGTGGCCAGCATCGTTCCGTCTTTCTGGCGGAGGCGCTGGCCGGCTGGTTTGCCGAACGGGGTGTGACGGCTGAATTACGCCACAGAGAGCTGAATCAACAGGGAGGCAACAAATGATCGGCATGGTACTGGTTACCCATGGCCGGCTGGCGGAAGAGATGATCTCTGCGCTGGAACATGTGGTTGGCGCACAGGAACAGGTGGCGCCGGTCTGCATCGGACCGGATGACGATATGGAAGAACGCCGCGCTGAAATCCTCGAACGGGTGAAGGCAACAGACAGCGGTGAGGGTGTTGTCATCCTGACTGACATGTTCGGCGGAACACCGTCCAATCTGGCGATTTCAGTAATCGACCGGGCGAAGGTTGAGGTGATTGCAGGCGTCAATCTGCCGATGCTGATCAAGCTGGCAAGTGTACGCACGGAACAGTCACTGGAAGATGCGGTGACCAGCGCGCAGGAGGCAGGACGCAAGTACATCAATGTGGCTTCCCGTCTTCTGAACGGTGACGCATGACGGTCGCCCCGCAGCATCTGACCATCTGCAATGAACGTGGTTTGCATGCCCGCGCGGCGGCGAAGTTCGTCAAGACGGCAGAACAGTTTGAAGCCGAACTGGTGGTCTCGAAAGGCGATAATGAAGTGTCTGGCCGTTCGATCATGGGTCTGATGATGCTGGCTGCCGCAAAGGGCTGTCAGATCGAAATCCGGGCAGAAGGCACAGAGGCGGAAGCGGCGATGGCGGCAATCCGTGAACTTGTTGAAAACGCGTTTGGCGAGGAATAGGCAGGCGAAGAGCCCGGAGGGTTCACCAGCCACTGATTATGGAATTAGCAGAGCACAGAATTGACGGCGTCGGGGTTTCCCCCGGTATTGCCATTGGTACCGTCTGGATCAGCCATGCCGAGATGCTGCAGGCACCGGACCGGGCGATCCAGCCAACCGAGACAGATGCTGAACTGCAGCGTTTTCGTGACGCTGTTGAAACCGGTTTGCGGCAATTGCGCACGCTGCGGCGAAAAGCCGCTCAGTTGCCAGGTGATGCCGCCGAGGAAGCCGGGCTGCTGCTGGATGTCTATGCCCGGATGCTGCAGGGGTCGCGGCTGGTCCGAGGGGTTGAGCATCGTATCACCAGTGACCTGCGTAATGCGGAAGGCGCGGTGCAGTCCGAGATTCGTGAGATAACGGCTGAATTCCGGGCGATGGGAGATGCCTATCTGGCGGCTCGCGGCGATGACATTCTGGAAGTGGGCAGCCGTCTTATCCGCAATCTGACCAAGGATACGGGCATCGGGATCGAAGCAGCCCCTGACGGGTCCGTTATTCTTGCTGAAGAAATGTCCCCGGCTGATACGGCCCTGCTGAACCCAGCCCGTATCCGGGGGTTTGCCGCTGTACTTGGCGGGGCTGAAGGTCATACCGCCATTCTGGCCCGTTCGCTGGGGCTGCCGGCCGTGCTGGGTGCGCCGGAGTTGCTGACCGCCGGTCGTAATGGCGAGACGGTGATTATCGACGGCCGTCGCGGACGGGTTATTCTGCGCCCGACCGCTGACACGCTTCGCCGTTATACCCAGTTGCGCGAAGACCTGATCCGCCAGAACCGGACACTGGAACGGCTGCGTGATGTCGAGCCGAGAACATCTGACGGCCATCGCATCGGTATCATGGCGAATGTCGAGTTGCCCGGTGAAATGGCCGGTGTTCTGGCTGCTGGGGCGGAAGGTATTGGCCTGTTACGCAGCGAATTTCTGTTCATGAACCGTCCGGGAATGCCGGATGAAGATGAACAATATGAACAGCTGGCCGGCATCGTTAAGGCCATGAAAGGCCACCCCGTTACCATCCGCACGCTGGATGCGGGGGGTGAAAAACTGTCCTCGGCATTGGGTGATGCCTATCTGCCGGGTCAGAACCCGGCGCTTGGGATGCGCGCTATTCGTCTGCAATTGGCCAATCCGGCCTTGCTGGAAACCCAGCTCGCGGCAATTTTGCGGGCGGCAGTGCATGGGCCGGTTCGGATATTGCTGCCGATGGTGACATCTGCGCGGGAAATCCGGCGCGTGCATGAGATCATGAAGAAGGTCGTCACCCGGCTGAAACGCCGGAAGGTTGCCCTGCCTGACCCTCTGCCGCCGCTGGGGGTCATGATTGAGGTGCCGGGTGCGGCGCTGGCGGCGGATTCGCTGGCCGGGTTTGTTGATTTCTTCGCCATCGGATCGAATGACCTGACGCAATATACACTGGCGATTGACCGGACGGACGAGCAGGTCGCGCATCTCTATGACCCTTGTCATCCTGCTGTGTTGCGGCTGATTCAGTTCACCACAGAAGCCGCCCTGCGCAGCAAGATACCGGTTTCAATCTGCGGAGAGCTGGCAGGGGACATCCGCTTTACACCGTTGCTGCTGGGGCTGGGCCTGCGTGATCTGTCAATGTCTGCGCAATCCATTCCCCGGGTGAAACAGCGTATCCTCAATCTCGACCTTCACGCCGCCACCCGGCATGCGCAGACCATCATGGAACAGAGCGATCAGGGGCGGATTGCGTCGCTGCTGGATGATTTCAACGAAGGCTCCTGTTAGCTCTTTTCGCCGCTTCGCTTAAACTTTCTGTCGCCAGCGGAACAAATCTCCCCTTGATAAACATATAAACATTCCTTTATATCCTGTCGAAGAGACACAGGACACCTGAACGGCTGGCGGCACGAACCCGTCAGCTTTGACTTTATTTAGATGATGGAGCGTTCCCCCCATGAGTTTTACCGATTACAAGATCGCAGATATTTCCCTGGCCGACTGGGGCCGTAAGGAAATCGCCATCGCCGAAACCGAAATGCCGGGCCTGATGGCGCTGCGTGAGGAATTCGGCAAAGCAAAGCCGCTGGCCGGTGCCCGCATCGCCGGTTGTCTGCATATGACGATCCAGACAGCCGTGCTGATCGAAACCCTGATTGACCTCGGTGCCACCGTGCGCTGGTCGTCCTGCAACATTTTCTCGACGCAGGATCAGGCAGCCGCCGCTATCGCCGCGAAGAATATCCCGGTTTTCGCCTGGAAGGGTGAGACGGAAGAGGAAGCTGAATGGTGCATCGAGCAGACTATTCAGGGTCCGGATGGCTGGACACCGAACATGATTCTCGATGATGGCGGTGATCTGACCATCATGATGCATGAAAAGTTTCCGGAACTTCTGAAAGACGTGAAGGGTCTGTCGGAAGAAACCACCACCGGCGTTCATCGTCTGGTCGAGATGGAAAAGAAGGGCACGCTTGCGGTTCCTGCCATCAATGTGAACGACAGTGTCACCAAGTCGAAATTCGATAACAAGTATGGCTGCCGCGAAAGTCTGGTGGATGCCATCCGTCGTGGTACCGACGTCATGCTGGCGGGCAAGGTTGCCTGTGTCGCCGGCTTTGGTGATGTGGGTAAAGGTTCAGCCGAATCGCTCCGCAACGGTGGTTGCCGCGTGATGGTGACAGAAGCCGATCCGATCTGCGCCCTGCAGGCGGCAATGGAAGGTTTTGAAGTTGTCACGATGGAAGACGCTGCGAAGCGTGCCGATATCTTCGTCACCGCGACGGGTAATATCGACGTCATCACCATTGATCACATGCGTGAAATGAAGGACCGGGCCATTGTCTGCAATATCGGTCACTTCGATTCTGAAATTCAGATCGGCGCGCTGCGTAATCACAAATGGGACAACATCAAGCCGCAGGTCGACGAAGTCGAATTCCCGGATGGCAAGCGGATCATCGTGCTGGCTGAAGGCCGCCTGGTGAATCTTGGCTGTGCCACCGGCCATCCGAGCTTCGTGATGAGCGCCTCCTTCACCAATCAGGTGCTGGCACAGATCGAACTCTGGCAGAACCATGCGAATTACGAGCGTAAGGTTTACGTCCTGCCGAAGCATCTCGATGAAAAGGTTGCGGCTCTGCACCTCGAAAAACTCGGTGCCGTGCTGACCCAGCTGAATGCTGATCAGGCTGCCTATATCGGTGTGGAACAGCAGGGCCCGTTCAAGCCCGACGCCTACCGCTACTGATCGGTTATCCGTTCACAGAAAGCCGTCGCTCCGGATTGTCCGGGGCGGCGGTTTTTTTGTGGCCGGAGTATCGGTGGTTTTCTTTATCCTTCGAGATGGGACTTCGTCCCTCCTCAGGATGAAGAATGCATATCGAAGGGGACCTCATCCTGAGGAGCGGCATAGCCGCGTCTCGAAGGATGAAGATGAGCCCGGTGAATGAAGGCGGGAGGCTGGAACCCGGTCTCAGGGAACCAGTTTGTAGCCGCCGGGTTCGGTCACCAGAATTTTTGCGTTCGACGGATCACTCTCGATCTTCTGGCGCAGGCGATAGACATGGGTTTCCAGCGTATGGGTGGTGACCCCCGCATTATATCCCCAGACTTCGTTCAGCAGCACATCACGACCGATGACCTTGTCGCCGGCCCGGAACAGATATTTCAGGATGGCGGCTTCTTTTTCGGTCAGGCGGACCTTCTTGTTGGTGTCGCCAAGCAGCAGCAGCTTCTGCGCCGGCTGGAAGCTGTAGGGGCCAATCTGGAAAACGGCATCTTCGCTTTGCTCATGCTGGCGGATCTGTGCCCGCAGGCGGGCCAGCAGGACACCCATGCGAAACGGCTTGGTAATGTAATCGTTGGCACCGGCATCCAGTCCCAGAATGGTGTCGGCATCCGTATCGGCACCGGTCAGCATGATGATCGGGGATTTGACGCCGGCCTTGCGCATGAGTTTGCAGACATCCCGGCCATCCATATCCGGCAGGCCGACATCCAGCAGAATGATATCGTGGTAGTCGGCTTTCGCTACTTCCATGGCACTGGCTGCGGTGTCGCAGATTTCAACCAGAAAGTCTTCATGCAGCTGTAATTGCTCAGCGAGAGATTCCGTTAACGCCGGATCGTCATCGACGACCAGTATTCGCTTGCCAGTGATCTGTCCTTGCACACTCATTCCGGAACTCCATTCGGCTTACCGACTACTATTTGTCTAGCCCCGGACAGACAGCACCGCAAGCCGCATCCTGCGACAAGGCGCTTGTGCATCGCGCTGGAACCTCACATATCTGAACAATATTGTGATCGAATGAGTTCTTCCATGAATGCCGCCTGGTCTCTTGCTAGCCCCTATAGTCGTGTTAACCGTGCCATCGCCGAACTGCGCCGGGGTGCCATTGTTCTGGTGACCGGTGCTGACGGCAGTGCGGCACTGGTACAGGCGGCGGAATATGCGTCGGAAGAGAGCCTCGACAGTCTGCGGCATGTTGTCGGCCATGACCTGATGCTGGCAGTGACGGCCCGGCGTGCGGGCATTCTTGGCCTCTCAGATGCGGAGTCCGGATCGATTGCCCTGTCACTGCCACGTGGCTTTCCGGCAAAGGCTGTTCGGGCGCTGGCGGACCCGGCGGCGGCTTTGCCCGGTGCGGTTGAGGCTCCGGCACGGGCGGCACCCGGGGATGAGAACAGTTACTGGAATGGCGCTGTGGCACTGGCGCGTGCGGCGCGACTGTTGCCGGCGGCATTACTGGCCCCCGGACCGGCAGGCAGCCTGGAAGGTGTTGCCAGTGACCGCGATCTGTTGCGGGTTTCGACCATCGATGTCCGGTCGTTTCAGGCCACGGCGGGAGGGGAGCTGACCGTGGTCGGTGATGCGGCGGTACCGCTTCTTGATGCCGAAGAGACGCGTATTGTTGCCTTTCGGCCGGCAGATGGCGGTAAGGAACATCTCGCAATCGTGATCGGTGAGCCGCAGCTTAATGATCCGGTACTGATCAGACTGCACAGCGAATGCTTTACCGGTGACCTGCTGGGCAGTCTGCGATGTGACTGCGGCGACCAGCTACGCGGGGCGATTGATGCAATTGCCAAAGAAGGAGCTGGTATTCTTTTGTATCTTGCGCAGGAAGGCCGGGGGATTGGTTTGATCAACAAGCTCAGGGCCTACGAGTTGCAGGACCGGGGAGCGGATACGGTCGAGGCGAATGAAATGCTGGGTTTTGACTCAGATGAACGAATTTACCGTCCCGCGGCTGAAATGTTGCGGTCGCTCGGGGTCCGCCAGGTACGGCTGATGACCAACAATCCGCTGAAGGTTGAAGCCCTGCAGGAGGCCGGCGTCACGGTCGCTGAACGGGTACCGCATATCTTCCCGTCAAATGACCACAACGCCTTCTATATCGACACCAAGACACGGAAGTCCGGCCATTTGTTCTGACCGGTCGCGGTGACAGTGCGGCGCAGGGTCAGTCGGGACGGCGATAACGGTTCTGCAGCGGATCGAAATCCGGAAATGACCGGCTGAAGAAGGCGACACGTTCCCGGGATTTTTCAATGCGCCACTGTGGCCATTCATGGGCTGCTTCCGGGGCCATGCCGGGTTCGACATCCGTGCCCTGAAACTGTCCGGCAAGATCAACGCTGCCATGATCGTTCTCGACGCTCAGCGCACTGTCTTCGTCCAGCAGGGCAACACCCAGTTTCCGGCCCTCATAACCGCCGAAGAAATCTGTACCGCGAATGCCGATAGTTGCTGCCTGTGTCCGGAAGACCAGCTCCTTGTCCTGCATGTCGGCAATCCGTCCGCTGATCGCCCGGAAGGCGCCACGCAGCAGGGAAATCACCGCGTTTCCGCGGTCTTCGGCAGGAACGAAGGCAAAATCAGCAACGGAGGCAATGGTCTGGTCGCTGAGGATGATCCGGGTGTCATCTGTCAGAACCAGTTCAAGACGGGTTTCCGGCCCGGTGGAAAGTACTTCAGACAGGAAAACCTCGCTGCCGGGATCAAGACTGCGAACCAGGCCGTTCTTTGATGCGGTTGCATCGCCTTCCAGCCGGGTGATAACGCCAATGGCGTCTTCTGCGAAGGCGGCAATCGGTGATAAGACAAGGGCAATAGCGGCGACGACAAAGCTGAAACGCATGACAATTCCTTGGTTGAAAAACCTGTCCGGTCGACAATGAACTGGCCCTGAAACTGACGGTTTGCGCCCGGCTTGGCAAGTATCCGTGGTCCGGACAGCATCATCCTTCTCGACGACAGGCCTGTCAGCGTGCATCTTCGCCTTCCCGCCGCTTTTCAGGTCATCTGTCTTGGGTCTTCTGTTCGATATTATTTACGGCGTTTCGCTACCTATTATGGTGATGATCGCTCTGGGCTGGTTTGCACAGCGCTGGCTCAGTCTGGATTTACCAACACTGGGCAGATTGCATCTCAACATCACCCTGCCCTGCTTCATCATCTTCCATCTTGCCACCACCGAGGCGTCATTATCCTCGCTTGGTAATATTGCCTGGTTCACGATCGTGCAGTTCTTTGTGCTGTTTGGCCTTGGCTGGATGGCAGGGCGCTGGCTGAAGACGGAACATCGCCACATACCCGTTATCGCGATTGCCATCGCTTTCCCGAATACCGGCAATTACGGGATTCCGCTGATCGAACTGGCGTTCGGGCCTGCCTATATCGCACCGCAGGCGGTCATCATGACGCTGCATTCCATTCTGATCATGTCGGTTGGTGTTCTGGCGCTGACTGCCGGGGCAGGGGACTGGAAGGCGTCGATGAAAGCGTCGATTTCCAGCCCGGTTATTCCGGCGATCATCATCGGACTGGGGCTGAACGTTACCGATATCGTGTTGCCGACGCCGCTGCTGTTCCCGCTAGAGATGATGGCGGGTGCCTTTGCACCGCTGGCACTGCTGATCCTGGGGGCCAGTCTTGCCACGGCTGACCGTCAGGATGTCTGGCGGCTGGCGCCGCCGGTGATGATCCTGCGGCTGCTGGTGGCCCCGGTCCTGACCTGGATTGCCTGTCTGGCGATTGGCTTTGATCCGGTCATGACGGCTTTTCTTGTCGTCAATGCCTGCGGGCCGGTTGGCGTCATGCTGGTCATCGTCTGTTCGCAGCATGAGAACGGACGCAATGTCGCCGCGATGTCCGTGTTCACGACGACATTGGTCGCACCATTTGTGGCAACGGTGGCGCTGTACCTGCTGCGGACCTGACCGTCAGGCGGTCTTGCGGTCAGGCACCGGGTCACGTCCAACTGTCAGAACCAGATAGCCAAGCAGTGCCGAGATTACGGAGCCTCCGAGCACACCCAGCCGCACGGGTGCTGCATAGGACGGGTCACTGAAGGCCAGCCCGCCGATAAACAGGCTCATGGTGAAACCGATCCCGCACAGCGCGCTGACACCATAAATCTGTCGCCAGTCCGCGCCGTCCGGCAGTTTGGCCAGTCCGGTTTTGATGGAAAGCCAGATTGATCCGAAGATGCCGATCTGCTTGCCGATTACGAGGCCAAGGGCGACGCCCAGCGTGACCGGGTGGGTGAGCACTTCAAGCCCCAGTCCGGCGAAGGATACCCCCGCGTTGCAGAAACCGAAGACCGGCAACACCCCGTAGGCAACCCAGGGGTGGAGCATATGTTCGAGATAGCGAAGCGGCTCATCGCCGTCTTTTTCGTCGCCGCCACCGAGCGGGATGAACATGGCAAGGGTGACACCGGCCAGTGTCGCATGGACCCCGGATTTCAGCACCGCGACCCAGAGAACAAGCCCGATCAGTATATAGGGGGTGAGCTGGCGGACATTCATCCGGTTCAGGATGGCCAGCCCGATCAGAGAGGCTCCGGCGACGAGCAGCGACAGCAGCGACAGGTCCGAGGTATAGAACAGCGCGATAATGATAATCGCCCCGAGATCGTCAAAGATCGCGATGGCGGTCAGCAAGACTTTCAGTGACAGCGGCGCCCGCGATCCGACAAGCGCCAGAATGCCGAGAGCGAAGGCAATGTCCGTTGCGGCGGGGATAGCCCAGCCACTCAGTGCAACCGGATCGCCCCAGGCGATGAAGGCATAGATGCCTGCCGGCACCGCCATGCCGCCGACAGCTGCAATGGCCGGCAACATGGCCTGACTGCGGCTGGAAAGTTCGCCGTCGAGAAACTCGCGTTTGATTTCAAGACCGACAAGCAGGAAGAAGATGGCCATCAGCCCGTCATTAACGATCAGAAGGACATTCTTCTCGATCGCAAGCGGTCCGACGATGATGGAGAAGGGTGCTTGCAGAATGGCGTCGTAGAGCGGGCCTAATCCGACATTTGCGATTACCAGTGCTACAGCTGATGCGGCAATCAGTACAATGCCGCCGGATGCCTCCAGCTGAAAAAATTCTTCGGCACGTTTCAGCACCTTCTTGGCAATCACCATTCCCTTGTCCTTATCTGTGTTCTCCCGTCAGCTAGGTAATAAAATTATTTTATACATCAAGTAACACTTGGAATTTTATCGGTATTTATCCTGTTCCGATCCGGATAAGCGGGAAACCGGGATTTTTCCGGCTGTGATGACTGGAACAAACTGGCCTTTCGACGCATATTGCGCCGCACTTATCGTAGCCATGTCTGAACCGGAGCCCGACCAAGATGTCTGATGCAACCACCCCACCAATCCAGCGCGCCCTGATTTCTGTTTATGACAAGACCGGTCTGGTCGAGTTTGGGCGGGTACTGGCGGACATGGGTGTCCATATTCTGTCGACGGGCGGCTCTGCCAGAATGCTGGCCGAAGCGGGTATTCCTGTAACGGAAGTATCAGACCATACAGGTTTCCCGGAAATGCTGGATGGCCGGGTCAAGACGCTGCATCCCAAAATTCACGGTGGACTGCTGGGCCTGCGGGATAACCGGGAACACGGCAAGACGATGGCATCGCATGGTATTGCTCCCATCGACATGCTGGTCTGCAATCTCTATCCGTTCGAGGAAACACTGGCGTCGGGCGCAGAGTTTGACGAATGCATCGAGCAGATCGACATCGGTGGCCCGGCGATGACCCGCTCGGCGTCGAAGAACCATCGTTCTGTGACGGTGATCAGTGATCCGGAAGACTACAATCTGGTGCTGGGAGAAATGAAGGAAAACAATGGTGGTACCACCGCCGCGACCCGTCGCCGGCTGGCCGCCAAGGCTTTCACCCGTACCGCTGCCTATGATGCCGCAATTTCCACATGGCTGACGACGCAGACTGAAGAAGACAGTGCGTTCCCGCCGGTGCTTTCGGTTTCCGGAAAGTTGCAGCAGACCCTGCGATATGGGGAAAACCCGCATCAGTCCGCCGCCTTGTATGCGGGATCGGAGAAGCGTCCGGGTGTGGTGACGGCGACCCAGTTGCAGGGCAAGGAACTCAGCTTCAACAACATCAATGACACAGATGCGGCCTATGAACTGGTGGCCGAATTCGGTGAGCCTGCTGTTGCGATTATCAAGCATGCCAATCCCTGCGGTGTGGCTGTTGCCTCCGAGACGCTGGATGCATACCGGCGGGCACTGGCCTGTGATCCGGTCAGCGCCTTTGGCGGAATCATTGCCCTGAACCGCCCGTTATTTGCGGATACGGCGGAAGAGATCGCCAAACTGTTCGCGGAAGTGGTCATCGCACCGGAAATCAACGAGGCCGCCCGGAAAATTCTGTCGGCAAAGAAGAACGTCCGTGTACTTGAAGTCGGTGGCCTGCCGGATCCGGCAGCGCCGGGCATGACCATTCGTACAGTCGCTGGCGGATATCTGTTGCAGGGTCGCGATAATGGCCGCATTGCCGAAGCCGATCTGCGGGTGGTGACGAAGCGGGCACCGGACAGCCGGGAAATGCGCGATCTGCTGACGGCCTTTCGGATCTGCAAACATGTGAAGTCGAATGCCATCGTTTATGTAAAGGATGGTGCGACCGTGGGTGTCGGTGCCGGACAGATGAGCCGGGTCGATTCAGCCCGGATCGCCGTTATCAAATCATCCGAGGCCGCCGCGGCAGCCGGTGACAAGACCAAGCGTACAGATGGTTGCGTCGTTGCCTCAGATGCTTTCTTCCCGTTTGCGGATGGTCTGATGGCCGCGGTGGATGCGGGTGCAACCGCCGTCATCCAGCCCGGCGGGTCGATGCGGGATGACGAGGTTATCGCCGCCGCCGATGAAGCCGGGATTGCGATGGTGATGACCGGTATGCGGCATTTCCGCCATTGATCCGGGGCCTTTGGTTGCGGCTTTCCCCCAAATCACGCAGAGTTTGAGCCATGAGCATCAGCGGACGGCAGTATCAGAACCGGTTGAAGACAGCACTTGGTGAGGGTGCAGCAACAATTGGTGGCTGGGTTTGCAGCGGATCGCCCGCCATGGCGGAAGCGATGGCAACGCTGGGGTTCGACTGGATCGCCGTGGATATGGAGCATACGGCAACCGGCCTTGCGGCGGCGGAAGCGATTTTCGTCATCTGCGAGCGTTATGATGTGGCACCGCTGGTGCGCCTGCCGGAAGCCGATCCGATTCTTGCACGGCGACTTCTGGATATTGGCGCTCACGGCTTCATTGTTCCCCAGGTCGAAGATGCCGGGGCGTTGCAGGATTTTGCAGATCATCTGGTCTATCCCCCGGCGGGTAAGCGCGGGGTCTGCCTGTCACGAATGAATGCCTGGGGTGATGACTTTGCCGATTACCACAAGGGTTTTGCCCCGGTGATCGCGCCGCAGATAGAATCCGCCCGTGGTATTGCCAATGTCGCGGCAATCGCCGGGCTGGACTGTGTCGATGCGGTCTTCCTCGGGCCTTACGATCTGTCTGCTGATCTTGGATGCGCCGGAGACTTCACTGCAGGCCCGTTTACAGCCGCCTGTGCGACATATCGGGAAGCCTGCTCGGCAACCGGCAAGGCAATGGGCATTCATCAGGTTGATCCGGATATGGATGCCCTGAACGGCCGGTTGCAGGAAGGCTATCGTTTTATCGCATATGGCACGGATACGGTAGCCACCCGCAAGGCGCTGGGTGGCCTCCGCGATATCGGCGGACGCAGCTAGCGGCTAACTCAGCCCGCTGCTACTGGTTTACCGGATACTGGAATATCTATGCTTTTACGGTTTCCTGCTCACAGTTTATGGGTATTCCGGCAGCAATCATTTCCAGTTCGAAATCGGTCAGTTCGTCGTCGTTTGCAACGCTCTGCATGATTTCCGTCAGATTGAAGATGGCCAAGCGTATCTCCTCGGAAGTAAGGGTGAAACCCCGTTCGCGAGCGATGTCTTCAATGGTACCAATGAAAACGGCTTCGTCCTGAATGCCTGACAAACGGTCAAGAATTTCATCGTCAGTGCGCGCTATTCTGTAAAAGTCTTCGGCGGATGTAGTCAATTTCCTTCTCCTGATGAAGTGTTTTATCCATCTGTTGATGAAAATGCGTAGATTACTACAAACTCATCCTAGCGCGGTAAGCTGTTTCAGGTATGACTGTGAATTCAAATTTCGTTGACTGAATATCCCGGACCTTCGCGGGATTGTTACTTTCATCGATCAGGGGATGATCCGGTTTGTTCCCGAATGACAACCTCGCCAGATGCGGAACGGCCTAGGGCCGTCGTCCGCCGCCTGCTGCCCGCATGGCCTCATGCAGTTTTTCAACCGGGATACCGAGCCGTTGGGCGGCGCTGTCGAAATCCGGTGGGGGCGGGCCCAGTGCACGGCGCAGGGTTTCGCCGTCTATTCCCAGCATTTCTCCGGCTTTGTTGAAGTCCGGAGGACCACCGGGACGGCCACCACCGCCCGGCCGGTCGTTATGCATCGAAGCAGATGCCCCGCCTCGTCCGCCTGACCCTCGTGTCGGCCCGCCCGGTCCCATTTTAAGGAAGCTGCGGTCCCGTTCTCCCTTCAGGCAACGGGGGATGACAGGCCAGTCCCGGGTCAGATAATAGGCATAGGTGCCATTGGGATAGTCGGGGGTGACGGTCTGGCGACCATTGCATTCATCCAGTGTGCCAAGGCCGGCGACATATTCATAGTCTTCGATGAAGCTGCCATCGTAGCGGCCGCCCGGCCCGCCGGGACGTGATCCGGATTTAAGCCGCCAGCTTGGGGTGAGGTCGGCCACCGCCGACGCCGGATTCTTCGGGTCGCTGTATCCATAACGCAGGTAAACCGGAAAACCGTCTGCCGCATAGGCGAGCAGTTTTGAATGCCGGTCCGGGGTTATGTCCTCGACCAGTCCGGTCGGAATACCGTGATAGTGATAGGTGCCGTTCGGCTGTACATGCGCATTATGCTTGTCGAGGCCAAGATCGACAGAAGATGACAGCGGCTCGTACTGCCATCCGGAATTGCGGTCGCGCTGCCACCATTCCGCAGCGGACGGATCAAAGGGAACACCATTTGTCGCAACGGCAAAAACATTCATCCCGACAGATGTCAGCCGACCGGTCAGCGCCGGGTGCAATGGCACACGAAAGGCCAGCGACTGTTCAGAAATGCTGTTGGGATTACGTCGGTTTGGGAAATTGCCGGGGGAATGATCGGGTATCGCATTCGACGTGATATAGCGATAATCGCTGTCGGTCCGGACCGAGACCCTGTTGTTGGGCAGACCAAAGAATGCCTGAAGGCCAGCCTGTGCGAACAGCAGGATACTGGCCGTAAAAACGACTGTTCCGGTCCAGGTTTTAAATCCGGTTGTTTTCATCATCATATCCCCCGATACGGATGCGCGGATATGCTATCCCGATCCGGGGTAAATTGGCTACTGTTTTGGCTGACAGAAGGAAGGAATCAGAAGGGTGACTTTAACAGTCCGACTTCCTGATAGAATTTCCGTGCGCCCGGATGCAGGGGAATACCAACCCCGTTCAGGGCAGCTTTCAGACGGATCTGGGCACCGCGGGGATGGTTCTTCTCAAGCTTCTTGCGGCTGGTTTCGTGCCAGAGGGCGCGGGTGACGCCATAGACAAGTTTCTCGTCCATGTCTTCACGGGCAATCAGCTGGGCGGAGACGTTGAGGGTCAGCGTCGCTGGAATTCCGGGGTAATAATCAGCCGGGATGACACCGCCGGTGATGAAACTGTATTTGGTGATCAACTCGTCAAAATCATCCCAGGTCAGCGGCACAAGCCGGATTTGCAGGCGCTGGGCCAGACCTGAAATCGAGGCATCCGGATACCCGGTCACGAAGAAGGCTGCATCCAGTGCGCCGGCGGCAAGTGAATCGGCCGCTGCGCCGGGTTTCATGTAATAGGCTTCGTAATCGCCTTTCTTTATGCCGCGTTCGGCCAGCACGACATCGGTCATGACCGGTGTGCCTGATCCCAGTTCGCCGACGGCAACCCGTCGTCCGGCAAGATCGGTGATGTCTTCGATATCGGAATCGGCAGGGACGACAAGATGCACGGCCTGCGGATAAAGCGAGCCTATCGCGCGGAGCGAACGTATCGGCTCCTGTCCCTTGTAGGGGCCAAGACCATAATAGGCCCAGAACGCAACATCACCCTGTACCAGTGCCAGATCGAAATTCTTTGCCTGAATTTCGGTGATGTTTTCCACCGACCCCTCGCTGGAGGTGGCGGTTACGATAACCCCCGGTACGCCGCAGCTTCCGCCGCGCTCGCAGTCCCGTGACCCCGGAGGATTCGAGAAGATGCCAGCCAGCAGTCCCCCCAGCGGAAAGACGGTTCCGCTGGCCGAGCCGGTGCCCATATGCAGAAAGGTAAGCGTAGACGAGCTTGCCGTTGTCGCACCGATGACCACGGCCAGTGCCACGGCAATCCGGGCTGCGACGGTGAATCGGCGCTTGAGCATGCCTGTCCTGTAACCAAGAGGGAGTTGTAACCTGTCAGGAAACTACGCCCGAACTGATTGAAAGGCAAAGATATTCAGGAACTTTATTGGACTCCGGTGGATCAATTCTGCGTGCCCCGTCCGGGGAGCTTGCCGAAGTGTCGTTTTACGGTTGCCGGCTGGTCATCTCTGTTGCCACCCATTCCCGGAATGCGGGTGTGACCTGCTTCCAGACAGATGCCCAGTCGCCGGGCCGGGGCTGGCGAAACAGTCGCATCGTCGGATACCAGGGGCAGTCGTCACGGTCGAGCAGCCAGCGCCAGTCTGCGTTATGAATCAGCAGGCACCAGGTTTTTGCCCCTACCGCCCCGGCCAGATGTGCAGGGGCTGAATCAATGGTAATGACGAGGTCCAGCTGGGACATGAAGGCGGCGGAATCGGCAAAATCCTCAATCAGCGGATCAAGGTCGGTGATCAGGGTCTCTGCGCCAAGCCTGACGATATCATCCTTGCGGCCGCCTTTCTGGAAGCTGTAGAAGGCGACGCCGGGCATATCCATGATTTCGATGAAATGTTCAAGGCCGCAGGAACGGTCTTTCGGTGTGGTCTTGCCGGCCCAGACGATGCCGACTTTCAGCTTTGCGCCATTGACGGCGGGCAGTTTCTTGCCGTGAATTTCAGGCGGGCCGAGATAGGGGACGGTGTTCGGCAGGGTCTCCATCGTCACGCCAAACATTTTGGGCAGTGACAGTAATGGATAATAGACATCACATTTCGGTGGTTTCTGTGCCTTGATCAGCATTTCGTCGACACCCTCGACGGTGGCCAGCAGACGCAGCAGACCGGTCTGGCATTCAACGATGACCCGACCGGCACCCCGTTGCTTCACCAGCGGGATGAAGCGGGCCCATTCGATCATGTCGCCATAACCCTGTTCGGCGTGCAGCAGGATCGATTTGCCGCCGAGGTCCTTGCCGTCCCACACCGGCATATCGAACTTGCGTGGCGGGCTGCGGTCCAGTTTCCAGCGCCATTCATAGTGATCAAAGCCGCGTTTGTAATCGCCGATCAGCAGCCAGGTCAGCGCCCGATCCCACAGGCAGTCGAAATAGTTGTCCCGCATCGCGATGGCGCGGTTGAAACAATCCATTGCCTCCCGGATCTTGCCGAGGTCCCGCAACACCAGACCAAGGTTATAGATACCTTCGGGGGCATCCCCTTTCAGTTCGACGGCCTTACGGTGGGCAACACAGGCTTCTTCAAGGCGACCGACTTCCCGCAGCGCATTTCCCATGTTTGACCAGGCGCCGGGATTGTTCGGGCGCAGCGCAAGTGATCGCTTGTAACAGGCGACGGCAGCCTCAAACTTGCCCTGGGCACGCAGCGCAACGCCCATATTGTTCAGGGCATCCGCAAAGTCCGGTTTCAGCCGGAGTGTTTCGGCATAACCGGCAACGGCGGCATCCATACGACCTTTCTTGTGGTCATCGGCCGCCCGCGCAAACATCTGGATATGTGCCGGCTGGGCAGACAGGTCGGTCTGTGCCGCCGGTTGTGTGTTGGTATCGCCATTCATATCGGGATTAACCGTCGCCAGCGCCGGACCGTCAATAGGCTGCGTAGGATTTCTCTTCCACAAGACTGGAGCCGAGCAGGATATTGATCTGTTTCTTTACATCAGCCCGGCGGTCATTGGTGCGATAGACGGCCCGTGCCAGCCTGATAAATGTCTCGCCAAAATCACCGTTGCGTTCGCAATCGCGAATGTCGTCCTCGATGACCCAGAGTTCTTCATTGATTGATTTCAGGCTGGCGGTCAGGGCGGTCATCTCGTCAGACGCCCCGATATGCCGGTCCCGCGTTGCCGACAGGGTTTTCAACTCGGTCTCGACATTGGCGAGCTTCGCCGGGTCTTCAATACGCTCTGACTTGATTTCGAGAATCGTGATCTTGTCGATCAGTTCACCTGGCGCGATCGGAGCGGAAAGTGTGATGCCGGACATGCGGGTTGCTTCGCTGGTTTCTGGACAGCCGGAAAATGGTCGAACACAAGCGGGAAAGCAATAGTCTGCGGAGGGCATTGCGCTGAATCAATGTGGAAGCCTGATTGATGATGCAATAGTTCGGCGTTGTGAACCGTCAGAACAACCGTCCGGGCAAAAGGGGAGGGAGTGACCGTTCTGAAAGAAAAGCAGGGAGACGGGAATGCAGGACATTCTGAACGGACTGAGAAAGGACCATCGTAACATTCTGAGATTGCTGGATGCTTTCGCCCGCGAACTGAGCCTGCTCGAAGCGGATGGCGAGCCAGACTATGAATTGCTGGATGATATTCTGCGCTACAGTCTGGATTACCCGGATCAGGCGCATCACCGGACCGAAGAATATCTCGTTCAGAGGTTGCTGCAGGAATATCCGGATGTCAGGGATATTTCGCAGATTCTTCTTGGTGAACATGAGGAACTGCGCTCTGCGGCACTGGATATCCTGAATCTGTTGCGCCACCTTCTTGACGGTCAAGATGTCGACAGAGTGGTCTTTTCCCGGAACTGTCGTTGCTTCATTCAAAGTTATCAGCGTCACATCCGACGGGAAGAAGCATTACTGTTTCCACTGGTTGAGGATGTTCTGTCCACCGGTGAGAATTTTAATATTCCCCGTGTGACTAAAGAGCCCGCTGGATCAGGCGAGTTTTCGGATTCTGTGCGGGGGGCGCGTCTCAGGCTTGTTGTGTCTGTGCCTGACTAGCTCCCTGCTTTCGCAGGCTCCGCAGTGTCGAGCAGGGATTGTGCGGGGCGCATGACCCGCAGCGCGGGCAGTTCAAAGGTAACGGTGGTTCCAACGCCGATCTTGCTTCTGATTGTGATGTCTCCGCCATGTGCCTGGATGATGGCCCTGGAAAGCGCCAGCCCCAGCCCGACCCCACCTTCGTTGGCGATATGGGCGCTGTTTCCCACCTGCCGGAACGGCTGCATGAGGTGAGCAATGTCCTGCGCGTCGATACCTGTGCCGGTATCGGAAATATCGACCTGAACAGCGCCATTTTTCATCCGCTGCAGGGTGGTCGTGATGGTTCCGCCCTTCTTCGTGAATTTCACGGCATTGGATAACAGATTCAGGGCAATCTGCGCGATACCCCTCCGGTCGCCAATTACGAACGCCGGCTGTTCGGTCCCTTCAGTAATGAATGTCAGGGTGCTGCTTTTTTCCCAGGCAGTGACGATCCTGACCGTCTCGGTCAGCAGCGCTGCCAGATCAAAGCGGGATTCATGCAGTGCCTGTTCGCCGAGTTCGATTTTCGAGATATCGAGAATGTCATTGATCAGGGAAAGGAGATGATTTCCGCTGGCATTGATATCCTTGGCATATTCAAAATATTTCGGATGTTCCAGTGGCCCAAGATCGCCCCGGATCATGACCTGTGTCAGCCCCTGAATGGCATTCAGGGGAGTCCGGAGTTCGTGGCTCATGTTGGCCAGAAAGGTTGTCTTGGCCCGTTCTGCGTCAAGTGCATGAAGGCGGGCCTGATCCAGTTCCTGATTTTGCTGCTGCAGTTGGCGCATGAGCAGAACAACGCCTCCGAGTGGCAGCAGCAGAACCAGAATAGTCAGTCCGGATATCTGGAGGCCATAGATCGTAAAGCTGCGGGTAATGCCTGTCCTGAATGCAGACATATCGACATAGACCTCGACAATGGCGACCCGGTGCCCCTCGCGGATGACCGGAACATATGTTTCGACATAGAGGTCCGGGCGGTCAGGCTTGTCGGTTCCATCTGCGAGTTTCACATAGGGTTTTCCGGTGGCCAGAACACTGATCGCCGCCTCATTGTGATCCGCCAGTTTGTTTTCCTGCTTCTCTGGGTTGCTGAGATCGTCAGAGACAAGTGACAGATTGCCGGATGCATCAAACAGCTTGAAGCGGAAGATCCGCCCCATCTGCCTGACGCTTTCGAGCAGGGTGCGTTCTGTAGCATTCATCTGGCCGGTTTCGGCGATCTGTCTGATATTCGGTAATTGTAGGGCAATCAGAGTCGCCGCAGAGAGGGATTCATGCTCTGCCTGTTGTTTTATCAGGCTCTCCGCAACCTTTCCCATCAGGATGACGCCGAGAGACGAGAGGATGATCAGGCCGCAGATACTGCCAAGCAGAATGCCCCGTGCACCGACTTTCATCGGGTGCAATAGCTTGGCCTTGCTTGTGCGTCTCTGTTTCGTACCGTCTTTCATGACGGTTTTATGCAGTAATCCGTTTCAGCGGGAAACTGTGGATTGTCCTTACTTCACAGGGACTAACGTAAAAGTTTCAGAACGTTCTCCGGGGGGCGACCCATCACAGCCTGATCTCCTTTGACCACGATCGGTCGTTCCATGATGGCGGGATTTGCAGAGATCGCCTCGATGATCTGGGCATCTGACAGGGTTGCAGGGTCCAGACCGGCTTCTTTCGTTTCCTTGCGGCGCAGAATGTCGGCAGGCTTCATGTCGAGCTTAACCAGAATTTCGCCGAGTTCAGCGGCGGTCGGTGGTGTCTTGAGATATTCGACGATTTCCGGCTCTACATTGTTTTCCGTCAGAAGGGCGAGGGTCTGGCGGGATTTGCTGCAGCGGGGGTTATGATAAATGACGGTCATCTCGTTGAATTCTCCATAGTCAGTCAATCAGTCAGGTCGTCTTCAGTTTCGGCGTCGATAATCCATTTCGCAACCTCATAGGAAAACCCCCGGCGGGCAAGCCGGGCCATTTCACGCTGGCGCTGGTCCGCGTCGGCCGGTTTGCGCCGGAACGGGCCCAGCCGGCTGCGGCGGGCATAGGAGACGGCGGCTGCACGGTCCATATCCGGGACCGTGTCGATCTCCGGCGTTTCCGCCAGCAGATGCCGGATGGCATTCTCGATGTCCTCAGCCTCCAGACCCTGCTGTGTCAGGCGTCCCCGGATGGCACCTGCACTGGCGCCGCGCCGGAACAGGGCGGCGGTGCGGCCACGGGCAAACGCGGCGTCGTCAAGAATGCCGAGCCTGACATAGCGGCTGACTATTTCGTCGGCAATACGGGCGCCTTCCTCCGGGTCCGTGTCATGCTCGTGGGCTGATCGCAGAACACGGCGGTTCAGAACGCGCCGGAGCTGTTCGGCAGAACTGGCATAGCGGGCAACATAGCGTTCGGCGGCACGGCGCAGCGTTTCCGCATTGGCGACCGGCGGTGTCTTGCCCTGTTGTCTGCCCGCCATGAGATCAGTTCCCGGCGCTGCGCATTTCGCCCCGCGCCTGACGAATGATCTGGAAGGCAGAAGACAGGAACAGACAGGCCATGATCCCGGCGACGACAAGGTCGGGCCAGGCGGTGCCCGTTGCGATAACCAGTCCGGCGGCCGCAATCACCGCGATGTTTCCGATCGCGTCATTGCGACTGCAGAGCCAGACCGAACGGACATTTGAATCGCCATCACGATATTTCATCAGAATCAGTACACTGACCAGATTGGCTGCCAGTGCCAGACCGCCGATCCAGCCCATGATTGCGGCTTCCGGCAAGCCCAGGATGAAAACCTGCCAGACGGTTGACCCGAAGACCCAGAGGCCAAGCAGGGCGAGGCTGATGCCTTTTGCCATGGCGGCGGTGGCACGGGTCTTCAGGGATTTGCCGAGGACGATAAAGCTCAGGAAATAGGTGGCCGCATCACCGGCGAAATCCAGCGCATCAGCCTGCATGGCCTGTGAATTTGCCAGCCGCCCGGCGGTCATCTCGACAACAAACATGACCGCATTGATGATGATGACAGCCCAGAGTGCACGGCGAAACCCGCTCGACATGCCGTCAAAAACTTCAGGTTGGTCATGGTGACAGCAGCCGCTCATGGGGTTTGCCTCCGGTTTGAATGATGTTCCATGACACCCTACCTAATACCTACAGTAACTAGAGCTTCAAGAGGGCCTGATGAATTTTTCCATTGGTGAAGCCGCCAGCGCGGCAGGCTGCAAGGTTCAGACAATCCGCTATTATGAACAGATCGGACTGGTGTCGGCGGTGGCGCGGACTGCCGGAAATCAACGGGTTTATTCTGACGGGTCGGTCAGCCGGCTGGCCTTTATCCGACATGCCCGGGCACTGGGTTTTTCGCTTGATGATGTAAGACAGATGCTCAGCCTTGCCGACAAACCTGCGCAGTCCTGCGAGGAGATTGACGCGATTGCCCGGGAACGTCTGGAGGAGGTTAATAACCGTATCCGGCTACTGACCAGCCTGAAGACCGAACTGGAGCATATGATCAGCGCCTGTGCCGGAGGCAGGGTTGCCGATTGTCGTATCGTTCAGGCCCTGAGCGATCACGAACACTGCAATCATGACCATCTTCCGGCGACCTGATTGACAGGAAGCCGGGTTTATTCGTCGCCCCAGACGGCGTGGGCGATTTCCACGCAGCGGCCAAGTTTCCGCCACTGATCGTCGAAACCGAGATCATTGCCGTGGGCGGTAGAGGAAAAGCCGCACTGGTGGCTGAGAGCGCATTGTCCGAGATCGACATAGGCGGCAGCTTCATCGATGCGTTTGCGGATAGCATCGACCGGCTCCACATCGGCGGTCTTGGAACTCATCAGGCCGAGGACCACGGTTTTGTCCTTTGGCATGAAGCGTAAGGGAGCAAAATCGCCTGACCGCTCGTCGTCATATTCCAGAAAGAAGGCATCGACGGCCATTTCGCTGAACAGGATTTCAGCCACCGGCTCATAGCCGCCCTGTGCGACCCAGGCGCTTTTGAAATTGCCCCGGCAAAGATGTGTGGCCACCACCATATCCGCAGGTTTGTCGCGGATGGCTTCATTGATCATCCGGCAATAAAGCCGGGTCAGATCGTCAGGGTCATATCCGCGCGCCTTTGTGGCCTCTCGAATCTGCGGATCACAGAGGTAAGCAAGATTGGTGTCATCGAGTTGAAGATAGCGGCAGCCACGGCCGGCCAGATCCGCAATTTCATCGCGATAGGCGGCGGCCAGGTCGGCATAGAAATCTTCCATATCCGGATAGATTTCTGTCGAAATGGCTTCACGCCCACCCCGGAAATGCAGCATCGAGGGCGACGGAATGCTGACTTTCGGTGTCCGCGTTACCTGTCCCGCAAGATAGTCGAAATCCGGCCCCTGAATCGGGGTCGCATGCCGGATATTCGAGGTGACATGCATGGTTGGCGGGCGAAAGCCGACCTCAGTCCCGTCATCCTTGCGGAACTTCGAAGCGAACTCACCATAGGTGACTTCGACACCATCCAGCCGTTCAAGGAAATCAACATGGAAGAACGTGCGCCGGAATTCACCGTCGGTGATGCCGTTCAGGCCCGCCGCTTCCTGTTGTTTCACGACCTCTGAAATGCAGCGGTCTTCGGTTTCCCGCAGGGCGGCATCATCAATTTTTCCGTCTGCGTGCTGCTGGCGGGCTTCAGCCAGTTCGGCTGGCCGGAGAAAGCTGCCGACATGGTCGGCGCGAAAAGGAGGTGTGCTGGTCATGACCGTTTCTTCTCCCGTAAGCCTGTTTGTCGTATAGTTATAAATAGTCTGGCGCGTCGGCTGCCGGGAGGCAAGTCGGGCTGTGATGCGGATCATTGCCGGATGCAGGGGAATGCAGGCTTTAGTCCGGGATTGTCCGGAAACACGGAGGAAACGGATGCCCTATGTGAAGCGGGACAGGAACGGGGATATCATTGCCGCGTTCCGGGACGATGTAGATCAATCAGGAGAAGAGGTTTCGGCCTATAACCCTGATCTCGACCGGTTCCTCGGTCGCGCGGAAGTACTGGACCCGGACTGGCATAAATCTGACGTTGATCTGTCGCGGGTGATTGAGGATCTGGTGACGGTCCTTCTGGAGAAAGGTGTCATTGATTTCACCGACCTGCCAGAAGCCGCCCGGGCGAAATTTCTGGAACGTGAAGAGAAGCGTGGTCAGCAGGTCTTTTCCCAGTATGCGGATGTCGGTTTCAACTGGGCTGCACTGCAGGCGCAGGAGTTTCGCGACGAAGACTGATTTTGGAGATGGCTGTGTTTCGGACTCCGGGCGTGCTGTTCCGGTCTGTGAAACATCTGTCATTCAAGGCACTTGGTCTCTCATGAATTCTGGATTAGTCTGCCGGCGCTGCGGTGCAGCATAACTGTTCCTGATAGGGTGGGGCCCTGCAGATGGCGATAGAAGTGGTGACAACCCGCGTCGGGTTGCGTGAACGTGTGGCGTCCTGGCGCGCAGCCGGGGAAACGGTCGCACTGGTCCCGACGATGGGTTTCCTGCATGACGGGCATATGTCACTGGTGGATATCGTCAAGGACAAGGCAGACCGTGTGGTTGCCAGCCTGTTCGTCAATCCGACCCAGTTCAGCCCGAGTGAAGACCTTGCCACCTATCCCCGCGATCAGGAAGGCGACCTCGCCAAGTTTGCGGCTCATGGAGTGGATGCTGTTTATATCCCGGACGTCAGCGAGATGTATCCGACGGGATTTGCGACCTCGGTTGCGGTTTCCGGATTCGGGGAAGGGTTGTGTGCTGAAACCCGGCCGATTTTCTTTCAGGGGGTGGCGACGGTTGTCTCCAAGCTGCTGATTCAGTGCTGGCCCGATTATGCGATTTTTGGCGAGAAAGATTATCAGCAGCTTTGCGTGATCCGGCGGATGGCACTGGACCTTGATATTCCGACGCAGATTCTGGCAGGTCCGACAGTGCGCGAGGCGGATGGTCTGGCGATGTCATCACGCAATGCCTATCTGACGCCGGAAGAGCGCCGGATTGCCCCCGTACTGAACCGGGAACTGCTGAAAGCTGCGGCAAATCCGACCCGTCCGGCAATTGCTGCGGCGGGGGCGGCGATACTGGATGCCGGGTTCCGGAGCATTGATTATGTTGAGCTTCGGGATGCGGAATCCCTGCAACCGGTAACAGCACCGGTAAGCCGTCCGGCCCGTCTTCTTGCTGCCGCCTGGCTTGGCAAGGCGCGACTTATTGATAATGTAGCGGTCGCGCCTGCCACGTAACCGGCGGAAAGAGTCAGAAACCCGCCGAATGTGCGTTGACAGTGGGCGGTTGGTGGCTATATTGCCGCCCTCCGGCGCGGAGGGTTTCCGCGCCTGTTTTGTGTTTCATGAAGTGGTTGGTACGATGTTCGCAGTCATAAAGACCGGCGGTAAGCAGTACCGGGTCGCAGAGAACGATGTGATCCGTGTAGAAAAGCTTGCTGGTGCAGCCGGCGATGCCGTGCAGTTCGATAATGTTCTGATGATCGGTGATAAGGTCGGTGCTCCTCAGGTTGAGGGTGCGCTGGTGTCCGGCGAAGTGCTGGAACAGGCCCGTAACGACAAGATCATTATCCTGCGCAAGAAGCGCCGCAAGAATCACCGCCGCAAGGCCGGTCATCGCCAGGACGTAACTGTCGTGCGCATCACCGGACTGAGTGCTGATGGCAAACCGGCCGCCAAGAAGAAGGCAGCGCCGAAGAAAAAAGCTGAAGAAGTAGCTGCGGCTGCTCCGGCTGAAGAAGCGGAAAGCAAGGAATAAGTTATGGCACATAAGAAATCCGGTGGTAGTTCACGTAACGGTCGCGACTCAGCTGGTCGCCGCCTTGGTGTGAAGAAGTATGGCGGCGAAGTCGTCATTCCCGGCAACATCATCGTGCGCCAGCGCGGCACCAAGTTTTATCCGGGCGACAATGTTGGCATGGGCAAGGATCACACCCTGTTCGCCACTGTTGAAGGTCAGGTGAAGTTTCAGACCAAACGCGGCAAGCGCACCTATGTTTCGGTGGAGCAGCCGGCGTAATCAATCACCCCAAGGGTGTTTGAACCAGGGGGAATGGCCAATGCCGTTCCCCCTTTTTCTTTTTTGAGTGACAGGATCACGACGTGAAATTCCTCGACGAAGCGAAGGTTTTCATCAAATCAGGCGACGGCGGTGCCGGTTGCGTCAGTTTCCGCCGTGAAGCGAACGTGCCGATGGGCGGGCCGGACGGCGGCAATGGTGGACGTGGTGGCGATGTCATCGCGGAATGTGTCGATGATCTGAATACCCTGATCGATTATCGCTATCAACAGCATTTCAAGGCCAAGCGCGGTCATCACGGCATGGGCAAGCAGCGCACCGGCGGGTCCGGGGCAGATGTGATCCTGCAATTGCCGGTCGGGACCCAGATTCTGGGCGAAGATAAGGAGACCCTGCTGGCAGACCTGACCGAACCCGGCCAGCGGGTCGTTCTGCTGAGTGGTGGCGATGGCGGTCACGGTAACATGCATTTCAAAACCTCCACCAACCGGGCACCCCGTCGCTTTGACGAAGGCTGGCCGGGTGAGGAAATGTGGATCTGGCTGCGCCTCAAACTGATTGCAGATGCGGGTCTGGTCGGGCTGCCGAATGCCGGGAAATCGACCTTTCTGGCTGCCACCTCGGCCGCACGCCCGAAGATTGCCGATTATCCCTTCACCACCCTGCATCCGAATCTCGGTGTCGCCCAGATTGATGAGCGGACCTTTGTCATCGCCGATATTCCCGGCCTGATCGAGGGTGCGCATGAAGGTGTTGGCCTTGGCGTCCGGTTCCTTGGCCATGTTGAACGCTGCCGGGTTCTGCTGCATCTGGTTGATGGCACACAGGAAGACGTTGCCGGGGCCTGGCGGACGATCCGCACAGAGCTGGAAGCCTATGGCGGGGAACTGGCCGGCAAGACGGAGATCGTCGGGCTGAACAAGATTGACGCCCTGACGGATGAGGATATCGCGGAACGCAAGGCGGAACTGGAAGCTGCCTGTGGCCAGAAAGTGATGCTGCTGTCCGGTGTTTCCGGGTCTGGTGTCCGTAACGTGCTGGCCGGGCTCTGGCACAAGATTGCTGAAGGCAAGGCCGAGGAAGCCAGGGAAGACGAGGCTGACGAGGAGTACCGTCCGTGACCGGGGCAGTACAACGTCTGGCTGACGGACGTCTGATCGTCGTCAAGGTGGGTTCCACGCTGGTCGTAGACGAAGAGAGTGGTGATGTTCGCCGCGACTGGCTGATGGCGCTGGCTGATGATGTTGCCATGCTGCGGGCACGCGGGCAGCAGGTTGTCATCGTGTCATCAGGTGCGATTGCCGCCGGGCGTCGCCGTCTCGGCCTTAAATCCCGGACCCTGCGGCTGGAGGAAAATCAGGCGTCAGCCGCGGTCGGAATGATCCGGATTGCACATGCCTTTCAGGATGCTCTCGGGCGGCACGACATTCCGGTCGCTCAGGCACTGCTGACACTGGAAGACAGCGAAACCCGGCGTCGGTATCTCAATGCACGCTCGACCTTCAGCACATTGCTGGAACTGGGTGCCGTTCCCCTGATCAATGAAAATGACACGGTCGCAACCGATGAAATCCGGTTCGGTGACAATGATCGTCTGAGCGCCCGCGTGGCGGCCATGATCAGTGCTGATACGCTGGTCCTGCTGTCGGATATTGACGGGTTGTATACGGCTGATCCCCGGATTGACCCGGCGGCAGAATTCGTCCCCGTCGTCACTTCCATCACCGGTGCCATCGAAGCCTCGGCCGGGGCAACCCAGACCGATTACGGCACTGGCGGCATGAAGACCAAGATCGCGGCTGCCCGGATTGCCCTTGGTGGTGGTTGCCGCATGGCCATCGCACAGGGTCGACTGAACAATCCGCTGCGTCGGCTGGATGACACCGGTCGTGCAACCTGGTTCCTGCCGGAAGACGGCCCCAAGGCTGCCCGGAAACAATGGATACTTGGCAGTCTGGCCGGGAATGGCGGACTGGTTATCGATGCGGGTGCCCTGAAGGCCCTGCAATCCGGTCGCAGCCTGCTGCCCGCTGGTGTCACCGCCATCGACGGGGACTTTGAGCGCGGTGATGCAATCACTGTTTCTGATCTTTCGGGGCAGGTGATTGCCCGTGGCCTCAGCGCCTATTCCAGTGCAGATGCGCGGTTGCTGGTGGGACGCAAGAGCAGTGAAATCGAAGCACTTCTTGGCTATCGTGGCCGGGACGAACTGATCCATCGTGATGATCTGGTGATGACATGAGCAAGCAAATGGATGTCGATGCGGTGATGACCGACATCGGAAAACGGGCGAAAGCTGCGGCCCATGGACTGGGCATTGCTGATACAGAAGCCAAGAACAGGGCGCTGACCCTGGCAGCAGCCGAACTCCGGGCACGTGTTGATGATCTGCTGGCGGCAAATCAGCTGGATATGACCGCAGCGGAGAAGAAAGGTCTCAGCAAGGCAATGCTGGACCGGCTATTGCTGACCGGCGACCGGATCGAGGCAATGGCGAAAGGGCTGGAAGATATCGCGGCACTTGATGATCCGATTGGTACCACCCTGGCGCATTGGGAGCGCCCGAATGGGCTGGATATTTCCCGTGTACGGGTGCCGCTTGGTGTCATCGGCGTGATTTATGAATCGCGGCCTAACGTTACGGCTGATGCGGGTGCCCTTTGTCTGAAAGCGGGCAATGCTGCAATTTTGCGGGGCGGCTCGGAAAGCTACCATTCCTCCCGGGCTATTCACGATTGTCTGCTGACCGGGCTGGCCGGGGCTGGTTTGCCCGCGGACGCCATTCAGATGGTACCGACAACCGATCGTGCGGCTGTTGGCGCTTTGTTGCGCATGGCGGAATATGTTGATGTTATCGTCCCGCGCGGCGGCAAGTCGCTGATCCAGCGGGTGATGGATGATGCCCGTGTGCCGGTATTCGCCCATCTGGAAGGGCTCTGCCACACCTATATTCACGGGCAATCCGATGTGGCGATGGCGCGGTCAATTGCGTTCAACGCGAAAATGCGGCGTACGGGTATCTGCGGATCGACGGAAACTCTGGTGGCGGACAGGTCTGTTGCTGAAAGCCACCTCGCACCGATCATTGACGATCTGATCAGCGGCGGCTGTGAAGTGCGGGGAGATGCGGCAACCTGTGCCCTCGACGAGCGGGTAAAGCCTGCGACAGAGGAAGACTGGGTAACGGAATATCTCGATCAGATTGTCGCTGTCCGGCAGGTTGAGGGACTGGATGAAGCAATTGATTTCATCAATACCTATGGCTCCAGCCATACAGATTGCATCGTCACATCCGACGACGCAGCCGCCAGCCGGTTTCTGCGCGAGATTGATTCGGCCATCGTGCTGCATAATGCCTCGACCCAGTTTGCCGATGGGGGAGAGTTTGGAATGGGGGCGGAAATTGGCATTGCAACGGGCAAGATGCATGCCCGGGGACCGGTTGGTGTCGAACAACTGACCAGCTTCAAGTATCTGGTCCGTGGTGGCGGTGCGGTCCGTTCCTGATTGGCCTGTTACGCGGGGTATGGAGTGGCCCTGTTATCCTGATGCAGGCGCGTTATGGTGCCGGTAACTGACGCACTTTGCTGTCAGTGCCTGCCTGTCCCTGCTCAGAAACGGAACCCCGAATGCTGAAGATAACTGATGATCGCCCGACGCTGGTCGGAAACCGGATACGTATGGAACCGCTGGAGGCCCGGCATGCGGCGCCGTTATGGGACGCTATTGCACCCGGCGATATCACGAAATGGTTCCCCTATCCGATCCGCTCGCTGCAGGACATGGAGAAATTTATTGCTGATGCCGAGGCGCAGCGCACTGCCGGAACCTCTATTCCCTTTGCGACGATTGATCTCGCCAGCGGTAAGCCCATTGGTTCCAGCCGGTTCATGAATATCGTCCGGGCCAACCGGGTGGTGGAAATCGGATCAACCTTTGTGGCGGCAGCCTTTCAGCGAACGGGTGTTAACCGCGAGGCCAAACTGCTGCAGCTGACCCATGCCTTTGAGGTGTGGAAATGCAACAGGGTTGAGTTCAAGACCGACAGCCTGAACGAGAAGTCCCGGGCGGCGCTGTCGGGGATCGGGGCGCTGGATGAAGGCATCTTCCGCAATCATGTGATTTGTCATGATGGTCGCCTGCGTCATTCGGCATGGTTCAGCATTGTTGCTGAGGAATGGCCAGCCTGCCGTGACAGGTTATCTGCACAACGTCAGTAGTTCTACTTATCCCGATCTAAATTCAGTGCGAATACCCGGATATGGTTGTATCTTCTGGCAACTGAAACTGGTCTGTACCTAATATTCGGGAATGAATAAAACCACGCCAACTGACCTGTCATCAGAGATAGAGGGCTTTGCAGCAGCTTTTGACTGCAGTCCGCATTTATGCGTGTGGTACGATGCGGACGACCGGCTGCGCTGGATGAATAAAGCCTTTGAACGGGCCTACAAAGACTATCTGGATATTGTCTGCCTGGGGCGCAGTTTCCGTGAGATGATGCTGGAAGTTGATGCCCGGCGCGAAATTCCTGAGGCCAGCTACGATCCGGAATGGCTGGACAAACGGATAGCCTATCGCAGAAATCCGGTTGGTTCCCTGCTGCGACCTATTCCTGACGGATCACGTTATAACCTGACGGAATGGCGGACACCTGATGGCGGAACAATGTCATTGTTTACGCATGCGGGTGAGGTCAGTGAGCAGTCTACGCTCCAGAATTCCATCATGTCGAATATGCGCGATATCGTATTCTGCCGCAGTGAACGTGATGGAAATATGGTCACAACGGTCGGTCCCAGTGCGGCCAGTTTTCTGGGCTTTAGTAAGGAGACCAACCCTGCCGGTCACGCGCCGGAGGAATGGTACGCTCTGGTACATCCTGACGACCGGGCGGTCTATATGGAAGCCGAGAAGCAGAGGAAACAGTATGGTACGCCCTATGCTCTGGAATATCGGTTCCGGCATCCGACAACCGGTGTCTGGCACTGGGCGAGAGAAGTTGCGTGGAATACTGAGGATGTGGCGACAGGGCGACTTTTCTATGACAGTTATGTTGTCGACCGCACGAATGTAAAAGAGCGCGAAACGGCAGAGCAGCATTTGCGTGAGGTGCTGGATGCGGCGACTGATATCATTGCCATCTTTAGCGCGGACGGCCGCCTGGGTTATCTGAATTCCGGTGCGCGCAACGGGCTGAAACTGGCTGAAGATGTCGATATTGCAAAACATCGTATCACTGATTTCCTGCCAACCGCGGTGCGGCATATGCTGTTGCATGATGCCATGCATCAGGCCCGGCTGAACGGAACCTGGGCCGGAGAACTCGTTTTCAGAACAACTGAGGGGAGCACGCTGCCCTGTTCGGTGGTTCTCGTATCTCATCGTAATACCGGAGGGCAGGTTGACCGGTTTTCGATCATTGCCCGTGATATTTCCCAGCAGCGTGAAGCAGAATATGAATTGCGTGTGATGCGTGACCGGGCGGAAGAAGCGAATCGTGCGAAGTCGCGTTTCCTTGCGACCATGAGCCACGAACTGCGAACGCCGCTGAATGCAATCATCGGCTTTTCAGAGCTGATGAGCGAAGAGATTTTCGGCCCTATTGGCGCGCCGCGATATCGGGAATATCTCAAGGATATTCGTAACAGCGCGACGCATCTTCTGGGCCTGATCGGGGATATTCTTGATGTTTCGCGTATCGAGGCGGGAAAGATCGATCTGGAGCCGGAGTATCTGGATGTCCGGGGTGTTTCGGCTGAGATGATCGATATGGTTCAGGCGCGGGCCCAGCAAAAGGGCTTGCAGCTGAAGCTGGAAGTTCCGGAGGGCTTGCCCGCGGTCTACGCCGATAACCGGACCTTCCGGCAATGCGTTCTTAATCTATTGTCCAACGCGATCAAGTTTACGCCGACAGGCGGTGTGATTTCGATCGGGGCAGAAGCTGATAACCCGGAAGGCTATCTTGTCTGGGTTGCTGATACAGGCCGCGGTATCCCGGCAGACCAGATTGCCAAAGTTCTGGAGCCTTTTTCGCAGGTTGAGGAAGATATCGAACGCCGTCAGCATGAAGGATCAGGCCTCGGACTGTCGATTGTCCGTTCTCTGATGGAACTGCACGGCGGGGGAGTGTCGATTCAAAGCACGAACGGCGAGGGGACGACCGTTACATTGCAATTTCCGGTGCGGAAAAGCTGATCCCTCGCGGGCTGTTGCGCCTGCTCTCTGTCACATAAATGAACATCACTCACCTCCGGAATGCGGCCTGGCCGAGATTCCGGAGGTGATGAAGCCAGAGGTGCCTACTGGCGGGCGACCATCAGTTTCTTGATTTCGGCAATGGCTTTTGCCGGATTCAGACCTTTCGGACAGGTCTTCGTGCAGTTCATGATGGTATGGCAGCGGAAAAGCCGGAACGGGTCTTCGAGATTGTCGAGACGCTCCCCGGTTTTTTCATCGCGGCTGTCTGCAATCCAGCGATAGGCCTGCAGCAGAACCGCCGGGCCGAGATAACGGTCGCCATTCCACCAGTAACTCGGGCAACTGGTTGAGCAGCAGAAGCAGAGCACGCATTCCCAGAGACCATCAAGCGCTTCCCGCTCTTCCGGGCTTTGCAGCCGTTCGGTGTCGGTGGGCGCAGGAGTGTCGGTCTGCAGGAAAGGCTGGACTGATTTCAGCTGTGCGTAAGGCACGGACAGATCAGGCACCAGGTCCTTGATGACCGGCATATGCGGCAGCGGATAGACCTTCACGTCGCCTTTGACTTCATCAATCGGTTTCAGGCAGGCCAGCGTGTTGGTGCCGTCAATGTTCATCGAGCAGGAACCGCAGATGCCTTCGCGGCAGGAGCGGCGCAGGGTGACCGATGAATCGACCTCGTTCTTGATCTTGAGCAGGGCGTCGAGAACCATCGGGCCACAGGCATCGAGATCGATCTCGAAGGAATCGATCCGCGGTGCCGAATCCTCGTCCGGATCATAGCGGTAGATCTTGAACGTCTTGACGTTCTTTGCCCCGTCAGGGGCCTTGTAGGTTTTGCCCTCGGAAGGACGGGAATTTGCAGGCAGGGCGAATTCAGCCATGGGAGTTTCGTCTCCGTCTTCAGAAATAAATCAGTAAACGCGCTTTTTGGGCGGAAACACCTCGACCTCATTGGTCATGGTGTACATATGGACAGGCCGGTAGGCGATATCGGTTTTACCCTTGTCGTCGACATAGCACAGCGTGTGTTTCATCCAGTCATTGTCATCACGATCCGGATGATCTTCATTTGCATGCGCGCCCCGGCTTTCCTTGCGGTTGGCTGCGGAGTAAATCGTCGTCAGTGCGCAGGCCATCAGATTGTCCAGTTCCATCGCCTCAACGAGGTCGGTGTTCCAGATCATCGAACGGTCGGCGATCTTGAGATCGGGGATCGTTGCATTGACCTCAGACATCTTGTCGCAACCTTCCTGCAATGTCTTGTCGGTGCGGAAGACGGCGGCATAGGTCTGCATGGTTTTTTGCATGTCGAGACGGACATCGGCGGTCTTGCGTTCGCCATTGGCATTACGGATGCGGTCAAGACGGTCGAGTGCTTTCTCACAGGCATTTTCAGCCAGCGGACGATGGCGTTCGCCCGGCTGCACCACTTCGACGGCACGCTGAGCGGCGGCGCGGCCAAAGACCACGATGTCGAGCAGCGAGTTGGTACCAAGACGGTTGGCGCCGTGGACCGAAACGCAGGCCGTTTCGCCGATAGCCATCAGACCCTGGCAAACCTTGTCCGGATCGTCCTTGGTCGGGGCCAGCACTTCGCCATGATAATTGGTCGGAATGCCACCCATGTTGTAATGCACCGTCGGCAGAACCGGGATCGGCTCTTTCGTGGCATCAACACCGGAGAAGACGCGGGCGGTTTCCGTGATGCCCGGCAGACGCTGATTCAGGACTTCAGCGCCCAGATGCTCCAGATGCAGCATGATATGGTCGTTTTCGGCACCGACACCGCGGCCTTCGCGGATTTCAATGGTCATGGCCCGGCTGACAACATCGCGGGAAGCCAGATCCATGGCGGTCGGGGCGTAACGCGGCATGAACCGCTCACCTTCGGAATTGGTCAGGTACCCCCCTTCACCGCGGGCGCCTTCGGTAATCAGGCAGCCGGCGCCGTAAATGCCGGTCGGGTGGAACTGCACGAATTCCATGTCCTGGTTCGGCAGGCCGGCACGGGCGACCATGCCGATGCCGTCACCGGTACAGGTATGCGCTGAGGTGCAGGAGAAGTAGGCGCGGCCATAACCACCGGTTGCCAGTACGACTTCCTGCCCCTTGAACAGATGCAGGGAGCCGTCTTCCAGATTCCAGCAGAGCACGCCACGGCAGGAGCCGTCATCGTCCATGATCAGGTCGATGGCGAAATATTCGATGAAGAAATCCGCATCATGCTTCAGGCACTGCTGATACAGGGTATGCAGGATCGCATGGCCGGTCCGGTCAGCAGCAGCACAGGCACGCTGCACCGGCTTCTCGCCGTAGTTGCTCATATGGCCGCCGAAAGGCCGCTGATAGATCTTGCCGTCTTCGGTGCGTGAGAAGGGAACACCGAAATGCTCCAGCTCCACGACCGACGGGATTGCATTGCGGCACATATATTCGATGGCGTCCTGATCGCCCAGCCAGTCCGATCCCTTGACGGTGTCGTACATGTGCCAGCGCCAGTCATCCTCGGCCATGTTGCCCAGCGCGGCACCCACGCCGCCCTGTGCTGCGACCGTGTGGCTGCGGGTCGGGAAAACCTTGGTGACACAGGCTGTCTTCAGCCCGGCAGCCGTCATGCCCAGCGTGGCACGCAGACCCGCGCCGCCCGCACCGACAACGACGACATCATAGTTATGTTCAGTAATTTCATAAGCCTTGGACATATGACTTAGCCTCCAAGCGCGATGCGGATGATAGAGATGATGGCATAGACGGCGAGCAGGAAGCAGGCGCCCTTGATGGCCAGCAGGCTGGCAAGTTTGGTCATCTCGTTATGGACATAGTCTTCAATCACAACCTGCAGACCAAGCTGCGCGTGATGGAAGACAGCGATGGTCAGCAGGACCATCATCAGCGAATTGTAGGGCGTGCCGATCCAGTCGATGGCGGCGGCATGATCGCCGGTCGCGTGACGGATGACCTGAATGACAAACCAGATGGTCAGCGGAACCAGCGCCAGAGCGGTTACACGCTGTGCCCACCAGTGATGGGTGCCTTCCTTGGCGGAACCGAGATGGCGAATGCGCCCCAGTGTCGTACGCATGCTGTTCATGGTCTTATGCTCCCATCGACAGGCCGATGGCCCAGGCCAGAACTGTCAGAATGACCGCAGCGGCGACCACGATCTTGCCCGTGAGTTCCATGGTCTCGATTTCGAAACCCTTGCCGGCGTCCCAGAACAGATGCCGGATGCCGTTCGCGAGATGGTAGAACAGGCAGAACGACCAGCCGGCCAGCAACAGCAGGCCGAACCATGATCCGATGAAACCCTGTGCTGTCGCATAGGCTTCCGGTCCGGCGGCGGCAGCGCCCAGCCAGTAGACCAGAAGTATGGTGCCGACCGCGAGGGCAATACCCGTGATGCGGTGGCTGATCGACAACACAGACGTGATCTGTGGCCGGTAAACCTGGAGATGCGGCGAAAGAGGCCGCGCTTTCGTTGCCATGACGATCCCTCGAGAACTCGTTTGTTTCCAATGCGCGGCATGCCTCCGACAGCAATTCTGCCGCACTGCAATAGCAGGATGGTTTAGAGTTGGGATTACTGCAAGTCAATGAAAGCTAAAAATAGCTGCCTTCCGGGGATTCTGTTTCGTATCACCGACAAGACTAGCGAATAGAGGGGTAGCCAGCCTCTGCCGCCTGTGCCTTCCAGTCGTCCAGCGGATCGTAAGCCGCTGCTTCCGGGAGGGTGAAGCCAAGCAGCAACAAGTCTTGCAGCAATGTCTTGTCGGCCTGCTCCTGCCCAAAAGATGTGAAGGCTTCCCGCAGCCGGAGGGCGGTTTCGTCATCACAGTCAGGCGACGCGATGAGCAGGGGCAGTGGTCCGGATGCGGTCCGGTCGATGACCCGCAACTGACAGACCAGTTCCGGCTGGTATCGGGCCAGCAGGTCAAACCACCAGCTGTCTACGGCGGTGATATCCGCGCGGTCGTTCGAGACAGCCTCCAGAACCGCCCGCGGCGACACCAGCGGCCCGATCATTTCTGAGAACAGATGCTGACGGGCCGGAGAGATGAACTGCAACAGATGTCGTCGCGGTGCATTCCAGCCGGAATGTGAATCTGCTGACATCCAGGCGAACCTCTGGCCGAAATAATCCGTCAGTTGCTTTCCGGGGCTGTCTCGCCGGACAACAAAGACGGAATGATATTCCGGCCGACCGGTTGCGGCGGGTATCGGAGCAGCAATAATCCGGGGACGGGGGCGGCGTTGCGAGAAGGGCCAGCCACACATGAAGACGGCACCCAGGCCTTTCTGTGCCCAGAGATCCGCCATCGGTGCCGGGGCGGCGTGAGGGATGACCTTCAGGTCTGTTTCGGCCCGTTCGGCAATGCGGCTGTATAATGCGGACCAGAGGCCGGTGACCTCTGGTGTTACATTATACATTCTCGAACAGGCGAGCAGTGTCATGATTCTGGCACCATGCATGCCCTGCTTCGTCGCGGTCAGGCGAACCGGAGCGTCTGGCCGAGTCCCATTGTTCTGGCTTTTTCCAGCATGGTGGCACCCAGGGCAATATCGCTGAGGCTGAGACCACGATGCCAGAACAGGTTGGTTTCCTCATCGCTCTGGCGTCCGGGTTTCAGTCCGGCAACGATCTGACCAAGTTCTGCGTGCAGGTTTTCCGCCGTCACCTTGCCTTCATCCACATGCCGGCGAAGTGCCCCATAGGGGCGGCCCGGCTTGCACTGTTCCCAGTCATCAACGACAACCTTGCTCATGATGTCAGTCAGCGAGAACTCGACGGCACTCATGGTGCCGTAAGGTACAACGAAGGCCCCCGGTTTGATCCACTCGGTCAGGAACAGCGGTTCCGGTTTCGGCAGGCGTGAAGCCTCGACCAGAATGTCGGCACCTTCCAGACAGTCTTTCCAGTTGTCGGTGACGATGACCTTTTTGCCGAGATCCTGTGACAGGCGTTCGCCAAAGGCATCCCGGCTTTCCGGACGGCGGGAATGCACCCGGATTTCATCAAAGTCGAACAGATGATCAAGCAGCCGGACATTCCAGTAGGCGGTGCCCCGTGCCCCGATATGACCGAGGACCTTGCTGTTCTTCCGGGCGAGATATTTGGCACCGAGAGCTGTAATCGCGCCGGTGCGCATATCTGTAATCGCGGTGGCATCGACGATTGCCTTCGGCATGCCGGTTTCCGGATCGAACAAATTCAGAATCGCCATCTCTGACGGCAGACCCTTTTTGTAGTTATCGACAAAATCTCCGACCACTTTGACCCCGGCGACATCCAGCGGCTTCACATAGCCCCGCAGCACATTGAAATGACCTTTTTCGGAGGTTTCGGGAACCAGATGGACCCGTGGCTCGATCACGGTCTGGCCCAGACCCTGCGCTTTCAGCCCTGCCTCGACCGCGTTCAGGATTTCATCGTTGGTCAGGCCCAGTTGCTTCACATCCTGGCCGTTGAGGTAAGTCAGATAAATCTCCTGCATCGCGTGTTTCCTGCTGATTGACGGGTAATGTTCGAGCTTGTATATACAAGTTAACGAAACAAAAAAACCGAAATTCTGTCAATCAGGATCGTTTGATCCGCATGGAGGCTTTTACGCATGAAAATTATGACCAGACTTGGCGTCGCAGCTGCGATTGCTCTGGGCTCCGCATCGCTCTCGCTTACAGTCATGGCTGCTGACTACCCGGAAAAGCCGGTCAAGATCATCGTGCCGTTTGGCGCGGGTGATGCGCTGGATGCATCGGCACGGGTGATCGCAGAACAGATGTCTGCCGAACTTGGTGTGCCTTTCCCGGTTCAGAACATTCCCGGTGCCGGTGGCGGCAAGGGCACGGCAGAAGCCGCGAAGGCAGCGGGTGATGGCTATACCCTGCTGATGGGATCGACCGGCGCCATGACGGCCCGGCCGCAGATTTCCAATTCCGGTTACAAGACGGATGATTTCGTTGCACTGGCACAGCTGGTTGAAGCACCGATTGGCGTTGCCGTGAAAGCGGACAGCCCGTTCAATTCGGTCGCTGATATTGTTGCTGCCGCGAAGGCCGCACCGGGCAAGATCAAATATGCAACACCGGGACCGGGTGCTTCACAGCATATCAACATGGAAATCTTCGCCAAAGAACAGGGCATCAAGCTGACCCATATCGGTGGCAAGGGTGGTCGTGGTGCTGTGACCAAGGCGCTGTCGGGCGAGGTTGATTTTGTCTTTGTCGGGGCCTCCAACTATTCGGCGCTGGCGAAGGGTGGAAAACTGAAGGTAATTGCTCTCGGTTCGCCGGAACGGGTGAGCTACTTCCCTGACGTCCCGACCTTCCGCGAACAGGGCTTTGCCCATGACTTTGCTGTCTGGTTCGGTCTGGTTACCAACAAGGGTGCCCCGGCTGACGTGGTGGCAAAGCTGCGGGCCGCGATTGCCAAGGCAGCGACGTCCGACAAGACCCTGAAGATGTATGCCACGCAGAACCTGTCCCCGGCCTTTCTGGATGGTGATGCGTTCCAGCAGCGCATCGATGGCGATGCCGCCGACTATGGCGTCGTTCTGAAAGAAATCGGTCTGATCAAGTAAGATACCCTGTTGTTCAGACTTAGTGACAGACTGGCCGGTGGTGCGGTCCTGCTTGGCGGGGCCGTGCTGCTGGCTGGTACTGCGTTTATCGACATCAACGAACTGCAATCCGATCTGACAGCCCGGTTCTTTCCGACGCTGGTCAGTCTGGGACTGATTTTCTGCGGTGCGCTGCTGGCGGCCCGCCCGTCGGAGCGGCTGCTGACCAGTAGCCTCGGGGCCCTGTTCAACCAGCGGGCATTGCTCAGCGCCACCCTGTTTCTGATCTATTGCCTGACCTTCCGGTATGTGGATTTCAGGATCAGCACGGCGTTGTTCGTTTTTGCGGTGATGTGGGTGCTTGGTGCACGCCGCCCGCTTGAACTCATTCTGACGCCGGTTCTGGTCTCGGCCTCGGTCTTTATCCTGTTTCGTTTTGCCTTCAACGTGTTGTTGCCGGTATGGATCTGATTCCCCTTTCCCTGTTCGTTGATGGTGCATCAACGCTGGCCAATCCGATGCTGCTGCTCTGGATATTCGTCGGTGTGATGGTTGGCCTGATCTTTGGTGCGGCCCCCGGACTGACGGCCACGGCGGGTGTTGCCATTGCCACTCCGTTGACCTTCGGTGCCAGTTTCGAGACCTCAATGGCCCTGCTTCTCGGCATTTATTGTGGCGGTTATTTTGCCGGATCAATCCCCGCGATCCTGATCAACACACCGGGGGCACCCGGCAATGCAGCGACGGCGCTGGACGGCTACCGGATGGCGCGGGCAGGCAAGGCGGATTCTGCACTCAGCATTGCCGTCATTGCCTCTTTCGTCGGCGGTATCATCTCGGTTGTCGTGCTGATGCTGGCAGCCCCGACCCTGGCGGATTTCGCACTTCAGTTCACCTCCGTCGAATATTTCTCGCTGGGCCTGTTCGGACTGATCTGCATCGCTGCCGTCTCCGGCGGATCCGTCATCAAGGGCGTGATTTGTGCGCTGATCGGTATTCTGCTGGGCTCTGTCGGTATTGACCCGGTTGGCGGGATGACGCGACTGACGGCAAATATTCCGGACCTGTTGGGAGGAATTCCGCTGATCCCGGCACTGATTGCCTTCTTTGCCGTGACCGAAATGCTGAATCAGGCATCCCTGACATCCTCCGGTGATCCCCTGCCAACCCAGCAGGTCAGCCGACTTGTGTCGACACTGAAACTGTTCGCAGCGAACAAATGGCTGACGCTGAAAAGTGCCCTGATCGGGACAGGCATCGGTGTGCTTCCGGGGACAGGGCCGACGATTGCCGCCTGGATTGCCTTTGGTGAATCCGCCCGGTCAGGACAGACGGATGAGGAACGAAAAAACGGCAATCCCCGCGGTATCATTGCGTCGGAGACGGCCAATAATGCGGTCACCGGCGGGGCCCTGATCCCATTGCTGACACTGGGCATTCCGGGCGATACGGTCACCGCCGTTCTGATAGGTGCTCTGCTGATTCAGGGTATTACGCCGGGGCCATTCTTCATGCTTGAAAGCGGCGACCTGTTTGTTCAGATCCTGCTGATTCTGGCGGTTGCCAATTTATTTATCCTGATCATCGGGCTGGGTGCGCGCCGTGTTCTGCCGTCGATCCTGAAGATTCCACCCCGGATCATGATTCCGATAATCGGGGTGCTCTGTGCGACAGGCACCTTCGCCATTAATAACGTGACCTTTGAGGTGATGCTTATCGCTATCCTTGGTGCGTCCGGTTATCTCCTGCTCTGTTTCGGCTTTCCGATGGCGCCACTGGTGCTGGGTCTGGTGCTTGGCCCGATGATTGAGACCAACCTGCGCAATGGTCTGACAGCGAATGAACTCAATCCGGTGATTTTCCTGACCCGTCCGATCAGCGGCACGCTGCTGGCCGGTGCCTTACTGACGGTATTGTGGAGCTGGTGGCGGGGGCGGCGCCAGCGTCAGTAATCCCATTTGAACTGTACGCCGATATTGCTGTCACCGGTTTGTCCGGCCTCTGATTTGACAGAGATGTTCGGGGTGATCTCGACTTCCACCTCGACTCCGCTGGAACCGGGCTTGGACCCCTGTTTTGCGCCGACATAGACACCTTCTGCGACATATTTCCCGGCCGCAACGGCCGGGCCATTGGCCCCGTCTTCAACGCGGAGAACATCAACTCCGGCGATGTTGCGGATACGGCCCAGGATACCCGGACCATTGCCGGTAGCACCGCTCAGCTCTGCGGCAGCGGCGGCCAGCTGGGCGGCTTCCAGCGGCCCCAGATTACCCTTGCCCGTACCAAACAATACGCGGGACAGAACTTCATCACGGGGTAATGCGGGAACTGAACTCAGCCGGATCTCAGGCTTTGAGGCAACGCCGACAACTTCTGCCGTGACTGTCAGGTCATCGGTTGTGTGAACACCGGCGATATTGAGTTTCGGATCCAGTGAGACACCGCCGCCAAAGCTGACGGAGGAACTTTTGATGTCGAAGCTTTTGCCAACCAGATCAAGCTGTCCCCGCACCGCGTTCAGCGATCCCGTGACAATCGGCTGATCAGCAGTTCCCTTGACATCAAGCCGCCCGGCCCATTCGGAATCAAGGCCACGCCCGCGAACAAAGGCCTGTCCCGGAACATCGAGATACAGGTCAAGGGTCATCGGATAGGCGGGGGCTGTCTCTGCGGGTTCTTCCTTCCGGCCCGGATCGTTCTCTACCTCGACAGAGGCGACAGAAGGTGGCAATGCGGCGTTCAGGTTCAGTTCTGCCCGGTTGACGGTCAGCCCGCCGCTGATTTTACCACCTGCTTCATCACCGGTCGCCTTGATATCGGCAGAAGCCAGGACTTCGATATCATCCCGGTGAACAAGCTTTACCCCGTTCATGGTGAAGGCCACATCGAAGACTGGCTTTCCGCCGCCAAGTGCTGCCTGGCCAGTTACGGAAAGCCTGCCCGTTCCGGCGTCGGTTGCGTCGAAGCGCTTAATAATCAGCCGGTCATCGCTGAAAGCGGCATCCAGGGTAATGGCGTTTAATTGCGTACCATATTCCAGATGTTCGTAATGACCGTCAGTGATCGTAACCTCGCCGGAGAGAACAGGCTTGTCGACGCTACCGCGTGCCGTCGCGTCGATTTCAAACCGTCCGGTCATCTGATGTTCCGGCAGGGGCAGCAACGGCCATATCCGTCCGAGATCACCGACCAGCACGGCGGTGACGTCCAGCGGGCCATCAGAGGCGAGACTGGCGGAGGGTGCTGTCAGCGAAACCGTGACCGGAATGTCGGCATTGAGAGCCGTCCGCTCCAGATCAATGCCGTCAAAGTCGCTTTTCAGTTTCAGCCGATTGTCCTTCAGGTCGCCGGACAGGCGGATACTGATGGGGTCAATGCTCGGAAAATCCTCACTGCGCAGACCAGTCATTGCGAGTTCCATCGTCGCCGTGACCTTGCCTGCCGCTTCTTTCGCCGCCAGATTCATCCCGACCTTGCCGGTAAGGCCGGGCTGCTCGGCGACGGCTGCCAGCTTTGCCAGATCAATCCCCGCGAGATCGAGAGTCAGACCGGCGGTCTTGCCCGTATGTGTGTAGTCAAGAGTAACCGTGCCGTTCGCAACGGCCAGCTTTCCGCTGGCTTCCCGAGGTTCGCCATTTTGCAAGGCGACCCTCAGCGGCTCGGTTATCGTTGTTTTCAGGCCGTCATAGATAATGTTGCCACGGTCAATCGCGGCAGTAATGCCGGTGTCGGACATCGCCAGATTTCCCGAGATATCGGTCGTCAGGGGTTTTCCGAACCTGCCTTCTGCCGTCAGCTGGTAGGACAGGGAGTCCAGGCCGCCTTCTGCATTCAGCCTGGCCACAGAAACAGTGCCGCCGGGAACCGTCACGCCACGGGTTCGCAGGTCTGCGGTCAGTTGCGGTGCGGTGAGGGCGTCATCGATGCGGGCTGCCACCGTTACCCGGTCCAGCCGGACTGTCTTCGCTCCTGTGGCATCTTCCAGACGAAGGCTGGCGAGATCGGACTGGATGGTCACAGTCTGCCGGCCTCTGACGGCGGCAAGATCAATCCCGACATCTCCGGAGAGCTTCAGCGGCATCTCGGCCAGTGCGGTGAGAGCCTCACCGTGGCGGATATCCATTCGCAGCTTCCCGGCAATCGCCGGGCCATAGCCGGGGAGTTTCAAATCCCCGGCAAGTTCGATGCCGGGCAGGCTGAGCTTCAGGCTATCAAGCGCAAGATCATTCGTCTCAGCGCGGATGGTCGTGGATGCGGTCAGCGCCTGCCGGGCAATATTACCGGCGAGAGTGACGGAGACTGATGGGGTATCTCCGGACCAGCTGACCCGGTTATCCAGTCTGATCTTCTCAACCGGGAAGCCGGCAAGCTTCAGGGACGCGAGACTGAGGGAGATCGTGCCTGCGGGTTTAGTGGCGGGGCCTTTCAGTTTGATGGCAAACTGTGGGGCAGCCGAAAATGCGATGGAGTCCTGCGACGGCAGCCCGTCGGGGGCAACCGCCCCGGAAAGATCAACGCTGATCTGTTCATCTGTCGTTGAGAAAGTGGTCTGGCCATCAATTGACAGGGCACCTGCACGGACAGCCAGATCATTCAGGGTCAGGTTGCCGTCACCTGTAAGCAGAATGCCTGAACTGATCACGGGGCTGTTGCCAGCAAGCCGGTCAAGATCGGGAATTCCGGTTGTGAGTTTCTGTCCCCGCAGGGACAGCTTGCCGCGGAACCCCTGTTCAGTATCGCCGGAGAAATCTGTCAGGGTGAGGTCAGCTCGTCCCGCAAGATCAAGCCCGGTCAGCTCATGCAATCCGGCGATGTCGGCATAGGTCAGGGTCAGGGTTGTTCCTGATATCTGACCTGTCGCTGTGGCGCTGGCTTTGGCCCTGACGGAGAGGTCACCGGCATCAATATCGGCACGGGTGAGGGTGAACCGGCTGAAGTCTGGTTCAGCGGATGCTGCAATGATGATGCTGGCATCAGACCCGATCAGGCCGCCGGGAATACCGTCACTCCAGGTAATGTCAGAAACGATTGTGGACAGGTCGAGTTTGTACGGGTTACCGGACGATCCGGTGAGACGACCAGACAGACTGGTATCTGCCTTCAGAAGGTTGTCGACGGAAAGACGGGTGGCCGAGGCGACGAGATCGATTTCCGGACGGGCAGGGTTTCCGGCAATGGCAGTGGTCAGGAAAACATCATCCCAGCCAATACCGGGGCCAGCCAGTGCAGCAACCGACGGGTCGAGTTGCAGGTCGAGCGTGGCGGTGATGTCAGACAGGTCAGCCTTTGACCGGGCATCCCCGGTCAGGGTGAAACGTTCCGGCAGGCTTATATTCAGACCGTCAATGGCGATGTTGTCATCTTCCAGCAACTTGACGGAAACCGCATGACGGATTTTTCCGGACAGCAGATCCGGCAGGCTGAGCGCGCCCGGTTGTCTGAGATCGGTGACGCCGTCCAGTCGCAGCCATTGATTGTCGGAAAGCGAAGCCCCGACATCGCTTTTCAGGGTCAGCAGATCACCATAATCGAGGCTGAGATTACCCTGCCATCCCGATAAGGGGCCACTCCCGTTCAGGGAGAGTGTAACAGGTCCGGCCAGTGTTTCCTGCAATCCGGCCAGTCCGGCGAAAAGGCCATCACGGGTCATGACCGCGTCGAGGGTCAGGTTGAGGGTTTCCCCGGACTGGGAATGACGTGCGGTGAGGGCGAGCCGGTCAAGACTGGTTGCAAGTGGCTGGACAGCCAGCGTCGCGGTGGTTTCCCCTTCGGCGGTGCGGATGATATCGCCCACGGCGCTGAGGAGGAGCGGGTCGGAAAGATCGGGCAGTCCGACACTGATTTCCGGCAGATTGAGTTTTTCGAGCCGCAGGCCGATGCGGGGCAGAGAAAAGGGTTCCGCTGCTGTTTCGGGCGCAGGTTCAGGTGAGGCTGGCGGCAGGTCGGCCGCAAGTCGTCTGGCCGAGACCTCCTGGATGTCGAGAACCGACCGTGACAGGGCCAGCGGAGACCAGTCGATGGTCAGGTCGTCGGCGGCAATATTCAGACCGTCCGGGCCTTTCAGACGGAGGGTTGCGATCTGCAGCCTGCCCCAGAGCGAACCCCTGATATCCTCAATCCTGAGATCAATCCCGGCGATTTTGTCTGCGGCGCCGGAGGCCAGACCGGCTGACAGTCTGAGCCCCGTACTGGTGCCGGTGAGAAAGGCGATAGCGCCAGCCGTAATCAACAGCGCAGCGAGAAGGGAACGCCAGACCCACCGCCATGCGTTGCGGGGCGGTTTTTCTGCGGTTGTTGTGGTCATCAGAATGCCTGACCAAAACTGATATAAAACTGAACCGGTTTATCCACCACATCACGTTTGTTGATCGGTGTGGCAATATCAAGGCGGATTGGCCCGAACTCGGTGTAATACCGGAAGCCGAGGCCGGCCCCCCAGAGGAATTCAGGCTTCTGAAAATCGGGCAGGGCGTCGCGATAGACATTTCCGCCTTCGAGAAAGGGAACGATTCCGATGCTGTCTGTCACGCGGAGCCGCAGTTCCAGACCAAGTTCCGCGGCAGAACGGCCACCTATCGGTTCATTCTCTTCATCCAGAGGCCCGACCGTCTGGAAGGCAAAGCCCCGGACAGAACCGCCACCACCGGCATAGAACCGTTTAGACGGAGGAATGGCCCGACGTTCTGCGCCAACAGTGCTCGCCAGTCGGGTGCGGGCGGCGGCGACATAGCGCTTTTCCTCATCAAATGCGTAATAGGTCGAGGCTTCCACAGAGGACAGGAGGAAACTGACGTTCTGCTCCCCGAAGCTGGTATAGGGGGTTGCGCCGACCCGGAGCCGGGCACCTTTTCCGGGGTTCAGCCGGTTATCCGTGCTGTCGTAGGCCAGATTGCCGCGCAGACCGAACAGCGTGACACGGCCATTGAACTCTTCTGACGAACTGATGTCGTAATATTCGACCGTCGGGCCAAGCGTGCCGGTCCACCAGCGCGATAATGACTGCTCGATACCGGCAAAGACGGCGGCATGATTGTCATTATAGGCGTCGCTGGTGATCGACTTGATTTCGGATTCAATCAGCAGGCTGCGCCTCGGATCCTGTCGCAGCGGATCGACGAAATTTGCCTCAACACCCTTTTCGATGAGTGAGGCCGTGGCCCCCAGCCGCAGTTTTTCACCTTCGTTGAACAGGTTCCGATGTTCCCAGAAGACATCACCGGCTGGCCCCTCGCTGGTTGAAAACCGGGTGCCGAAACCAATCGACCGATGTGCACGTTCCTTCAGATCAATACGGGCGGCAACCTGATCGACACCCGCTGTCGGCTTATCGGCCACCTGCACGGTAACGAGATTGAACAGCCCTGTTGATTCAAGCAGCCGCTGGGTTTTCTCGACCTTGCGAATGTCATAGGGCTCGCCGGTCTCCCAGGAAATGAATTCCCGGACATGCTTCTCGGTTACGGAGGTCAGTCCGTGAATGCCGGTTGCGCCGAACGCCAGTTTTTGCCCTCTCTCGACGGCAAAATTGATGGTCATTGTCTTTTCCGGCGGATTGATCCGGATCCGGCGTTTGGCAATGGTGGCATGCGGATAGCCATCTTCGTGATACAGCCGGGTCAGAACGGACTCCGCTCCGAGGATATCACTGGCACGGGCCGGATGGCCTGAATGAAGACCTATCCGCTCCAGTCTCGTATCATCAATGGGCTTAGGCCCGTTGCCGGTGTCGTCAACCAGAACGTCAGCGATCAGGTAGGGGGTTCCGGGTTCGATGGAGAAAACCAGGCTTGCCCGCTTCTCGGTATCGCCCGGCGGGATAATCTCGAAAGTTACCGCAGCATCATAATATCCGCCGCTTTTCAGAACCTTGATGAGGCGCTCGATATCGCCTTCTGCCCGGCGCGACAGGCTGGCCCGTGACGGTGGCGGAGTGTCCTTCAGACGAAAGGAAAGTGCGGTTTCAGTCAGGGTATCAAACATCTGTCCCGGAATTTCGCTGGTTCCGGTGATGACAGGCTCGTAGGCATAAGAAGGGGTTGTCGCAGAAGCGGGTGTCGCTGCCTGCCCGGTCGATATGCCAGTGATACAGCCAGAAGCCATCAGGACAAAAAATCCGATAACCAGGCCGGTGCGAATATGAACGCGATGAGAAATTGGTTTTCAGCCTTTGACCGAAGTGCCGCCTGTCAACGCATGTGATGATGAATGGTTCACAATCAACATATGATTGTCACATGGACCGGCTTCCGGTGCCTGTATAAACCGCACTGCGGCCCGAATCCAACGCTGTCTGATCAATAATTCGTGGCGTTTCAGCAGGCGTGAACCGGTTCGTGGCGACGGTCCATGTTGATTGCCAGAGAGTCAAAACAGCGCCGGCGTTCAGGGCCGAGATAGCCGGGAACCGTAATGAGCTCGTCAACGCCTTCGACAAGGCCTGCTATCCATGCCTGAACCGACTTCAATCCGACGGGGGCTGAAATGTACCCTGATGCACCCCGTTTACGGGCCTTGTCGACGATCGACAGGCTGTGTTCACTGCCCACAAGGATGACCGGGCAGCTTTTGTTGTCGTTTGCGGCAGGTTTCCTTGTTCCGTCAGCCGGTTTCGGGGCGGGAACGTCTGTGCTCCATTCAGCAAATACAATCACAGGGCCTCTGGAGACCGCAGCCTTAGACAGATCACCGGGAGCAGGTGACATGTTTATTTCCTGTACGCCCGCAGTCTCAAGGAGGACTTTCAGCAGTCGGGCAAATATGGGGTCTCTGGTCGAGATTATGGCTTTAATATCAGCACTTTGCATTTCAGTGCTCCTTTTATGGTTTCTCCACCCTCAGATGACCGCCCTTTCTGGGTTGCCTCATCCTGCTGTTAACCAACCTAGGGGAAGGTGCTTGTCTGAGCATTCGAAATGGATGTGAGTACATAACGGGAACATAATGATTGTGCTGAATGTTATATTTATGATCCGGCAATCTGTTGTTGTTCTGTGCTGATGAAAGCCACATTTTCCGGTCAACAGGATCAGCTGCGACCTGACCGGAGTTATCGATGGATTCACTTACCCAGTTTGTACTTGGCTCAGCGGTGACGGCGGCTGTCATCGGGCCGGTTGTCGGACCCCGCCGGGCAGTTCTGATTGGCGGTGTTCTGGGGACATTGCCGGATCTGGATGTCTTCATCCGTTATGATGATCCCATTGACTCCTATATTGAACATCGTGGCCCCAGCCATGCCTTTCTGGTTCATACGCTGGTTGCGCCGGTTCTGGGAGAACTCCTGATCCGGCTCGACAGGCGGCTGGGTGATATCCGGCTCCGGACCTGGCTGGCGGTCTGGCTGACGCTTGTTACCCATGCGATCATTGACGCGATGACCACTTATGGAACGCGTCTGTTCTGGCCGTTTTTTGACGAGCCGGTCAGTGTTGCCAGTATTTTCATTATTGATCCGCTTTATACGCTGCCACTGCTGGTGGCTGTCATGTTGGCGCTGTTTCGCGGGATATGGTCGGCGTTCTTCAGGCGGATATTCACGACTGCCCTGGTTGTCAGCAGTCTGTATATGGGCTGGTCTGTTGTGGCGCAGCAGATCATGGCGCGTGATGCGGCTGCGGTGTTTGCAGCAGCGGGTGAAGATATCGTCGTTTCCGAGACTCAGCCCCTGCCATTCAACACGCTGGTCTGGCGTACCATCGCCATCACGACGGGTGGTGAGGTGCTGACGCTGGCCGGATCGCTGCTCGATCCCGAACCGGCCGGTGTTATCCAGCGTTTCACGCAGGGCGGAACATTGCGGGCGATGCTGCCGGATTCAGTCGCCATTGGAAAAGTCGATCACTTTACCTCCGGCCTGTACGCGCTGCGCGAACAGGATGGAGTGGTTCTGCTGTCCGATCTGCGGATGGGGCTGCATCCGGATTATGTCTTCACCTTTGCGCTGGGCCGGCGAAACGGTGACGGCGTTATGCCAGAGGTGATCACCCGCTTGCCGTCAGACCGAAGGCTGAAAGATGCGGCCTGGATCTGGCAACGGCTGACAGACCCGACCCTTGCGCCGCCGCAATAGATCGCCAATGTTTTGAAGCAGACGAAGTCAGAGGGTATGTATGCCCGGTTCCATTTATCAGGAGAGTATCAATGAGCGAGCGTATCTGGACGATTTACCTGTCCGGTGAAATTCATTCGGACTGGCGTGAACAGATTGCCGCCGGTGTCGCCAGCGCCGATCTGCCCGTGCATATCGATGCGCCGGTCACGGTCCATGAAGACAGCGATGACTGTGGTGTGGCTATTCTGGGTTCCGAAGACAACAAGTTCTGGCACGACCATAAGGGCGCGCAGATGAATGCCATACGTACACGTACGCTGATTGCGGATGCTGATATTGTGGTGGTGCGGTTCGGGGATAAATACCGGCAGTGGAATGCGGCCTTTGATGCCGGTATGGCCTCTGCCATGGATACGCCGATCATCACCCTGCATGACCCGGCGACCGATCATGCAATGAAGGAAATTGATGCTGCGGCACTTGCGGTTTGCCGTACCCCTGAACAGGTGGTGCAGACACTGGCTTATGTCATTCGTGGCGACATGCCCGGTAAGTCGGATCGTCTGGCGGCCCAGTAACCGCTACTGACGGCGCCGGAATAAGGAAAGGGCAGGCCGGGAAATCATCCCGGCCTGCCCTCTTTTTTCCGGTTAGCTTATCAACCGGCTGACTTAGCTCATTTAAAGGCGAAGATCGGGCTGGACCATGCCTGAAAACCGTCTTCAGTGGTCACACAGATCCACAGTGGGTTATCGCCTTTTGCCTTCAGCGGAATGGAGACGGTTGCTTCCATTTCGCGATGCTGGTTTTCCTCCGGCAGGCGATAGATGCTGATTTTCCGTTCCAGCCCGCCGGCATCAAGGATGTGATGGTCGGCACCGACATCAGACAGCTTGAGACGCATGGCGCCGTGGTTGCTGGTGAGGTCGATAACACCGTCATCGCCTTCATCAATCCAGGCATCGAAGCCACCAAAGTTACCAGTGGTGATGGCATTCCATTCCACTGTATTGGCGCCGCGCTGCTCCAGCAGGCGTTCCGGGTTCCAGGCATTGATCTTGCCGATGCGGTTGACCTGACAGCCTTCAAAACGGGCCCGGCCAATCCAGGTGCTCTGACGGCCACGACCACGATATTCAGAGCCACTCCAGACCACACGGATACGCTTGCCGAGTTCATCCGCCTTGTAGGGGCGCAGGATTTCGACGACTTCGGTACCGTTGCGGACTTCGATGCGGTCGATTGGGGCGTGCGATGCGATATGCAGCTTCATCTCTGCCTTGTCGGCTGATGTCTGGATGATGTCGCCCATCATCACACTGTCGACCTGATGGGTGACGGGGTTGTCGAAAGCGTTCGGATCACGTTCGAACAGGGTGCCCCCACCAGCGAAGCTGGCCGTGACATCCATATGCATCCGGCAGCCGGTGGTGCCATAGTGATGGCGTCGGCGCAGGCATTCGAAGATGCCGTCACGGGTCAGGTCATCCGTCAGGAAGCAGGTCAGGCCACCATAGGCACCGAACTTTGCCGCACCCGGATAACTGGCGCCGGGGCGACCTTTATGGCCGTCACTGTTACAGACCACGCCGGAGCGGTGGCCGAGCGGGAAACCGTCGGTCAGCAGCCATTCAAAGGTGCCCCACGCGGAATGAATTTCCATCGCGGTTTCCAGTTTCGGATCATGCGCCTGCGTGATGTCGGCATAGCGTCCGCCAACATGGGCATAAACGCAGCAGTCTTCATCCTTCAGGTCTTCGAACAGCTTCGCGGCATTGTGCGAATCCGTATGAATGTCCGAACGATCGGTGATCAGCGCATGAGACGAGCGGTGAATTTGCCGGCCTTCGGTGCGGAAGAACACGTTACGGTCTCCGCCAACGGCTGTGTTGCCGGACCATTCATAGCCGGGGAAGACAACGAAGCGGTTATCTTCATGATATTCGGCGGTCAGCTCGTTGAGATATTCCCAGAACGCATTGTTGACCTGAAAGTCATTCGCCTGATGGCTGGTGACATCAAGGAACGACTTGTTGCGGGCAAAGTCGAAATACTGCCGGGAAGTGGTGACACCAATGGATTCACCACTCTGGCCATGCAGGTCACCCCAGTAGCCGGAGAACTGTCCGTCACGGATCAGCAGCGGCCCGGCTTCAGCGACATATTCGCCATCTTTCAGGATACGAATACGCAGATCAGCATCTTCATCAATGCTGAGATTGTCGACGACAATCGACTTCTCGCCTTTCGGATAGCTGACCGTCTTTGGCAGACCTTTGACCGGGACGGAAGGCTCCAGCGTCAGCTCGCCCTCTGCAAGATCAGTCGGGTTTCCCCAGGCGTCTTCAGCCTTCAGGCCGAGGCGAAAGCTTTCGCCCGGACGGCGGAGTGACGGCAGCACCGCGCGCCAGGTATGTGCGGCGCCCGGGACAATGGAAATATAAGGTGTTTCCGGCAGCGGAACGTAATGGCCAACCGCGCAGACATCGGCCAGTACCTTGAATTCAAATCCGCTTTCAACAAAGGTCTGCATCTGCAGGCCGGGCGAGCCTTTGGAAGTGTCGCCGAAAGTGATGGTGATGGTATCGCCTTCACGCAGATAGCCGCCATGCAGCTTGGCCGTCAGGGCACGGAACCAGGGACGCTGATGTACCGTCTTGCCATAATGCAGGGTGATGCGTGATCCCGGCACACTGGCCTCTGCCGTTACATAATTGTAGGCGCTGGGATTGTGGGTCTGAAGATCGCCCCAGTCTCCCATGAAGCGGAAGACGACGCGGATGCCGCCGGTATCATCAATGCCGTACCGTCCGACTGTATAGACCAGTTTGAAGGTTTGCAGGCTGCGGGCTTCAAAAGCGCCGCGTGGTTGCAGGTCAACATGACCATAGAGGACCGGGTCTTCACCGGGATGGGTTGAAGGCCATACATCGCCCATGAGGCGGGTTTCGACGACTTTATCAGACATGACAGCTCCCTTGAATTCATTTGCTGCATAGTTATTGAGATTGAGGGCAAATGTCGACTGAAAAATAGCCCCAGAAGTCACTTCTGACTGAGCTGTAATCTATATAATATTAATAAAAACAGTAAGATAATGAGAAAATCAGTAGTTTCTTGCGTCAAAAATTAAAACACTATAGCATTTCTGCCGGAGCAGGCTTTTTGCCGCAATCTGTCCGGGAAGGCAGTGACGAGGCGCCTGTGTTAACAGATTTCATCAGGGGGACTTCTAATCATGCAGAATATCTTCAGACTCAGCCGCCGTGCTGTTATCGGTGCCGTCAGTGCGCTGGCCTTTGCTGCTGTCGCACCGCAGGCATCGGCAGCTTTTCCGGAAAAGCCTGTGACACTGGTCGTGCCTTATGCCGCTGGCGGCAGCACGGAAACCATGGCCCGGGTATATGCCAAGGCCCTGCAGGAGCAGCTTGGCCAGCCGGTTATCGTTTCGGTCAAGCCGGGCGGTGGCGGTGCCGTTGGCGCGACCTTTGTCGCGAAGTCACCGGCTGATGGCTATACCATCCTGTTTGCTGTGGCTTCGGCGCTGGTCTGGCCGCCAATGACTCAGGATGTTGAGTACAAGCCCGACAGCTTTGTCTGGATTGCCTCGATCACGGAATATCAGCAGGCGCTGATTTCGACGCCGGACAAGCCCTACAAGACCTATGCCGAGCTTATCGCTCACGCAAAAAAGAATCCGGGCATGAACTTTGCCGACCAGAGTGCGCTGTCCCGTGCATTCATCAATTACATCGGCAAGAAGGAAGGTGTCTCCTGGACAGCCATCCCGACCAAGGGCGGCGGCGAGATGGTACCGTTCCTGCTGGGCGGCAAGGTTGATATCGCCTGGAGTGGTGGTGTGCATCAGCGCTATGGCGACAAGATGCAGGTCCTGGCATCCTTCAACAGCACCCGGCTTGCTGCATCACCGGATGCACCGTCACTCAAGGAAATCTACGGCATCAGCATGCCGAGCCACGGTGTTATTGTTGCGCCGGCAGGTACGCCGGCAGATGTCGTCGCGAAGCTGGAATCTGCTCTGAAGGCAGCCGGTTCCGACAAGGCTTTCAATGACATTCTGACCAACAAGCTTCAGTTCCCGAACGCTTTCGTCGGTTCAGAAGAGATGAAGCCGATTGTGGCCGATATGGTGACGGGTCTTCAGACCGTCATCGATGCAACGAAGTAAGACGGTCGGCAGGTAACGTTCTGTGGAAACCAGAACGATACGTCTGGTCATCGCGCTGGCAGTCTGCCTTCTGGCAACTGCCGGCGTCTTCTGGCTGATCCCGGCCCAGACCGGTGACGCCAGAGGGCCGACGGATATTGCACCGGCTTTCTTCCCGACCGCCAGTCTGGGCATCTGCCTTGTGCTCGGTCTGCTGCTGCTGTTTCAGGCTGTGCGACCAGCCACACCCACAGACGAAGGTGCTGCCTCTGCCGAGGATGCTGCCGGTGAGGAAGAAGGCCTGACCGGACGCAGCTTGCTGCTGGACCTTGGTCTCTGGATCGGCTTCTCGGTCGTGACGATGCTGTTGCTGAAATATGTCGGCTTTATCGTCACGGGCATTCTGGCTCTGGCAGGCTGGATGTGGTTCTGCGGCCAGCGGTCCTGGATGGTGATTGGTCTGACGGCCATCGGGGTGCCTCTGGTACTTTACCAGCTGTCCTGGACGGCACTGACAATCAGGTTGCCATGATTCTTGAACAGCTGATGGCGGGTTTTGCTGCCGCCCTTGATCCTGTGAACATGATGTTCATGGCGTTCGGTGTCGCACTTGGGATCATCGTTGGCATTCTGCCGGGGCTTGGCAGTGTAACCGCGCTGTCGATACTGATTCCGATTACCTTCTATATGTCACCTCTGGTGGCCATTGCCTTTCTGGTCGGGGTCAACAAGGGGGGGACATCCGGTGGGGCCATTCCGGCCATTCTGCTGGATGCGCCGGGCACGCCGGAGGCCGCCGCGACGGCGCTCGACGGCCATCCGATGAGCCGTGCCGGCAAGCCGGTGAAGGCCATGAAAACGGCGCTCTATTCATCCGTTTTCGGCGATACTATTTCTGACATCATCCTGATTCTGGTGGCTGCCCCCTTTGCGGCGTTCGCCCTGCAGTTTGGTCCGGCGGAATTTACCGCCATCGTAATCTTCTCTTTCACCCTGATTGCCGGGCTGTCCGGGAAATCCCTCAGCAAGGGCATCATTGCGGCCGCGCTGGGTGTATTTCTGTCGACCATTGGCCTCGACCCGGTGGAGAGTACGGCCCGCATGACCTTCGGGTTTGTCGAGCTGTTTGACGGAATTTCCCTGAATGCAGTTGCCATCGGGGCGCTGGCGCTGAGTTCGGTCATTCATCAGATGTTCCGGATGCGGCGGGAACGGGAAGACGGGACCGAAACCCTGTCGCCGCATATAGATGCTGAAGCGAACCGGATCCGCCCGGCAGAGTTCTGGGGTAACTGGCGCACGCTGATCCGGTCGGCGCTGATCGGCAGCGGTATCGGCATGCTGCCGGGGCTGGGCGTGTCGCTGGCGGCATTCCTGGGCTACGGCGCGGCACAACGCGCCTCGAAACATCCGGAGAAATTCGGCACCGGCCATATGGAAGGTATTCAGGCAACAGAAGCCGCCAATAGTGCCGTCGTCGGCGCAAACCTGGTTCCGACAATTGCCCTTGGTATTCCCGGCAATATCGCTGCTGCACTGCTGATCGGTGCCTTCATGATTCACGGTGTCGTGCCCGGCCCGTTCATGATGGAACTGCATGGCGACCTGGTCTATGCGATCTTCGCCTCGATGCTGATTGCCAACGGCATTCACCTGATTATCGGCCGCCTCGGTATCCGGGTCTGGGGGCATATCACGCGGGTGCCACGGGCGGTGATTTTGCCGACGGTTGTCGTGCTCTGCATCGTCGGTGTCTATATTCCGGCGCAGTCGCTGTTTGATGTCGGGATGATGCTGGCCTTTGCCGGGTTGGGATATGCCATGCGGGTCACCGGTTTCTCGCTGGTCTGTCTGGTGATCGGTTTTCTGCTCGGCCCGATGCTGGAAACCTCTTTCCGGCAGACCCTGCTGATGTACAAGGCGGACCTGACCATTCTGGTCTCCAGCCCGATTGCCCTGTTATTCATGCTGCTGACGGTCTATTCGCTCTGGCGATTTGTCCGGCGAAGATGATGGAGGCACAGAGCAAGGCATGACGGTCCCCGAGACAACAGATAGCAGATCCGGCCTGGGTGCCGACATGCGGCTGCGCATGCTGCGCGACCAGATGACGGAGCCCCGGGCAACGGAACATGGCGTGAAGGGCCGGTTCCTGCATGACTGTCTGCTCGACATGATCGAACGCGGCTTCTTCCGGCCGGGTGAAAAGCTGCCGGGGGAACGTGAACTGGCGGATTTCCTGCAACTCAGTCTCGGTACTGTGCAGATGGCGATGCGGGGGCTCGCAACATCCGGTCTTGTGGAACGCAGGCGTGGTGCAGGCAGTTTTGTGGCAACAGCGGCTGATGTCGGGTCAACCGTCTGGCATTTCCGGTTCCGCAGTCCGGATGGTCAGAAACTGCTGCCGCATTTCATCAAGGTGCTGAGCATCGAGGAAACCGATGAGCAGGGGCCGTGGTCGGGGTTTCTGGGAACGACATCGGTCATTCGTATTCGCCGGGTTGTGGATATCAACCGGCAGTTCTCAACCTGCTCCTACATATATCTTGATGCGGTGCGGTTCAGGCCATTGCTCGACCTGTCGCCGGAATTTCTATCCCAGAAAAACCTCCGGGTTTTCCTGCATGAACGCTACAACGCACCGACATTGCGGGCAGTTCACAGATTTACCCATGTTGCCGCCGTGCCGGATGTTGCACAGATTATCGGAACAGAGTCGGGTCAGCCGGTGTTGCAGGTCAGCGCGCTCGGTTACGGTTATCGCGATGCCCCGACCATCTATCAGCAGATATTTGTCCCGCCGGCTGACTACGAACTCGAAATCGTCTAGAGAGCAGGTTACCCGGTCTCAGTCCGGCATATAGGGTTCGTTCAGATGAACGGCCTCGATCTTGTTGCCATCCGGATCACGCACAAAGGCGGCATAATAAGTTGCTGCATAGGGGCGCAGTCCGGGCTTTCCGTCACACTGGCCACCGGCTTCAATGGCGGCCTTGTGAAAGGCATCGACGGCGGCCTGATCCGGTGCCGTAAAGGCAATATGGACGCCGTTACCAACGGTGGCAGCCTCACCGTTTTCCGGCAGGGTCATCCAGAAACTGGGATAATCGACACCATAGGCGGTGCCAAAATCGAGCGCCTCCAGACGGCTGTACCCCAGAGGAGCCAGAACCACATCATAGAACGCAGTTGACCTGTCGAGCCGGCTTACACCGACCGATACATGGTTGAGCATGAGTTGATCTCCCTTATCGTCTTTGCCAACGGAAGGAAGATAACTGAGGTTACTGTCAGGAGCTGTCAGTAGAGCAGAGCGTTATCCGGACGCTCCGCTGGTCATCGGCTATTTATGCCGGAAGGTAATGCGACCCTTGGTCAGGTCGTAAGGTGTCATTTCGACGTTCACCTTGTCGCCCGCCATAACGCGGATCCGGTGCTTGCGCATTTTGCCAGCCGTATGTGCAATGATCTCATGATCATTTTCCAGCATGACACGGAACATTGCGTTGGGAAGTTTCTCGACGACACGTCCTGCAAATTCCAGTAATTCTTCTTTCGCCATGGGCGACTCCTTGATCGATTATGTAATGAACGCGGCAGACCGCGCGCCCCTCTTATATAGGCAGGTTCAGCGACTACCTAGCTAAAAACCAAGAGATAAACCGAATTTTTGCCATAATTACCGTTATTAACGCATCTGCTGATCGAAAAGTTCATTTTCGCAGCCTGAAATGAACATCACGTCGCCGGGCAGAGATGCCTTGTAATGTTCCCGTAACGTTCATACGTCACATTCGAATGAAGCTGGTCGGTTTCGTCGTTAAGTTACCAATGCGTCGTTATCTGAGCCGCCGGACTGGCGGGTTGGCTTACTGTCTGAGGGGTGGCGGAAGTTGGCTGGTTGACCTGAAGGGTCCGATGACGACCGTACATGGATGAATTATTTACTGGGGACTACCTGATGATAAAACTTCGCTCTGCTGTTGCTGCTGGTGCAGCACTCCTTCTCCTCGCCGGCTGTTCCGGCCTGCAGGTTCAGAATGCTGAAAAAGTGTCGCCGAAAGGCACGGCTTTCCAGCAGGCACTCTATTCCGGTTATCTGCGTCTGGCGCAGGCCGAATATGCTGAATCCGATTACGATGATTCCGACACTTTCGCCAACCGCGCCATTGCGGCGGGTAATGGCAGCAATGTCGCACCGGAAGAAATCGCAGCCCGCGACCTGCCGGCTGATTCAGTGGCTGGTCTGACGGCTGCCCGCGCTGCTCTGGTCAGTGCACTCGCCTCGCCGGCCGCTGCTGCAAAGCCGGCTGCCGCTGCTGCTGCACAGGTTGGCTTTGATTGCTGGATGCAGGAGCAGGAAGAAAACATGCAGCCGGATCATATCGCCGCCTGCAAGAAAGAGTATGACGATGCAATGGCGATGTTGAAAATGACGCCTGCACCGGTTGCCCTTCCTGCCGTTCCCGGACCCTTCACGGTCCTGTTCGCAACCAACTCGTCAGCGATCGACAGTGAAAATGGCAAGGTGATTGTGGATGCCGCTTCCGGTTTCGCAAAAGCCAAGGCAAAGGCGATCGTTCTTTCCGGTCACACGGATGCCGTCGGCAACAATGCTGCCAACGTGGCACTGTCCGAGCGCCGGGCAGACACGGTGAAGGCTGCACTGATTGACCTCGGTGTTCCGGCTTCGGCCATCTCCACCACCTATGCCGGTGAAGCACAGCTCAAGGTCAAGGTTCCGACCGCTGAGAAGCAGAACCGCCGCGTGGAAATCAAGCTCAGCCGCTGATCAGCTCTGCTGACAACGGATGGATCAGGCGCCGGGCGGCAACGCCCGGCGCTTTTTCTTTGTCTGATTCAGATGGCCTGAAGACAAAACGCCAACCGGTCTCCCGGATGCAGGAGCAGGGAGCCGGAATGTCTAGCCCCGCGGCATGCGGTTCCAGGCGTCAAGGGCTGCGATCTTGTAGGCTTCGGCAAGGGTCGGGTAGTTGAAGGTATTCTCGATAAAGTAATCCAGTGTGCCCTTCAGATTAAGCACGGCCTGACCGATATGGATCAGTTCCGTGGCACCTTCACCGACGATATGAACGCCCAGCAATCGACCGGTCTTGATGGAAAACAGCATCTTCATCATGCCGGTATCCAGTCCCATGATATGCCCGCGTGAGGTCTCGCGGAACCGGGCGACGCCGCATTCATAGGGAATGCCGCGTTCACGGACTTCTTCCTCGCTCATCCCGACGGTGGAGATTTCGGGAACGGAATAGATACCGTAGGGGAAATAATCCGGGGCCGGTGGTGTCGGTGCCCCAAACGCATGACAGGCCGAAATGCGCCCCTGTTCCATGGATGTGGAGGCCAGGCTGGGGAATCCAATGACATCTCCCGCCGCATAGATATGCGGTACAGAAGTCTGGAATGTCGCGGAATCGACGGCCAGTCGTCCGCGTTTGTCGATATCGATCTCGCAGCAGGCGAGGTTGAGCCGGTCTGTTGCACCGACACGCCCGGCGGCATAAAGCAGCATTTCGGAGCGTACGCGCCGGCCATCAGCCAGATGAACAACAGGTGACTTGCCCTCATGGGTGATGCTGTCGACGGCAGACCCCATACGCAGCACGATGCCCCGGTCGCGCAGGTCATGGATGAAGTCAGCAATGATTTCGCGGTCGATGAAATCAAGGATGCTGTCACGGGGTTCGATCAGCGTTACGGCAACATCAAGAGCGCTGAAAATCGTGGCATATTCGACACCGATCACACCGGCCCCGACCACGGTGATGCTGCGGGGCAGAGCCGGCAGATCAACAATCTCGTCGCTGTCAAAAATGGTTTTCCCGTCGAAGGGCACGGTCTCCGGCCGGTAGGGCCGGGTGCCAACCGCGATCAGGAACCGTTCGGCGGAAACTGTCCGGGTTTCGCCGTCACCGATAGTGATCTCAATCCTGTGCGGGTCTGTGAAGCGGGCTTCGCCAACGGCGGTATCGACACCGTTCCGGGCAAACTGATGTTCCAGCACGTCGACTTCATGGTCGAGGGTCTTGTGCAGCCGCATCATCAGATCGTCGGATTCGATCCGCGCCTTGACCCGATAGGCCCGACCATAGAATCCGCGTTCGCGCCATCCCGTCAGGTTGAGGACGGTCTCCCGCAGGGTTTTCGAGGGAATGGTGCCCGTATGGACGGAGACCCCGCCAACCCGCCGGCCCTTTTCGACAACCAGTACCGAATGTCCCAGCTTCGCCGCCTGAATGGCAGCACGACGACCGGACGGGCCACTGCCGATAACAACGAATTCGTAGTGATCCATGAGCCGTCTTTCCCGGATGCTTGCCGCGCGCGGATATCGGCGGGCCGTTCAGCTAATGCGATATCAGGATTGTTCCGATAACGTCAACTGTACCATCCGCTGCCAGGCGAAACACAACCACTTCTCCGGATGCAGGGTAAACCCCGGTCAGGGCCGTGATATTTACCTGATGTGTCACCAGCACAAGCGGGTTTCCCGCCGGTTGGGCTTGCAACCATTCTTTTGTCTGGCGGGTCTGGGCATCGCCCTCGCCGCGATTCTGAAAGAAGGAGTTGAGAAGGGGCAGGTCTTCCGGTTCTCCGGTCCCGAGGAGCGTTGCGGTTTCCCGGCAGCGACACCACTGGCTGGTTCTGACCCGCGCCTGTGTGATGCCGTTCGCCTGAAAGGCCCGTCCAATGGCAATGGCCTGCTGTCGGCCGTCATCATTCAGATTGCGCTGGGTGGTGCAGTCACCGAGCCGGAAATGACCGGGGTCGCCGGTCCCGGGCGCAAGGGCATGGCGCATCATTGCGATATATTCGTCTGACTTCAGGGCCTGCCAGACTTCCTTCTCGTTGCTTTGGGCAGGGGTGGAGAAACTGATAGCGATGGCAAGAATGCCTGCGGCAAGCCGGATTATGGAAGGCATCGGTCATCCTCTGTTCTGCTTCCCTGATGATATGTGGTGCAGGAACAGAGGTTAAAAGTCCGGATTTCAGGAGCAGCCGGTCAGTCAGTGCGTGTACGTTCGATCCAGACCATGACCCCGAGACTGGCAAGACCCAGCAGGGCGAAACCCAGATTGAGGGGCAGGATGGTACCGTCGAATGCCTGACCGACCATGCCACCGAAAACCAGCGACATGAAGGTCATCAGTGATCCGATGACAGCCGAGGCCGATCCGGCAATATGTCCCATCGGTTCCATCGCCAGTGCGTTGAAATTGGCGAACAGCATGCCGATGAAGAAAAACGACGTCATCTGCCAGATAACCGTCATCCAGAGCGGTGGCAGACCGCCGTAACTCAGGGTTACCGGCAGAAAGGCAAAGGACAGGCCGACCATGACCGTCAGCGCAATCAGTGACAGTTTGCGCATGCCATGCTTCATGACGAGAGTTGAATTGGCCCAGGATGCCAGACCGAGCGACAGTGCCAGTGCACCGAAATAGACCGAGAACATCTCGCCGGTGTCATAGGCATCCTGATAGATTTGCTGGACCGAATTCAGATAGCCGAGAAACGCTCCGAAAATGAATCCACCGGCGATGGTATAACCACAGGATATCCGGTTCCGGATGGTCTCCAGAAAGGCTGCGGCAATGGTGGAGAAGGCAAAGGGGCGCCGTTTCTCAAGCGGCAGGGTCTCTGGCTGGCGATAGTGAAACCAGACCAGTGAAATCATTGCGAGGGCAATCAGCAGAACAAAAATCATCCGCCAGTCGGCGACAAACAGCACCAGCTGGCCGACACCGGGCGCCAGTGCCGGGACAATGATGAACACCATCATCACCAGGGACATGATCTGCGCCATCGCCCGGCCTTCAAAACGGTCACGGACAATGGCCACGGTTACAATGCGCGGTCCGGCGACACCGAAGCCCTGCAGGAAGCGGCCAACGAGCATCATTGAGAAACTGGTCGCAAAGGCAGAAATCAGACAGCCGATCAGAAAAATCCCCAGTCCGGCGAAGATTGCCGGCCGTCTGCCGTAGGAATCGGAAAGCGGCCCGAACAGCAGCTGCGCACAGGCCAGCCCGAAGAACAGAAAGCTGACGATCAGCTGGCGATCATTTTCGGATTCATTGCCGAGGCTCTGACCGATCTGGGGCAGGGCTGGCAGCATTGCATCAATCGACAATGCCACCAGCGATATCAGCGACGCGACAAGAATGACAAATTCGGTCTGTGTCGTTGTAACCTGCCGGTTACTCATGGTCGGGGGGTCCAGAGATCATGAAACCCGTTTGCCATGTTATATTCATCCGGCAACAACCCTGTTCTTCAGGGTGCCGACACCGGTGATGGTGACGGCAACTTCATCACCGTTCTTGAGGAAACGCTGTGGTGTACGACCGCCGCCGGAGCCTTCCGGTGATCCGGTGGAAATGACATCACCCGGTTCCAGATCAGTGAAACTGGTGATGTAGGCAAGAATGGTCGGAATATCGAAATACATGTCGCTGGCCGGTCCGTCCTGCGCAACCTCGCCATTGACTTTGGTCAGGATGCGCCAGTCACCACTGGGTTGCGGCATGGCATCAAGAGTTGTCATCCAGGGGCCGAGGGAGCCGCTCTGGCGGAAGTTCTTGCCCGCATCGACGCTGTGTTTCTGCCACCCGCGGACGGAACCGTCATTCATGGCCGTAATGCCGGCCACAACCGACCAGGCATCTTTCGGGTCCAGCTTGCCGGTTTTTTTGCCAATAATGAGGGTGATTTCACCTTCATAATCATAGGTGTCGGATTCTGAAGGTTTTTTCAGTGGTGCTCCATGACCGATCAGCACACCCGGCAGCTTCATAAACAGGCCGATATCTGTCGGCGGGGGAAGTTCGCCGTCGACAGGATGGATCTTCGGATAGTTGCGGCCAATGCAGACGATCCGCTTTGGTGCCGTCACGACAGGCAGCAGTTCTGCCTGATCGGTCTGTATGGTAAGGCCGGACCCGCGGCAGGCATCTGCCAGCTCGGAAACCCGGTCGCCGGCGAGGACAGTTTCGAGATATGACCAGCCGGATGGCGCGATATGGATCAGCGCTTCATCATCGGACAACAGGCCAAGGCGCGGGGCACCTTCATAATTCAGGGTAGCAATCTTCATGGTTGTATCTTCCTGTAAACATTTGCTGCGGGAAGCTATCATACCGGGCGGATTTGACACCACCTTCAATGCCAATCCGCATTGTGGAAAAGCCATCCAAAAAAACGGCAGACAGTTTGCGAAATGGCGGTTACTGGCCCTATTTAGGCTAACAACTGCCCGGAATCCCGGATTTCAGGCAGCCACAGATATAACACAGGAAAGGCAGATAACATGGCCGAACGGATTACCATCAACGGCTTGCAGATTGACCGTGTCTTGCATGACTTTGCGGTTAACGAAGTGCTTCCGGGAACCGGTGTGACACCGGACGCATTCTGGGCAGGCCTCGCCGGTCTGGTGAATGACCTCGGACCAAAGAACCGGTCGCTGCTGAAAAAGCGCGATGCATTGCAGGCTGAAATTGATGGCTGGCACCTTGCCCGCAAGGGGCAGAAGTGGGACGCCGAAGGCTATAAGGCTTTTCTGACGGAAATCGGGTATCTGGTACCTGAAGGCCCCGACTTCATGATTGAGACCGCTGGTGTGGATGCCGAGATCGCAACGATGGCGGGCCCGCAGCTGGTTGTGCCGGTGACCAACGCACGGTTCGCCCTGAACGCCGCCAATGCGCGCTGGGGCAGCCTGTTTGATGCGCTCTACGGCACCGACGTGATTGGCGAGGAAGATGGTCTGGGCAAGTCCGGTGGTTATAACCCGGCGCGTGGTCAGGCAGTGATCGACTATGCAACCCGCTTCCTTGATGCCTCGATGCCGCTGGAAGGGGCCA
>TARA_R110000787_G_scaffold102192_5_pt1 | contig 66443 bp, 62 predicted proteins | sample TARA_R110000787 | Tara Oceans TARA_R110000787 (sample SAMEA4397920) | marine metagenome | biome: Polar Biome; feature: [DCM] deep chlorophyll maximum layer (ENVO:01000326); material: water (ENVO:00002006), including particulate matter (ENVO:01000060) such as... | depth 35 m | reverse complement strand
ATCCCGTCAAGGCCTGACATTAGGTGTCACCTCCGGACGCATACGTTCGCTGTCCACTCCCTTCCAGACTTGACCCGCCTTTTGCCGCAATATGCCGGAAGGCCCCGCATCGGCACTGCGATTGCCATGCGCTCAAGCTCCAGGATTCAGGGTAGGTGTCGCCGGTGTTGCGCCCGGTCAAGGGCGCGTGGAACACGCGCCGCGAAGCGGGCAATGCCCCTTGACCGGACGCAAAACCGGCAAGGAAAATCTGTAAGGCCCACATGGCATTTCATGCCATTGGGCCTGAAGGAATAAATAAACCGAATCAGACGCTTCTCTTGTCGTATCAGGGGGCTTGCCCAGTCTCCATTTGTGGTTACCAAGGCTTCATGACGCCATCAGATTTCATTCGAAAATGGGAAAAATCCGAGCTAAAGGAAAGCGCTGCGGCCCAATCCCATTTCGTTGATCTTTGCCACCTGCTTGGCGTCGAAACGCCAACCGATGCAGATGCTGTTGGAGATACCTATTGCTTCGAAAAAGGCGCGACAAAATCTACTGGCGGAAACGGCTTTGCCGACGTCTGGAAGAAGGGCTGTTTTGGCTGGGAATATAAGGGACCGAAGGCCAATCTGGACGTCGCCTATGCCCAGCTGCAGCGCTATGCGGTGGCGCTGGAGAACCCGCCGCTGCTGATCGTTTCCGATACCAAGACGATCATCATTCGCACGAACTGGACCAATTCCGTCAGCGAAACGCACACGATTGCGCTCACCGACCTGGTGGATGCGAAGGCGCGCGAGACGCTGAAAAACTGCTTCCTTAACCCGGAAGCGCTTCGCCCGAAACGCACCCGCGACGACCTCACCCGCGATGCCGCCAACGAGTTTTCCGCCCTTGCTCAGCGCCTGCGTGATGATGGACACGACGCCGAAACGGTCGCGCATTTCGTCAATCGCCTCGTTTTCTGCATGTTCGCCGAAGACGTTGGCCTGCTGCCGAACAAGATGTTCGAGCGCGCCATTGAGCATGCCCGCAAGGAGCCGGAAAAGGCGCGGGAGTTCCTGAAAACCCTGTTCGCGGCGATGAAGTCGGGCGGGCCGGTCGGCTTTGAATCGGTGCCCTGGTTCAATGGCGGCCTGTTCGATAATGACGAGGCGCTGCCGCTTGGCCGCGATGAGATCGAGCTGGTCTACAAGGCGGCAAAACTGTTCTGGGCCGATATTGATCCGTCCATTCTCGGTACGCTGTTTGAGCGCGGGCTAGACCCGTCCAAGCGTTCCCAGTTCGGCGCGCACTATACCGACCGCGACAAGATCATGATGATCATCCGTCCCGTGATCATCGAACCGCTGGACGCTGAATGGGCCGAAATGAAGGCCAGGATCACGGACGAAATGGACAAGTCCCGCACCGCAAAATCGGAAGGGGCGAAGACGCAGGCCTATAATCGCGCCGCCAAGGTTCACAGCGATTTCATCGAACGACTAGCGAAGTTCCGTGTGCTCGATCCGGCCTGCGGGTCCGGCAATTTCCTGTATCTGTCGCTCAAGGCGCTGAAGGATATCGAGCACCGGGCGAATGTGGAGGCCGAAGCGCTCGGCCTGCCGCGCGGCTTCCCCCGTGTGGGCCCGGAAGCGGTGAAGGGGATAGAGATCAACCCCTATGCAGCGGAGCTGGCCCGCGTGTCGATCTGGATCGGCGAAATCCAGTGGATGCGGGCCAATGGCTTTGACGCTGCCACCAATCCGATACTGAAACCACTCAACAATATCGAATGTCGGGACGCCGTGTTGAATCCGGATGGCACGCGCGCGGAATGGCCGGATGCGGATGTGGTGGTGGGAAATCCCCCATTTTTGGGATCCCGTATGATGATTGAAGAACTGGGCGAGTCGTATAGCGAAGCGCTTAGAAAAGCTTGGTCCGATTTCCCCGATAAGATGGATTTCGTTTGCTACTGGTTTTGCAAGGCTTTGGAACAACTACAATCAGGTTTTGCCGATAGGGTTGGGTTAGTAGCGACAAATTCAATTCGAGGAGGCGCTAACAGAGAGGTTCTTCGTCGCGTCCGGCAGCAGGGCCGAATTGTAGATGCGTGGAGTGACGAACCGTGGGTCGTTGAAGGCGCAAACGTGAGAGTCTCATTGGTTTGCTTTGACGCAGAAGCCATAAATGAAGAGCAAGTCCGTTTGGATGGTATCTTGGTGCCGTCGATTCACTCGGATCTCTCCGGCGGCGCCTCAACCGTTGATTTGACTGAGGCTCGTAAGAACGTCGAAAATTCCGGTATTTGCTTTGAAGGATTTCGAAAATACGGACCTCTAGACGTTAGCGGTGAACGCGCGCGAGAGTGGCTGCGAGCGCCAGTCAATGTTAATGGTTTGACGAACCAACTAGTTCTGAAGCCAACGGTCAATGGGCAGGATATTGTCCGGCGCCCAAGCGACACCTGGGTAATCGACTTCCATGGATTCGAAGTTGGAGAAGCCGCGTACTTTGAACAACCATTCACCCATGCCTTGACGCATGTGAAGCCGTATCGTGACGGAGTTCGCGATTCAAATCGACGGGAAAGATGGTGGCAATTTGGAAGGACCGGCGAAAATCTGCGATCGGCAATGTCGGGACTAGACCGCATCATTGTGACGCCCCAAGTCTCCAAGTTTCGACAGTTTTCATGGCTCTCAACGCAGGTAGCCCTCGCTGCTCCAAATTTCGCCATCGCCCGCGACGACGACACAACGTTCGGCATTCTCCACTCGCGGTTCCATGAAATCTGGTCGCTTCGCATGGGAACCTTTCTCGGAAAAGGTAACGACCCTCGCTATACGCCCTCGACCACTTTCGAAACCTTCCCCTTCCCGGAAGGCCTGACGCCCAACATTCCTGCTGCCGACTATGCGGACGACCCGCGAGCGCAGGCCATTGCGACGGCGGCGGCGCGGCTGAACGAGCTGCGCGAGAGCTGGCTGAACCCGCCTGACCTTGTAAAGCGCGTGCCGGAAGTCGTGCCCGGCTATCCTGACCGCATCCTGCCCGTGGATGAGCGGGCCGCCGACATCCTGAAGAAGCGCACACTGACCAATCTCTACAATGAGCGCCCGGCCTGGCTCGACCATGCCCACCGCGATCTCGACCGCGCCGTCGCCGTTGCCTATGGCTGGCAGGCCGACTTCGATTCAGGTGCGCTGACCGAGGATGAAATCCTCAAACGCCTCTTCGAACTCAATCAGGAACGCGCCAGAAAGGTACAGTCTGAAACGGGCTGAACGCCGCAAATCCCAGTAAAATCGAAGCGAACGGGGTTGCTGCGACTCACCAGATAGGCTAACTCCTTATTTATAAACGATAATTTGAGGACTCAAACCTCTATAGCCCAATCGAAACATGGTACGGCGCATGGTACATTTCGGTACCATATTTTCAAAAAAGACAAATATTTTCAAAGACTAGATGGTTAAGTCGAGTCCTCTTCTGCACCATGCCGCTCTCCGGAGCGGTTTTTTCTTGTCCAAAATCCATTAAAATCAAATGTGTAGCAACGCGCACCCCAGGGCGCTTCCCATCAGTGGCGTGTGCTGGGGCATTGGTGAACTGGCAAATCGGGTTACAAGCGACACCAGTTTTGAAAACCACAGGCAGGACAGGTGACGTGCAGATGATCAGGACATTGTTGGTTTCGGTAAGTGCTGGGCTCGTACTTGCGGCCTGTGCGCACACGCTGTCAGCCGGAGACGATGCCTCCCCGATAAATACGGCGAACATGTCCGAAACGGTCAAAGTCTTGGCATCCGACGCATTCATGGGCCGCGCGCCCGGCACTGAAGGGGAAACGAAAACGGTTGATTACCTTATCAAGCGCTTCACCGAGCTTGGCCTGGAGCCCGGTGGCCGCGATGGCAAATGGACTGATCCTGTAACGCTCAAGCATTCCGTCGTGACAGATGTGCGGACGTTGAATGTGCAGTATGGCGGCTTCACAATACCCATTGAGCAGGGCCGCGATATTGAAATCAGCTCTGCCAATCCCCGCCCTACCATCAGCGTGAAAGACGCGCCCGTTGTTTTCGTCGGCTTTGGCGTCACCGCCCCCGAGCGGGACTGGGATGATTTTGGCGATGTGGACCTGACCGGGAAGGTCGCCCTTTTCCTCGTCAACGATCCCGATTTCGGTGTGACTGAAGACGACCCTGTCAGCGGTGTTTTCGGCGGACGGCGTATGACTTATTACGGCCGGTGGGCCTACAAGTTCGAGGAAGCGGCCCGTCGCGGCGCCGTGGCGGCGCTCGTCATCCACGAGACGAAGGCTGCCGGCTATGGCTGGAATGTCGCGTCCTCTTCACCTGGGGAGAATTATGCCGTTGCCGGGAAAGGCGCCAAGGCGGCTTCCGTCGACCTGCAGGGCTGGCTGCACGAGGAAATGGCTCAACAATGGCTGGCCCAGGCTGGCTATGATCTGGACGCGCTGCGCAAGGCTGCCCGCCAGCGTGATTTCAAGGCCATTGGGCTGGGGGATCTTCGCTTCAATGCAGACCTCGTGCTGTCGGTTGAGACGGTGGAAAGTCAGAACGTGCTTGGCAAGATCACCGGAAAGACGCGGCCTGACGAGACGGTCATGCTGTCAGGCCACTGGGATGCTTACGGTATCGGCGCGCCTGACGCGCAGGGGCGGGTCGTGCGGCCGGGCGCCAATGATGATGCGCTGGGCCTTGCGGGCCTCATGGAGATCGCGCGCAACCTGAAAGTCGGTTCGCCGCCTGACCGTACCGTCGTGTTTGCCGCCTGGACAGGCGAGGAAAGCGGCCTTCTGGGATCGGAGGCCTATGCGCAGGATCCGATCTATCCGCTGGATACGACGGTCGCCAATCTCACGTTGGATATTCTCCAAACGGCCGGGCCCGCGCGTGATGTGATTCAGGTCGGTGAAGGGCAGAGCGATCTGGAGGAGATGATGGCAGAGACAGCCGCTACGCAGGGCCGGACTGTTTCGCCAGAGGGCCTGCCGGAGAACGGGCTCTTCTATCGGGCTGACCATTTCTCGCTCGCGCGCCGCGGCGTGCCTGTGCTCCTGATCATGGGTATTGCCGGCGGGCCTGATCTGGTCGAAGGCGGCCGGGAAGCGGGCAATGCCTGGGTCAAAAGCTATACGGATAACCGCTATCACAACCAGTATGACGCCTGGGATCCCGAGTGGGACCTGCGCGGCGCAGCGCAGGATGTAGAGCTATTTCTCGACATGACGCGGGACCTTGCCAATTCCCAAGCCTGGCCACAACTCAAGGAGACCTCTGAATTTAAGGCGTTGCGGGATGCAAGTGCAGCGGCGCGCAGTCTTGACTAATCTCGGTCCGATCAGGCCGTATCTGGCCCATTCGCGCCTCGCTAGTCATCCTTTAGCATCGCATAATATCGGACAATCATGCGCGCGACTTCCGTGCTGATATGTTCGGCATCACGCTCAGGCTCTTCAAGCACCATTTCCATGGCCGCATAGTCAAGTTCGATCGTCAGGCGGGCTGCGGCGGCATAGCGCTCGCGGGATATGCTGGGGTCGCGCTTTACCATCGCATCTGACAGGCGTTCAGCCACCATGTCGCGCGATGCGATGCGAACCTCCCTGAGGAGGGGAACGGCGCGAAGGGCCCTGAGCACAAAAATATTGCCCGGGAAGTTGCGTGTGATCTCGTTCACGCTTTCTTGCAGCCGCTGGTGACTTTCGACGGCTTCCTCAAAGGTTGACGTATTTAGGCCGCCATTGTCGATCCAAACGAGAACAGTCTGATCCTGAAGGTCCATGAGGCGCTCGCCCAGCTCCCTCAAGATGGCATACTTGTTCGGAAAGTAGCGATAGAGCGCTGGCGGTGACAGGCCGGCCCGTTTGCAAACGAGATTCGTGGACAGTTTTTCCAGGCCGACCTCATCCAGAAGGTGTCCGGTTGTTTCCAGAATGAGTTCGAATGTGTCCTGCGCTCGTGCCTGTTGCGGCAGTTGCTTGGTTGTCGTGTCGACCTTTGACGACCCCTTTTTGGGGACTTTGCGATTGGTAGCGTTCGGCATGCTGCTCATTTCTTGTCGATCCCCCGATTGACGTTGCTCATTTATCGCACAGAAAAGCCTAACATCATAAAATGGTAATAAAAGCTATTGTAAAAGATATAGCGATCGCTACCCTATCCCAAAGCCTCAAAGGCAGATTGAAAGGGATAGTGTAATGAGATTGGCTCTTCTTGGTACCAGCGCTGCGGCGCTTTTGATGGCCGCGAGTGCAAATGCGCAGGCACAGGAAGCTGATGCGGGTACGCCAGCACAGGCAGAGGCAGAAGACGCCGTCGCCGTGCTTGAGCAGATTGTCGTGACCGCTCAGAAGCGCTCGGAAAATGTTCAGGAAGTGCCGATCGCTATTACGGCCCTCTCGTCGTCGACACTGGAAAAGCAGCGCGTGACCAATGTTGTCTCGCTAGACAATCTCGTTCCAGGCCTGCGTATTGCAGCTGCTGATGCGGCTGCGAACCCGAAGATTTTCATCCGCGGCTCGGGCCTCAATGACTTCAACCCTACGTCTTCAAGTGGTGTTGGTCTCTATGCAGACGGCGTTTATATCGGCTCGCCGCTGGCGCAGTTCGCTACATTCTTTGATCTAGATCGTGTCGAAGTGCTGCGCGGGCCGCAGGGCACGCTTTATGGTCGCAACACAACCGGCGGCGCCATCAACGTCATCAGTAAGCGCCCGACCTTTTCGCCCGAAGGCTATGCCGCACTTGAGTATGGCACCTTCAACGCTGTTGATGCCACGGCAGCCTTTGGCGGGCCGATCGTGGAAGACAAGCTCGCTTTCCGCATCGCGGCCAAATATGCCGAAGACGATGGCTTCAGCACCAATGCGGCAACCGGGCATGATGTGAACTTCACGGAACAGTATGCCGTGCGTGGCTCGCTTCTCTTCACACCTGACAGCGACACGGATGTCCTTTTCACGGTCAATCGCTTCATGAACCGTGGTGGCGCTGTACAGCCAAAATCGCGCGCGCTCTTTCCGTCGGTGCCGGAAGCGGCTGGCCCAGACGGCGTTTGCGCGCCGAATGCCTATCGCAGCGGGCTCTGCACCGATCTGCTCGGTTATGCCGATACCAATCCCGATCCATACAAGGTCGATTCGAATCTCGAAGGTCTCGATAAGGTTGATCTGACCTCGCTCATGCTGTCGGTTGACCGTAGCGTTGGCGACATGACGCTGACATCGATCACGGCCTGGCAGGACGTTAAGCGTAACGCGCAGGAAAATACCGATTCCAGCCCGCTGCAGATGATTGAATCATCCTACATCAACCAGCAGACTGAGTTCTCTCAGGAGCTGCGTCTCGCTTCGGATGTTGGTGCGCTGCAATGGGTCGTCGGTGCGTATTACATGCGCGATACGACTGACAGCAAAAGCGCCTACGACCTTCTGCGTGCCTATCGTCCCTTCTTTGTGACGCCCGAAAATCCAAATGGCGCAAGCCCTGAGAACTCGATCGGCGTGTTCGGTTATCCCTACGAGCAGACGACGGACACGTATGCCATTTTTGGTCAGGCCGACTACGAGCTGACACCGGACCTCATCCTGACAACGGGTCTGCGCTGGTCTTCGGACGACAAGACAATGGATTATGCTCGCACCATCGAGGAATCGATTGTCCAGTTCTCGGTCAAGGACAGCAAGACATTCAGCGACTGGTCAGGCAAGGTAGGCCTGAAATACAATCTCAGCGATCTTTCGAATGTCTACGCAAGCTATAGCCGGGGCTACAAGAGCGGTGGTTTCTTCGGCGGCAATGCCGATGACGCCTCGCAGATTCAGCCCTATGCCAACGAGACGGTGAACGCCTATGAGATCGGCTCAAAGAGCGATCTGATGGGCCAGCGTCTTCGCCTGAACCTGTCCGGATTCTACTATGACTATCAGGACATCCAGGCTTACTCGACTGTGCTGCGTGACGGCGTCACTGTGCAGGTGCTGGACAATGCGGCCTCCGCAGACATGTACGGCGCAGAAGCGGAACTGACCTATATGCCGGTGCGTAATCTGGACCTGTCTCTGGGGATGGCTTGGCTGCACGCTGAATATGGAGACTATAAGTCTCTGGGCGATGACTATTCCGGCAATCAGATGCCGCAGGCGCCCAAGTACAGCCTGACGTCACGCGCCCAGTACACATTTGAAATGCCAAGCGGCGCCACGATCACACCAAGCGTTGACGTTTCCTATCGCTCAAAAGTGTTTTTCGACAGCACGGAGCGTGAGCGGCTTTCCGATCCCGAACTTTGGCTCGTCGGCGCCGAGCTCGCCATGACTTCCGCGAGCGGCCATATCGAAGGTGGTTTCTGGGGACGTAATCTCACGGATGAGGCCTACCTTACTTCGGCCAACCCGATCGACAGCCTCGGCGTTGATCTGCTGACTTATTCGCGCCCTCGCAGCGTGGGCATCTTCCTGCGCTACAACTACTAGGATGGCACTGATGTCGGCAGGGCCCTCGGGTGAGATCGAAACCTCACCCGAGTTTCCGGTCCCAGGCCGGAAGCTCGACCGCAGCGCATGGTCATGGGCGCTCTACCAGGGCGGCCGCGATCCTTATATCGGCCTCATCAGCGGCTTTCTTTTCGCACCTTATTTCGCGACGGAAGTCGTCGGTGACCCGGTAAAGGGTCAGGCGATGATCGCACAGGTGGGCATCATCTCCGGATTGACCGTCGCCTTCGCCGGGCCTGTGCTGGGCGCGACGGTCGATCTGCTCGGCCCCCGCAAGCCTTGGCTGGGGCTTTGTACATTGCTTGCTATTCCTCTGATGCTGAGTCTGTGGTTCGCGCTGCCCGGCGGAACGCTTCTGTCGCCTTGGACCATTGCCGGTATCTTGGCCGCCATTGCCGTGCTCCTGTCGTGCGGTGAAGTTCTCTTCTCTTCCATGCTGACCTATGCTGCAAAGCCGCGCATGCAGCCTATGGCGTCAGGGCTGGCCTTGTCACTTGGCAACGTGACATCGATCGCTCTGCTGCTCGTCATCCTTTTCGCTTTCATGCTGCCGGAGACGCCCTTGCTAGGGCTCTCAAAGGACTCGCATGAGCCCGACAGGATCGTGCCAATTCTCGTGGCGGCGACTTTCACCTTGTGCGCTATCCCCATGTTCCTGTTTAGCCATGATGCACCATCCGTCGCCAAAAAGGCATCGCTGAAATCCATTGTGGGTGGGATAAAATCCCTGATCGGGCTGGTGAGGAATGCAAAAGATAATTCCGACGCGATGATATACCTGCTGGCTCGCACTCTGGCGCAGGATGCAGGCGGTGTTCTCCTTGTCCTCTGCGGCGTCTACGCGGCCGGCGTGATGGGCTGGGGCGCAACCGAGATGCTGGTCTATGGATTGCTTGGGTGCGTTGCAGGATTCATTGGTGGCTTTGCAGCTGGCTGGTTGGACGAGACGTTCGGACCGAAAGCGGCCTTCCAGATCGAGATTGCGGGGTCGGTGCTGGGCCTGATCGGTATTATTGGCGCTGCGCCTGACCAGATCCTGTTTATCCATATCGTCAATCCGGCTGCCTTGTGGAACGGGCCCATGTTCACGACAGCTCCGGAAATGGCGTTTCTGCTCTGCGGCTTTTTCGGTTTCGTGTTCCAGATTGCGGCCTGGTCGTCCAGCCGAACATTGCTGACGCGCATTGCGCCGAAATCGCAGATGGGTGCTTTCTTCGGCCTTGCTGCGCTGGCGGGGAACAGCACCAGCTGGCTTGGACCGCTCTTTGTCGGGATATTCACCAGCGTGTTCAAATCCCAGCAGGCCGGGTTTATCCCTGTGACCGTATTGTTTGCGGCGGGCTTTTTCCTGCTGTTTCTGGTGAAGGGCGGCGGGCGGGAAATCGATCCCGCCTGACGCATCAGCCCAAGGCGCTTTGGGAGAAGGGCCTAGCCTTCCGCCCGGCGGGTCACACCAAACTTGTCCAGCACATTTCGCGTGATTGCGGCGACGAAGGGATCGTTCGCGGCAAGGCCGTGCGCCCATTCCGTCGTGCCGGAATTGAAGACTTCGCCTTTGCCCCGTTTGAAGCTGGTGATCATCGTGTGGCCACGCAGGACGCGCTGCTGCGATTCCGGAGAGCTGTCGCCATAGGTCACTTCGGCAATGACATCGAGTTTTTCCGGCGGGATCATGGCGGCGTATCCGGTCTCGGCGTCTTCACCAAAGGCGACCGGTGCAAGTGCAATGATCTCGAGGTTCGCCGGCACACCCAAGGTCGGAATTGCGTGCGGCAGACCGTCTTTTCCGAACTCGAACAGGCAGCCGTCGCTCTCGTAGCCGATGAGCGGAATGTCTCCGCCCAGCACGTCACCGTAGAAAAGATCGGAACCTTCCAGCGCCCAGTGGCGATCATTGTAGACAGTGAAACCACCTTGGCCGCGTGACGCGCACATGCCGAGTCGGTGGTAGCCACCAAAGTTGAAGCTGAGACCGGTCAGTTCTGCTTCCGGTGCCCCAAAGGCGGAATGGGACCAAAGATGAGTTGCCTGGTCCGTCGGGACGTCTTCAGCCTCGAATCCTTTCCACTTGTGGCAGACATAGGTGCGGCCATCATCTTCCCAGCGCACTTTCCAGAAACAGGTATTGCCGGAAAGAATGGCGACATTCCCGCCAGCATCAACAAAGCGCTCGACTTGGACGCGTTCATTGCCCGACCAGTATTCACTATGGCCGACAAAATAGGCGGATTCATAGTTTTCGAGAATCGATTGATCGACGTCGAGATCATAGTCTGTGACGAAGTCCAGCACATAGCCTTCTGCCTCGGCCCAGGCAACGAAAGCATGTTCCCACTTGTGCAGGAAGCCAGCCGAGCCATCATAAGGCGACACACTATGCTCGCGCATGAATTTTGGATCGGCGGCCCACGGTTTTTCCTTGAACTCACGCTTGCGCATATTGACGAGGCGCGGCGGATTTTCCGGTGGTGCAATAATCATCTGCACGAAAGGGCGCTGGGTGGAGAGAACACCGATTGCCTCGTCCATGGCCTGCGCAAAGGGCACGGTTCCGTTCATCAGGCCGGTCACATTGGAATAGGCGTTCGCACCGCCCCACCAGTTGTAGGAATGATAGGTGTTAGTGGAAAGAACGATGACAGCTTTGGAGCCCGTCGTGCCTCTTGCAGGCCGTATGCAGACAAAATGGTGCGTTTTCTCCCCGACCGCATCGGTCAGGCAGATATCGTAGTACCCAGACCGCCACTCTTCGTCGACGGTAATCTCACGGGCGACCGGCCAATCGCATCCATCCCGGTCGACATGGGGCGGCACGGGATAGTCGCCAGCCTCGACGCCGTCCATGGTCAGTACGGTTTCCCGTTCGGCGCCAATTCGGGCGATCTCCAGTCGGCATGGCCCGTGCGATACCGCTATATGCAGGGCAAAGGACTCGCCGGGTCGGACGCTGAGACGATCAGTATAACAGGCAAGCATGCACGTCTCCTATCTGGGTACACAGGTATGGTAGCTATAGATATCTTATGTGCAAGGGCGATACGCGTGGCTGCGGCGTTCAGTCTTGCTTCTTCTGTCCGTAGGTCTTGAAGCGATCCATGATGCGCGACATCTCATCATTCGAAAGCAGGGCAGGCCCGCCGATGGCCAGAGTTCCCCAATAGATCGCCGCCTGTTCTTCCACTTCTTCGGCAATGAGAAGGGCGTGCTTGAGACTCGGCGCGATGACGACCTGCCCATGATTAGCCATCAATGAGGCATAGCGCCCGTCTAGCGTGCTGATCACGGATTCTGCCAGTTCAGCTGATCCGAATGTAGCGTATGGCGCCACGGGGATGCTCGCCCCACCGCTGACCGCCACCATATAGTGGAGTGGCGGGATCTCGCGATGGGCGCAGGCCAGCATGGTCGCATGGCGGGAATGGCAATGCACGACCGCGTTGACGTCAGGCCGCAGGGCCAGCAGTTGCTGGTGCATGCGCCATTCACTCGATGGGCGCATGCCTTCCGGATCAAAGTGGCTATCGGCATCGACGAGTACAATGTGTTCCGGTTGGAGTGCGCTCGGCGGAATGCCTGTCGGCGTGACCAGGAGCGACGTTCCCAGACGTGCTGACACATTCCCGGAAGTACCGCGGTTCAGTCCGCGAGCGTCCATCGCTTGCATGACCTCTGTAATCTGCTCGCGCAGCTTGTTTTCAAGTGCCTTGTCCATCATGCATCCTCAAGTAGCGGCAATGTCAGCATGGCTGCCTGTGTCGCAGCGAAGCTCTCAAGTTTTCCATAAGTTGCAAGTCCTTGTGCCACATGGGCCGCCGTGGCGGCGGCGAAACGAAGGGCTTCAAGGTTGGCCCAGCCTTTCAGGTGCGCGGCGATGAAGCCTGCACAAAAGGAGTCGCCACAAGTGGTCGTATCGACCACCGTCACGGAGAAAGCCGGAAGCCGTCCTGTAAGGTCGCCTGCTGCCATAACAGCGCCCGCGCGTCCGTTCTTGATGACGCAATTACGCGCGCCCATGGCAAGGAAAACTTGCGCCGCCATTGCGAGATCGTCTTCACCGGTTATGCGGCGGGCTTCGTCGGCACTTGGCAGGAACCAGTCCACGTGGGGCAGTATGCGCGCCAGTTCGTCTCTCGCGCCGGGGCCGGGCGCGATCAGGTCGCACACGACTACAGCGCCACTCTCTCTCGCCAGTTTCAGAAGCCCTGCACCTGGCCCGCCGTCAAACGTCGGGGCGCCGATCGCGCCATAATGCAGGTATTTTGTGTTCTGCACAGCTTCTTTCAGCGCGTCCGTAAGGGGAGGGATCGATCCGGCGCCGGGGGCGTGAAGCGTCGGTCTGCGCCCCTCATTGTCGATGGGCAGAATGGTTGTCGAGGTGGGGGCGCCCGCCAATGTCTGTACCAGTTGCGTATCGACGTCGCCTTCTTCCAGCGCGAAGCGCACGAGCCGTCCAGTCAGGTCGTCGCCGATTGCCCCGGCGAGCGCAGTCTGCACACCAAGACGCGCTGCGACACAGGCTGTGCCACCTGCCGTGCCGGCAGGAGCACAGGCAATCTGTTCGATCAGACGGCCTTCTTCATTGGCTGGAATGTCAGTGATCGGGCGACCGACCACGTCCAGCGTTATGAGCCCGACGCAAATAAGTTCCTGTTTCACTGATGATCCTCCATAATTCGCCTTGCGAACCTAGACATAAATAGTAAGATAGTCAAAACTATCATTCATGAAATGAGCGAGGGTGCCATGTGGTCTAATTCTGTCGACAAGAATCTGCGAGAGCGGGCCGAGGCGGTGATCCCGGGCGGCATGTACGGCCACCAGTCGGTTCGTCTCCTGCCGGATGATTACCCGCAATTCTTTGATCGGGCTTCTGGCGCCTACATGTGGGACGTAGATGGTAATCGTTACATTGACTTCATGTGCGGCTACGGCCCCAACCTGTTCGGTTACGGCCAGCCGGATATTGATGCCGCCTATATCGCCCGTCTGAAACAGGGGGACACGATGACGGGCCCTGCAGGCCTGATGGTGGACCTTGCGGAACAGATGACCGCGCTGGTCACCCATGCCGACTGGGCGATATTCTGCAAGAACGGCACGGATGCCACAACGATGGCGATGATGGTTGCCCGCAACCATACGCGCCGCAAGACCATCCTTCTCGCCAAGGGCGCCTATCACGGCGCGGCGCCATGGTGCACACCTCTGCGTAACGGTGTGGTGCCGAGCGACCGGGCGCATCAGATATTCTACGACTATAACAATGTCGAAAGCCTTGAGGCCGCCGTTCGCGAAGCGGGCGATGACCTTGCGGCTATCTTTGCCTCGCCGATCAAGCACGACACATTTGTGGACCAGGAAGACCTTGACCCAGCATACGCCCGCCGGGCACGCGAGCTGTGCGACGAGACCGGCGCGCTGCTGATTGTTGACGATGTGCGCGCCGGCCTGCGCCTTGCGCGTGACTGCAGCTGGGCACGTGTGGGCGTACAGCCGGATCTCTCAAGCTGGGGCAAGTCGATTGCCAATGGGCATCCGATATCTGCGCTTCTGGGCGCGGATAAAGCGCGCGGAGCGGCGGCGACAATCTATGTCACCGGTTCTTACTGGTTTTCGGCAGCTCCCATGGCGGCCTCACTGGCTACGTTGAAAATGGTGCGCGAAACAGACTATCTCGAACGCACACAGGCCTTGGGTGAGCGTCTGAGGTCCGGGCTGGACGAAGCCGCGACACGCCACGGATTTGCGCTTCGGCAAACCGGACCGGCCGTGATGCCACTGATCATGTTCGATGATGATCCGGGTCTCGGCAAAGGGTATCTCTGGAACGACTCGCTGATGAAGCGCGGCGTCTATTTCCACCCATGGCACAACATGTTCATCTGCGCGGCGATGACTGAAAAGGATATTGACGACACGCTCCAAGCCAGTGACGAGGCCTTCAAGATCGTGCGCGACGCGGGGGCGATACCGCCAGTCGAAAAGCTCGCTGTACTGAGCAAAATTGCAAATGCCGACTGAAGCAGCTGCGCGGCTGAATGAAATCGCTGGCTGGAGCGGATCATCCGCTCCAGTGGAAGCAGGTGTTCTCTCGGTTGATCTCCCGGCCGTCATTGCAAACTATCGCTTCGTTCAGACGAAAGCGCCTGCGGCGCGTATTGGTGCGGTCGTCAAAGCGGATGCCTATGGGTTGGGCGCGCGTACGATAGCGCCTGCGCTCGCTGGTGCAGGCTGCCGGGACTTCTTCGTGGCTCATCTCGTAGAGGCATTGGAGCTGGCTCCAAGCCTTCCTGCTTTTGCACGCCTCTACGTGCTCAACGGTCTCGCACCGGGCATGGAAAACCGGTGCGCGGAGGCCGGCATACTACCGGTACTCAATACGCTGGAACAGGCGCGCGACTGGCAAGCGTACGCGGCTGCAACAGGTCGGAAATTGCCGGCTGTTCTGCAAGTTGATACGGGCATGTCCCGTCTCGGCCTCGGTGAAGACGAGCTCGAAACATTGCTGCGACAGCCCGGGTTCTCAGACTGGGTCGATCTTCGCGTTGTGATGAGCCATCTGGCCTGCGCCGACATGCCGGACGCGCCCGCAAATGCGGAACAGGTCCGGCGTTTTGCTGCCATGGCAGCCCAGGTGCCGAAGGCGGAGCGGTCTCTGGCAAACTCGGCAGCTGCGATAGGCATGTCTGGTCATGCGGGTGATCTCGTTCGTCCCGGATTGGTGCTGTACGGTATCGATCCATTATCTGGCGCGACGACCGGGCTTCGTCCTGCGATCACGCTTGGTGCACGTGTCATCCAGGTCCGGTCAGTGCCAGCGAGCGTTGGTGTCGGCTATGACCATGATTATGTGACGCCATCGCCTCGCCGTCTCGCGACACTATCAATTGGCTATGCGGATGGATGGCCACGGGCGCTCGGCGGGAGAGGAGCCGTCTGGTTCAACGGCGTTCGCCTTCCGCTGGTCGGACGTGTCTCCATGGATACGTGTACGGCGGATGTGACAGACATTCCAGCAGGATGCATTCATCCAGGCGATGCGGCTGAAATGATTGGTCCGCACCAAAGCGTGTCTGAACTGGCCGCTCTGCTTGAAACAGCGCCGCATGCGATTCTAACCGGTCTCGGAAAGCGTTTCGAGCGACGCTTCACCGGCCATGCGCTCCCGCAGGCTTAGGAGTATGTCATGAAAGTTGTAGTTCTGGGCGCGGGTGTCGTCGGCGTGACGACGGCCTATTATGCCTCTCTCGCGGGTCATGATGTTACCGTGATCGACCGCCAGTCCGGTCCGGCACTGGAGACGAGTTTCGCAAATGCCGGCGAAATATCACCCGGCTATGCAGCGCCATGGGCGGCGCCGGGAATACCCGCAAAGGCCCTGAAATGGCTGCTCATGGAGCATGCGCCGCTTATCGTGCAGCCGCGGCTCGACCCGGCCATGATCAGCTGGAGCCTTCGCATGCTGCGCAATTGCACGCCGCAGCGATACGCGATCAACAAGGCGCGGATGGTGCGTCTCTCGACCTATAGCCGCGCGATGCTGCAGGGCTTGAGAGAAACCGAGGACATTGAGTATGACCACCGTACGCTCGGGACCCTCCAGCTTTTCCGCACGCAGGCGCAGCTTGATTCAGCTGGAACCGATATTGGTATCCTGAAGGGCGAGGGAGTGAATTTCGAGCTTCTTGACGCTGAAGGGTGCCGGCATGTCGAACCAGGCCTGCGCAAGGCGCAGGCGCCGATTAAGGGTGGCTTACGGCTGCCTGGAGATGAGACCGGCGACTGTTTCAAGTTTACCCAAGCGCTGGCGAAAATCGCCGAAGGTCACGGCGTCCATTTCATGTGGAACACGTCGATCGACAAACTGGAGCAGGAAGGCAACCGCGTCTCGGCCCGGGTTGGCGGCAAAAACATTGATGCCGATGCTTTTGTCCTTGCATGCGGGAGCTGGTCACCTGTTTTGGCACGACCTCTCGGGCTGCGTCTGCCGGTTTATCCTGTAAAAGGCTATTCCATTACGGTGCCTGTAGGTGATGACCAAAGTGCGCCGCAATCCACACTCCTGGACGAGACCTACAAGGTAGCCATCACCCGGCTGGGCGATCGTATACGCGTGGGCGGCATGGCGGAGCTGGCCGGCTTTGATCGCAGCTTGAATCCGCGACGCCAGAAGACTCTTGAGCACTCGCTCTATAGCCTGTTTCCCGCCGCAACGGACTCGACGGAGCGGTCTTTCTGGTCCGGCTTCCGTCCCATGACACCGGATGGTACGCCGCTGATCGGCAAGACTGGGTTTGATAACCTCTATCTCAATACGGGCCATGGCACGCTGGGGTGGACAATGGCGTGCGGATCCGCACGGGTGGTGGCAGATCTGATGTCGGGCAAGACGCCGGATATCCGCGCAGACGATCTGGGCTTAGCGCGCTAGGTCGGCATAAACGCTAGTTTGAGGCGGCTGAATCCCGAATATCGGCATTAAGCTCGGCCAGCTTCAGGCTCACCGCATAGGCTTTACGGGTTTCCATGCTGGCCATAATGAGGCCGGCCTGCTCGCTGCGCATCAGGCGGAGAAAGTTGCCGGCAAAGTCGGGCTCCATCTGATTGAAGATGGCGGCTGCCTGGTCCGGCTTCATTGAGCCGTACATGCGGGCCAGATGCATGATGTCCTCGTCAGAGGCAGTCTGCATCTCCTTCCAGCGTGCTTCGAGCGTTTCCTGAAGGGCATTCAGTTCGGCTGTCCGGCTGTCTAGCTCCAGGGAGCGAGCCTTTAGCGCCAGAGTGTCTTCCTGCAGCTGGTCTTCCTGCGCGGCGATCAATTTCTGCTCGGCCGAAATTGCAGCCGCTGTCTCGGCGGTGAAGCAGACTTCGTCAATCGGCCGGGCCTCCGGCGCTGTTGCTGCCTCTACCACTTCCTGTGGGTCTTCCTCGCTGGCATGCGTACCTGCAGCCAGTGCTTCTGCGGCGGTCGCAAGGTTGCTGGGCAGGAAACGCACGGCGGCTCCGACGGCAAAGAGAAAGCCGAGCGTCAGGAGGACATACGAGCCGCGGTTGTTCAATGATTTCATTGCGTTATTCCGCCGGATACGGGATGGCGGGCCTGCGTTCACGTGTAGAAGCGCGGACGCGTTCCGTATCGTCCTCTGTCAGTTCACGGAATTCCTGCATCATGTTCGTCATTTCAACGATCCGGCTCTTCGACTGGTCGAGGATGATCCGCATCATGATGCCGAGTTCCGTTTGCGTGTTGGTCACTTGATCGACAGCGCTCTGCTGGGTGGTTTCCAGTGAGGACTGGACTGTTTCAAGGCGGGCACAGGTCGCATTGGCTTCTTCGAGAAGGCCAGCGAGCCGACCGGCCATCTCCCCTACATGCGACCGGGTTTCCTGTGTCGAACTCGACATGGCCGAAATCGACTTGGACATGGCCAGGATGGTGGCCCCTAGACCGTCCTTGGTATTTTGTAGTGCCTTGAGGCGCCGACTAAGCACGAAGCAGTAGACGCAGGCCGCACTCGACACCAGAATGATCGCAATGTCTGTGGGTTCGAAACTCATCGCCTTACCTCAACAGGAATTCTGTAATCAGGACGCCATCGGATACGCCACCACCGAGCACAAGTTGCGAGCGCCGCCCGAGCTGATCCCGCATATGGGAATAGAAGCCGGGATTCTCGAAATCTGTCAGCTCCACAGACCGCAGATAATTAGTGAAGGCGTCAATCAGCACCGGTTCGGCATCGGTCACGGTGGACGTGCTGGCCGAGTCGCAAATGATCGCGATCTTCAATTTGATGTAGCGCGTCGCAGGTTCGCTTCCGATCGTGACGAGAATATCCCGAAGTTCGACATAGGACTGGTTTGGCTTGATGGATGATTCGGCCACTGTAGCGGATTCTCCCGGGGCGCAGGCGGGGGCGGCAGCAATCGGAGCGGAAGGTGTCAGAAAATAGACTGTGGCAAACGAGGTTGCGAGCGCACCCACCGCGAGCAGCGCCAGACCGACCACGCCGCCAGACTTCGCACCAGCCGGTGCGGCGTCAACGCCATCTGTACTTGCGGCTTTCGAAGCCTTCTTCCCCGCCATAGGCAGTCACCTGATTTACCATCCCAGATGTCTGTTAAACAAATGTTGGGGTAAAGGAACCGTTAACAATTACTCGTAATAAATTAACCAATACCGGGAGCAGGGTTCAGTCTGGAGTTGGTGGGTTATGAGTTTTATCTCAACCTTGAGAGGGTTGCCGTTGTCGCGGCAAATCATGCTTGGGGTGGCTGTCCTTGGCGTTGCACTGGCAATGGCTTTTCTCGTGCGGGGCGCGACGCAACAGCCTATGTCACTGCTGTATTCCGGTCTTGAGCCGGCGCCGACAGGCGAGATCATCGAAGAACTCGAGAAACGCGGTACGCCTTACGAAATTCGCGGCGATGCAATTTTCGTAAGCGCCAAGGACCGCGACGCCGTTCGCTTTTCCCTGGCCAAGGCAGGCCTGCCGCAGCAGTCGGTGCAGGGCTATGAACTGCTCGACAGTGTAAACGGGTTTTCCGTCACGTCCGAAATGTACAATGCGGCTTACTGGCGTGCCAAGGAAGGCGAGCTGACGCGCACCATTCTGGCAATCCCCGGGATCGAGTCGGCGCGTGTCCATATCGGGGCCAGCCTGCGAAGTGGTTTTTCGCGCAGCGAGCCCAAGGAAACCGCCTCCGTAACGCTGGCAACCAAATACGATCTTTCCAGTGGTCAGGCCCAGGCGATCCAGTATCTGGTCGCGCTTGCCATTTCCGGCATGAGCCCGGACGAAGTGGCGGTCATCGATTCCAAGAAAGGTATTCTCGCCGGGCCGGGCAATGACACCGCCAAGCAACCGGGCGTACAGGCGGAAACGCAGGAAGGCATGCTAGAGCAGAAGGTCCTGCGGCTGCTGGAAGCGCGCGTCGGGCCAAACAATGCACGCGTGTCGGTCTCCGTGGACGTTAGCCATGAGAGCCTGCGCACTTCCGCCGTGACATTTGATCCGGACTCCCGCGTTGTACGAAACCGTTCGACCGGTGATGTTAGCGAGTCGAGTGGCGGAACATCCGGCGCCGTTACGGCTGCCAGCAACCTGCCACAGGCAAATGATGCGCCCGGTGGGTCGTCCAACAGCACGGCCCGTAATTCCAATGAGACCGTCTCTTATGAAATCAACGAGACGCGCACCGAAACAGAGCGCATGCCAGGCGCGATTGAACGTATATCCATGGCCGTTCTCCTCAACAATCAGGTTCTGGGCATTGATCCTGCAGCCCCCGATGCGGCAACACTCACCGAGCAGATGGCCGCCGATTTCAAGCAGCTGATCATCTCGGGCGCTGGTCTCGACACAAGTCGCGGCGACGATCTGACTGTTGAGTTCATGCCCTTCCAGGCTCTGCCTGAGCCGGAAATGGTTGAGGCACCCAGCCTCGTGCAGCAGCTGATGGAGCGCTACATGTGGTCTGGCATCAAGATCATTGTTCTGGGCCTGGTGGTTATTGTGCTGGCATTTGGTGTTATCCGCCCACTGCTCAGCCAGAAACCCCAGATGGAAGGTCTGGCTGGCGGCACGGGCGATCCTTTCGCCCTTGGCGCCGATGGCGCGCCAGCGGATCCGTTCCTATCCCTCAAAGACTATACCTCGACGCGCCAGGATGATGCGGCCGCCATCCTTCAGGAATGGCTGAACGAAGACCGGAAGGCGGCTGTCAATGAGTGAAGCCTTTCTCGCCACCTTGCCACGGTTTGATACGGACGTTCCGGTGCCTTCCTCCAATGCGCGCCGTATTCTGCTGCGACAGACTGCGGTTGAACCTGAGCCGGAACAGCCCGTGCTGGAGGCGCCAGAAGCGCTTGATCCCGATCCTGAAATGCCAGCACCGGTTCATCCGGACTTTGCCGATCTTGAGATTGTCATGGCGGCGCTCTCAGACACGATAGAACGGCTGGAACGGGAGTCGCGGCAGCAAACACTCAACACGACCCAGGCCATTGCCGCGCGCCTCTTCCCGGAGCTTTCCCGTGCGTTTCTGGCGCAAGAAATCGGACGTCACCTGAGCGCCATGGTGCCGACGACTGCGCCTGCAGTGGAGATCAGGGCGCAGTCCCTGCTGGCTGAAAAGCTGCGGGAGCTGGTAGCGGCTTCGCCTACACTGAATGAACGCTGCGCTGTTGTGACGGCCGGACCAGATGAGACTTCCTGCGTAGAGGTGTCGTGGGAAACAGGCGGTGTGACATTCGACTTCGATGGGCTTCTAAATGCCTGCCTCGCCCAGCTGGATTCCCCTCAAGTTTCGATCAAAGAGTAAAAGCATGGCAAACCCTGAAGAAATTCAACAACCTGAGAACGACCGGCGCGAGGCGACAACGGCAAATAAGTATCGCCGCTCCATCTTCAACGTGCCAGTGACCGTCACCGTATCGATAGGTCAGGCCCGGTTGAGCGTTTCGGAAATCCTTGAATTGCGTCCTGAATCTGTTGTGCCTTTGACGTCGCGGATTGACGATCCCGTCAGCATATCCATCGAGAACAAATTGATCGCACGGGGCGAGCTGGTCGAAACCGAAGATGGCTCGCTCGGCGTCAAGATCACAGAAATATCAGAGCAGGCAGGCGATGCCATCGCTTAGGAGCGTCGGCGTCTATCGCTTTCTGGCAATCCTGATTGCGGCGGTTGCGTGTGTCGCTACGGCTGCGCACGCGCAGGGCGTGACGTCCACGCCGATGACGGGCCTTGATGATGTCCTGAATGGCGCAGGGGGCGGCCTCAGCCGCTCCACAATCCAGCTCTTCCTTCTGATTTCGGTGCTAAGCTTGGTGCCGGCCATCGCGATGATGGTCACGTGCCTGCCTTTCATGGTGATCGTATTTTCCTTCATGCGCCAGGCCATTGGCGTGCAACAGGCGCCGCCTAACATGATGATTATGGCGCTGGCCATGTTCCTGACATTCTTCGTCATGGAGCCTGTCTTCAAGGATGCGTGGGAGACGGGGATCACCCCCTATATGGATGGGGTGTCCACAGAGGAGCAGGCCTGGGTGGATACGACCGGGCCATTTCGCGAATTCATGTCGCGGCGAATCGAACCCGAGACGATTGCCGTGCTCGGTGAGGCAGTGAACCGGCCGATTGTAGAAGGTGAAGCGCCGTCTTTTTCCCTCTTGGCAACGGCATTCATGCTATCGGAAATCAAGCGTGCGTTCCAGATTGGCTTTGTGATCTTCCTACCCTTCATGGTAATCGACCTGGTCGTCGCGTCTGTCCTGATGGCGGTTGGCATGATGATGGTCCCGCCGACAGTTGTTTCTCTTCCGTTTAAGCTTGGATTCTTCATTTTGGCAGATGGTTGGTTAAAGATCACCGAAGCGGTGTTGAGAGGATATACCGGATGAGCACCCAGCCCCGTACGGAACTGGCCACGAGACTGTCGACAGTGCCTGAGCCTGTTGCGCCGCGGCTTGTCCCGATATCAACAATCACGTCGTCTCAACGCGCGGCTGTCATCATTACGATGCTCGGAGAGGCCGCTGCCAAGCCGATTGTCGAAAAACTGGACGATGCTGCGTTGGCCAAGGTGGCGGTGGCACTCCAGAATATATCATTCGTGGCACGGGATGAGATCGTTGCGATCGTCATCGACTTCCTGACACATTTGCGCGGCTCCGATGGGGCCCTTCGCGGCGGGCGCGATAAGGCACGCGAAGTGCTGGCGGGCGTGCTCGACGCCGAAAAGCTTGCGATGATCATGGGCGACGAGAAAGCCAACAAGCAGGCGGTCTCCGCAGCAGCGGATGTTTCTGCTGATCCATGGGTGCGCTTTGCGCGCCGGGAACCGCGTCAGATCGCTACCTATCTCGGCAAGCTTTCCCCAAACATTATCGCGCTTATCCTGCGCAAGATGGAACTGGGCGTCGCGTCCGAAGTGCTGGCCCTCATGGATGATGCCAAACTGACCCCCGCCATGGGCTTCATGGTGCAGGCCCAGAAGGTGGACCCCGGTATTGATCAGGTTCTGGCCCGCATGATCGAGATGGAATTCCTCAACAATGAAGACGAGGGATCAGAAGAGAATGATGATCACCTGTCAGCGATTGGTGAATTGCTGAGCCTCATACCGGCGGAGAAACGCGACACGCTGGTCAAGTTCCTCGAGACCTCTCATGAGGACAAATTGCAGGGCATTCAGAAGTCCCTTTTCACAATCGACGGCTTGCCGGACATGCTGCCGAAGAACGGCGTGCCGGTCGTTTTCCGGGAGCTGGACGAGCCAACCTCCATCAAGCTGCTCAGCAGTCTGCAGGGGCCCTTCCCGGCAGTAGCGGAATTCCTGCTGGGCAATATTTCCTCACGTCTGGCAGACAAGCTGCGTGAAGAACTGGCGGAGGCAAAAGCGCTCTCACCGGAAGAAGGTGAACAGGTGCAGCGTGAATTCCTGAGCATGCTCATGACGATGAAGCGCAGCGGTCAGATAACGCTCGTGACCCCAGCACCAGCTGAAGCCTGAGCTTCAGGTAACGCTCTCTAGCGTACGATCAGCTCGGCGTGGATCGCGCCCGCTGCCTTCATCGCACGGATAATGTCGGCCATCTCCTGCGGTGATACGCCCAGTGCATTGAGCCCGGTGATCAGCTGGGACAGGGAGACGTTCTGATCCAGCATCGCGATATTGCCATTGCCGGTATTCCCGATCGTGATCTGCGAACGTGGCACGGTCGTGGTCTCGCCTTGCGAGAACGGATTTGGCTGGGACACGATCGGCGATTCAACGATCTTGATGGAGATATTGCCTTGGGCGATCGCCACTTTCGAGATTGTAACATCCTCACCTAGCACGATCGTGCCCGATTTTTCGTCAATCACGATGCGTGCGGGGGTCGAGACGGCAACCGAAAGATTCTCGATACTGGCAAGTACGCGGGAAGGGGAGTCCGTCACTTGCAGCAGGTCCAGATCGATTGTCCCGGAGTCACGCATCGAGGCCATCTGGAAGCCCACGGATTTGTTGATCGTGTCTTCAATCCGGGCTGCCGTCGTGAAATCAGGATTACGCAGGGCCAGGGTCACGATATTGCGGTCGTTGAAGGCATAGTTGATTTCACGTTCCACGCGTGCGCCATTTGGCACACCACCAGTTGTTGGTGAGCCGCGGGATTCGCTGGCGCCGGCCGCCTGCACGTTAATGCCGCTGACTATGATGCTGCCTTGTGCGACGGCGTAGACTTCATTGTCAGCGCCTTTGAGTGGTGTCAGGATCAGCGTGCCGCCTTCGAGGCTTTTCGCATCACCGATCGAGGCAACGGTCACGTCAATGGTCGAGCCATTGCGGGCAAAGGACGGGAACGTCGCTGTAACGAGCACGGCGGCGACGTTCTTCGGTTTGATGTCCTCTCCCTGCACGTTCACGCCTAGACGTTCCAGCATGTAGGAGAGCGAATCCTCGGTGAAAGGAGAATTCTTTACGGAGTCGCCTGTGCCGTTGAGACCAACAACAATACCATATCCGACGAGATCGTTCTCGCGCACGCCTTCCACATCCACGATATCGCGGATACGTGGCTCTGCGACTGCCGTCATGGGCAGGGCGAATAAGAGTGCCGCGATCAGGGCCTTGAGTCGGGGGGCGCAGGTCATGGCGTTACCTCAGGAAATTGAGCAAGGTCAGGTTGGCGAGGCGTGCCGTCAGCGTATAGGCGGCCTCAAGGCTGCTTTCGAGATCCTTGAGTTCCGACGCGGCTTCATACTGGTCGCGGGCGGTCAGTTCGTTGAAGGATGCGGTCAGGACAGTCTTTTCGACACTGAGCGACTCTTTATCGGTTTCGACCTGAGCTTGTGAAAGGCCGACGGAGGCACGCAAATTGGTCAAAGCGGTTTGTCCGTTCGCCAGGCTCTGGGCAGCCGCAAACACAGGATTGCTTGCGCCATTGAAGAGGGGCAGGGCCTCATTTGCCCCGGAGAGCGCCATGACGGCCAGTCCCGAGACAATCTTTATGATGCTGTCATCTGTGCCGGGTACGGAATCAGGATTAGACGCGATGTCCGTACCGGCATAGATATTTGTCCGCCATCCGCCAGTCGGCGAATTGAAATAGGTGTCCAATTGTGTGGCGAAGTCTCCCTCATCGGTTGCAGCGATGGCGATCTGCCGAATATCCGACAACAGGTCATCGACCGAAGCAAAAGGAGGTGTGGTCGCGGCGTCGCCTGAGAAGAGGTATCTCTCCCCATAGCGAGCATTCAGGGCCGAAAAGGATTCGTTGAGTGCCGCCTTGGAATCGCGGGCGGTCGCATTCTTCGACGCCGTATCTTCCGAGCCCATGGCTGCCTGCATGCGCGCAGACAGACCGCTTACACTCGTCTGAACGACTTCGAGACTACGCTGAGTGAGGTCCAATCGGCCTTCACGGATATTGATGCGCACACCCTGCTGCTCAATATCGTCAATCGCTTTCTGTCCAAGCATGGCCTGACTGATCCGGCCTGACAGATGTTTTGTCATGTCCTCATAGCGACCGGTCACGGTCTCCTTGGACGTCGTTTCCAGACGCTCGCGTATGGCCTTGATTTCAGGACTCAGGCCCTGCGATCCGAGGAGGCTTGAAGGGGAGAGGAACCGAAGCATATCAGATCTCCATCAACCGCTGGATCATTTGGCTCGCGATCTCGATCACCCGCGCATTGGCAGCGTAGGTTTGCTCAATCAGGAGAAGATCCTGCATCTGGCTGTCCACATCGACACCATTTTGCGCCTGTTCGGCCCCAAGCAGCATTGCGTGCTGAGAAGATGTGGACGAGAGAACGGTTTCGTTTTGAATGCGGCTTTGTCCGGCAAGCGAGGCAAACTGCGCGACCATCTCGACCGAAGAGAACGATCCCTGGATACCTGCTGAATTGACCGGATTTGCGGATTTGAATGCGCCCAGCAGGCCGTTCAGGATTGTTGTATTGCCTGTGGGGCCAGGTGTTGTGGCACCGAGGCCATCGCGCAGCCGCCATGTCCCGCCACCCTGGTCCGGGTCAATGGCCGTGTTGACGGATATCCTGCTGGCAAGACCGATGCCTCCGGCGCCGGTTGAATCAACGAAAATGCCTTGTTCTCCAGGCGTTTTCGTCGGGTCCAGAGCGTCATCAGAAAAACGTGTTATCAAGTCGCTCGCCAGTGCATCCAGCTGTGCGCCCACCGCCGGCAGGTCCTGATCCCGCAATGTGAAGAGTGCGCCGAATACGCCACTCGACACGGCGCCGTAGGAAGAAGATCCCGGTGTGATCGAGATGCCGTCCACAGTCATTCCGGACAGCGTTCCGTTTGCCAGAGTGTCGCCTTGGCTGAATGCCGCAGTGGGGCTGAATTCGATTTTCCGCGCAGTGCCCGACAGCAGGTAGACGCCTTCAGGCGTTATGACATCTATGGTGCCGTATTGGCGATCAACTGCCTGAACCGGCATGTATTCGGATATTGTGTCGAGGGCGCGATTGCGCTCGTCAATCAGGCCAGCGGCCTGGCTGGACGAGCGATCCATACTCGACAGACGGCCGTTTATGTCTTGGATCGTCTTCAGGGCCGAATTGACAGTATCAACCCCATTAGCGATCTCATGGTCGGCTTCAGCCCTCAGGCTGTTGACCATTTGAGAGAGGGCATGGAATTCCTGGACAACGGATTTGGCTGACCGTAGCACAGCGGATGCATTTGAACTGGATTCCGGTGAGAGGGCGAGGTCCGACAGGGTCGACTCAAGGCCAGAGAATGCCTTGAAGAGTCCTGTGCCTTCCGAAGAGTTGCCGATTTGGGCCGATATGGTTTTCCATGTCGACGTCAGCATGTCCGCTTGCGCATAATCGCTACTCAGGCTTCGCCGCTCGGCCGTCAGTGCATAATTCTGCGAGCGGGATATGCCGATGGCCTGAACGCCGCCCGCGCTTTCCCCAACCCGCTTCTCCGATACGACCAGCGCCCGGCTGACATAGCCGGGCGTCGACGCATTGGAGACATTGGTTGCAGCAATGTCGGCCCTCAGACTTGTGATCTGAAGGCCGCTCTTTGCTGAATTGATAGCACTGGACAGGGTCACGTGTTCGGCCGCCTTTCAGCGCTGCTTATCAGCGTTTCAGATTGGTCGTTTCCTGCAACATCTCGTCGACGGTCTGGACGATCTTCGCGTTGGACGAATAGGCCCGCTGTGTTTCGATCAGGTCGGTCAGTTCAGCGGCGATGTCTGTCGTGGATTCCATCAGCGAATAACCGGCGACTGCGCCAACCGGGCCGGCGCCAGCATCCCACAGATACATGCTGCCGCTCGAGCCGGAGACCTTGTAGGCCTGACCATCCAGCGCCTGGAGGCCGTTCATGTTCGGAACATCGCCCACCGGAATCTGGTAAAGCGTACGGCGCAGACCCGTATCGTAGACGGCCTGCAGATAGCCATTCTCGTCGATTTCAACCGATTTGAGATCGCCAATTGGTGCGCCATTCTTGGAAACGTTCGTTGGCGAGAACGGGGCTGCAAGCTGCGTGATGCCTTGGCTGTCATTAGGACGGCCAATATTCACCGACACGGGGCCATGTGGCAAAGTGAGTGAGATGGCGCCTGTCGCTGGGTCATAGCTGGCGCCACCGCTTGCTGTTGCCGTCAGGATGCGCCCACCGGAGACGGGGGCGTCGCTGAATTCAAGATCCAGGCTGCCAATTGAGAGAGCCGGGTCGCCGGCGCTGTCGAAGATATCGACTTTCCATTGGTTGCTGGCGCCGCTCGCCGGAATAACCGGAGAAAACTGGAACGTTAGCGTATTTGCGCGACCAAGATTGTCAAAATACTCGACCGGCAGATTGAAATCGCCTGTCGTGGCGCCGGCATTTGTCGCGTCGGCAGGAAGGTTGATGCCGATGTCCATTTCAGTTGTAGGTGTCGCGGTGAATTGCGACGTCGAAATGTTCACGGGAGCCAGGTTCACGCCGCTATTGCGGCTGACGTTCCCGACTTCGCCCGACGAATTTGCTGGCCAGCCAAGCAGGAAGAGCCCGCTCTGTGTCCGGAGGTTACCGTTCTCGTCCGCATAGAATGAGCCGGTTGGCACAAGCATCATGTTGCGGTTCGAGGCCGTTGAAGTCAGGCCGCTTACGTCAGTCACAGGAAGCAACCCACGGCCTGAAACAGCAATATCAGTCGCGCTTCCTGTCGAAATCAGTGAACCGCGCGCCGCGACATCCTTGAACGTATCCACCCGAACGCCACCTGCGGAGTAGGCGGATGATCTTTGTTGGATCACCATGCTCGAAAAATCGACCTGGCTGCGCTTATAACCTGCGGTCGAAGAGTTCGCGATGTTATCTGAAATTGTCGAGAGGCGCGCGGAGTTGACGTTCAACCCCATCACGCCTGCGTTCAGGGACGAAGAGATGCTCATTTACGGTTGCTCCTGCAAGGTATAGCAACCAAAATTAACCCTTGATAGTTAATGACCGGCTAACCGATCGGGCCGTTCTGTTAACGAGTCAGGATAGTGATCGAGATGCGCCGATTCTGGGGGGCAGACGGATCACCCTGGATCAGCGGGTCTGTGGCGGCTTTGCCGGAGACTTCGAGAATCCGGTTCGGATCCAGATTGGCGGAAAGCAGCAATTTGCGTGCGGCATTGGCCCGGTCCGATGAGAGGTTCCAGTTGTCGTAAACGGCGCCATCGCGATAGCTCAGGCTGTCCGTATGACCCACGATCTTGATGTCGTTCTCGAATGTCGCAAAGGACTTCGCGACCTGGCCCAGCATGCCTGTCAGCAGAGGTGACGGGTCGCTCCGGCCAATCGGGAAGAGCGGCGCGTCCTCGGAATCCGTGATCTCGAGCACGAGCCCCTCTGGCGACATCTTGATCATCATGTGGTCGGAAAGCTGCTGGCCTTCAGCGCTCATCGACTGCTTGAGGGATTCCAGTTCGGCGGCGATCTTGCGCTCGGCCGCTTCGGTGTCCTTGCCCTCGCTATGGTTGGCGACCGTCTCCTTGCGGGCGGCGCCTGTTCCCATGCGGGCATATGTTTCCTCGGTCATGATTGAGGAACCATTCAACCCATCGGAACCACCTCCGGATATACGGGAGATCGGGATGGTCGGGCTGAAATAGTCGGCGATGCCTTTGCGTTGCTCTTCCGTGGTGGCGTTCAGCAGCCACATCAGCAGGAAGAACGCCATCATCGCGGTCACGAAGTCAGCGTACGCAACCTTCCACGCGCCACCGTGGTGTTCGGCGGCTTTAACCACGCGTCGGCGTTTGATGATCGTGGGTTGCACGATGGCTGCGTTCTGAATTTCCATTGGTCCCGCCAGTTGACTGATGAGACACGTTTACCAAAGACCAGTGAAGGATCATTGCTTGTCCAAGGATTAACTTTAGGTCCGCCGTTAATGCTTTTTCAACGGGTCAGTCACCAATTGGTAGGGTTATTATCCCTCTAGTTGCAGGTGATTCGTGTCCTCGATTCTACGGAAAAAGATTGAAGCGGGAGCTGGTGTGCCGCCATCCATCGCAAATCTGCGTCCGTTTTGGGAGCAGGTGCAGTCCAGCACTGAGGCTTGGGCGCATGCGAATCTGGGTGAGGAAACGACCGTCAAGATCACCGCGCGACGTGTGATTGGCGCGAAGGCCGCCGCCGATATCCTGGAAGACCCGTTTACATTCTTCATGGTTGCCAGCCTGTCGCCTGGCATCGCCTCAGTTACGCTGGACAATCGTATTGCGGTACAATGCGCTGCTGCGCGCCTGCACCAGGATGTTGAGAGCCTCGCGGACGCATCCTCTCTCTTCCTGAGGCTCCTATGCGAGCAGACTTCCATCGTGCTCTGGCAGAAGTTGGCCAGCACGCTTGAAAATCATGAGACGTCTGCGACTAAGTCCCCACTGTGCGATAGTGACTCGGTCGTCGGTGGATTTGACAGTGCCAGCCGGTACTTGCGCGTGGATATTGCGCTCGAATTTGGAGGCGATGTTTCCGTTCTCAAAGTTATGTACGGCTTTGATTTCATTCAGAAGCATGTGCAAGCCGAGCTTCGCCACGAGGAAGTTCGAAAGCAAAGGGCCTGTCAGCAGAGCCCGAAGTCGCTCAACGCATCCGTACGGGCTTCGGCGATATCTCTGGATGCGGTGCTTGAGCGCATGACGTTAACGATTGCCGATTGTTCGCGGCTGGAAGTCGGCAATATTCTGCCGCTCTCCAATGCCGACGCGAACCGGCTTTCACTCTGTGCAGAAACAATAAATGGAAGCGTCGATATCGGCTTGGGAGAGCTGGGTGTGTGGAAGCGGCAGAGAGCCGTGAAACTTCACACGCCAATATCAGAAAACTTCGCTCGTGAGATAGTGGATTTGTGACAGCGCCCCGCACCTTGCGTGCGGGAATAGGGAGTTCTGGGGTGAATACAATATTTGGACTGATCATAACTGTGGTTATGGTCTTCGGCGGTTACATCCTTGCGGGCGGCAAGATGGGGATCATCACCCACTCGCTGCCATTCGAAGGCATGATGATCGGTGGCGCTGCACTGGGCGCATTCTTCGCCGGCAACGACATGAATACGATCAAGCACACTGTAGGTGATGTTACAGCCGTATTCACCGGGGCCAAGTGGAAGAAGACCGACTATCAGGACTTGCTTTGCTTGATGCACGAGCTGCTCAACCTGATGAAGCAGAACCCGGTTGAGGTTGAAGCGCATATTGAAGCGCCAAATGAATCCGCCATTTTCAGCAAGTATCCAAAGATCCTTAAGGATCATTCGGCGATCGAACTCGTTTGCGATACCATCCGCTCAATGATCATGAACTTTGACAACGTCCACCAGGTCGAAGAGCTCATGCAGAAACAGCTCGACCAGCTGGCTGAGGATAAGCTTCATGGATCGCACGCGCTACAGAACATGGCAGATGCCCTGCCGGCCCTTGGGATCGTTGCCGCTGTGCTTGGCGTCATCAAGACAATGGCATCCATCGACAAGCCCCCTGAAATTCTGGGTGGCATGATCGGTGGCGCGCTTGTCGGTACATTCCTCGGCGTCTTCCTGGCCTATGGCGTCGTTGGTCCTTTCGCGAAAAAGGTGAAGGACATCCGGGTTGAAGAGCATGCATTCTATGCGATGATTGGTGAGATCCTTGTCTCCAATCTGCATCTTAATCCGGTCAATATCTGTGTCGAAGTTGCGCGCCGCCATGCGCCATCCCGTGTCCGTCCGACCTATGACGAAGTCGACCAGGCCATCCGAAACATGAAGCGGGCCGCATGACACGCCTACCCTTCATCCTGATGCTCAGCCTCTGCCTGGTTCCCCAGGGCCTTGCGGTTGAGCCGGATGCGGGGGCGTCGGACCAGGCATCACGCGAATCAGATCTTTCGTCCAATCTGGAGCTGTTCGTCCAGGGCGCGATCCGGGAGGGGATACTGACCCCAAAAGGGTCCGCGTCTTCTGAAGCAGAGGCAGGCTCCGGCCATCAGCCCGTGCAGCTTGTGGATAAGCATCGGTCCGCAGCCTTCGAACCTGAGCCCACGCATGACGCATGTGATGCGCGGGATGCCTTTGACTTCACAGACTACAAGGACATTACCGAATATCAGCAAGTCTATACCGCCCGCGAGGCAGTTGGTCGCGAGGGTGCCGATAGCCCGGTGGCGCCAACAGACTACGCGTTGGCGAAGACATATATGGCGCTTGGCCTCTATTCCGAGGCGCAGATGGTGCTGAAGCTGGCGCCAGGCGCTCAGGCGACAGCGCTCGGCAAGCTGGCCGATCTGATGGAAAATCGCCGTGCGCCGGATGTTGGTTACTTCGCGCAAATGGTCTCCTGCGAGCCGGATACGGCGATATGGCTTGCTGCCGCAGAACTTGTCGCGGGACGCGAGACAGGTACTGCGCGTCTGCAGGGTTCGCTGTCTGGCTTTCGCAAGCTTCCGTTTCGCCTCCGCACGGACGTCACGATGCTGAGCGTTCCAAAGCTTGAGGAGCGTGGTGAGAACGGCCTGTCCCAAAAACTGATTGCAGACTTCAATGAGAACGACTTCGCTAATTCCCCCCAGCTGCAGTTTGCGCGCGCTTTGATCGAGATGGATGGCGGCAATCCGGAGGCGCAGAAAACCGTCGCCAGTTTCCTCCGTAAGCAGCAATTCCAGGAAGAGGCCTTGGCTGCCATGCAGCGGCATGGCGTGCCGGTCGATCCCGCCTATGAGGAAGTCCTGCTGGGTGACCTCATGCAGAAGTTTGGTTATATCAGCAGCGACAATGAGCTGGTCGCCAGTTTGCAATATGCGCTCAGGGAGTTGAGTGCGCGATCCAGCTACAAGCCCCTCATCAAGCTCGCGGCCCTGCCCGCCCTACAGAACCCGGAAGCTCAGGCAGAGGTCAGGCGGCAGCTTGTGGCAGGTCTCCATCGTGATCTGGAAAGCAGCGAAACCGTTCGCAATCTGGCGGCGATTGATGCGATGATTGAAGAGCCGGATTTCCTTGCGGCCGAGCCGGACCGGAATGCGCTTTACAGTCTTGCCTCAGGCCGGGCTGTCCAACTGGGCTTTGCCGATCTGGCAAGCAAGCTGTCGGAAGGCGTATCCATGACGGATGATGTCGCAGCCGAGACAGCAGAACTTGCGTTCAGGCGCCGCGACTACGACACGGTGTTCGCGCTCGCGACAAAATATATCGGTGATCCATCGCTCAACCTGCTGGCAGCGCGCAGTGCGATACGCACGAATGCGCCAGAGCGTTTGAGACTCTATGAGGATCGCCTCGAAATCGCACCTGATGTCATTCTGGCGCTCATTGAAGACGATGCGGCTACGGGTGAGTGGATCGTTTCCGAGTGGGTCTATACGGCAGCGCGTATGTTAACCGGAGACGAGCACAAGCGGCGTGTCGCGTTGGTCGCAGAACTGCGACAGGCCGCGCGCAAAGGGCCTGTCAGGCAGTCCAAAGTTTCGGTCGCGCAGGCGCCGGCCATATTCAACCGCGCCAACACATCTGCCACGCCGGTCGGAGGGGGGAACTGATGTCCAATGCGATTTATGCCACACTCGCGCGCCAACATGGCCTGATGCAGGAAATGCAGGTCGTGTCCAACAACCTCGCGAATTCCAGCACAACGGGCTACAAGACCGACCGCGCCATATTTGCCGAATTCCTGGTCAGCACCGGATCTGACGATTCCTCGCTCTCTATGGGCAGCCTGGCGGGCCACTCCTTCGAAATGGAGCAGGGTGGGCTTAAGGTCACGGGCGGCCAGTTTGATCTGGCCGTGCAAGGCGATGGATATTTCACGGTCGATACGCCGCAAGGGACCCGCCTGACGCGCGCTGGCCAGTTCCAGCTCGCGGCGAACGGCAATCTGATCGATATGAATGGCAGCAATGTCCTCAATGCCGGTGGCGGACCGATCACGATACCGCCCGAAGCAACCAATCTTGTGATCTCCGCCGACGGTACAATTTCGGCCGATGGACTGCAGATTGATCAGGTCGGCGTCGTCATCCCGGACGGTGAGCTGATGCGGGATTCCAACACGTATTTCTCCGCTGCAGGCGGGTTCGTAGCAGCCAAGGAGTTCGGCATCGTTCAGGGCGCGCTTGAACAATCCAACGTTTCGCCAGTCCTCGAGGTTTCGCGCATGATCGAAGTGCAGCGTGCCTATGAGGCAGGACAGACACTTCTGGAAACGGAAGACCAGCGCTTAGGCCAGCTTATTTCAGCTGTACGCGAGCGATAAGCCATGATGGCCAATGAGAGGAGACGGACATGAAGTCCCTACAGATTGCAGCAACGGGAATGGCGGCGCAGCAAATGCGTGTCGACGTTATCTCGAACAACATCGCCAACATGAGTACATCGGCCTATCGACCGCGCGTCGCCGAGTTCTCGGATCTCATGTACCAGCAATATCTCACGCCCGGCACCATTACGTCGCAGGTCGGAACGGTCGTTCCTGCCGGCATCCAGATCGGCACCGGGGTGCGCCCCTCAACGGTCTCCATGGAGATCACCCAGGGTGCGCTGAAGGAGACCGGCGGCGAGCTGGATCTTGCCATCGACGGCACAGGCTTCCTGGAAGTTACGCTTCCCTCTGGCGACTCTGCCTACACGCGGGACGGCAAGCTGAACCGCAGTGCCGAAGGCGAACTCGTGACCATGGACGGCTACCCACTCGCGGATGGCATCACGATCCCCAATGATGCGACCCGCATCTCGATCAGCCGGGATGGTGAAGTCGTTGCCTATTTTGCCAATGCTGCGGCCGGCCAAGCGATCGGCTCGATCTCGTTGACGCGCTTTGTCAACGAAAAGGGGCTTCAGGCGCTGGGTGATAACATGTTTCGGGAGACTGAAGCGTCAGGCCCGCCGACACAGGTGGTCGCTGGAACGGAAGGCGCCGGGTACATTCACCAGGGCTTCATTGAGGACTCGGGCGTCGACGTCGTGAAAGAAATTTCCGAACTTATCGAAGCTCAACGCGGCTACGAACTTAACTCCAAGGTCATCACGGCATCGGATGAGATGCTCGCGGCGACAACACGGTTGAAGTAAGATGATGGTTTCACTTGCTGCACTTGGGCTGGGCTTGCTGGCCACTGTTTTGGATTCTTCATCGCTTGTTGCCGCCGAAGTCATTCGCGCTGGCGATCGCGTCTCTCAGGCGAATGCCGTTACAGAAGAGGGGGATGTCGCCGAAGGCGCCGACCCGCTGATGGGGCGCGAAGTCCGAAGGACCGTTTATGTCGGCCAGCCCATCACTGCGAACAATACGCGCGAGCCGATGATCGTGAAGCGTAATCAAACCGTATCGGTTAAATATATCCGCGGTGCGCTGGAGATCACCACGACAGGCCGCGCGATGGGCGACGCTGCCGCGAACGAAACGGTCACGGTTCTAAATCAGGAATCCCGGCAACTCGTGCAGGGAGTGGTTCAAGAGAGCGGATGGGTTTTGGCGCAATGAAAACGTTTATTTCCACAACAGTTCTGGCGACCGCGATGACGGCATGTGCGAGCGCGCCCCCACCTACCGCGCTTCCCGACATGTCATATGCCACCCAATGGAACATCCCCGTCGACCAAAGTGCGGACGGCACAAATCCATCGCTTTGGGCGACATCGCCAAACGCCCTGCTCAGCATGCGGCGGGCCAAGGAGGTCGGTGACCTTCTCACAGTCGTCGTCGAGATGGACGATCAGGCCAGCCTGAAAAGCTCCCTGACACGGAGCCGCGACTCGAGCGAGAACTTTGGTGTCGACGCGCTGTTTGGTCTGCCGCAGGTCGTCAATCGGGCCCTGCCAGGTTCGGCTAGTCTGTCGCCAGCCGTGGACTACACGCGAAACTCAGCGCTCAATGGCGCAGGCGCGGTGAACCGCGCCGAGAAGATTGCCTTCACCCTCGCCGCGCGTGTCGTCGGGCTTGAGCCCAACGGCAATCTGGTGATCCAGGGCTACCAGCAGACGCGTGTCGGCAACGAGGTGCGATACCTGAGCGTCGCCGGCGTCATCCGTGCACAGGATATCACACGTACCAATACAGTGTCCTATGAGAAGATTGCGGATGCCCAACTTTCATACGTCAATGATGGCGACACGACAGGGGCCGGCGGTCGCGGAATCGTTCCCCGCATGATCGATAAGGTTCTGCCTTTCTAGGTGTTATCATGAAGAATATCATTCCCGCCATTATCGTCATAATATGCATCGTTGCAGGTGGTATCGGAGGCAACTTCCTGAGGACATCGGGGGGCGGCGCATCGGCTGCTGCGGAAAAGCATGGCGGTGGGAAAGAGAAGTCTTCGCACGGGGAAGAGGCAAAGGGCGGGCATGGCGCATCAGAACCGGCCAAGGACTCACATGCCAAGGATTCTCATGAAAAGGACTCCCATGGCGGAGGGGGCTCGTCGGGTGTGGATTATTTCAAATTCACGCGGGAATTCGTCGTTCCGGTGATGCGCGATGCGCGTGTCGATAGCCTCGTCATTCTGAACATCAACCTCGAAGTCGATTCAAGCATCACATCGAAGCTCTTTTCAATGGAGCCCAAGATCCGCGACAATATCATGACGACACTGATCGGGCTGAGTAATGACGGCCAGACGCTGGAAGCCATATCCAATATCGACAACTATGAATCGATCCGCGCGTCAGTTCTGATGAACCTGCAGAAGATTATTCCGACCGGCATCGAAAACGTGCTTATTGTGGATATGGCCAAGCAAGAGCTTTAAGCTCTAGCGGCTTAAGACCTAGCTTGCGGTCGTGCGCGGAGCGACCGTGCCAGCGTATTCATCGCTGATATAGATATCGATGCCGAACTGGTAGTTGCCCGCAGGCGACATTTCGTCCGTTGTCTGGTTTTCCCCGTTCCACGTGAACGATTCTGTTCCTGCTTCCAGTTCCTTGGTCCAGACAGTCGTGCCGGTCTCATCCTTCACCGACAGAACGGCCTTGTCTGCATTCTCGGGGATATCGACGGCGAAAGGCAGGGGATTACCCGAGAATGGCTCCCACGTGGATTCCACTGAAACGGTCTGTCCGATCCACTGGCTCGCGGCGATGGCATAAAGCTCGTTCATCCGCGCGGCAATCGTTTCAAGGCTCGTGTTGGATTTCACATCCTGCTCAAGCGATGAGAACGTGGCAAGCTGTTCTACAAACTGTGTCGAATCGAGCGGCGCCAGAGGATCCTGGTTTCGAAGCTGCGCTGTCAGCAGCTGAAGAAAGCTGTTGAACTCCGCGCCGGTCTCCGGCTGTGCTGTAGGCGCCGTTGGCACATTCGGTGCGTAGGTTGTCGTACCGTTCACTGTGGTCATGGGCTGTTCCTCAAAGCTTGATATTGAGTCCGGCGATCGCTGTTGATCGTGACTGAATGGTGTTTTGTGCAACCAGTTCCGGAAGGACACGCGCGGTCTGACCAGAGGTGTTTCTCTGGGATGTATTGGCGTCTCGTCCGGTTTGCTGGCCTGAATCGTGCGGCGTCTGTTGTTGCTGGAAGGACATGTTCTCGCTCGACAGGCCCTGGCGCTCCAGCGCATTCACCAGCTCGAAATGCATCAGCCTTAACTGCCGCATGGCTTCCGGCGTCTCGCCAACGATGGTGACGTGTTGCAGGCCATGGGTGTCGAATTTGAACTCGAGGGAAACGCGACCGAGTTCCGGTGGGTCAAGCTGGATGTGGACATGGTTCTTTTTCTCGTCCGGTGAGGCCACCGAGTCGGAGAGAATATCGACAACTTCCGCTGGCGAAGCCACAATGAGCGCGTTGGTGGGAGTCATGACCGGGGGTGTGATAGGAGCGGGTGATTGCGAGACCGGTGGGGGCGGGGTGCCTGCCGTCATTGCCAGGGCCGAAGGATCGGCAGAGCTGGCCTTGTCATGGGCAGCAAGCTTGCTGGCATTGTTCTGCTCTGCGGAAAGTGCCGACAGTGCAGCTGTGTCAGCGTTCTCGCCCTCCAGTGTCGGTGCACCAGCCCGGTGCTTTTCAACCTTTTGCCCCTTCGTGTCCGGCGCCGCCTGGGCCTTGTTGGAAGTCGGCGTAGTGACTGTCCCAGATCCTGTCCTATCCGATCGCGATTCAACTGCGCCTGTAGCTTTGGATGACGTGCCCTGCGCAACGCCCACTACCGCCAGGTTCGATGTGGCGGCTTCGCTTGTGGTCTCTTTAGCGTTGCCTTCAGGCGCCTCTGGTGCCTTGACCAGCGCAGGCCGCGGCTCGTCTTGTGGAGCTGCAGTGCGCGTTAAGGCAGCCGTGTTGCCATCTGTCGCGATCGGTTCGGAAGCTTCAGCTTCGACCGGCGCAGCATTAGGCGGCGGTACTGGCGGCCCGGTGACCGCCACCCTTTGCGCGGGGTCGCTAGCCGACAATGCGTTGTCGGTATCGTCAGCATGAGCCACATCGATCAAAATCGGCTCCGCTTCAGCACGTTCACCTGCTTTGCCTTCGAGAACAATGTCGCTTCTGATGTCGAGGGGCGTATCGGCCGGGGTAGTATCGGTAGCCGCTGGCACGTCCTCAGGGCTCTGTTGCTCGATGAGGACGGATGCGGCGCTTTTTGAATCAGAAGATATTACCGCCACTGATGGCTTCGGGGTGTCACTCTCCGGGGTCTCATTATCAGCCCCGGCAAGAGAGCGCGCAAAGTCAGCGCCGGAGCCTGACTCTTTGGGCGCGTTACGGTTGCGAGAGGCATTTTCGCCCGGCGCCAAGGATCGACGCGCGGTGAGGTCCGTTTCAAGAAGGAATGTCATCGCGTGTCCGGTATGGCTGGCATTAACCAAATTAAAACCAAGCCGCGTAAAAAGTAGGTTAACAATCGAAATGATTTTATTCACCACTTGCTCAGTAATCTGAATGCGGAAATTCAAATGGCAGACGCGATAGGTATACAGCTGGGCGGTGTTTCGTCTCAACCGCCAATCAATCGGACACCCGTTGAGAAGGGCACGTCAGATGCCCAGAGCATTGGCCAGAAATTCGAGCAGATGCTTTGGGCGGAGATGCTGTCGCATGCCGGTCTTGAGAAGGCCTTCTCTCAAGGGGGAGGGGAGGCAGCATCCGCGTTCTCGCGCTATATGGTAGAGGCTGTTGCCAAGGATCTCGCCGCCAGCCATCCGATGGGCCTGGCAGCTGCTGTTGAGGCCGATCTGGCCACCAAATCCGTAGGGAGTGACTAGAGGTGCCTGCAGATTCCATCCGCGCCAGGGCGGCACGCCTTCAGGACATTCTCGCAATTGAGAAGGACATGCTTCTGACTGGCCGCGCTCGTGACGCCATCTCTCTCATGGATGAGAAGCTCGACGCCATCACGTCGCTCGAAAGCGCCCTTGCTGACCCCGAGATGCAGGCCATGATCGCCGATCACCAGATCATCCTGCAATCAATTGCGGCTTCAGCAAAAGAGAACGCGGCCCATTTTGTTGCTGTCCGTAATGGTCTGCGCCATGCGATCGACCGACTTCAGTCCCTCCACGCAAGTGCCTATGTCGGTTCTTATGGCCGGGATGGTGGAAAAGTTCCTTTTGCGGAAGTTACCGGGCGCTTCCACAGAAAGGCCTGACTGGTTAACTCAATTTACACACAAGGACCCTATCAGTGGTTGGACTGACCAAAGAATGGTTAGGTGATTTTCACTGTCAGGACGACGCGTGTTTGATCAATCCACGAGATGCTCGTGGAAAAAAATCTGAGGTAACATACTGTGTCCAGTATTCTGACAAATAACAGCGCCATGGTTGCGCTCGATACGCTGCGCAACATCAACAAAAATCTCGCGTCCGTACAAAACGAAATCTCGACCGGCAAGAAAGTGTCGTCCGCCAAGGACAACGCGGCCATCTGGGCCATCTCGACCGTGATGTCGACCGATGTCGAAAGCTTCAAGACAATTTCCGACTCGCTGAACCTCGGTTCATCGACGGTTGGCGTTGCCCGTTCGGCCGCCGAAGCTGTCACCGAGAACCTTCAGTCCATCAAGAACCTGATCGTTTCGGCTCAACAGAGCAACGTTGACCGCGACAAGATCCAGGCTGACATTGATGAGCTGACCAAAGGCATCCAGACCAGCGTTTCCGGTGCCCAGTTTAACGGCCTGAACCTGCTTGATGGCAGCTCTTCGGCTGATGTTGATTTCCTTGCTTCGCTTGATCGCTCTTCGAGCGGTACGGTTTCGGCATCCTATATCAGCGTCGGTCGTCAGGACCTGTCGCTGAGCAACTCCGCGACTGCCGCTACTTTCGGTACGACGGCAAACGCTACCCAGGCGATCATTGACTCGGGTGTCAACTCTGGCACGGCAACTACGGCTGCTGCTGGTGGCACGCTCGACATCGACATCGCGTCGGTTGCTGATGGCTACAGCTATCGCATCCTTCTCAACGACTCCGCTACCAATAACACACTTGGTCAGCGTACGTTCGAATACGTTGCGGGTTCTTCGGACAGCGCTGACTCGGTTGCTGCAAATCTGGCCAACCAGATTTCCACATACCTCTCGGCGACAGGTGAGACGAACTACTCTGTCTCGCGTACAGACGGCACGATCACGATTGCCAACGCTTCTGGTGCGGCACTTGCCGTCACAGCGACAGCGACAACGGGCGGTACCGCCGGTACGTCGACGGGTGGCCTCGGCAACCTGGCCACGATCGATGTCACGACGGATGCAGGCGCAACGGCCGCTCTGACAGCCATCGAAGGCCTTCTGCAAACCTCGATCGACGCTGCATCGGCTCTTGGTTCGTCGCAGAAACGCATCGAGAACCAGGGCGAGTTCGTGAACAGCCTGGTCGACGCAATGACGACAGGTATCGGTGGCTTGACCGATGCAGACATGGAAGCAGCTTCGGCTCGCCTCCAGGCGCTTCAGGTTCAGCAGCAACTCGGTGTTCAGGCGCTTTCGATCGCCAACTCGGCACCGCAGCAGCTTCTGTCGCTGTTCCGCTAATACGACTATCCGACCCGGGCGTGGGACGCGCCCGGGTCACCCCAATACTAAGGTGTTCAGGAGGGCGCTTTGCAACATTTGGCATTCAGGGCTTACGGCGAAGTCCAACAACGTACCGCCGGTCCCAAAGAGATCGAGCTTTCTCTCTTCCGCCAGATTACCGAAGCGCTCGAGACTGTTGCCGCAGTCGAGAAGCCGCCGCTTGAAGCATGGGCCGACGCGCTCTATCGCAATCAGCAGCTTTGGACCATTATCGCGACAGATCTGGTCGATCCAAACAACACACTTCCCGAAGAAACCAAGCGCAACCTTGTCTCGCTTTCCAAGTTCGTTCGCCAATGCAGCAATCGCGTGCTGGCCGGAAACGACGGAATCGCTGACCTAATCGATATCAACAAAAGTATCATCGCCGGCCTTTCGGGGATCCCTGTGTCGACAGTGACGGAGGAAGCCGCCTGATGTCTGGTCTTGTCCTGAAAATTGCCCCCGGAGAGCGCTTCATCGTCAACGGCGCTGTGCTCGAGAATGGCGACAAGCCGGCACGCATCCGGATTGCTGATGGCGACGCGCGCGTTTTGCGCTGCCGCGACGCCCTGATGCCGGAAGACGTCAACACGCCGGTCAAGCAAGTCTATTATGCCGTGCAGCTGCTGATCACGGGCGATCTGAAAGAGGCAGATACGCTGCCCGCCATTGATGATGCCTGTTCAAAACTTCTCGACGTGTTCCGCGTGATCGATCCTGAGTTGGTGCCGATGCTCCGCTCAATGATTAGTCGTGGAAACTACTATTCTGCGCTCTGTCACATGCGGCAGATGCTGGTTTTTGAAGGTCAGTTGCTTGCGCGTGCCAGTTCGTCGACTCCCTCGGATACGAAGGTCGCTTAATTCATGTTCCAGCCCGTCATTCCCCTCAGTGGAAACAGCGGATGGAAGTTTCTGGAAGCGACCTATGACCGCCAGTTGAAGTCCTATACTGACTCGCCTCAAGTGAAGATGGATCGTGACTATCTGATCGAAAAGTTCTCAGAGCCCGTCGCCGTTGAGGATTTTCTCAAGGATACGCGGCTCCTGCGTGTATCACTCACGGCCTTCGACCTTGGTGGCGAAGAGTGGAAGCGCGGTTTCATCGATAAAGTGCTGAGCGAGGTTTCAGATCCTGATAGCACATTCCTTACCAGACTGAATAATCCGAAATACACCGCATTCGCAAATGCGATGAAGCCTGTTGACGGCAAGATTGCGCTGACGCCAGCGGCGGTTTCGGCCATGGCGACGCAGTACGAGTCAGCTGCGTTTGAGGCTGCGGTCGGTGAGGTCGATGACAACATGCGCATCAGCCTCAACTACAAGTCTGAAATCGGCAACATCGTCGGTTCCAGCTCAAGTGAATCGGCCAAGATCTATCGTATGCTGGCCAACGTGCCCGTGCGCACCTTGCTTGAAGGTGCGATGAATCTTCCTTCCGACATACGTAAGCTGCCTATCGAGCGCCAGGCTGACATCTTCAAGGAACGGCTGCAGAGTACGTTCGGCATCCGTGACATGTCGGAGCTTGCATCGCCGGAAATCATCGACAAGGCGATACAGAGATTCCATGTCATGCAATCGATCAACGAGGGAATTGCCAACTACTCGCCTGCTGCCGCGGCCCTGACGCTATTGGGTAATGGTCTGGGTAGTCAGGGCAGTCAGAACCTGTTTCTCAGCCTGCTCTGATCAGGATGGCGCGGTCTGTATCGGGGGCACTTCACTCTCGACTGAAAGAACAGCGCGCAATTGCGTAAACGCATCATTGATCCCGGCGCGACTGCGTGTAGCTGCATAGCCATCAAGCGCCTGAAATAGTCCGATTGCGCGGTCCGCTTCCGCATCCTTGCCGGGCTCGTATAGGTTCGCCCGCAACATCGGCGACACTTCCTCATATAGAGCGAGCATCCGCCGGGCATCGCGGATCAGCACGTTCTCGTCGTCGCTTGCAGCATGGGGAAGGCTGCGCGACACACTGCGCAAGATGTCGATCGCAGGATAGCGGCCGCGCTCAGCGATCTCGCGTGAGAGAATGATATGGCCATCAAGGATGCCGCGGATCATGTCGGCGACAGGTTCTTCCATGTCGGATCCCGCGACGAGCACTGAGTAGATAGCCGTAATGTCGCCCTTTCCTTCCGTGCCGGGACCAGTCCGCTCAGCCAGTTCGGCGATCACCCGCACAGTCGATGGCGGAAAGGCGTTGAGCGCTGGTGTCTCGCCGGCAAGCAGGGCGGTTTCACGATGCGCTTCCGCGAACCGCGTAATGGAATCGAACAGGAACAGCACATTGCGTCCCTGATCGCGGAAGTGCTCGGCTGCGGCCATTGCGCAATAAGCGGCGCGCTTCTTGGCGCCAGGCGGCTCGCTCGCCGTTGCAGCCACCACGACCGTCTTCGACATGATCGCGGCCGGCAATATATTGCGGACAAACTCGTTCACTTCACGGCTGCGTTCACCGATCAGCGCGATCACCACGACGTCTGCCTCCATGCCACCGGCGAGCGATCCCAGAAATGTGGACTTCCCCACGCCTGAGCCGGCAAAAAGGCCGAGCCGCTGCCCGCGGCAGATCGGCAGCATCGTGTCGGTCACCATCCAGCCTGAATCCAGGCGGGGACCTATGCCGCGCCGGTCATGGGCGGGCAGGGCGGCAGCATGCAGCCGTCGACCGGCGGAAGGGCCGCTGGAGAGCGATTCGCCCTGTCCTGTAATGTCTCCGCGATAGTTAATGATCTGTCCGAGCCAATGGTCGCCCGGGTTGACCCTGGCCTCCTGTTCAATCTGCACGGCATCGCCGATACGGATGGCATCGCAAGGTGAAAAGAGCAGGGCCGTGACACTATCGCCCGAGACGTTGAGGATTTCCCCGAGGACGGTAAGTCCCGGTTTTTCTATGACAATTTCATTTCCGACGCCGGCCAGCTCGCTGATGCCGGCAACTTTTATCATACCGGGTGCCACATCGGTGACTGTTCCCCATAGACGATAGAGATGAAGCGAAGTGGGAGAAACCTGCATGGGGAGCGCTCAGAACCTTCATCCTAAATTAACCGTTTCCTTAATATAGATTACCAAATCTTGTGATGGGGTTAACCAAAAGGGACGGGTCATGATTTCAGAACTTCCCATGTTCCAGATCCTGAGCGCCATGGCCCGCCATGCGGCGGAGAGCCAGAAGGTGAGCGCGACCAATATCGCGCATGCCGACCAGCCGGGATACAAGGCCGCTCAAATTGAATCCTTCGACACCTTTCTCGATCGCGTCCGCATGGGCAGCGAATCCGGTGGTCTGAACGGAAGCTTCCGCACTGAAGCCGCTGACACGCCAGCTGCGCCCAATGGCAATACAGTCAGCCTCGAGCAGGAATTGTTCAATTCGGCTGATGCCATGGGCCAGCATCAGATGGCCCTGACGGTCTATACCAAATCGCTCGATCTGCTTCGCACCGCTATCGGCAAGAGATGAGTAAGGAGGAACAGACATGAATCCCCTCAAGGCAGTCATGCAACAAGCCGTCGCCGGCATGGGTCGCGAATCGAGTCGTATAACGGTTGCGGCCGAGAACATCTCCAACGTCGATACGCCCGGCTACCAGAAGAAACTTCTCGCCATGCAGCCCCAGATCGGCGGCGCAGACTCGTTTGCCGCGATGAAGGAAATTCTCGACGAGACACCCGGCGAGCGCAATTACCAGCCGTCCCACCCGATGGCGGACCAGGACGGTTACGTCACCATGTCGAACGTGTCGCTGGTCATGGAAATGGCTGACATGCGCGAAGCCAACCGTACCTATGAAGCCAACCTGAACGCGTTCCAGCAGGCGCGTTCAATGTATTCCTCGCTGCTCGATATTCTGCGTCGCTAGGGAGGCGATCGACACCCATGTCCACAGTCAGTTTCAACGCCTACACCGCGCTCAACACGACCCGGCCCGCTGATGGCGCGCAGTCCGCAGGCAAGGCCGATGCGGCTAAAAACCCCGTCGCAGAAGGCATTTCCGATTTCCGGACGGCGATGCAGCAGGCGGAACAGTCAACCATGCAGACTGCGGTGGCGGGCGCTGATCCGCACGCGATGGTGGCTGCCCTCGCCAATGCCGAGCTGATGCTGGATGCGGCTGTCACCATTCGTGACAAGGTTGTCGAAGCATACCAGGAACTTCTGCGGATGCCTGTCTAGGCGTGGGAGTCGGCTGTGTCGGAAGCTGAAGTCTTTGAGGTCCTGCGCGCCCATATCTGGGCGGCCGCGATGATGGCCATGCCGATCCTTGTCTGCACTCTGATCGTGGGTTTCGCGATTGGCCTTCTGCAGGCGCTGACATCCATCCAGGAAATCACTCTGACGTTCATCCCGAAGATCCTCGTCGTCGTGATCGTGTTCTTTCTTTCGCTCGGATACATGACCAGGATCTGTCTCGACCTGTTCAATAATTCGGTACTGCCGCTGATTGCCCGATAGGTTCCACAGTGCACACTTCAATTCTCTACGGATTGTCCAGGCCAACATCCCTGTTGGCGATTGGCTTCATGCTGGTGATCCTGGTGATGATCCTGCCGGTTCCGGCATGGGTCATGGATGTCGGGCTGACGCTATCCTTCGCCTTCGCCATCCTCATCTTCGCGACTGCCGTGTTCATTGAGCGCCCGCTAGATTTCTCGTCCTTTCCCAGTGTGTTGCTAGCATCTCTCATCCTGCGCCTCGCGCTGAACGTCTCATCCACCAAACTCATCATCGGCGAGGGACATACAGGCACACATGCGGCGGGAGGGGTCATCGAAGGCTTCGCCATGTTCATCATGGGCGGCAACCTGTTTGTCGGCCTTGTCGTCTTTGGCGTGCTCGTCATCGTCAATTTCATGGTCATCACCAAGGGTGCTGGCCGTATGGCCGAAGTCGGCGCGCGCTTCGCCCTTGATGCCATGCCGGGCAAACAGCTTGCCATCGACTCCGACCTTGCCGTAGGCGCCATCACGCATGAAGAAGCGAAGATGCGGCGCCAGCGCGAGCAGGAAGAGGCGGGTTTTCTCGGCTCCCTCGATGGTGCCTCGAAATTCGTGAAGGGCGATGCCATTGCCGGCCTGATGATCACCGCGCTCAACCTCGTCGCGGGCATCGGTATCGGGCTTACGGTCCACCATCTCAGTTTCTCGCAGGCGCTCAGCAACTATTCGATCCTGACGGTTGGCGACGGTCTTGTCTCGCAGGTCCCGGCAGTCATCGTGTCGGTTGCCTCAGCCCTGCTCCTGTCCAAGGGCCGTGAGGAAGGCGCCATCGACCTTGCGCTGATCGCCCAGCTCGGCAACAACGTCGCCGCCCTCATGATCGTCGCCGGTATCCTGTTTGTGTTCGCGCTTTTCCCGGGCCTTCCCTTCATTCCCTTCATGGCGGCGTCTATCGGGTTTGCTGCTGCCTCGTTCTTCGTGCGCAAGCAGAACCGCGACAAGCGCGATGCCAAGGAAGAAATTATCGAAGACGAGGCACCAAAAGCAATCGTGTTCGGCGACTCCATCCATGCCGACGAAATCCATCTGGAAGTCGCACCAGACCTCGTGAACCTTGTCCTGATTGGCGAGAATGGCTTTGAAAGCCGTATCCACAAGATCCGTCGCTACATCGCGGAAGAATACGGCTTCGTGCTGCCGCCAATCCGCATGACGGATAACCCGACCCTCAAGAAGAATGATTATCGCATTCGTATCCAGGGCGTCCGGATTGATTCCGGCATGTTGCGGCCCGGTTCCATTCTGGCCTTGATGGAAGACGACCAGCTGCCTCACCTGCAGGGCGAAAAGGTCAAGGAGCCGGTCTACAAGGCGGCCGCCCGCTGGCTTCCGAACAGCAAGAAACAGGAGCTGGCCGCGACCGGCATTCCCGTTGTCGAGCCCATCGAAGTGCTCGCAACACACATGCTGGAAGTCATCCAGTCCAATTTCTCGCTTGTGTTCACCCGCATGGTCCTGCTCGATACGCTCGATGCCCTGACCACGGTCAGCGACAATGATCGCGCCGCTTCGAACCGCCGATTCCTGGACGAGTATATTCCCACCAAAGTCACCCCCGAGCTTCTTCTGTCTGTGGTCCGTCTCCTGCTCGAAGAGCGCGTTTCCATCCGCAACCTGTTCCTCATCATCGAGACTGTTGCCGAAGCCAAGACCGCGAACCCGGGCCTGCCGCGCATGGTCGAGCTGGTGCGTCAGCGTCTCGCCTTCCAGATTGTCGACCGTCTGCAGGACGATCAGGGTCGCTTGCCGCTCGTGCAACTCTCGACGGCGTGGGAGCAAAAGTTCACGCAATACGAAGTCAATGGCGAGAATGGCAGCAGTGATATTGCCTTGCCGCCCGAAATGTTCGGCGAATTGACGAACGAGGTTCAGTCAAAGCTCAATGAAGCGGCCAAGAAGGGCGTTATGGCCTCGGTGGCGACATCTTCGCGCCGCCGCCGCTTCCTGCAGACCGTTCTGGCCAGCAAGGGCATCCGCAATTCGGTCCTCGCCTACGAGGAAATCAGCGCCAAGACCAAGCCCTATATCATCGGCGTGGTCTGATGGAAGCACTGGCGCCATTGGCGGGCCCCCTGGCCGGTTGGCTGGGCCTGTACATGGTGGTCATTGCACGGCTGTCCTTTGTCGTCTTCCTCATGCCGGGCCTCGGCGAACAGGCCATTCCGGTCCAGATGCGCCTTGTTGTCCTGCTCGCCATATCGATGGCGATGGCAACGACCGGGGCTGTCGCCGTGCCGGTCACATGGCCGCTCTCGAGCTACGCGGCGGTCCTGTTCAGCGAGTTGACCATCGGATTCTGCCTCGGGGTAACCCTGCGCGTTACGGTCTGGATGCTCAGCATCGCCGGTACGATTATCTCCCAGTCGATAGGATTGTCCCAGCTTCTCGGCGTCGCGATGGAGCATGAAGCGCAAACCATGACGGCCAACCTTCTTTCGCTGGCAGGCGCGGCAATTCTCTTGTCGGCAGACTTTCACATCAGTGTCGTGGCGGCGCTGCTTCGCCTTTATGGACAAATACCCGTTGGCGCACTCTGGTCACTCGATCTGCGCATGCTGGCTGACCAGTGTTTCTCGGCCATCGGCTTTGCGGTTCTGCTTGCATGGCCCTTTGTCGCCGTGAACCTCCTCTACAATATCTGCCTCGGCTTCATCAACAAGGCGCTCCCCCAGCTAATGGTGGCCTTTGTCGGTGCGCCGCTGCTTATTGGCGGCGGCATGCTGTTCCTGGCGCTCTCGATCATCGGACTTCTGGTCGTCTGGAAAGAGCGGGTCATCGATGTCGTGGGATGGATGTGAGCTAGGCCATGGCGGAGGAAAATGACAGCGGCGAGAAGGAATTTGATGCCACCGAGGCCAAGCAGCGCCAGGCTCGGGAAGAGGGCAATGTCCCTCAGTCCAAGGAGGCCAACGCGCTTGCCCTGATCGTTGGCATTCTCATCGCGGGTGTCGTTCTGCAGTTCACGGTCGGCAATGCAGTCTTCAACGATTTCTCGTCCATCCTTTACCACGCCGATTCCTTTGCAGGTGATGTCTTCGACTCCGGCGGCGCCCAAACGCGCGGCTGGCTCTCGGGTACACTGATTCACTTCTCCCTGATTTACCTCCTGCTTGCCGCAGTCGTTCTCATTTCGCTCTTTATCCAGCGGTCGATCTCCTTCTCGTTCAAGAAGATCAAGGTCGACGCGAAGAAGATTTCGCCGGTCGAGAATCTCAAGAAGCGCTATGGCACGCGCGGCCTGACAGATTTCCTGAAAGACACGTTCAAACTGTTCATTGCCGGCGTCATTGCCGTCCTGTTCCTGTCGCAGCTTGCCAAGGATTACTACGCCAGCAGCGCCATGCAGATGGACCAGTTCGCAATGTTCACTTTCAGCCAGGCGATGAAACTCATCATCTGGTTTCTCGTCTTTCAGCTGCTTCTGGCCGCTGTGGACCTGCCGCTCCAGCAAAGGCTTCACAACAACAAGCTCAAGATGTCGCGCGAGGAAATGAAGAAGGAGATGAAGCAGAGCGAGGGCGACCCCCAGCTCAAGCAGCAACGTCGTCAGGCTGGTTCAAAGATCGCGCGCGGCCAGATGATGCAGAACGTCAAGACGGCCACGGTCATCATGGTCAACCCCGAACACTATGCCGTCGCCCTGCGCTGGAACCCTGATGAAGGGCTTGCGCCAGTCTGCGTGGCCAAGGGTGTCGACCATCTTGCCGCCAAGATCAGGGAGCTGGCCATGGCAAACGATGTTCCGATCTTCCGGGATCCGCCGACAACCCGTTCCATCTACAAGCTGGTCGAAATCGATGGCGAAATCCTGCCTGAACACTTCGCTGCCGTCGCTGCGGCCATCAACTTTGTGGAGCGTGTGCGCAAGCACATGTAGTCAGAATGGCCCGTCGCAAACCCGATCTTCAGAAACTTGTCTCCCTGAAACGCCAAAAGGCCGAGCAGGCCTATCTCGCCGCCCAGCAGGCACATGCCGGGGCCGAGTCTGAGCGTGAGCGGCTGGCAGGCAGCCTGAAGGATATGGATAAAAGTGCGGTCGATATCGATTCCCTGATCCTGTCACACCAGCAGGGCCATGCCCGCAAGCTGATGCGGGATATCGATGCCCAGGATGAGCGTGTTGACGAAGAAGCGCGTCAGGTCCGTTCCGCGCGGGACGTGCTCCAGCGGGCCTTCGATTCAGAACAGCGCCTGAAGAAGTCGAAGGAATAGCCAACAGCCGTGAGGGGCTATCGGTCTTATTCGCTGGCAGCCGCCGTCCATGGGCTCGCCTGCGTCAGGCGCACCTGAATGTCGCGTGCGCCAGCCGCCTTTACGACCGCCGTCTGGGAAATCCCGGCCACATGAACGCCCGTGATGGCACCTGTGGAGATCGGTGCGCCCTTGCGCAGCGGCAGGCCGCGCCGGGCGGCGTTCTCCAGCATGAAGCGGAACGACTCCACTGGCCCGCCCGGTATGCTGTCCGGAGTGGCTGTCCCGAGACTGACACCGTCCAGCAGCGTCTCGAAGCGCCATTCATGGGTCGCCAGCTTCTTCCAGTCCGGGATTTCATCACCAATCACGAGCCCGAAATTGTTGCCGAAATCGGAAATGGTCACCAAGGGCCCGAAATCATTGATGCCGGGAAACGGGCTGGAGGCGATCTCGATCCCCGCATGGATCGCGCCGATCAGCTCGATTGCCTCATCGCGCGTCCAGTCTGTCTTGTCTGCTGGCGCATCGTCCCCCGCAATGATCACGCATTCGCCCTCGACCGCCGCAAAACCACCCAGGAACACGGGCATGTCGATGCAGGAGTCGCCTGCGACAACGATCTGGCGGGGGAAGATGGGGCCAGCCAGACGGTCCGTGCCGTAGCGGCCTATGTCATCCCCATTGATCCGGCCAACTTTCCAGCCAAACACGGGTTCCGGCCAGGCTTTGATGGCCTGGTCCTGTATCGCATAAGCGGCGGCAGGGGCATCCGGCATGCCGCCCGGATATGTCGCGATGGCCTGTGCCGACAGGCGGGCCCGCACGAAGGCGGATGCGGGGTCGGCCGCCGATCTGGAAAATTCTGTCACGCGTTCTCTCAACTTCTCATCGGATGGTCGACTAAGTTCATTCTCGGGCTGGACACTATAGGAAACCGGTGTCATTTACAAATAGCGATAAGACGGGTTTGCGCAATCTGCAAACGAAATGGAGTTTGGCGGTGAAAAAAACACGAAGCCAGCCACAGGGAGAGGACACGATGATTTCCACCAGAATACGTTCACGCCACGCAATGACGGCCTTCGTTGGAAGTCTGGCCCTCATGCTCGGCGGCTGCGCTTCAGCTGATACTGGCTCGAATGTGACTGCCGTTGCGGCCGAGGCATCCGCGCCGGAAGCGCCCTGGATGGGCCCGCTCGGCTGGGCCGCGAGCACGAAAGGCGGCGCTGGCGGAAAGGTCATCCGCGTCACGACGCTGGCGGGCAACGGTCCCGGTTCCTTACGTGCTGCGCTTGAAGCTGACGGGCCCCGCATCGTCGTGTTCGAAGTCGGCGGTGTCATCGACATGGGCGATCACGAAGTGATCGTCAGCAATCCCTACCTCACCGTCGCTGGCCAAACGGCACCGTCACCTGGCATCACCATCATCCGCGGCGGCCTCACCGTCAAAAGCCATGATGTCATCATCCAGCACCTGCGCATCCGCCCGGGCGACATGGGCGGCGCCTATATGAGCGGCCGCGACATCGACGCCTTCACCACCGTTTCCGCGCATGATGTCATTGTCGATCACTGCACGCTTTCCTGGGCGACGGACGAGAATATGTCGGCTTCCGGCGCCCGTTTCACCGGCGATACGCCGGCTGAATGGCGCGAAGGCACGTCCCACCGCATCACCTTTTCGAACAATCTTGTCTCCGAAGGGCTTTCTCACGCGACCCATGCCAAGGGTGAGCATTCAAAAGGCTCTCTCATCCATGACAATGTCAGCGACATCCTGATCTACGGAAACCTCTACGCCCACAATTACGAGCGCAGCCCGCTCTTCAAGGGCGGTGTGCACGGCGCGATCATCAACAACTTCATCTATGATCCGGGCCAGCGGGCCATTCACTACAATCTTCAGGAGCTTGAGTGGGGTGCCATGCCGCATCAAGCAGGCCGCATGACGGCCATTGGCAATGTCATGCGCGCCGGGCCGTCCACAGTGAAGGGCCTGCCGATGATAATGATCGGCGGCGACGGCGACCTTGATCTCTATGCTCGCGACAATATCTCGGTCGACCGCTGGGGCGCGGACGCTCCGCTGATGGGCCGCTACACAACAGGCCGGGCGAAGATCGTCGCGGCGGATGCGCCATTGGACATGCCTGAAGGCCTCCAGCCCATGCCGGCCCGCGATGTCGAGCGCTACGTACTTGCCAATGTCGGCGCCCGTCCATGGGACCGTGACAAGCATGATGTTCGCGTGCTCGCTGATGTTGCCGAGGGCCGCGGCGAGATCATTGACAGCCAGGAGCGCGTTGGCGGCTATCCGGATTATGCGCCTACACAGCGCGCATTCGATCCCGCAATGTGGGATATGGAGACCCTTCAGCCGAAGACTCCGGCCGCGCTCGATGATGGATCAAAAGCACACGGCACTTGAGTTTGTCACCACGACTGGGGCAAATGTCCCGGTTGGGTGGTGAAAGCACAAGTCATGACGGAAAACACACGTAAACCGAAAGACGCGAAGGATCGCGCCCAGGTCACGATCATCGACATTGCCCGTATGGCAAACGTGTCGAAGAAGACCGTTTCGCGTGTGATCAACAAGTCGCCGCTCGTGCGCGAGGAAACCCGTGAGATCGTCAACAAGATCATCGCGGAAACGGGCTTCACGCCCAACCCTCAGGCGCGGGCGCTGGCCTTTCGCCGGTCATTCCTGATCGGGCTCGTCTATGACAACCCGAGCCCGCAATATGTCGTCAACATGCAGCGGGGGATCCTTGATGCGCTGGATGAGACGAGTTTCCAGCTTGTCCTGCGCCCCTGCGACCGGGCCGACGCCAATTACCGCGAACGGGTCGAATCCTTCGTCATCCAGCACAAGCCCTATGGCCTCATCCTGACGCCATCTGTGTCGGAGGATGACGCATTGGCCGCCATGCTGCGTGATCGCAATTGTGATTACGTGCGCATCGCCTCGGTCGAGATCGACGATGCCTCGCGTATGGTCCGCACCCATGATGCCCAGGGCGCTGAACTCGCCGCGCGGCACCTGGCCGGGCTTGGCCACACGCGTATTGCCCATATTCACGGGCCCAACACGTTCCGCTCGACCCATGAGCGGATGGCAGGTTTCCGGCAGGGCCTTGCCGATCACGGCCTCTCGCTCGATCCGAAACTGACGTTTGAGGGCGCCTATACATTCGATTCCGGCGTGGAATGCGCAACGCGCCTGCTCAACCTTCCTGACCGGCCAACAGCTGTTTTCGCGGGCAATGATGAAATGGCTGTCGGCGTCTATGTCGCCGCGCGTAAGGCGGGCCTGCAGATTCCAGCGGATATCTCGATCGTCGGTTTCGATGACACGCCGATCTCGTCGCGCGTCTGGCCCCCGATGACAACGGTTCGCTCGCCTATCCGCGATGTCGGACGTGTCGCGGCCCTGCGGCTTATTCAGGCTGAAGAAGACGAAAAAGCACAGGCGCCCGGTGCGTTTGCGCTCGAATTGATCGTGCGGGAGTCAACGCAGGCCGTTTAGCCGTCGCATCCGGTTGCCACCATCAAGACCGGGTGTTATGACACCGGTTACCAATGCCGGACAGGCAAGACAGAAACTCCAGGAGGACCTCCCATGTTCAACAAGGCTTATCACGCGACCCACCCCGACATGATGGACGGTGTCGAGAATGAGAAGCTGCGGGAGCGCTATGTCGTTTCAAGCTTGTTCGCGCCGGATGAGGTGAACCTCAACTATTCCCACAATGAGCGTTTCGTCATTGGCGGCGCCATGCCCGTCAAAGGCAGTGTCGTCCTGCCGGCGCAAACCGAGCCGGAATCGGCCAAGGGCCATCCCTTCCTCGAGCGTCGCGAGCTTGGCATCATCAATGTTGGTGACGGCTCGGGCTCGGTCACAATCGACGGCGAAACCCATCCGCTCATTTCGCGCGATGGTCTCTACGTGCCCATGGGCACCAAGGATGTCGTCTTTGCCTCCGACGACGCATCCAACCCGGCCAAGTATTACCTCGTCTCGACCCCGGCTCATGCCCGCTACGAAGTGGCCAAGATCTCCATCGACAAGGCCGTCCCGCTTGAGCGCGGCTCGCTAGCGGAAAGCAATGAGCGCACGATCTACCAGTTCATCGTTCCGGCCACGGTGAAATCCTGCCAGCTCCTGCTCGGCCTGACGGTGCTGAACACAGGCAGCGTCTGGAACACGATGCCGCCCCACCTGCATGATCGCCGCTCGGAAGTGTATTTCTACTTCGGCCTTGGCGAGAATGACCGCGTCTTCCACTTCATGGGCGAGGAAGACAAGATGCGCCACATCGTCATGGAGAATGACGAGGCGGTGATCTCGCCGCCATGGTCGATCCATATGGGCTCGGGCACCAAGTCCTATGCCTTCATCTGGGCCATGGGCGGGGAGAACCTCGACTATACCGACCTGAACGTGCTCGATATCTGCCAGCTGAAATAGGCGGAAGCATTATGGGCAATCCATTCGATCTTTCCGGCAAGGTAGCACTGGTCACCGGCGCCAATACAGGCCTCGGGCAGGGCATGGCCGTGGCGCTCGCAGCGGCTGGCGCCGATGTATGTCTCGTCGGCCGCTCGGCGCCAGATGAGACCGTGTTAAAAGTCACTGCGCTCGGCCGTGTGGCCCATGTCATCAGCGCCGATCTTGGCTCGGCCGATCATGTCGCCGACATCGTCGCCGAAACGAAATCCGCGCTCGGAAGCGTCGATATCCTTGTCAACAATGCCGGCATCATCAAGCGCAACGATTCCATCGACTTCACCTTCGAGGAATGGGACGCCGTAATGAACGTTAACCTCCGTACCCTGTTCTTCCTCTCGCAAGCCGTTGCCCGCGAGATGATGGCGGCAGGGCATGGCGGCAAGATCATCAATGTGGCCTCAATGCTCTCCTTCCAGGGCGGCATCCGCGTGCCCTCTTACACCGCCTCGAAGAGCGGCGTCGCGGGCCTCACCAAGATCCTCGCCAATGAATGGGCGAAGCATGGCATCAACGTGAACGCCATTGCCCCCGGCTACTTCGCCACCAACAACACAGCCGCCCTGCAGGCCGATGAGACACGCAATGCCGAAATCCTCGGCCGCATCCCGTCGGGCCGCTGGGGCGAGCCGTCGGATCTTGGCGGCGCCATTGTGTTTCTGGCATCTCAGGCGTCTGACTATGTTCAGGGCATAACCCTGCCGGTCGATGGCGGCTGGCTCGCCCGCTAGGCAAAGGCGTATTCCATGAGTCACCTCATCGTCTGTTTTGGCGAACTCCTGCTCCGGCTCACTGCGCCGGGGCGCGAGCGCCTGCTCCAGACTGGCCATTTCGACGTCCATGTCGGCGGCGCTGAAGCCAATGTCGCCGTCTCGCTCGCGCAGTTCGGTCATGCCGTCGCCATGGCCAGCACCGTTGCCGATAATGACCTTGGCGACGCGGCCATGGGCACGCTCCGGCGCTACGGTGTCGACACGCGCCACATTGCCCATTCGGCCGGACGCATGGGCCTCTATTTCCTGTCGACCGGTGCGGTCCGGCGTCCCTCCCAGATTGTCTATGACCGCGCAGGCTCAGCCTTTGCTGAAGCCGATCCGGATGCCACTGACTGGTCCGCCATTCTGCACGGCGCAGAATGGCTCCACATTTCCGGTGTCACGCCGGCCATAGGTCCCAAAGGCGCAGCTGCCGCCCAGCGCGCGGTAGATGCCGCTGTCGCGGCTAATGTCAAAATCTCCTTCGACGGCAATTACCGGGCCCAGCTCTGGGCCAATTGGGACGGCGATGGCCCGGCTATCCTGCGCGGACTGCTCGAAGCTGCCAGCCTCGCCTTCATCAACGAGCGTGACATCAGCCTCATCCTCGGCCAGGCCTTCGACAATCGCGGTGCCGCCTACGCCGCCGCCTTCCAGCTCTTCCCACGTCTCGACACAATCGCCGCAACCACGCGCACGCAATACAGCGTCGACCACCATGCCATAGATGCCGAGATCGCCACGCGCGATGGCCACTGGCGGTCGAAGTCTCATGAACTGGTTGGCATCGTGGACCGTATCGGTGGCGGTGATGCCTTTGCGGCTGGTGTCCTCCATGGCTTGCTGACGGACATGCCACCTGACCACCTGATCGAATTTGCCGCCGCCGCGAGTGCCCTGAAGCACTCCATCCCGGGTGACTTCAACCTCGCCAGCGTTGCTGATGTCAAAGCTGCGATCGACACAGACAATCTGGACGTGCGTCGCTAGGAGCGTCTATTTTTAGTTATCTCTCCGGCGTCATGACAATCCGGACTCGGAAGGGTGGCGCGCCGTAGCGCTGCTGCGCCAGTTTTTTTACTCGCGCGCTTTTATCGCACTTGCGAAATCGGGTGATCCCAATCATAAGCACGCGCCTGAGCGGATACGGGCCATATGCCTTGCCGCAGAACACGCGTTTTGGGTGGCGACCATGGCGCTCATTTCATTCACGCCGGACCAATCGGGAACGCTTTACCGCTGCGACCCGTATACAAAGGAGCGTGCAGCATTGCTGCGCCGAAAGGAACTGAAAATGCAGGACCCCCGTAAACTTGCCATTCGTTTGTTCCTGACGATGCCCTTTGTCGTGGCGTCCACCCCGGCAGCCATTGGCGCGGTCCATGGGATAGAAAGATCCGAAACGTCCGAGGGGCAACAACACCCGCGCGGCGCCGACCGCTCAAGCCTCACCGCCGATGTCAGGCGTACAGGCCAGCAGCAGGACGACTCGTCCGACGAGGAATAGTTGGTCTCACGGTGACCTGCCCGTAGCCTGTCCCATCCCCCCAAAATCCAGCTGCCCCCACAAACTCGCAAGCACGCCCTTGCGTATTTTATGACACCGGTTACCATGGGCGAAACCAAAGATCGGAGCAGGGCGGCATCAAGGTCCCAAGCCCGGCAAGGGGAACGGAAACGCCAATGATCGCCATGACGGTTTCAGGAACACAGAGTGCGCGGCGCGTCATGCCCCGCTCGCACCGTTCCATATTCCTCAAGACGCCGGAAACGGCGTATGCTGGTTTCGGCCAACGGGAATCCGGGGAGGAACAGGTTTGACCCATCCATCGCTCCGGCCCAGCCGCCGCGCTGTTCTGGCCTCCGGCGGCGCGCTCGGCGTCCTGGCATCGTGCGGCGCGCATGAGGGCAGGGCGTTCCTCTGTGCGGATTCGCATGCGGAGGAATACCCGACCGTTCAGGCCGTGGAGGAAATGAGCCGCCTGCTTGATGAGCGCACCGGCGGGCGCCTCAAGATCAAGATCTATGCCGGTGGCCAGCTGGGCTCGGAACGCGACACGCTCGAGATCACCACATTCGGCGGCCTCGACATGAACCGCGTCAACCTTGCGCCGCTGAACGCGATCGAGCCGATGACCGTCATCCCGGCGCTGCCCTTCCTCTTCCGCACCACGGCCCACCTGCGCCGCGCACTTGATGGCGCGCCGGGCGAGGAGGTGCTTGCCTCCCTCAACCGGCATGGCCTTGTCGGCCTCTGTTTCTATGATTCCGGCGAGCGTTGCTTCTACAATACGAAACAGCCGATCCGCACGCCGGCGGATATGGCGGGCATGAAAATCCGCGTCCCGAATTCCGATCTCTATGTCGCCATGATCAAGGCGCTTGGCGCCGATGCGACGCCCATGTCGCTCGGCGAAGTCTATCAGGCGCTGGTCCAGGGCGTCATAGACGGGGCTGAGAATAACTGGCCCTCCTATGAAAGCGAGCGCCATTTCGAGGCCGCGCCCTATTACAGCCTCACCCGCCATGTCATGGCGCCGGAAGTCCTCGTCATGTCACTCAGTCGCTGGAACAAGCTCAGCCCCGATGACCAGCAGATCGTGCGCCAGGCCGCCCGCGACTCCGTCCCCTACATGCGCAAGCTCTGGGACAAGCGCGTGGACGATGCCCGGGCCCGCGTGATCGCCGCCGGCGTCGAGGTTAACGAGGTCGAGGACGTCAACCAGTTCATCGACCTGATGCGCCCCGTCTGGGACCGTTTCATTGTCTCGGATGACCAGAAACGCATTGTCGCTGAAATTGAAGCGATGGGAGACGAGGCATGATCAGCGCATTGGCCAAGGCCACGCATTTCGCCGCCAACTGGCTCGTCCGCATTGCAGCGGCGGGCCTTGTCGCGATGACCGCCATTGTCGGCTGGCAGGTCTTCGGCCGCTACGTTCTGAATTCCAGCCCGTCCTGGTCCGAACAGGCCTCGCTCACCCTGATGATCTGGTACGTCTCGCTCGCCGCTGCCGCCGGCGTGCGCGAGGGGTTCCACATTCGCATCGTCGCGCTCGAAAGTGCGATGCCGCCGCGCGTCCAGCACTGGATGCGCATTGCCTCCAACGCAATTGTCGGTGCCTGCGGTCTCGCCATGCTTGTCTGGGGCGGGGAACTCGTCGTGAAGACATGGGGGCACGTCATCCCCTCGCTCGGCTTGCCACGGGGGCTCGCCTATCTCGGCCTGCCGATATCCGGCGCGCTGATGGCGCTCTTCTCGCTGGAGCGCGTGATTGAGGAAATTGTCGGCAAACCGCTTGAAGATGAGGAGGATCCGAGGTGGAGCTAGCCATACTCGTCGTCACGCTACTGGTCCTGCTCGCGCTCGGCGTGCCGGTTGCCTATTCGCTTCTGGGAGCGGCGATGGCCACATTCGTCGCGCTCGACATTCCGCTCGTCGTTGTCTTCCAGCGCATGGCCGCGGGTGTCAGCGTCTTCACACTCATGGCCATTCCCTTCTTCATCTTTGCCGGGGACCTCATGTACCGGTCCGGCATCGCGCAAAGGCTGGTTGAAGTTGCCGAGGGGGCTTTCGGCCGCGCGCGAGGCGGCCTCGGCCTCGTCAATGTCGGCGCATCCGCCATGTTCGGCGCCGTTTCCGGCTCGGCCATCGCCAGCGCTTCGGCCATGGGCTCCACCCTGATGCCGCTGATGAAGGACAAGGGCTATGATGGTGACTATGCCGTCAATGTCACCGTCACGGCCGCCATTGTCGGTCTCCTGATTCCGCCATCGCACAACATGATCATCTATTCGGCAGCCAGCGGTATCGGCGTATCGATTGGCGATCTCTTTCTCGCCGGCGTCGTGCCCGGGATCCTCACAGCCCTTCTGCTCATGGTCGTTGCCTGGCGGGTCGCCGTGCTGCGCGGCTATGCCAAGGGGACATTCCCCGGCTGGCGCATTTTCCTGCGCGCGCTCTTCTACGCGATCCCCGGCCTGATGGCCGCCATCATCATCATGGGCGGCATTCTCTCCGGCGTCTTTACGGCCACGGAATCCTCCGCCATCGCGGTCATCTACACGATCATCATCGGCGCCCTCGTCTACCGCTCACTCGGCTGGACCAAGTTTACCGAGGCGGCCATGCAGTCGGTCAAGATCACGGCCATGGTTCTCCTCATTATCGGCTCGGCCACCGCGTTCGGCTACGCCCTCGCCATTCTCGAGGCGCCGACAAAGCTCGCCAATCTCATCACCTCGACCACCGACAACCCGATCCTCGTCCTGCTCATCGTCAACGTCATCCTGCTCGTGCTCGGCACGTTCATGGACATGTCGCCGCTTATCGTCATCACGACGCCCATCCTCCTGCCCGTCGTCATGCAGGTTGGTGTGGACCCCGTCCATTTCGGCATCGTCATGATGCTCAATCTCGGCATCGGTCTCGTCACGCCTCCGGTCGGTTCGGTCCTCTTTGTCGGCTCGGCGGTGGGGAATGTGCCCGTCGAACAGGCCGTCAAGACGATCTGGCCCTTCTACAGCGCGCTGCTCCTGGCGCTGATGATCATCACCTTCGTGCCTCAACTGTCCCTCGCCCTGCCAGCCATGTTCAAATGAGGGCACGCCGCTGCGCCTGATCGCCGCTCTCCTCCTGCTCGCTGCCTGCGCGACACCACCCGCGATCCCCCGGGCCAGCGCTCCGACAGATGCCCTTATTGTCGACATTGATCGCCAGCCTGACGCGACAGTCCGCTTATGGCCGGATGGACCACCCGGCGGTGTGCCCGACGGGCTCGTCGAACACTATGTCGAGCGCACCAATCCCTTCGGCTTGCGAGACCGCGCCGTGCTGGACGTCACCGTTCCCACCCTCTCGATCTTCCGACCGGACAATCCTGATGGCTCGGCCATCCTCATCATTCCGGGTGGCGGCTACAAATGGGTCGTGGTCGAGAAGGAAGGCTATGAAGGTGCGCGCTGGTTCAGCCGCCGCGGGGCCACGGTCTATGTCATGTCCTATCGCCTGCCACAGCAGGGCTGGGCGGGTGGTCCTGATACGCCCTTGCAGGATGCCCAGCGTGCCGTGCGCATCATCCGGTCGCGGGCCAGCGAAGACGGCATTGATCCCTCACGCGTCATGGTCATGGGTTTCTCCGCCGGAGGCCATGTCGCCGGCAGGCTGACCACACACTTTGATGCGACTGTCTATCCGGCAACAGATGCCGCTGACACGCTCTCAGCACGGCCGGATGCTTCTGTGCTCGTCTACCCTGTCATCACCCTTTCGCAGCCCTATACCCATCCCGCCTCGCGCGAGAACATGATCGGCGCTGATCCGTTACCGGATGATATCACCGCCTATTCCGTGGAGACGGCGCCGCCTGCCAATACACCGCCCGTTTTCATCCTCCACGCGGCTGACGACACGGCCGTGCCGGTCGACAATGCGCTGCTGGCCTACCAGGCCTTCCGCAAGGCGGGCGTGCCGACCAGTCTCCACATCTTCGAACATGGCGGCCACGGCTTCGGCCTGCGCGGAGTTGACGAGGACCCTCTGCATGCCTGGCCGCAACTGGTTATCGACTGGGGGCGCGACGAAGGGATATTTGGTCGCTAACGCGCCTCCGTTGTACTGGATTCCCTACTTTTGGTTAACAATAACCAGAGTTCTGTTTACTTGGTAAATGCATGTAAAAGGAAATTTAACCAAGCGGTCAATTTACGATTTATTGCTTATTATCAATCAATTCATCTAGGTGTGTGAAACAAGTATTTCAAATAATGAAGTATACAGAACACGCCTATGAGCCAGACGCCATCAGCTAAAGGGAGCTTTACACCAGCTTCCCGCTTCGCACCGCTGCGCACGATAAGCGCGGTGGTGGTGCTGATATGTGTTGCCCTGATGGCAGGGGCGCCCACGCCGGACTCTGTTCAGGTCCAGCTCTGCATTGCCACCATCGCGACGTTTTTGATGATGACCTGGATTCGGCCTTCCGGCGGTCCGTTCCGCAGCTTTGTCTCCCTGCTGATCGTCTTCACCAGCACACGCTACATGATCTGGCGTGTCACCGAGACAATGCCGACCGATTCCGTCCTGTCGATCATCGGCGGCATGTTCCTGCTCGGTGCAGAAACCTATGGCTACATCCTCCTGCTGCTCTCCACCTTCCTGTCGGTGGATGTGTACAAGCGTGCCCCGCGCCCTGCGCCGATATCGCCGGAAGCCTGCCCCACGGTCGATATTCTGATCCCGACCTATAACGAGCCGGACGACCTCATCGAAGTCACGCTGACAGCCGCGCTCAATGTCAATTACCCGGAAGGCCGGGTGAACGTCTACCTGCTTGATGATGGCGGTACGGTCGCCAAACGCAATCAGGCTGACCGGGAAAAGGCGGACGAAGCGCAGGAGCGGCACGTCTATCTCCAGCAGGTCTGTGAGCGTCTCGGCGCGCATTATCTGACGCGCGAAAAGAACGACCATGCCAAGGCCGGCAACATCAACGCCGCCCTGGCGCACACGTCGGGTGAACTGATCCTCATCCTTGATGCAGACCATGTTCCGTCGACCGATATCCTCACCCGCACCGTCGGCTACTTCGTCGAAGATCCGAAACTCTTCCTCGTCCAGACGCCGCACTTCTTCCTCAATCCAGACCCGCTCGAACGCAATCTCGGTACGTTCCGCAATATGCCGAGCGAAAACGAGATGTTCTATTCGGTCATTCAGCGCGGGCTTGATGGCCTCAATGCGTCTTTCTTCTGTGGTTCGGCGGCTGTGCTTCGCCGCTCGCTCGTCATGGAGATCGGCGGCATCCAGGGCGAGACCATCACGGAAGATGCTGAAACCGCGCTGGAACTGCACGCGCGCGGATACCGCAGCGCCTATGTCGACCGTCCCATGGTGGCGGGCCTCTCACCAGAAACCTTCTCCGGCTTCATCACGCAGCGCATGCGCTGGACGCAGGGCATGGTCCAGATTTTCCTCTTGAAGAACCCGCTGCTGAAGAAGGGGCTCACCTTCGGTCAGCGCGTCGGCTACTTCAATTCCTGCTTCTACTGGTTCTTCCCGCTGGCGCGCATGGCCTTCATTCTCGGCCCGCTGCTCTATCTTCTGTTCGGCATCCAGGTCTATGTCGGCGACCTGTCAGACTTCCTGATGTACGGCCTGCCGCACATTTTCGGCGCGCTGATGCTGTCTTCGATGCTCTACGGCCACACGCGTTGGGCCTTCGCCTCCGAACTTTACGAAGTCATCCAGTCGATCCACTGCTCCGGCGCCATCCTGCAGGTCCTGCGCAACCCGCGCTCGCCCAGCTTCGCCGTGACGCCCAAGGGCGAAAGCCTCGACGAGAACTTTGTCTCTCCACTCGCCCGCCCGTTCTACATTCTCATCGCCATTGTCTGCCTTGGTGAAGTGGCGGGTCTGGTACGCTGGTTCATTGATCCGGTCGGTGCGGGCGTGATCACGGTTCTTCTGTTCTGGAACACGTTCCACCTCCTGCTGCTCGTATCCGCCCTCGGCGTGCTCTACGAGCGCTCCCAGCAGCGCATCTTCCCGCGCTTCGAGACGAGCCGCGACATCACGCTCAAGCATTTCGGTGCGCCCGTGCCCGGCCAGATGACCGATGTGTCGATCACTGGCATGGGCTGCAAGGTGCCCTATGGCGAAGGCAAGCGTTTCGTTATCGGCGACATCATCCAGGCCGATGCGCGCGACCTTGGCGCAACCTCGCCGTCTCGCCTTGACCTGAAAGTCCTCTCTGCGACCGACACGCCCACGGGCCAGAAGCTCGGGCTCAGCTTCGTCATCGAAAACAACGAACAATGGTCGGCCGTCGTCGCGCTCATGTATTCGCGCAGCGAGAACTGGAAGACCTTCCGCGATGGCCGCGCCAAGGCTGACCATATGGGCACCAAGATCGCCGGTCTTGTCCGCTCAAGCATCTCTCACGCCATGAACCACATCCAAGCCGTTACCCGGGAAGCACGCTCATGATCACTCTCATCCGCTCCACAGCGTTGGCCGCGATACTTGCAGCCGCGCCCCTCACCGTCCCTGCGCACGCGCAGGAGGCCCCGTCTCAAGACGCCGTTTACGACGTCTATGCCCGCTTCCGTGATGATCCGCAGGTTGCGGTCGAGCAACTCGAGAACGGTCTCTGGCGCGCGCGCCTTCCATTGGCTGCGCTGCGGCCGGAGCAGGGGGCCATCCACCTTGATGGCGCAAAGGCCAGCGAGAACATTTCCTTCGCGGTTGCGCCGCAGGCCGACGTACAGTCGGCGCGGCTGGTCATGCGCCATGTCAGTGGACGCGCGCAGGAAGATACGAGGCCCCAGCTCCGTGTCGGTCTGAACGGTCGCTTTGTCGCCCAGCTCGATGGTGTCACAGAGCGCGCCGCTGCCGTGAACGAAATCCAGCTCGATCCCGCTTCCGTCATGTCCGGCTTCAACACACTGCGCATTGATGCCGTCCAGCGCTATACCTATGGCTGCCAGGATCCTGCCGCGGCTGAGCTCTGGACCGATATCGACACCTCCCGCTCCTATGTCGAGATCACCTATGCGCGACGCCCGTTTGCCGGCTCGCTGGCAGACCTTGATGCGCTTGTTACCGCGGGCGTTGGCGGCGTCGAAAATCTCGGCATCCTCATGGCTGACGGCGATATGACAGCTGACAAGCTGCGTTGGGGCACGCTCGCCTCGCAGGCCGTGGCCAACCGTCTTGCCTACCGCCTGCCGGATATCACCCGCGTCCATGTCAGCGAGATGAGCGACAAGGCGGCTGGTGCCGATCTCATTGCGATCGGCACGCCTGAGCAGCTGGCCGGCATTGCGCCTGCTGGGCTCGCTGATCTGGAGGGCGAGGATTCCTTCCTGTCGATCAGTCCATCCCCGGCAGACCCGTCCCACTTCCTGATCGTTGCGTCCGGACGCACTCCTGCCGCCATTGAAGGCGCCGTCCGCGCGCTCGCCGCCGCCCGCTTCCCGCTGTCTGACACAGGCTCGGTCATCCTCTCACCCGCAGAGACGCCAGCGGGCATGATCCTGGCGAAGAAGCATCCGCTGCAGCCCAATACCAAATACGCCTTCCGCGATCTCGGTCTCGGCGAGACATCGCTGCTCGGCCAGGAACGCGGCGAGATCGGTCTCGATTTCACACTGCCCGCAGATATTCGCTTCCGTTCCAGGAGCGAAGTCGAACTCTCACTCGATTTTGCCTATGGCGCGGGCCTTGATTCCAATTCCGTGGTGAACATCCTCGTCAATGGCGAGTTCCAGCGTGCCATCCGTCTGACCAATCCCGATGGGGAAGTGATGCCCGGCTATCAGCTGGCAATCACGCCCGATGCGCTTCATCCCGGGCAGAACCATGTCGCGTTCGACGTGGAACTCTCAACCGGCACGCAGGGCGAATGCATGTCACGCAACATGCACCACCTCGCCTTCGTCATGAAGGACAGTTCGACCCTCACCCTGCCGGAAGCCGACACATTCGTTGAGCTGCCCAATCTGGCGCTGCTCGCCGAGTCCGGCTTTCCCTATTCCGGCATCGTGGGCACGCCTTTCGCCATTCGCGCAGGCGATACCGGCGACGACACGGCTGCTGCCGTCTGGACCGTCGGTGCGCGTCTTGGCCAGATCTACGGCACAGTCTTCACCGACACTGATTTCGGTTTCGGCCTCGCCCTGCCGGATGAGCACACGCTTGTGGTCGGTACACGAACAGCCCTTAAAGGCTTCCTTCCAGCCGAAGTCAGCCTGACGGGCCAGTCCACCGCGCTTGCAACCCGTGGCTCTGCGGATCCGCAGGTCACCGCGACCCGCGAATACAAGTCGATCGACCTTGGCGACAATGGCCTCCTCGTTGAGGGTCACTCGCCGGACCATGCCGGTCGTCTCGTCACCGTTGTCACGGCTGAAACCCCGGGCCAGCTCATCGCCTCGGCCCGCTCGCTTGTCCAGCCAAGCCATTGGACACAGCTCAAGGGTGGCGCAGCTGTCTGGCGCACCAGCGCGGCCACGGTCGTGACGCAGGCTCCGGCTGCCACATTCGAGATTGGCCAGATGCGTCCTGCTGAAATGGCCCGCATGAAGTCCGCCCGGTCGCCCCTGCGCTGGATCCTCACACTTGGCGCCGTGCTCTTTGCGCTTGCCGCCGTGCTGGCGCTCATCGCCCGCTACATGCGTGATCGGATGAATGAAAAGTGATGCTGCTCCGCCGCCTCCTGCGCGCGGCTGCGGTCGGTGCCCTCATCGCCCCGTCTTTCGGCGGTGTGATGACGGCTGCCGCCGAGCCAGCGCTGGCGGGTAAGGCGGAAGGCGTCATTGCCATCGGCATCCCTACGGCCGATGACCCCGCACAGCAGCAGGAGACACAAGCCGCCGTGACGCAGCGTGTCCAGGTCGGTCCTGCGCCAGCCGATGTCCAGGCCGTCTGGGATCTCGGCGCCGCCAACCAGTGGAACAGCGCGGAAGACAGGCTGGCCAGCCTGAAAGCCGCCTATCCCGCCTGGCAGGCCCCGCGTGATCTCAGCGCCTATGTCGCCAATGGCGCGCTTGACCAGCGCATCGCCGATGCCGTGGCAGAGCATGACTGGACCACGGTCCTCTCCGCCCTGCCGCCTGTCGCCGCCGATAAATGCGATACCCCGTTCCGCCTCTTCGCGCGCGCAGACGCGCTTGAGGGCCTCGGCGAGCCCGCCGCCATCAATGCCTTCTATGTCCGCGCGCTCACGGTCTGCGATGCGCCAGACAGCGTCGCCACACTGGCCGCCCGCGCAGCATCGGTGCTCGATCAGGACGGCCTGGCTGCCCTGCGCGAACTTGCGCCGCTACAGCAACGCGCCAGCGAAAACCGGCAGGTCGGCGCAGCCTATGCGAAAATCGTCCAGGCCGATAACCGCCTCCAGTTCAACACGGCCATCAATACCGGCCACACCGGCGCAGCGGTCACGCTCGCCGACACGTCGGGCGATCCCGGCCTCCTCATGCAGGCTGGCTGGGCCATGCTTGAAACGGATCCCTCCGGCGCTGCCCAGCGTTTCTCCCGCTCCCTCGCCGAAAACGGCCCTGAGGATGCCCGCCGAGGACTCGTCCTCGCCTCACTTGCTTCAGGCGATATCAGCGCCGCCCGCGCTGCTGTCTCTGCCGCCCCCGAACCTGCCAGCCTTGCCGAACTCAGCGGCCGCATCGACCTTGCCGACGCGCGGGCCCACCGCGAACAGGGCGACTGGCGCCAAGCCGTCACGCTCGCCAACAGCGCCGTCACGCTTTTCCCCGCGCTCGCCGTTGACGCAGGCACGATCGCCGGCGGCGCCCTGCTGGATGCCGCTGGCGCGGCCACTGAGGCCGGCAATTTTGCCGAGGCCCGCGCCCTCGCGCTTGAGGCCGCCGACTACGCGCCGACCCGCCGCGCTGGTCGCATGCGCGCCGCCTGGTCAGACCTGCGTCTTGGCAATGACGCCGCCGCTGCGGGCCTTTTCAGCCAGCTCTATGTCGAGAATCCCGAAGCGGAATCGGCCGAAGGCTATGCCCTCGCCGCCCAGCGCACCGGCGGCATGGACACGGCCGCCACGCTCGCCCACACCGTTGGTGGACCGCTCGGCGCACGCCTCACCGCGCTCAATGCCTCTACCGCTTTTGGCCAGGGCGACTATCTCACCGCCAAGGCGCTTGCACCGGAGAGTTTCCCCCCGCTCGAAGGTATCGACTCCAACTGGTATCGCCAGGCCGTCGCCGTCCGCAGCCAGGGCGGCACCAGCGGGCAGAACCGCTTGAGCGGCGTTGCCTCCACCACATCGGCCGGTCTCATCCGTGGCCGCAATCGCTATGAAGCCGGCGTCTCGGTCTATTCCCTCGATCCGGGCCGCAGCGCACTGCCCGCGATCGACGCCTCCCGCGAAACCGTCGCCATGCCCTATCTCGCATGGGCCCGCGAAGGTGACACCAGCCTTGCCGCGCGTATTGGCGTCACGCCGCTGAACGCCGATGTCGACCCGGCCCTCGTCGGCGAGATTGCCATCGCGCATGAGGAGGCAGGCCGCGCTGTCGAGGCACGCGCCTTCGCCCGGCCGAAAATGGACAGCGTCCTGTCATTCGCAGGTCAGCGCGATGCGACAACAGGCGAGGCCTTCGGGCGCGTCATCGAAAGCGGTGTCGCCCTGCGCGGTCGCCTGCCGGTCGGAAAGTCCAACACGCTGCAGGCCGATATCGAAGCCACCCGTCTGCATGGCGAGAACACCGCCGATAACAGCAAGCTCGCGCTGGGTGTCGCGGCCAATCGCAATTTTGCCCGCAAAGGTTTCGCCTACCTCGTCTCGGGCCTCTTCTACCAGTTCCAGTCCTATGACGAGAACACCAATTTCTTCACGCCGGGCCATGGCGGCTATTTCAGCCCGCAGACTTTCCATCGCACGGGCGTCTCGCTGAATGCCCAGACCGAGCCGCTGAAACACTGGATCCTCAAGGCCGACGCCGCCGTCGCCTATGAATCGGTGTCTGAAGACCCGGC